>Ga0209101_1000478_pt1 | contig 32635 bp, 33 predicted proteins | sample ConPoolayeCmetaG_FD_185481 | JGI IMG/M metagenome (GOLD analysis project Ga0209101, IMG submission 185481) | Hot spring microbial mat communities from California, USA to study Microbial Dark Matter (Phase II) - Cone Pool mat layer C metaG... ...
TGCTGGTCAATCTCGATTACTACTGGAAATTCTCCGAAGATTTCACCATGGCGGTTTTCGCCGATTTCGGTCAGGCGGGATTCGGAAAACGAGAGTTCGCCGGCATGGGGATGAAACCCGGAATCGGTGTCGGTTTTCAATTCGAGGATTTCCTGAGATTGAACCTTGCCCAAAGGCTCGATGATACCGACAGATCGCCGGTGGTCTCCGCAAGGACTGAAATGAGGTTCTGATGCGTATTTTATCCGCATTGGTGCTGTCATTGATATTGCTGCTGTCTGCGGCGATCGCCGGGGAAAAGCCGCCCCGCGATGATGACAAGAAAAAGGATGCAACCGCCGAAAAACCAAAAGGTGAATTGGAAAAGGCGAAAGACGAACTGAAAAAGAAAAAACAAAAGAGCGAACAGGATTCCTCCGATGACGACGATGACTTATGGGCCGAATTTGTTTTCGACGTTTTGGTGAACACGATACCCGAGGCTTTCGGTTATGCCTATGCGCCGTATCCTTATTATGAAAAGGGTCTGTTAATGAAGGGTTCACCCGGAATAAGGCCGATATATATCGTGGGCGATATCTCCGTATTCAGCGGATTAGATGACATTAAAGGGAAAAATATCGGCATCAAGCTGAAGTTTTTTACCGGTCTTGGGTTCGAATACGATTATCTGAACTTGAATCAGACCTTCATGGCTCACGAAACGAACCTGAATATCCATTCCTATGCGGCCGCCTTGAATATCTTGACCGACGAGCGCGGTTCGTTTGAATTCAAATTCGGCGCCCGCAAAGTAATCGCTATCGGTACAAGTCCGCTTATGGGTCTCGAACTGGAAATCGCTCCTTTCCCTCCGGTAATCACCGACATGCGGATCGGTCTTGCCCGGGTGAATGGACAAAGCATCAACAATTATGCCGTCAGCATAGGCTATTGCGTGAAACAGCTCGAATTGTTCGCCGGATACAAGCAGGAAACTCTGGGCGAAAGCGCGGTCAGGGGACCGGAAATCGGACTGAAAATCAGACTTTGAAAATCGGCATGCCCCCGCTTTTTCAAAAAAGACATCGTTTAGACAAATCAAGACGGTTCGATCTCGGCGCCCGCATCAAATTATTTGCATAAGGCGGTCGCCTGATATATTGTTTTTGCATGGGCAGATGGATTTTGGCGCCGTCAATTATAATCCTGATATCAGCGACAACGGTTCTATCGGGAAATCGAATTCGGGACTCGATAAGATTTTCCTCATTCAGGTATGTAACATCGATTGCCGCCGACCTCGAGACGATCTATTTCGGCACGACGGATGGGATAGTCAGGTTCAGCAGAATTTACAACAGGTGGCTTGATCCGCTGCCGGAACGCGACGGACTGCCATCGAATTATATAATCAAACTTGCCTACGATCCGCAATTCGATGAACTGTGGGTTCAGACACGTAACGGTCCGGCAAAATATAATTTAACATTCGCCGAATGGTATGCGGAATCGGAGTTTCCCGACAGTCTGGCGCAAAACGACTGGAAATCGACACTTTTCCCGAGCCTGTTCACGCCTTTTCGGCTCAGTTATCAATCGGGCGTCATTCAGGATCAATTTTTCAGGACGTTTCCGATTACTTCAGGAATCCGCGACGGCCAGAACGATTTGATGTATATCGGCACCTGGGGGCTTGGCCCGGGAATGATAAATACCCGCTATCGCAACCTTGTCTTGATGCCGTTCGGCCCGTACAATTCGGCAGTTTCCAAAGTGATCGAGGTGGGCCGATATCTATGGATGGGAACCCCGACTATCCCTTCAGGCGGAGCATTGACCCGATTCGACCGGCGCACGGGCGAATGGAAATATTACGAGCAGACGGTCATGGCCGAATTGATGAGTGTCGAATTGCTGGCGGCTGTCGAAGCGGGCGGATATACGTGGATCGCAACCAGAAACGGTTTATTACGCAAAGATATCGACGATCGGATGCGGTTGTATACGACTTTTCAGGGATTGCCATCGGACGAAGTGCTCTCTCTCGCCATATATAATGGGCATGTTTATATCGGCACCGCCGAAGGGCTTGGGATTTTACCTGCCGACGGCGAGCTGTCCGACAGCGGATCTGCAACTTTGCTTCCGGTGGAATATCGGTTTGGCGGCCAAAGAATAAACGACTTGTCGGTGTTCGCCGGCAAGCTGTTGATTGCCACCAATTCAGCCGTATATCGTCTGTCGGACCATCCTCTTAAAATCGAGCAGCTCGATACCCCGGCCGGCGATTTGGCAGCGGGCGCAACGGACATATTCAGCGGCGGGGGAAAGCTCTATTTTGCGGTCGATTTCGGGGTCGTGGTTGTAGATTCACTATCGGAGACTTCTTTTGTGGCCAGCGATTTTTCTCTGCCGCACCGTCGGGATATTCGCCAAGTATATGCGGCCGACTCGACGATTTGGTGCGCAACGGCATCGGGATTGTGGCGCTATAATATCAATGACAAGACAAGTATGCTTTGGACCAAAGCGGACGGTTTACCGGGAAGCTCTCTTAATTCCATTATCGCCGACGGCGAGTATTTCTGGATCGGCTGCGATAGGGGATTATTGAAACTGAAACGAAATGAGCTTGAAAGCGGCAATTGAGCAACACTATTTTCAGCTTATGAAAAACCTTGAATTCGGCATAAGAATTGGATTGCGGACGATTTTGCCTCTGCTGATCGTGTTTTCGGCGACCGGATATACGTTCCAATCAAGAACGGATATCCTCTCCGTTCCCGGAATTTTGATCGACGCCTGTTTCGCTGATCTTGACGGAGATTCGATCAGCGAGGCGATGCTTTTTTATATCGATGGCGGCAGTGAACGTATCCAGAGGAAACTGGCGATTTACCGCAACGTCGGAGATGGATTTGATTCTCAGCCGACGCAGGTGTTGGAAATCGACGGAAGCGCCGCCTGTTACGATATCGCCGATATTAACGCCGACGGGCGGAAGGATTTGTTGTTGTGCGGCACAGGCGGCATGATTTCCCATGCGTTTGACGGGAGGATGTTCGATATCAATCCGAACAAGGCGCCGTCGGCCAAGACGATTTTCAATATCGCTCCGGAGACCGAAATCGTGCGCTGGAAGTTCGTCGTTTACCCGCCGGGACAATCAGGATCTTTGATGTTGGTCCCGACGCCGGTGGGATTCGATCTGTTTCGGATCGGGCCGGGTGGTCCGAAATTCAGCCAATCACTCGAATACCGCCACCGCCTCAAAATCGGCGGCCGGCCTGCCCATTACACTAACGATCCGGCCGGGTTTGTTCTCGACTGCCGCCTGCCGTCGGTGGTGGTGGGCAATTATGACGGGGATCGGATGGCGGACATTTTTGTCTTGAGCGATAGATTCGTGCAGATATATCGCGGAAATTTCGATGGCGGCTATTCGCCTCAGCCGGTGGAGATTTTCGGGAACAGACTATTGACCGAGGAGGAAGAGCTGACCGGTGATGTCGCTCTCTCGTTCAAAGTGCAGGATCTCAATTCCGACGGCCTTTCTGATATCATAGCCACGAAAAACGCCGGCACGGTAACTTCATTTAACACCACCATCTCGATATTCAGAGCGAGACAACTGGGGGGGTACGGATCGAAATGCAACAGGGAATTCAGCATGGCCAACGGCGCTTCGAGCCCGACGATATTGGATTTCAACGGCGACGGCGCACTTGACCTTGCGCTGCCCTCGTTCAGGCTTGGGGTGATGTCGACTTTGAAAATTCTGCTGATGAAGAAAATAGAGGTTAATCTGAGGATATATCTTCAGGGAGGAGAAGGCGATTTTCCCGATAAGCACGGTTATGAAAAAGGGTTTTCCTATGAGGTTTTGCTTGATGAGGGAATCCACTATGCCAATATCCTAATTCTGGACGGCGACTATGACGGCGACGGCGCTTATGATCTGCTTATTCACGACGGTCAGGGAAAATTGAAGGCATACAAAAACAGACAAAACGGCTTGTTTTCAGATAATTCCATGATTAATATAAGCTTGCCGCGGCCTGACGAATTGGCGGCCGAAGATCTGAACGGCGACGGAAAACATGAAATAATCGCCTTTTACAGTGGGAATATAGGCGAAAGAAAATGCCTTAGGGTCGTCTGGATCGATTAGGATTCAGCCGGGAAGCTGCCACCGTACTCTATTTCGCGCCGATTTATCCCTTGACACGATTGCGGCACGGTGATATTTATCAATTGATTAAACCAATCGCGGGAGACAGAAGTGGAAAAATATCCGGAATGCTTGAAATGCGGAAAAGGAGTATTGATTCCCCTTTCGGATTATGGTCGCGACGGCTCTGAAATCCGATACAAAGCCTGGGTATGCACCAATCACGAATGCGGTTTTTCGATCAGGATTGACAACGGCGAAGTGTCTTTCGGCAAGGTTCTGAGATTCTCGGACAAATGAGCAAATCCGATCGTGAAAATCAATTTGCTGAGAAATATCGGCTGGAAACTTATCGGGCTGATTCTGGCGTTCGGCCTGTGGTTTCATCTGACCACCCAGAACCATTTCCGACAAACGATCACCGTCAACGTCGAATTCGCTAATCTGGATCCTCATCTGCGACTGGTCGCTGAAAATCCCCCGGCCGTCGGTCTTGAAATCGCCGCCAATGGAAAACAGTTATTTCAACTGATCTATCTCAAGCCGATAAGGCTTGTAGTGGATCTTGGCGAATATCGGAGGCCCGGCAATTACTCGATAGAGCTGGTCAGGCGTCATCTCACCATTCCGGACGATATGGATGAAATCAGAGTAGGGTTTATCGGCGTCAAATCGGTCGATATCGTGCTTGACTGGAAAAAGCCGGTCGATGATAGTTCTCGGAATTGAAACATCGTGCGACGAAACCGCGGCCGCCGTACTTAGATACCCCAGAGAACTTCTGGCAAATGTAGTCTATTCGCAAACCATCCACCGCAAATTCGGCGGCGTCGTGCCCGAACTGGCATCGAGGGAGCATATACGCCGCCTGATAGGAATCGTCGATGAGGCTTTAGAGCAGAGCCGGCTCGGCCTGAACGACATTCACGGAATCGCGGTGACCAACGGCCCGGGTCTTGTTGGGGCGCTGCTGGTGGGGCTGACATTCGCAAAATCGTTGTCTCAGGCAATAAACGTCCCGTTTATCGGGGTGAATCACCTCGAAGGACATCTTTTTTCGAATTATCTCGAATCGGAAAAATGCGAGCCGCCGTTTATCGGTTTAATCGTATCGGGCGGTCATTCTTCGCTTTATCGCGTCGATTCTTGGGGAAAATACGCGCTTCTGGGCAAAACAAGGGATGATGCTGCCGGCGAGGCGTTCGACAAGGTGGCGAAATTGCTCGGTCTTTCCTATCCGGGAGGCCCGGCAATCGAGTCCACGGCGGCAGGCGGCGCCGGAGATTTCGTCAAATTTCCGCGGGCGATGAGGGTCAAAGATTCATACGAGTTTTCCTTTTCCGGGCTAAAGACGGCCGTTGCTCTTTACTGCCGCGGACATGAACCCGATTACATAAGGGAAAATCTGGCAGCGATCTGCTCTTCTTTTCAAGAGGCGGTTTGCGAGGTGATCGTGGACAAAGCGCTTCTTGCCTGCCGCAATTTTGGATTCAAACGGCTGGCCGTATCGGGTGGCGTGGCCCTGAATAGGCGCCTACGGAAGTTGTTCGACGAGCGAGGCGAAGATATCGAGATTTTCTGGCCGAGCGCACTATTATGCACCGATAATGCCGGAATGATCGCCGCCGCTGGAGCCTGGCATCTGGCCCGAGGCGAGAAATCGGAACTCGACCTGAACGCAATCCCCTATGCTCAACTCTGAAAATCCGCCGGTCGATCCGATCGGCCGAGTTTGAAGGAACAATCGGGCAGTCGGCCTAGCCTAATTGGCGGCGCAAGTTCTACTATCGCTTGGCTTTTCGGGTTCGATCGTGGCGCCGGTGACGGATGAATTCCACCACGACCGGCAATAGAGATATGAAGATTATGGCAAAGATGACGATGGTGAAGTTATCTTTAACGTAGGGTAAATTGCCGAAATAATAGCCGCCGAATACGAATATTCCCACCCAGGCTATGCCCGCGGTGATATTATAAAGATTAAACCGCCAGTAGGTCATGAACCCGACCCCGGCCACGAACGGAGCGAAAGTGCGGATTATGGGCAAGAACCGGGCGATTATCATGGTTTTGCCGCCATGTTTTTCGTAGAATTTGTGGGTTTTGTCGAGATATTCTTTTTTAAAAAATCTGATCTTTTCCTTCTTGAGTATTCCCGGACCGACCATATAACCGATCCAATAGTTCGTCGTGTTACCCAGAATGGCCGCTATCGAGAGCAAGACGAACAGAATCAACGGATCGAGGGCGCCGGTTGCCGCCAAAGCGCCGGCGGCGAACAAAAGGGAATCTCCCGGCAAAAACGGGGTGACCACCAATCCGGTTTCGCAGAATATGATCAAGAATAGAATTAAGTACGTCCAGGTTCCATAGTTCTGGATAAGTACCCCAAGGTGCTTGTCGAGATGAATAATAAAATCGAGTATCGCCGCAATTATCTCCACGCACTCTCCTTCCTGAACCACCGAAAACTCGGCTTTCCGCCAATCATTCACCAATCGCGGATCGGTTTTCGTTGATTTGTCAATATACCTCTGGTTTACCGTATGAGCAAGCAATACAGGGAAAATCGCAAAACACCAAAATAAAAAACTCCCGGGTCAAAGGCGATCCGGGAGTTTTTGAAGTCAATGACTTTTTATTTAGTGAAACTGTAGGTCAACCGAGCCCAAATGTCCATTGATTGGGCGGTGTTCTTACCGAAAGCGTTGTAGAGACCCTTGACCTTGAATCCGAAATTCGGCGAAATATTATAAGCGAAAGCGGGACCGACCTTGAACCAGCTTTCCTTTGAATCGGTAATCGTTTCGTCGTTCAGCTTGGCGTCGGATCCCCAGCCGGTTTCCATCTCCAGCGATCCGCTCAAACGGGGCTGGAAACCATAGCCCAGAGCGAAATTCCACCAGAGCTCGTTGCCCGGCTTGTATTCAGTGTCGCCGTTTTTCATTCTCAGATTGTAGTAGACGGAGCTTTGAACCTGCATCGGATATTTATCCCAGCAATAGGCCAAGCCGGGACGCAGATTCATCTGGCCGGTGCCAAGGCCGTTCTCATCGTCACCGGTCGGGATATCGGTCCAGAACCAGATGGACAGGTTATGCCACTTATTGTAGTTGTCGAGCAACCAATATGCGGCCGCCGCCTGCATGTCGCCGATTCCCGATTGCGGATCGGAAACACCGTTATCGAACGAGGCGTAGGGCACCAGAGCGGTCAGGGCCCAGCGGTGGTTGTTGGCAAGGCCGTAGTAGGCCGGTCTGAGGCCAACCATAAAAGCCGTCCAGTTTTCCGGAAGCTCCTGGCTTTCGCCTTCCTGATCGAACACCTTCGACGCCGTCGAATACGACGGATAGGCGTTGAAATAGAAGCCCGGGGTAAGCGGCGCATTCTCAAAATCACCGAGTTGGGCGAATGCGAATCCGCAGGCGAAGACCCCGACAATCGCTGTTAGTAAGGCAGTTCTCATCTTTCTCCCTCCTTAGGCATTATTGATGAGTTTTTCCTTTTCTCGAATGTTCTCCTGATTGCAATCCTGTTATTTTTCGTCATTGCTGCTGAAATGATATTCAATAGTCATTATCGAACAATCGTTGAAAAAATTAAGCTTCCGGAGCAAAATAATGATAATATGTTTATTGACAATAGATTAGCGGGGCGTTCAAAATGACTGCAAAATAAAAAATCCCCGTTTTGAGCGGGGATTTCGAAATCAGCTGTGGCTGCTTTCAACCTTTTTTCTCTTCGGCAGCCGCCTTGGGAATGGGATGAGCTATTTTTTTCAGCATTTCCTGATACTTGAACGGCTTGTATGTCGGGCTTTTTTCATTATGACAGCTCAGGCAGGTCTTCTCATTGGGAATCAGCAAACCGGCGGCAATCGCCTTTTGCCTGTCCTTCATCACCGTCATCGCCTTATAATCGGAGCCCGGCCCATGACAGGCCTCACAACCTACGCCTTCGGCATTTGTAAGCGTAGCCTCTTTCAAGCTGTCGGGAACGCCATGACCCGTGATATGGCAGGAAAGGCATTTATCGCTCTTTTGAGGATCACTGATCCCCATGGAGGAAGCGATCTTTTTTGATTCGTCGGAGGCAAGCGTTTCATAGGCCTTGGCGTGCTTGGTCTTTTGCCAGATCGGATAAGCTTCCCCGCTTTTCGGGGTCATGTGGCATGTTTTGCATTTGGCCGAACCGACATACTTATGCGGCCCCGATACGGCGAGATTGAAAAAGGTTAATACCAGCCCTATCAGTCCCAATACAGTCAACCTTCTCATTTATTTCCTCCTGAAAACATAATTAGTATTCACTGCCTCGGCAATTTGCCTATTTCTTAAACATCTAATTATAAATTCTGTTCCAATCGAATGCGGATTTGCTGGATTTAAGCCAATGCAACGTGGTCGATTTCAATAACTCCAAAGCATGTCTGTCAAGCTCGACCCAGCGCTCATGCATCGGACAAAAATTCGCACTACAGACCGGCTTGAACCCGAACAGGCAGGTATCATGTCCGTCCGGCTCATCGAAAAGAACTGCGATGTCATATAGCGTGGCATTTAGGGAATCCCGTTTTATACAGAACCCGCCGCCGATTCCGGTGCGGGAATGCAGAATTCCTCTTTTGGCCATAGTCGAGAGTATCCGCGCCAAATAGGCTTTGGGTATTTGGGTCCGCTTGGCGATTTCCCGGGCAAGCATGCATTCATCGTCCTTAAGACCGGTGAGCAAATATGTCGCCCTCAATGCATATTTTGCGGTCAAAGATAACACTTTCCTCAACCTACCCTTCCGCGCAACTAACGATAGCTTTATTCCGGTGATCAGTCAATGAAAATCACCTTTGGATCAAATGGTAAACATATAAACATTATCGGAATTTCCCGAACGGGAATGAGGCCGGCGTCTTATCTGGGCCGGCAGTGCTCCGTTCGTCTATGACTCCGCCGACGAGGGCTTGAGGTCGATAATCGATTGACCCGGTTGCACCAAATCTCCTTCGGCGAAATTGATCGAACCGACGGTGCCGTTTATGGGAGAACGAATCTCATTTTCCATTTTCATCGATTCGACGATAACCAGAGGCTGCCGGGCCGTCACCGGGTCGCCGGCGGCGACGAGAATTTTCACGATTTTGCCGGGCATAGGGGTAACCACTTCGTTGGCCGTGTTGAATTCCCCCGCCTGTCTTTTCAGTTTCCTTTTTCCGGTTTCGGATTCCAGCGCGAAAAGTTTTCCGGCAATATGAACGACTATTGCGTTTTCTTGCCTTACCACGAATGCGACGATATTTTTTTCGCCGAATCTCATGACTATTTCATGGTCACCATCGACAAAGGCAGCCAGATGAAATATCCGGTCGTCAATCTGCGCTGCCAATCCGTTTTCTTCGGCGCCCTTTTCGATTTTCAGCCGCACTTTCCGGCCGTCTATAAAATAGTCGCGATCAAAAGGCATAATGCTTATCTTGTCCCTTGGCCGCCGATCCGCCATTCACCGAGAGTTTCCCAGCAGCTCGGCTGGGCCGCCGCAACTTTACCGATTGTCTTTTTGTCTTTGACCAACATTTCGTGGGCGGCGGCGGCGATCAATGCCAGATCCTCCACGGCGGCATCCCTTTTTGATGACCAGTCGGCCATATATTGCGAGATGAAGGCCGTGCTCAGATCACCGCTTGTGAACGCCGGATGTGTTATTATATCATGCAGGAACTCGATATTGGTCTTTATGCCGATCAGCGGGAAATTTTTCAACGCCTCGGCCATCTTCCGGCAGCAAAGCTGCCTGTTTTCCGCCCAAGCGATCAGTTTAGATAAAATCGGATCGTAATAAACCGAAACTTCACTTCCGGAACCCACACCGCAATCGTGTCTGATCCCCGGCCCGCTCGGTTCTTTCATGAAATCGATCCTGCCGGCCGACGGCAGGAAATTATTTTCCGGATCTTCGGCATAAATACGGCATTCGATAGCGTGGCCGCGCTGCCGCAAATCCGCTTGATTCAGCCATAATTTTTCACCTGCGGCTATCCTGAGTTGGGCCTGCACCAGATCGATTCCCGTGACCAGTTCGGTAACCGGATGCTCCACCTGCAGCCGCGCATTTACCTCAAGAAAGTAGAAGTTGCGATTTTCATCCACGAGGAATTCAATTGTCCCGGCGTTGGAATAGCCGGATATCTCGACCACTTTGAGGGCGGTCCGCCCCATACGATTCCGCAGGTCATCATCGACAATAACCGAAGGGCTTTCTTCGATGATTTTCTGATGACGCCGCTGAATCGAGCATTCGCGTTCGAAAAGATGAACAGCGTTTCCATACTTGTCGGCGAGAATCTGAAATTCCACGTGCCGGGGCTTTTCGATATATTTTTCAAGATAGACGGAGGCATCCCCGAACGCCGACAGCGCCTCTCTCATACCGGCTTCGACAGCCGATTCCAGTTCTCTTTCGTCGCGGATTATTCTCATTCCTTTGCCGCCTCCGCCGGCCGAGGCTTTGAGAATCACTGGAAAGCCGATCTCTTTGGCTGCTTTCACGCATCGGGCAGGATCGGTGCTTTTGCCGGTCATGCCGGGAGTCAGCGGGATGCCGGCACCTGCGGCGGCCTCGCGGGAAGCCACCTTATCGCCGACCAAGCGCATGGAATCGCTCGAGGGTCCGATAAAGACGATTTTTTCTTTTTCGCACCGTTCGGCAAAACCCGGATTTTCGGACAGAAATCCATATCCGGGGTGGATAGCCTCGGCACCGGTTTTCCGGGCCGCCCCGATTATGGCGTCGATACTGAGGTAGCTGTTGCGGGCAGGGGCCTCGCCGATTCGAACCGCCTCGTCGGCCATCCGCACGTGAATGGAATGCTCGTCGATATCCGAATAGACGGCCACCGACTTGACGCCCAGTTCGCGACAGGCACGAATTACCCTGACGGCGATTTCGCCGCGATTGGCCACAAGGATTTTACTAAACATATTTCAGCGCCGGTTGTGCCATGACGGTTTTCTTTTTTCGAGAAAAGCGCGCATGCCCTCCTGAGCTTCGTCACTTATTCTCAAGCGAGCGATCAGTTCGGCCATGAACCGATCGGTTTCGCGGCTGTCGGCCGGCGATCGGCCTGCAAGCAACGTCTTGCAGGCGGCGATCGCGTTCGGACCGCTTGTCCGCAGCCGTTCCACCATTTCGTTGACGGCTTGATCCAAATCTTTATCCGGGACAACCCGGTTCAGCAGCCCTATTTCCGCCCCGCGGGCGGCCGAGAATCGTTCGCCGGTCAAAAAATATTCCCGGCAATAACGATCGCCCATTTTGCGGATCATGTATGGGGAAATAACCGCCGGGGCAAGTCCCAGCTTTACCTCGCTTAGGCCGAATACGGCACTTTCGGCGGCTATTGCGATATCGCAGACCGCCACCAGCCCGGCGCCGCCGCCGATGGCCGGGCCGTTCACGCGCGCCAGCACCGGCAGAGGACATTCGGAAATCCAGCGGAACATCTCGGCGAGCTTAAGCGAATCGGCGAGATTTTCCTCAAGCGAATAATCCACCATTTTCTTCATCCAGTTAAGATCGGCGCCGGCGCAAAAAGAATTCCCCGACCCGGTGATGATCACGACCCGATAATGGCGGGATTTTTCGCTCAATTGCCCGAAGAAATCGGAGATTTCGGCTATCATGGTGTCGTTGAAAGCGTTCCTGACCTCGGGGCGATTGAGGGTGAGGGTTATCAAGTCGCTGGCGGACTCAATCGATATTGCGCGGTAATTTTCGGTTTGCATTTAACGGATTTTTCAGCCGCTACATTCTGAATATGCCATAACGCTGGTCGGGTATCGGCGCGTTCAGGGCGATTTCGATTCCAAGACCCAGAACCGCCCGCGTGTCCAGCGGATCGATTATGCCATCATCCCAAATCCGGGCGGTGGAAAAATATGGCGAGGCCTCATTTTCATATTTTTCGAGAATCGGGGCGAGGAATTCCGCTTCTTCTTTCGGAGTCATGGTTTTCCCCTTTTCCTCGAGAGCTTTCTTCTTCACCATAAGCAGGACGTTGGCCGCCTGTTCGCCGCCCATAACGCTGATTTTAGCGGTCGGCCACATCCAAAGGAAACGGGGATCATAACCTCTGCCGCACATCGCATAATTGCCCGCTCCATACGATCCGCCGATTATCACCGTCAATTTAGGCACGTCGGCGTTGGCCACCGCATGCACCATCTTGGCGCCGTTGCGGGCGATACCGCCATGTTCATATTCCTTGCCCACTATGAATCCGGTTATATTCTGGAGAAACACCAGGGGAATTTTGCGCATCGTGCAAAGCTCGATAAAATGCGCTCCCTTGACCGCGCTTTCGGAGAAGAGAACGCCGTTGTTGGCCAGTATCCCGACCGGATACCCCATAATTCTGGCGAATCCGCAAACCAGAGTCTGGCCATACAACTCCTTGAATTCCTGAAACTCGCTCGCATCAACGATCCTGGCGATTATCTCCCTGATATCGAATTGCCTGCGGATATCCGAGGGGATAATCCCATAAAGCTCCCCGGGATCGTATTTCGGATCTTCAGCGGGAACCCGCCCGATATCGGTTTTCTGGGGACGACCGAGACAGGCGATAATATTGCGGGTGATTTCGAGAGCGTGTTCGTCGTCGAGGGCATAATGATCCGCCACTCCGGAAATCCGGCAATGCACGTCGGCTCCGCCGAGTTCCTCGTCGGTGACATCCACCCCGGTGGCGGCTTTGACGAGCGGCGGACCGCCGATGAAAATCGTCCCTTGTCTTCTTACGATCACCGCTTCGTCGCTCATGGCCGGAACATAAGCCCCGCCGGCGGTGCATGAACCCATGACGACGGCGATCTGAGGAATCCCCATCGCCGACATTCTGGCCTGATTATAAAAAATCGTGCCGAAATGGCCTTTATCCGGAAATACGTCTTTTTGGTGGGGAAGAAACACGCCGCCGGAATCGACCAAGTAAACGCAGGGAAGCCGATTTTCCATGGCGATCTCCTGCGCCCGGACATGTTTTTTGATCGTGATTGGATAGTAGGTTCCACCTTTTACGGTGGCATCGTTGGCCACAACCAAGACTTCGCGCCCATGAACCACACCGATACCGCAGATCATGCCGGCCGCCGGGGCATCGTTGTCATACATATCGAAAGCCGCCAGACTCGACAATTCAAGGAAAGGTGTATTCTTGTCGAACAACCTCGCAACCCGATCGCGCGTTAGAAGTTTGCCCCGTTTCAAATGGCGCTCACGGGCATGGGCGGGTCCCCCTTGCGCAACCAAGGCCAGCCGTTCCCTCAGCAGCTCGACGGCTTTCCTTGTATGTTCGTGGTTTTTCTTGAACTCGTCTGAAGTTACATCGATTTTTGACTCAATTTGAAACACAACACATCCCGACCCAGATCACTGCCGTATTATTTCGGCACTCCCTTATAGCCATAGCAGATAATCCCATCCATTCCTTCCTGCTGGATTTTCCGGAACTCGAGCCGGACATCCATGCCGATCTTCACTTCATCGGGTTCGCAATCGGCAATCTGGCACAGTATATTCACGCCTTCGCCAAGGTCAACAATTGCCACAGTATAGGGCGCCTGATCGACAAATTGCGAGGGTGCGACCCGAATCACGGAGTAGGTCACCACCTTCCCCTCATTGCCGATATGAGTCAGGGTGAAATTCCTCGATCCGCAGGCCGGGCAGATTATACGCGGAGGGAACAGAACTTTCCCGCATTTGCTGCACTTGCTCGCTTCATAGCGATATCGCTGCGGCATTTCCCGCCAGTATCTGGGTGATGGCATGCTACACTCCCTCTAAAATATGAACGACCGAGCTGGCTCCGCTGCCGCCCATATTTTGGGCCAGCCCGATATTGGCATTTTTCACCTGACGGCCGGGTTCCGCCTCCCCGCGTATTTGCTTGACCAGCTCGACGATCTGGGCGACGCCGGTGGCTCCGACCGGATGTCCTTTGGATTTGAGGCCTCCCGAAGCGTTTACCGGGATTTTGCCGTCGATAGCGGTCAAGCCGTCAATCGTGGCCTTGCCCCCTTTGCCGGCCTCGACAAAACCGAGCGCCTCGATCACCATGATTTCGGCGATCGTAAAGCAGTCATGCACTTCGGCGAAATTGATATCGGCCGGTTTACGATTGGCCATTTTATATGCCTGTTGCGCCGCCAGCGCAGTAGATTTAAGCGAAGAGAAGTCGGACCTTTGCGCAAGCTGAATCGTGTCGCTGGCATGACCTGAGCCAACCACCTTGACCAGCCTTTTCTTGGTGAGCTTTTTGGCGGTGTCCATAGAACAGAGCACCACCGCAGCTGAACCATCCGTGATCGGCGAGCAGTCGAGGATGGTAAGCGGATCGGCGACCATGACCGCATTTTTGACCTGTTCGATGGTGATCTCTGTCCTGAATTGAGCCAGTTCGTTTTTCATGCCGTTTTTATGATTTTTCACCGCCACCTGGGCCATTTGATCGCGCGTTGTCCCATATTTATGCATATGATGATTGGCCATCATCGCATACAGGCCGGGAAACGTCACCCCGTTATATACTTCGTATTCCTGATCGGCGGCGGTGGCCAGAGCGAACGTCGCCTTAGCCCCGTCGACATCGGTCATCTTTTCCACGCCGACGACCATCACGATATCGGACAGCCCGGAGGCCACGTGGGCGAAAGCGGTTCTGAATGCGGCGCCGCCGGAGGCACAGGCCGATTCGACCCGGGTTCCCGGAACCGGACAAAATCCGGTATAATCGGGAGCGATCGCGCCGAGATGCTCCTGGTCGGTGAACAAGCCGCTCGACATGCACCCGATATACATCGCTTCAACGCGATCAATCCCGGCATCCTCGAGGGCCAAGAGGGCGCTTTCGGCAATCAAGTCGCGTATCGACTTCTGCCACAACTCGCCCCACCTGTTCATTCCGATTCCGATTACTGCTACGTCTTTCATAATTTCCCCAAGCCAAACATATGGCAATCAGTTTTCAAGCTTTTTTATTTTGCCCCTGAATTTGGTATATGTTCCGTAATCGAGATATTTCCTGCGGGGCGAATCCAGCATCGCTCTGGTTTTCGGTGCGCGATCCTGGACTTCTTTTATCCGATCGGTGACTTTCCATATGAAACCGTCGCTGCCGGCTCCCGAGCCATAGGAAACCATCAGAATCATATCACCGGGACGGGCGACATCGAGGATAGCCGTCAGACCTATCGGCGAAGCCCCTGAATAGGTGTTGCCAAGCGTTGGCGACAACCACCCCTGCTCAAGTTGTTCTTTTTTGAAACCGAGCATCTTCCCCACGTTCATAGGGAATTTGCCGTTTGGTTGATGGAACACCGCGTAAGCGAAATCACTCGGTTTCATTTTGGCTTTTTCCATGATCGCTTTGGCGCAACCGAGGGAATGCTTGAAATAGGCCGGTTCACCGGTGAACCGGGAGGCATGACGCGGATAGAATTGATGCTCGCGGCGCCAGAAATCAGGCGTGTCTGTCATGAACGAATGAGTGAAATGGCATTCGGCGACCAAGTCTTTATCGCCGAAGATGAAAGCCGCCGCACCGGCCGAAGCCGAATATTCCAGGGCATCGCCGGGCGCGCCCTGTGAAGTGTCTGCGCCGACGCCGAGGGCATATTCCATTTCCCCTGCTTTCACCAAACTCATGGCCACGAACATGCCCTCCGAGCCGGCCTTGCAGGCGAATTCGAAATCGGCGCAGTGGCAGTCCGGCACGGCCCCGATTGCTTCGGCAAGCACGGTGCCCGACGGTTTAACGGCATAGGGATGCGACTCAGAACCGACATATACCGCGCCGATTTTTCGGGGATCTATACCGGCGCGCTTGATCGCGTTCCTTGTCGCTTCAACCGCCATGGTGATCGTGTCCTGGTCAGGACCGGGAACGGATTTTTCCTGAAGCATCAAACCCTTTTTGTAACTTGGGGCGTCGGCGCCCCAGACCCTGGCGATTTCTTCAACTTTGATCCGGTTGCGCGGAATATAGGCGCCATATCCTACGATGCCAACCATTGGAAATCCTCATTTCTCAAAATATGTTCATACCCGTACGAATGGGTTTCAAAAATTGATTATATATAAAAATATTGTCGGGGCATGTCAACCTATTTAGAACAATACCTGATCGTGAGGCGCCTGCCGGAAAAGGGCGAAAAGGCAACGTTTCATTTGGGTGGATCCAATCAGCGGCTATGATAGAGGGTTCGAATGTATTCGGCCATCGCCGCCATGCCTTCGCTGTATTGGACTTGGGGCTTGTAACCGATCTGAAACATCGCCTTCGATATGTCGAACGCCTGATCGTATTTCGCCATACGCACCGTATAGCGGGTGAGAAGCGGCCGCACCTTATAGCGCCTCAGCCGGGCATAAAGTTCGCACATATAGGCGAAACTGTATGCCGGTACATAAGGCAAAGACGGCAAACGATACTTGATCCCGAGCAGGGAAATTATATCCTCGAGAAAGCGTCTGGTGGTGACTCTCGAACCATCGGTGATATTGTAGGCTTGACCGACCGCCTTATCGGAGGCGGCGGCAAGCCTGATTCCCTGAACCACGTTTTCCACGTGAGAAAGATTCATCAGGTTTGCGCCTCCCTCGATCAGCGCAACACGGTTGAGCCTTATTCCCTCTATCAGCCGCGGCATGATCGCCCTGTCACCCACCCCCCAGATATAACCGGGACGGATAACGGTTACCGGCAAGTTGTCTTTCAAGTGATATTCGAAAGCCATTTTGTCCGCCATTATTTTTGAGCGCGTATAATTGTCTATTATATGCGTCTCGTAGGGCGCTTCCTCGTCGGTCCCCCGGTGATGGCGGCCGTTGCCGTAGATCGCCACGCTCGACACGTAAATCAGGCGAGGCGTCTTATGTTCGAGCGCAGCTTCAAAGAAATATTTCGTCGAAAGCACATTGGTTTTATAGAATTCCTGCCACGGCCCGAATTCTTCGGTCAGGGCAGCGGCGTGGATCGCCAGATCGGCGTTATCGAGCAATTTGAAAAAAGCGTTTTCATTGGTCAACTCATCGGTAAGGATTTCCACGTTCAGCCTTTTCAAATCATCAATTCGTGACGATGAGCGCACGAGAGCCGCAACTATATGCCCTTCGCCGCGGAAAGCGCGCGCCAAAGCGCCCCCGAGAAAGCCGCTTGCCCCGGTCAGTGCAATTTTCAAAAAATCCTCCTCCGCCTTTCGCCCCTACTGCTTTTTATTGAGATAGCCGGTTCCCGGGATTACCGTTTCGGATACGAATTTTGGCTTAAAAAACAGATTTACGTAAATGAAATAATAGAAAATGAACCAGAACAGCAACCAAGGAACGTCCATGTCGAGGACGACCAGCAGCATGGTGAACAGAAGCTGATGGGAAATCAGATAAAAACCGACTTTGATTGCGGAAAAGTATGATATTTTTTCCAAGCGGAATTTATAGGCGATCATGGCGGCTATCAGAAGAATCAAAAAACCGCTTCCGATGGAATTGATCAGGAAAAACAGCAAAGCAAAAAAGCCGAACGCCTCGAGATTTATCAAGATCCGTTTCTTTTGCAAATCGGAGACTCTTATGGTCGAGCTGAATTGTTCCGGATATTGAAAGCGGCGGATCTGTGAATCATAGCAGACAAAGGCGGCTACGGGGCCTATACATACCGTCGTTGGCGTCGGCCCGCTATCGATTGCCGCGGCGACCGAATTTTCCTCCACGAAAGCCGAGTCGATCAGCAGCCGCCATACGGAAAACCGGTGGTCGATCTTCTGCGGCGGCAGATTGACTATCCGGCCGTTTTCAAATTTGATTTCGGGGAAATTGGCACCCAAAAATGCGGTCGTTTCGTTGAACGTAGCATAAAACGACCGCCAAAAAACGAAGGCAGAAACGAGGGCCGTTATTATCAGCAGCCGGGTGAAAAACCATAGCCCCTGCCGCGCCGGCCGCAATAAAACATCCTGAAGGTACCGCCCGCCGGCGATAGAGCCTTTTATATCAGCCAAAAACGACACGGTATTTCTCAATTGGACGACGGGCGCTTTAGAAGTTATTTTTTATGGCGTTTTCGCTTTTTCTTGGTATTATCCCGCCGCGCCGCTATGACCGACAGATCGAGGTTGAACGACACGTTCGCCATCTTTTTCCTGCCCAACTCGGTCATCCGATATTGCGCCTGCGGCCCGTCGTCCGATTTTTCCAGCCAACCTTGCTTTACGCAGTAATCGAGGTAGGCCGCCCCAAGGTGAGGAATCGACTCGGAGTTTTGGGTTTGGTTCTCGCCCGATTTCCCGCCGGTGTTTTTCATGTTCGCCCTCCTTTCGGGATATTTCAGTCCCGCCTTAACGAAAAATTTGATGTTTCGCCTTTTATCCGCCGAAAGCGGCGATCGCCGATGAGTCCTCCTGCATCACTTTCCTTTCCACTTCGCCTCGCGCTTTTCCAAAAAGGCGGCGGTACCTTCCTGTTTGTCCTCGGTGGCACAGATCGCCGCGAAGAGGGCGGCTTCATGGGCAAGGCCGCTGTTAAGATCGGTGTTCATTCCGAAATTTATGGCTTCCTTGGCGGCCCGAACGGCCAACGGACCTTTGGAACAGATTTTCAAAGCCATCTTCTTGGCTTCATCCATGAGTTGATCGGCCGGAAAGACGCCATCGACAAGCCCGGCCTGCAACGCCTCATCGGCGCGCAAAAAATCGCCGGTAAAAATCATTTTCTTGGCCAGACCCGTTCCGACAAGGCGAGGCAGCCTCTGGGTCCCCCCGTAACCCGGAATTATGCCGAGGTTGACTTCGGGCTGCCCGATTTTCGCTTTGTCCGAGGCCAATCTTATGTCGCAGGCAAGGGCTATTTCGCAGCCGCCGCCGAGGGCAAAACCGTTGATGGCGGCGATGACCGGTTTCGGCAAATTCTCGATCTTGTTCAATAGCGCCTGTCCCCTGTCCATACGGGCGCGGGCGCTGATCACATCGTCGCCGGCCAACTCCTTTATATCGGCTCCGGCAACGAACGATTTTTCGCCGCCGCCGGTGAGGATTACGCAGAGGATTTCAGAATCCGACTCGATGCCGGAAAAGAAGTCATGCAGTTCGGTGATCGTTTCGGCGTTGAGAGCGTTCAGCACTTCCGGCCGGTTGATCGAAACGATAACGAGCGGCGGTCGGCGGTCGATCAATAGATTTTTATAGCTCACTTAGCTCCTCACTTTTTGGAGTAATCATAAAAGCCGCGGCCGGTCTTGCGGCCGAGATAACCCGCCTTGACCATCGCCTTAAGCAACGGCGGCGAGGCGTAATGATGATCCTTGAACTCATTGAAGAAGATTTCGCCGATATAATAAATAGTATCAAGCCCGATAAAATCGGTCAGTTCAAGCGGCCCCATAGGATGGCCGCAGCCGAGTTTCATGCCGTTGTCTATATCTTCTTTGGATGCCACTCCGGCTTCCAGCGCCCTGATGGCATCGAGAAGATACGGCACCAGCAACCGGTTGACCACGAACCCCGGTGAATCTCCGCAGGTGACGACCACTTTACCCAGTTTCTCGGCGAATCCTTTGGCCGCGGCGAACGTGCTCTCTGAGGTGGCCACCGTTCTGACGACCTCGACCAGCCGCATCACCGGCACCGGATTGAAAAAGTGCAATCCGCAGAACCGGTCGGGGCGTCCGGTCGCCGCCCCCAGCTCCGTGATCGAAAGCGACGATGTGTTCGAGGCCAAAATCGCTTCTTTTTTGAGGATCTTGTCGAGCTCGCTGTGAACCTTGATCTTTTCATCGAGTATTTCTACCACCGCCTCCACTACGAGATCGCAATCGGCGAAATCGGCCAGTTTGGTGGTGCCGGTCAGCCTTGCCAAAGCAGCCTTCATCGAGGCCTCATCGAGTTTTCCTTTCTCGACCGCCTTGGCCATGGAGTTTTGGATCCTCGCCAGCCCTTTCTGCAACAGCTGGTCGTTTACTTCACTGACTATGACATCAAATCCGGTCTTTGAAGCCACTTCGGCGATACCTGCCCCCATCTGTCCGCAACCGCAGATGCCGATCTTTTTAATTTCCATGAAACCTCCGATTCGCTGACTCTGAAATCATTTTCGAAAACGATCGTCCCAGCCGATTTAAGCACCGGCCGCCATGTTCTTGACGACCATAATATATAAGGCGAAACGCCATGTTTCCACACTAATGTTAAAACACGGCTTCTTGGGATGAAGACACTTGTATCAAAATCAAGGAAAAGGTATAATGAAAAAAAAGGATGCCATCCGGACAGAAGCAAAATCCCGGGAGCAACATATGAAAAAATCAGGGAAAAAACCGGCTGCGGCTGGAACCGAAAAACATTCGGCACTATCAGCGGTCTTAATTCATCTGATCGATCAAGCCTATTCCAAGGGGGCATGGCATGGACCAAATCTGAAAGGTTCGCTGAGGGGAATAGATGCGGAGACGGCGATATGGCGCCCCGGGCGGGGCAGGCACAGTATATATGAGCTGGTTTATCACGCCGCCTATTGGAAATACATTATTTGGCGAAAACTGACCAATTCAATTGAAGCCGGATTCGAGCTGAAAGGGAGCAACTGGTTCAAATCACCCGCGGCGGCCGACAAGAAAGGCTGGCTGTATGCAAAGAAACTGCTCGATCGCTACCATAAGTTGGCCCGGCAGACGATACTCGATCTGCCAGAGTCGATGCTTTTTGAGCAGGCGCCGAACTCGAAGTATCCCTATTATGTGTTGATCTGCGGCATGGCCTCCCATGACCTATATCACGCCGGCCAGATTCAATTATTGAAAAGGATTTCGGCGGAACATAATTGACAATCTTTTTCTTTAGTCGGCACAATTCCCTTGTTTGCGGGAACTTGTCTGTTATCTTTGGCAGTAGTTTGTAGACGGCGCCCGACGACAAGGATTTAAGGAATGATCTTCAGGAGCAAATCACCAGTGGACGAAAAAGCGATTCTCGAAGCGCTCCGCAAAGTCAACGATCCGGAACTCAACAGATCGATCGTCGATCTCGGCATGGTCGGCCGGATCGAAGGAAGCGACGGCAATGTCCGCGTTCAGATCAAATTGACCGTGCCGGGATGCCCGCTGAAGCATAAAATTGACGGGGACATACGGGCGGCTCTGGCGGTCATCCCCGATATAAAAGAAGTGACCGTGGAATTTTCGATCATGTCTCCGGAGGAGAGGATAGCCCTGACCGGCAAAATTTCCGGGCAAAGCAAATCCCCAATATTCGACGATGTCCGGGTGAAAAACGTCATCGCCGTCGCATCCGGAAAGGGAGGCGTGGGTAAATCGACGGTAACCGCGAATCTGGCCTGCGCCTTGAAAAATGCCGGTTATACGGTCGGTGTTGTCGATGCCGATGTTTACGGATTTTCGATTCCGCGGATGATGGGAGTCAATGCTCTGCCCACCGTTATCGACGAAACGATAATACCGGTGATCAAAAACGGCATCAAGATAATTTCGATGGGGTTTTTCGTGGAGGAAGACCAGGCCGTTCTCTGGCGCGGACCGATGCTTCACAAAGCCATAGTTCAGTTTTTAACGCAAGTATTCTGGGACAAGCTCGATTTTTTACTGATAGATTTGCCCCCCGGGACAGGCGATGTCACGCTTTCGATAGCCCAGACGATAAAGGAATCCCATCTGCTGATAGTGACCACACCTCAGCCGGCGGCCGCCGGAGTGGCTCAGAGAGTGGCTGAGCTTTCCCGTAAGGCCAATTTCCGGATTCTCGGCGTAGTGGAAAATATGTCATATTTCGTCTCGGCAAACGGAGACAAGCAAGCGATATTCGGCGAAGGAGGAGGACAGGAATTGGCGCAAAAACTTAACCGACCTTTGCTGGCGCGCATTCCGCTCGAAACAGCTATCAGAGAAGGTGGTGATACGGGAATCCCGGTGACCGAATCGGCCAAAGGCGAGGGACCTGCAATTTTCAAATCGCTTGCCGAAAAGATCACCAAGATACTCAAAGTTTGATTTGTCCAAAGATTGGAGCAGAAAGTGAGAGAAAAAGTAGAAAAGGCGATTGAACAGATAAGACCGTATCTGCAGGCGGACGGCGGCGATTGTGAGCTGGTGGATGTTAGCCCTGATGGAATCGTTCGGCTGAAATTGACGGGCGCCTGCCATGGCTGCCCCATGTCGACGATGACTCTGAAAATGGGAATCGAACGGGCGCTCAAACAGATAGTCCCCGAGGTCAAAGAGGTAATCGCCTGATCCGCCCGGAGCAACAACCGGCTTGAAAGCAACCATATCCGCGGACTAATATCACCCGTTTTCCGCCTTCGCCGGAAGGCCGAACCGGCGGGTCTCCGTACGGCCGAACGAAATGTCCACGACCGAATCGAACACCGAACGCTTAAAATCCATTGCTTTGAATCTTGGCTTTGATCTTGTCGGCATAGCCAAAGCCGAGTATGATCCGATCGCTCACGACAGGCTGTTGACTTGGATCGGCAGAGGCTTTGCCGGAACGATGAAATACATGGAAAGAAATCCCCGCCGAAGGGTCGATCCGGAATTGACGCTCGAAGGTGCGAAATCGATAATAACGGTGGCGATGAGTTACCGTCAAGAACCCCACTATTCAAGAATAAAGCCCTATGTTTCGATATATGCAAGAGGGAAAGTGTATCAGGAGGTCATGAAAGACAAATTGGCGCATCTGGCCGATGAAATCCGGAAAATCAAAGCCGGCTCCAGAACGAAAATCGCCGTAGATACGTCGCCGGTCATGGATAAGTTGTGGGCGAAAAAATCGGGAATCGGCTGGCAGGGCAAGAATACTCTCGTAATAAACGAAAGATTGGGCAGTTTTTTGTTTTTGGGCGAGGTTTTTACGGATATCGAACTTATTCATGATGCAAAGACGAGAGACCTTTGCGGCTCGTGCACCAAATGCCTCGATATCTGCCCGACCGGCGCTTTGATAGGGCCCAATCAACTGGATGCACGACGCTGTATATCATACATGACGATAGAAGACGCTGACAACGAATCGAACTACGACAAAATCATGAATAATATTATAGGGTGCGATCTTTGCCAATTGGTTTGTCCATATAACAAGAAAGACGCAATCGGTCCGAATGCGGCCTTGCAGACCCGGTCAAAAATCGACTGGCAAAGGGGGGAATCGTGGACCATTGAATCCGATAACGAATTCCAAGCCATATTTTCCGAAACAATTCTTGCCAAATATGGATTTAATAGGTATACAAAAATACTTTCGGCGGTTATGAACAATCTGAAAACCGCCAAAGGAAGACTTCGGGGAAACAATGACAACTGAATATTCAACAGAACAGAGGTGAAAATGCAAATATCACGGAAAGCCGATTACGCGTTGCGCGCCATGATCTATGTGGCGGCGATCAACGGCCAAAGAACATGCAGTATCAACGAAATAGCCGAAAGCGAAAAGATACCCCGGGAATATCTGGCCAAAATTCTGAAAGAATTGACCCAGAAAGGTTTCTTGATCAGCTATAAAGGCGTCAATGGCGGTTACCGTATCGCCAAGGGCCGCGACCAGATAACTTTTCTTGACATACTGGAGGCCATGCAGGGGCCGTTCGCCGTTGCCTCCTGCAACATGCCCGAACATGATCAGAGCGGCTGCCGCGGGAAAGACCGCTGTCCGGCATACCCGTTTTGGGACGATCTGCAGAGAAAGCTGGCCAAGATTTTGATGGATATGAATCTCGGCAAGATCGATTATTCGAAATATTATTCTTTCGCCAGAGCGACGACGAAGGTTACGGCTTGACCTTTTCGCCGCAGCGGAGGCCATGAACCCGAACAAGCCAAGAGCGATCGCTTTATACTCGGGGGGCCTCGACTCGACGCTGGCGATTCTGGTCATGATGAGGCACGGCGTTGAAATCGAGGCCGTCAAGTTTCTTACCCATTTCGGCTGCGATATGGGCGATCACTCCTCATGCGGCGCCGATCCCTACCCGGCCGCCGAACAATTCGGATTCAATGTCCGACTGTCCCATCTCGGCTGGAAATTCGTCGATATTGTGCGGAATCCAAAACACGGCCATGGCCGCAACATGAATCCATGTATAGATTGCCGCCTGCTGATGCTGAGGGAAGCGCGCGACTACATGGAAATGACAAAATCCGATTTTATCATAACCGGCGAGGTTCTGGCCCAAAGACCGATGTCGCAGATGCGCAAAACCATGGAGATGATCTCGCACGAGTCGGATCTCGACGGCCGCTTGGTAAGGCCGCTGTCGGGCAGATTGCTGCCGCCCACCAAACCGGAGATCGACGGTCTGATAAAGAGGGAATGGCTTCTGGATATCTGCGGCCGCTCCCGAAAGCGCCAGATCGAGCTTGCCCGCCAGTTCGGACTGCGTTCATATCCAACACCGGCCGGCGGCTGCCTTCTGACCGACGAAAATTACTCTGCCCGACTCAGGGATTTGTTCACGTTCGGAGGCGGAATCGAATTCAACGATTTTAATTTATTGAGACACGGCAGGCATTTTCGGATCAGCCACAAAACGAAATTGATTCTCGGGCGCAACCAGAAAGAAAACGAAACCCTGCTTTCGTTGGCCAGACCGGACGACACGATCCTCGAGGTGATCGATATCGGTTCGCCTGTGGGGATTCTGCGGGGAACCGCCGAACCGGCCGATATCGAAAAATCCGCCGCAATAATCGTGCGTTTCAGCGATGCCAAAAACGCCGACAGCGCCGCGGTTGCGGTCCGCTCCGCGCATCTGTCAAGGCAAATAGACTCGGCGGCAGCCGACGACGCGCTGATCGCCCAATGCAAAATCGGCAAATAATCCTTTCGCCCGCAAAATCATAGTCTAACGTCAAAGTATAAGATTTCTGGCCAGCCGACGTGCGCAGCGGTTTCGACTTTGCCATTGCCGAAGCGTCGGTTTGCTGCTATTATTGGCCGACATGACGCAGGGCGCCAGAAAATTGGCAGGGGCAACGGCGGCCGGCCTGATCAGCTTGGCGTTTTATATCAAAACGATTTGCCCCACCGTTTACGGCGGCGACTCCGGAGAATTGACGGCGGTTGCCTATACGCTCGGAATCGCCCATCCCCCGGGTTACCCGCTTTATACTTTGATCGGACGATCGATTTTGACGTTTCCTTTTGTTTCGCCAGCCGCGGTAATGAACCTTTTGGCGGCGCTGTTCGCGGCGTTTTCCGTATTCGTCGCTTTTTTCGTCATCTGCGAATTAAGACGTTCCGCGACCGAGGAAAACCGGAATGAGCTGACGGTTCCATTTTTGGGAGCGATTCTCTGGGGGATATCGCGAACGCTATGGGGCAACGCCAATGCAGCGGAGGTATATTCTCTCGGCATGGCGGTTTCCAGTTTGATAATCCTGGTTTTCATGCGCGCTGACAGATTGCGTGATAACCGCCTGATTATTTTGCTCTTTTACCTGCTCGGCCTATCCTTGACCAATCATCTGACCGCCCTGTCGCTGTTGCCGCTTGGTCTTGCCGCCGGTTGGAATTTCAGGTTCGACTTTCGGCGTTGGTTCGCTGCGGCGATAGCGATATCGATCCCTCTGACACTGTATCTTTACATCCCCATTAGATCGTCGAACTGGCCGTTAATCGATTGGGCTCATCCGGCGCGGATTGGGGAATTCATCGACCATATCACGAGCGCCAGGTACCGCGGCTATCTGGCCGATTTTTCGCCGGCCGATTTCGCCGTCAATCTGAAAAGATTCATCCATGTTTTCGGCGCGGAATTTCCTCTGTCGTTCGTCGGTTTGGCCGGTTTGGTTCTGCTGGCGGTCAAAAGGCCGCGTCTGGGAATCCCGATACTGCTGGCGACGGCAATCAATATCGGGTTTGCGGCGATGTATGAGATTCTCGACGTCGAGCCGCAATACCTCGGAGCCGTATTTTGCGCCGTATGCGGCCTTGCCTACTTGGCGGTTGAGCTTTCGGTATTCTTGCGACGCCGGTTGAATCAAGTGCTTGCGGGGACGGTTGCGGCCGCTACCATGGCCGTGATCGTTGCGGGCGCCGTCGCCGATAATTGGCGTTACTGCGACAAGAGCCGCAACACTCTGGCGGCCGATTACGGCCGGGCGATTCTAAGCTCTTTGCCTGAACATGCATTTTTCGTGCCGGTTGGCGGGGCAACCAGCTTGGTTTGCATTTATCTCAAGTTCGTAGAAAACATGCGACCTGATATAGAGTATTACGACCCGATAAGCATGTATTCGACGCTTGCCCGCAGCAAAAACCAGACGCACCTTATCGGGATCGTTCCGGAAGCTGAACTTGCCTTGAATGCGCTGGGAAACACCGATAGACCGGCCTGTCTGGGCAAAGAACATGTATGGGGCGGAGACAACCCCTTCAAGTACGACAGGCTGCCGTTGCAAGGCTGCGGCCTTTACTACAGGTATGGGCAAAAAGGCAGCGCCGACATGAAGCAGTGGGACAAGTTGAGCCGGTTGGCGGATTATGACGCACCTCAGCTCGGTAGCTCCGAGATACAGATACTGGCCAATTTTTTTATGTCCTGGGGAGAGGATTTGCAGAGCAACGGTCGGCTGGGCGAGGCGATCGAGAAATACAAAATAGCGATCGAAAAGGCAAACATCGTGGAATCGCCTATGGTTGACAACTCTCTGGGCATATTTTTCCGCAGGCGCGGTTGGCCCGAAATGGCACTTGAACGGTATAATCATGCTCTCGAAAGCGATCTGTTGTCAAATGCCGTAAGAGCCGATATTCTGGTGAATATAGGCAACGTCTATCGCGAGAAAAACGCCTACCGGCAGGCGATCGATTATTACCGGCGCGCACTGGCGATCAGACCCAAACATCATGAGGCCTCCTACAATCTTACCCTGGTGGAAGCGTATCTTGCCTTGGCCGAAAAAAATTACCGCGGCGCTGCAGATAAATTCACCGCATTGCTGAATATCGATCCCTCGGATCCGTTGATTTTATACAACCTGGCGATTATTTACGATAACCACCTTGGGGATCCGGCGCAAGCCGTTCGATACTATAGATATTTTCTCGAAAGATCAAGGGATGCTCAGCTTACGGCGATCGCCGAACGGAGATTACGCGAACTTTCACCTCCGTAGTCAAGCTGAAAGTTCCGCCGGCCGGAACTACCGGCCGATAATCTTTAATTTCCGTTTAACTTATCTTGGCGCCCGAATCGATATCACCGTCGGGAACGAGGACGGTCAATTTACCGTTCTTGCTTGCTGCCAGAAGCATTCCGTGCGATTCGATGCCTCTGATTTTGGCCGGTTGGAGATTGGCGACGACCGCAATCTTTTTGCCGATCAAAGTCGGCGGATCATAAAATTCGGCGATGCCGGCGACGATTTGACGGGTCTCGTCGCCGATTTTGATGTTGAGTTTAAGCAATTTGTCGGCACCGCTTATCTTTTCGGCCGATATGATTTCGGCCACACGCAGTTCCAGCTTCCGAAAATCCTCGATTGAGACATGATTCGTCATGATCGTTTCCGCCTTGTCTTTAGTGTCCGGAGAATCGCCGACGACGATTTTCTCCTGCCGGGGAAAGAGCTGTGTGCCGGCCTTTATTTTTGAACCCGGGGGTAGGTTGTTCCACGACTTGAGATCGTTTAGGGAAATTTTATCTGGCAGGTGACCGAGGCCGGCCATGATTTCCTTTGCCTTTTGCGGCATTACCGGCGAAAGCAAAACCGCCGCATTCCATAAACCCTCGGCCGCCGTATACAGCACCTGCCCGAGTTTCGCCGTTTCCCCTGACTTGGCCAGATCCCAAGGACGATTCAGTTCGATGTATTGGTTCAAAGAGCGGACGAATTCCATGATCTTCTCCAGACAGGCGTTGAGCTTGAAATGCTCGATATCGTAAGCCAGATCCGCCCGAACGCCGCGTAAACCCTGAATGATCTTCTCATCGGAAACGCTGCCGTCCGATCGGGGAACTACACCGTTGCAGTAGGAATCGATCATTTTGAGAATACGCGACAGCAGATTGCCGAGATCGTTGGCCAGATCGGAATTGTAGCGATTGACGAAACTTTCCTCCGAAAATACGGCGTCCTGACCAAGGGTCATCTCGCGCAGTAGAAGGAAACGGAACGCATCCGGCCCGAATTTGTCGGCTAAGTCAAGCGGTCTGACCACGTTTCCCAGCGATTTGGACATCTTGGCGCCTTCCTGAAGCCACCAGCCGGTGGCCAAGATCGTCTTGGGCATCGGCAAACCGATCGCCTTGAGCATGCATGGCCAATACACCGAATGAGTGGTCAGGATATCTTTACCTATCAGATGAACGGCCGGCCACCAATCGAGTTCGAAACGGCCGGTGTCGGGATCGAATCCCAAAGCGGATATATAATTGATCAGAGCGTCGAACCAGACATAACAAACATAGTCTTTGTCGAACGGGAGTTCGATCCCCCACGAGAGGCGGCTTTTCGGTCTTGAAATACACAAATCGCCAAGGGGGTTTTTCAAAAAACCGAGGACCTCGTTGCGTCTGTTTTCCGGCTGGATGAAACCCGGATGCTCCCGTATATAATCTATCAACCATCGCTGATAATGGCTCATTCTGAAAAAATAGTTTTTTTCCGATAATTTCTGCACCTGTCGGCCGCAATCGGGACAATTGCCGTTGATCAGGTCTTTCTCCGTCCAGTAGCGTTCTTCGTACTTGCAATACCAGCCCTCGTAGGCATCCATATATATCTGACTTTGGCCCGATTCGTTTTTCGATTCATAAAGGCGCTGGAGTATGCGGGACACGATCCGTTTATGCCGCGGCTCGGTCGTGCGAATGAAATCGTCGTTGGCCACGCCGAGCTTCCGCCAAGCCGTCTGGAAACGTTCGACGATCATATCGCAATATTCCTGCGGCTGGTAACCCCGGGCGGCCGCCGAATCCTGCAGTTTCTGGCCGTGCTCGTCGGTGCCGGTCAAAAAATACGTCCGCCGTCCGAGAAGCTGGTGGAATCTCGCTATGGTATCGGCCAGAACGGTGGGGTAGGCGTGACCGATATGGGGTTCGTCATTGACATAGTAAATCGGGGTCGTCAGATAAATTTTGTCCATCCATCCTCCGCTTGCACCGGCTTGCGATATTATCGGAATAACCGCATCGCCTCTGTGCCATAAATTTCCTTATTCGGTCTTCGGCGGCCGCAGAGCTATGCCGTGATATGTTCAATCGGCGATTTGTTTCAATTCCTGATCGTCATTTTCGGCGCCCGACTCCGATTTCGGTTTTCCGAGCAGCCGGAAATTTCCGCGTTTCACCGCCCGCTTGAATTCATCGAGGCTGATTACTTTATGACCTTCATCTTCAAGCCGCAGCGAAATCTTTTCGTGAAAAATGTCGCATTTCTCGACCATGCATTTCAGGCCGTGGAAAACGCCCTGCCCGCCGACCGGCGGGTAATCGGGGGTGACCTGTTCGTAAAATTCCTGCTCGTAGCGCAGACAGCACAGCAGGCGCCCGCAATTGCCCGAAATTTTCTGCGGATTCAGGGCTAGATTCTGGGTGCGGGCCATTTGCGTCGAGATCGTCTTGAAGTCGGTCAGGAAACTCGAACAGCATTGCTCTTTGCCGCAGATTCCGTATCCGCCCAGACGCCTCGCTTCGTCCCTTACACCGATCTGGCGCAACTCGATCCGAGTGCGGTAGGTGGCGGCAAGGTCTTTGACCAGCTCTCGAAAATCGACTCTTTTTTCGGCGGTGAAATAAAAAGTGATTTTGTTGCAGTCATATTGATATTCGACATCGACGAGTTTCATCTTGAGACCGTGTTTCTGAATGAATTTGAGGCACTCGGAATGCGACTCCTTCTCCTTCTGGCGGTTGAATTTCAACCTCTCGATATCGTTGGCGAAGGCAAGGCGGATTATTTTCGGATATTCGGCGCCGGGGGTGATTTCGGCAGGCAGGGCCTTTCTTTTTATCCGACCCATATCCTCGCCGCGTTCGGCCTGCACGATAACATACTTGCCTGCCTCATACCCCTCGCCGTCGGCGGCCAGATAAATCTGGCGGCGGTTGCCCTTGAATTCGACTACATATTCAGTCATCGGCCGTTTTCCCCGTCCGACAGCTCGACGGCCTTATGGAACTCGATAAACGCCCCGATAAAGGCCAGATCGGCCGAAACATTATTTACCTCATGTACGCGCATTGCTTTTACGGCGGCTGCCAGCCATTTCCGCAAAATCGGCGGCGCGGGCGCTTTCCCGGCGGCCGTTTTGATTTCAGAATCAATATCCGTATTTGTCAATCTGTTATCAAGCCCAAATTTGCAAACGTAGATATCCCGCAATATCATTATCAACAGCTTAAAATCATTGCGGACTTCGTCAAAATCAGGGCGCCAGAAATGCCGGCGAAGCTTGTCGATAGTCGGGGCGAGACCGCCGGTTTCGATATAATTCTTCACGATATTCCACAAAGCGTCGCGTCGCTTTTCAAGTTCGTCCTCGACGGCCCGGCGGGCCATGCCCGGACTACCCATCGAAAAGCGGATATGAAATTCGGCGAATTCCAGATCGTTCCGCGATAGATATTTTCTGATTTCTTCGTCCGGCGCGGGCGTCATGCGGAATTTGAAAACACGCGACAAGAGCGTGGGCTGGAGCAAGTTCGGACGCGAGCAGGTGAGAATTACAAGCGTGTCCTCGGGCGGTTCTTCCACCGTTTTCAGAAACAGGTCGGCGGCTCCGAAAGCCATCTTTTCCACATCGCAAACCATTACCACGCGCCTGTCGCCCAACATAGGCTTGCGGGCAATCGCCCTTATCAAATCCCTCACCACGTCGGCCGGGATGTTCTGCTTTTTCTCGAACGTCACGATTCGATAGTTATCGGCCGTTTTTTCCCCGATAAACCTTCTGACTTCCTCCGACGTTTCGTCCGAGTATTTGGCCGACGAATTCACCGGATCCGAAAAATGGAAGACGGTGTTTTTTCTTGATTCCCCCGCTACGTTGGGAAATGGAAAAACAAGCAGGAAATCGGGGTGATTGAAGGTCATTATTTTGCGGCAGGAAGAACATTCGCAGTTATCGGGGCCGCCTGTCGGGCACATGAAACGGCGTCCGAAATAGAGTCCTGCGGCGAATTTGCCCGAACCCGGCGGGCCTGTAAACATCACCGCCTGCCCCCTCTTGCCGGCAACCAGCAGTCTATCGATATTTTTGGCGATTTTCGATTGCACCGGCATCTTATTCATTTCAGCCACTGGCCCGGATCCATATGTTCTTTTCCCCGGCGCAATTCAAAATGCAAGAAAGATCCGGAAATCGATCCGCTCTCACCGACGTTGCCGAGCAGCTCACCCGCATCCAATTCCTGACCAGTTTCGACGACAATTTCGTCGAGATGGGCATACAGGGAATAGTAATCTGCGCCATGATCGATGATGATGAAACTGCCGTATCCTCGAAGCCAGGAAATATGGGAGACTCTGCCGGCGGCGACCGCGCTCACCGGTTCACCCAAGCCCGCTTTAATGTCTAGACCGGGATTCAGAATCGCCGTTTTGAACTTGCTGTCCACTACCCTCCCGTAGGACCTGATGACTTTCCCCTTGACCGGCCATGGCAATCTTCCTTTCAAGGAAGAAAATTCGATAACCGGAACGTAGGGGCGGATCTTCCCTCTTTCATGGGATTGTCCCAGCATAGCCTCGACTTTCTCCTGAGCTGCGGTCAGATCCATGATGCTTTGCTGTTGGATCGTTTTTTGCAGGCGAAGCCGATCTATCAATGCTTTTCTTATCAGCCGATTTCTGGCCGTCATTTCCGTTTCCGCCTCTTTTTCCTCCCTGAGCTTTCGGATCGCCGCAATTTTTTGAATCAGCGTATCCTTTCCGGCTTCGATTTCAGCCGATACCGATTTCAGGTGATCGATGAGTCGCCGGTCATATTTATTCATGATCTTGAAAAAATAATATCGTCTGGCGGCTTCGCGGAAATCTGGCGCGGCGAGGATGTTGGGCAAAGAAAACAGCCTGACCCGCTTATAAATCCAGATTAACCTTTGCCGCATCAGTTCCTGCCGGCGGGAAAATTCCTCGAGATTTTCGTTCAACTCCGCCTCGCTTTTTTTGAGCGATTGCTCAAGCGCTTTTGCCTGCCGGTCGATTTTGGCAATCAGGCGGGCGCCCAGAGACAGCTCTTCGTCGATTTTTTCAAGATAATCAAGCTGGCTTTCCTCCTGCAGCTCCAAAGTCCTCAGCTCGGCTCGTTTGGTTTCAAGCTCGCTTTTGATTCTCTCCAGCTCGGCCGTTCGATCGGCGATCGATTTGCTGTCCGAACCCGCCTTATCGGCCAAAGAAACGCCGGTCAGAAAAACTGCCGGCAACAGCAGGCAAACCGCCAAGCGGCAAAACAGGCTCATATTTCGATATATCTC
>Ga0209101_1000479_pt1 | contig 32613 bp, 26 predicted proteins | sample ConPoolayeCmetaG_FD_185481 | JGI IMG/M metagenome (GOLD analysis project Ga0209101, IMG submission 185481) | Hot spring microbial mat communities from California, USA to study Microbial Dark Matter (Phase II) - Cone Pool mat layer C metaG... ...
TCAATCATGAACCCCGCCCCCAGAACAGTATGAATGAAATTCAAAATTGGCGTCGTAAAATAGCCTGCATCCGCTCGCACGATCTTGATGGAGAAACCGAAAAAGACCACTGCCAAGGTGAGTAACGGGATAGCGACCAAGCACTCCTGCCGATTGGCGGGGGTGATTAGAAACATAACGGGCAGTTGCGCCCACCGGCACACCAGCGTATGGACTTTGTAGCCCACACCGAGCCCTTCCAGGGCTTGGGAAAACTCCAGCTCGCCTCGGGGTCGTCGTGAAGCCACGTCCGTTGGGTCGTGGCATCCATAATCATGTCTGTGCCTTGAATCACCGCCAAACGGATGAGTTGCCAGACCATTCCGACGAAGAAAAACCAGAAGGGGAGGATGCCCAAAGCCCGTCGCCGTTCCCAATACGGTCAAGTCATCTCTCCCGAATTACCGAATACTCTCCACCTACTTGGATGCGGTAAAGAACTACCCGTGTGAGCTCTCCCCCTCTGTGCGATGGAGACGAAATGACGGCTAACGAAATCACCCTACCCGAAGACCGCTGCTTTGGTCCCGACGCGCGGCAAAAAGAAATTGCGATGCAACTGTACGCGCACATCAAAGACTTGCCGCTGATTTGTCCGCACGGTCACGTGGATCCGCGAATGTTTGCTGATCCGAACTATTCGTTCGGTTCGCCTGCCGATTTGCTCATCATTCCCGATCACTATGTTTTTCGGATGTTGTACTCGCAGGGCATTCCGCTCGAAGCACTGGGCGTGCCGCGCGTGGATGGTGGCGAGGTCGAGCGCGATCATCGCAAAATCTGGCAGACGTTCGCGGACAATTTCTATCTCTTTCGCGGCACACCGACCGGCGTGTGGCTAGCGTACGAATTGCGCATCGTCTTTGGCATCACGCGGCAACTCACCTCCGAGACCGCGCAGGAGATTTACGACGAAATCGCCGCGAAACTCGCGACGCCAGCGTTTCGTCCGCGCGCGCTCTTTGAGCGATTCAACATCGAGGTTCTTGCGACCACCGATGCGGCAACCGATCCGCTCGAACATCATCGCGCGATACGCGCGTCCGGCTGGCGCGGGCGCATCATTCCGACGTTTCGACCGGATGGCGTCATCAATCTCGACGTGCCCAACTGGCGCCAGAACATTGACGCGCTGAGTGCCGCGAGTGGCATCACCATCTCCAATCTCCAATCTCTAATCTCCGCCCTAGAGAACCGCCGCGCGTATTTCAAACAACTCGGCGCCACCGCGACCGACCACGCCGCGCTCACACCGTACACGAACGAACTGAGCGCGCACGAAGCCGACGCGATTTTGCAGCGCGCGCTGCGCGGTCAAGCATCGGCGGACGATGCGCGGCAATTCACCGGGCATATGTTGATGGAGATGGCGCGGATGAGTATCGAAGATGGATTAGTGATGCAACTGCATCCCGGTTCATTCCGCAATCACAATGATTTCATCTTTCGACGCTTTGGCGCGGACAAAGGTTGCGATATTCCTGTGCCGACAGAGTACACGCGCAACTTGCGTCCGCTGCTGAACAAGTACGGCAACGATCCGCGCCTCACGCTGATTTTGTTCACGCTCGACGAGACGACGTACGCGCGCGAACTCGCGCCGCTCGCCGGGCATTACCCGGCGGTGAAACTGGGACCACCGTGGTGGTTTCACGATAGTTTGAATGGGATGGCGCGCTTTTTCGATGCGGTGATGGAGACCGCCGGCATTTACAACACAGTCGGCTTTAACGACGACACGCGCGCGTTCCCTTCGATTCCCGCGCGGCACGATGTGTGGCGGCGCGCGAGCGTGAACTGGCTGGCGAGCCTGGTCGTGCGCGGCTTGATTGGAATGGACGAGGCAACCGAGATGGCGCGCGCGCTGGCGTACGATCTGGCCAAGCGCGCGTACAAGGTGTGAGGAGGGGACGGAGGACGAAGTTGATTGCGGCTTTGCCGCGCTATGCCGGACCCAATTGCTCCAGGCGTTCGCAGAGGAGCAGTGTGGACAAGAGCGCGAGTTCGCGGCGCGGTGCCAACGCTGGGGATTTCATATGGCGCAAGCGTAGCACGTTGAGCGTCGCCATCAGCAAACTGGTGAGGTATTCGCGCTGCGCGTCCTTGACGGGCTGCCAGTCCAGGAGCGACCACGCCTGAGTACGCAATCCTGCGATTACTTCGCCGGTTTTGCGCACGCGCGGGGGCAATGTCTGGGGCAAGGAAAATGTTTGGTGTGGATGCCAGTCTATCAACGCGCTTTCAAAAATGACAAAATCGGACGGTGTTATCTCGCCTATCAGGCGATATTTGAGGTCTGTTTCGAGGACGACGAAATCACGGAGAATGTGGCTGGGATAGGTACGATAAAAATCAATCAGCCAGCATTCTCCGTGTTCGTTGATGAGGATGTTATCCGCGTGCAAGTCACCGTGCGTAATACAAGTCGCAACCGGCATCCACGCTGCCCTTTCGTCCTTCAACCACATCAACGGATTGGGATACTCGCCGGCAAGTGGCGCGAGCGTCACGCGCGGCGCCGTCCAATCTATTGCAGGATGCAGTGCTTGAATCTCACTCGGAATGCGTTGCGGTTTGTCTTTCAGGTCGAACGCTTCGAGGTAGGAATCACGCAAATTGGCATAGCGCGCGGCTTTGTGGCTACGATACCACGGCGCGCAGGTTTCTTTGAACAAATGTGTCAGCGCGCGCACAATCTCGGACGCCGATTTGGATGCGAAGAATTCTTTCAGATTCTTCGATTCGCCCCCCAGATTGAGCGTGTAGAGCAAGCCCCCCAGATCGCGCGTGTAAAATGCATCGAGTTGTGTCGTGCAATTGCCAGTCAGAAAAAGTCTGACGTGTTTCTGATAATTTTGTGCTTCTCGCTCGACCTTGTTTCGCAACCCAATTTTTATCACCACGGGACGCGGGAGACCCTGCGAGTAGGTTGGGCGCGCGCGTAACACCGCAGCACCGCTCAAACCCTCTGCCACACGATCCAGCATGACATTTTTGGCATCCCGAAACATTTTGCGGATGAGATCGAACACCTGTGGCAACAGCACGTCGCGCGGTATCTGGGTGTCGTCGGTTTGTTTGATGTACTCGATACAGCGTTCCAGTTGTTGTGCGGAATTGGCAAGGAATTCCAGATCAAAGTTGATAGGGATTTTGGTGGCAAAGATCTCTTGTATCTTTGTTTGTAGTTCACCATAGTCTGGTGTTTTCTCGACAGAGAAGCAGTTGTCTCCAGCCGTTTGCAACGTTTTCAAAAGTGTGTAATCGCCATGACGTGTAATCACGATGGTAGGTAGCAACTCGCACAAGTGCATTTGTTTTATCTTTTGCAACAAACCTGAAACTTGCTGCTTGTCCGGTGACAAGTCGGAGCAGGCATCAATAACAACCAGGTGAAAATACTCTTTTTGTAAATAATTGATTGCTGCCACATACGAAGCCGCATGTACGACGAGGTAATCGGCATCCCAGAGTTGGCGGATGAGCGTCTGAGCGTCCCTGTACTTCACCAAAAGGATTCGTCGTTGCCTAACCTGGACTCGCATTTTCTCTAACCACAACGCCACCTGTCCTGCAAAGATTGGCAGCAACCGCTCATCGTTTTCATCGAACGCCCACGTGCGTTCCAGATTGTCCAGGCACAGCACACCCAGCGTGCTGGAACGACCGATTAATGGAACGGCAATCGTCGAACGTGGTTTGAATCCTGTCACCAGATCAACAAATCGTTTTTCCTGAAAAGTGTCTGGCACATTCCGCAACGCGCCTTCGACATAGACCTGACCGGCGATGCCTTCTCCCGGACGCAAATGAGGAACCTGTGTATTTTCAGGCAAGCCGTGTTGGGCATCCATTCGCAAAACGCCTTCGTCCGGGTAATAGATCCAAATCGAACCGACGTGAGCGTGTTCCTGAAATGCTTTGAGCGCGCTAGCCAGGACATGGTGCAATACCTCCTGGAACGAACCGGTCGCGCGCATCAATTGTTCGATGACACTGTGCAGATGTTCCAAATTGCTGGTATGTCGTTCGGTTTGTTGTTGCAATTGTTGGAACTCGTTGCGATTTTTCAGCGCATTCGCCGCATGATGCAAATAGCCAACCAGTTCAAGAATCTGGTGCTGTCGCTCCCGAAAATCCTTCCGAGTCACCAGATTTTCGACGCACAGCAGACCCAGCGTTTCACCTTGCGTTGTGCGTACTGGCACTAAGAGCGTGATATTTGACCCTGCCATTTGCCACCAGTACTCGTGCGGCGTGTGCAAATCGTCTAAACGAGGCGCTGCTCTGCTGGCTGAGGTCGCGTTGTGAGAGCAAGCGAATAAACGCAGTTCGTCGCGCAGTTGATCCAGTTCGTACAGGAAAAAAGTTTGATGAGGATAGGCGCGCTGGAGCCCATACATCAATTGTTCGAGCGCGTCGTGATAGGTCGGCATCGAATACATTGCGCTCACCGCTGCGGTCATAATGCGCGAGCGTCGCTCCAGATCGTCTCCGCGCGCGTGTTCAAGAAAATCTATGGCGCGCTTCCATTCTCCCGCCGCGAGGAAAATTTGCCCCACCCGTTCCGGCGTCAATGCTCGTTCGAGCCAGCGATGGTGTAATGGACTTTTGATGCGATACCCATCCGTCTGCCATACCACAAACCCCAGCGTTTCCAGAGGGTCGGGTTCATTGTGGCTTAAGGCGAGGCGTGCCGAAACCGGCTTGCCCTGTAGCAGGTCAAGCGTCGCTTGCAACAGACGTGGATTGCTCTCCAGTTCGCGCAAACTCTCGGCGAGAGGTCCAGCAGTGACCGATTGGAGCCATTGTTCGAGCGCTTGCTGAACGACCGCGCGCGTGACCCGTTTACGTTCACCCACCTGACGGCAACACGCCGCGGCAATCTGGTTGACGAGATAACGATCACCACACGTTTGCTCAAAAATGTACTCGAGCGCGTCAGAGGTGGGTTGCGCGCCGCGCGCGCGCAGCACCTGGGTGACCAGTTCCGTTGTTTCTCTTGGATTCAGCGTGCCGATGCTCACCAGTTCGCTGATATTTTCGAACGGGGAAGTGGGACCTAACGCCAGGTGCGCTAAACTGTTCGAAGCGCAGACCACAGCGAGGAAACGCCATTCGTCCATCCGGGTCTCGTACACGGCACGCAAAATGCGTAGCAATTCGCTGATACACGCTGGCGGTACGGCTTCACGTTCCAGATCATCTACGAACAAGATGGTGTTGCGGTACGTCCGTTCAGGGAGACGTTCCAGAAAACGCTCCAGGTCTGCTGGTGTGTGTATGCTGGCGCGTGGGAGCGATAAATCGAACGATTGGCGCGCGTCCGCGATGATCAAATCGCGGAGCGCGCGCAGAAACGTGGTGTGCGACGATGTACGAATATCCCACAGACTGATGTACAAGCCAAAATAATCCAGTTGTTCGACCACCGCGCGACGCGCCGCGCGCATCAGGGAACTTTTGTCCTGATGCCGCGCGCCGATGAACGTGCAACACTTGCCGTGTTGAAGCGAGCGGAGAATTGCCTCAATCTCTCGCGTCCCTCCTACCAGTGGGTTATCCCGCTTGCCACGCGGCGTAATCAAGTGTAATCGCGTCATCTCAACACCCACTCGCACAGGACCAGTCCTTCGTCCTTCGTCGTTCGTCCTTCGCCCTTCGTCCTTCGTCTTTCGTCAGCGTGCCGTCGCGGTGGCTTCACGCCGTGCCTGCTCGAACATGTAATCTAACTCATAGTGATCTGCCAGCATCCGGGCAAAGAGTGGCAGCCGAAAACTGTATTGCTTGCCCTCTTGTTTGAAAATGTTTGCCACCACCAGATTACGACACGCTTCGTCCAGTTGATCAAGACGCAAAAATAGACGCCGCCGACTGAGTTGCGCCTCTACATCGCGCAGCGTAAAACTTTGCCACAGGTTGTCCTTGGCATCTACCACTGCAAAGACGATGGCGCGTTCGAGTGGTAGCGCATTCTTCATAAAGTTGTAAAGAATCAAATCACGTAATCGGTCGTCGCGATGAACCACAGGAAAATCTGCTATGGTAATCGTATCGGTACCTTGACGATCCACCTGTTCGATGAAAATCTGGCAATAGAACTGAACCAGATTGGGCAACCCAGCGGTCTCTTGATACACCCGCGATACAATCTCTTCGCGTGTCTCTAACTTGATGCGTAAATGCTCCAAAGGAGAACAAATCATTTTCTCGACCTCACTGTGTTCCAGAGGACCAAGAAAGAGTGGCTCGCCAAAATTAAAGAGCGGATGCTCTTGATCGTTTGCCACGTTGCGCAGGTTGCGAAAGCCCGCAATGATAAAACGCGCGCGCTTTTCACTGGAAGCGCGTCGCAACACATCGAACATTTCCAGATGGTTACTGTGATTCAATAACCGATCAATTTCATCGAGCAGAAAAGTGACACGCCCACCCTGCTCACTCGCGAGATAGTCGAACAGTTTTGACAGTTGACGCAGTGACTGACTGCGCCGATCGAAAAACTTTTTGAGCGCATCGGGAATAAGACGGCTGATGATCTCACGATACAAGTCATCGGGCGTTTCTAGCACGCTACAATCCAGATACAGATGACGGCGGCGGTTCTCGGTGGGCGGATCGGCACGATCAAGCAGGCGTTCGATTTCGCGCAGGAGCGAGGTTTTACCGATGCGGCGAATGCCCACGACAAAAAAATTTGTGTCTGTGCGCGTTTGAATCCGCTTGATATATTTATCGCGTCCAAAAAAACGGTTACCGCTCACCGCGCGGCTGGTTTCGTAGGGCGAGAGATCTGCGCGGGACATTTGCTTGAGGAGCAAATCCAGCATCGTGCGCGTGGGCGAGGGCGAGTGAAAAATTTCCTTTTGCTGTTGCCCATCCAGAACAACAAATTGCATCGAACCCAATTTCAGTTGGCTTTTCAAAGGGTCGGCCGGACCGTCCACCAGGACGAGTATCGTCGAGTCTTGCCATGCTTTTTGGCGCACCAGATCGCGAATCTCTTCGGCGAGTTCAGCGGGAGGCTGGTTGAGTTGCCCGGGCGTGTGGATCCAGAGACAGGGCGTTTTATCCGTGAGACTCAATTTCCAGTCACTCAAATCTACGCTGAAATAGTCTATCCGCATCGCGCGGTGAGGTCCGCTGAAGCGAAAATTCAGGCGTTCACTCAGGGCACGAATGACGAGCGGCAAGGTAGCAGGCATAGGCACTCCATCTTTGTAACGCAGTATCACAACCGTGATCGGGGACGCGGGGGACCGGACGATGGCGGCGCGGAGGGCGCGCGCGGCGCGGCGGAGCCGGCGGAGGTATGATCAATCGTTGGCGTCCACGTGGCAGGTGCAGCGCTCACATACGCTTCCAGCACATCCCGAAAGCCCAGCAGCGAATCGCCAACCCCGTGCTGTTTGAGATTTTCGAGCAACTCGGTCACCACCGCGCGACGAAACTCGGTCGGGTCGAGCGCGCGAATCGCGTTGATGAGTTCACTCCGTTGCGCGTCCACCTCCCAGCGTTCCACCAGACGCGGCGGGAGTTCCACGCGCAAAAGTCGCGGCTTGCCCAGCGGATGCATTCCCAGAAAAGACATCTCCGCATCGGCGCGCTGTCGCAACTCGTCTTCGATCTGCTCGCGATACTCGGCTTGATTCAACTGGGCGGCGGTGTATTGATTTGCCGTCACCAGTGTCGCGCAGCGAAAATAGGTCTCGGCGATAGCGGGATAACGTTCTTGCGGAATCCGGATTAACGCGCGCGCAACGTCGGGATTTTCGCGTGGATCGTAGCGAAAAGAAGCGCGTAACCTCACACGCACATTGAGTTGATCGCGAGTGACGATGCCGTCGAATTGATATTCTTCGAAATACGCGCCGGTGTAAATAGCAGGACCCAACGTCTCGAACATTTCCATTCGAAACAAGCCCCACTCGTTCGGTTCTTTGACGCCGGCGTAGCGACTTTTGTAATAGTACGCCTGGACAAAATCTTCGGGCAACCAGTGCCAGCCGAAATGTTTACCGATCTTGAGAAACCAGCGCAGCGAGCGCGGTTGTTTCGATGTGTCAGTCGGATCGGGCAGTGGCATTTCAGCACCTCCGTTTCAGATCAAACGATACCCATCGCCGTACGGCTGCAGGCGCGCGCCAGCCGCGCCGAGCCGTTGCTTGAGCCGCTCGATGTGTTGCTGGAGACGCGTCGGCGGCGGTGTGTGCAAGCGCGTTGTCGGCGCGGCGCGTTCTGCCGCGAACATCACCTCCAGCAGTTCCGCGCGCGTGCAGGGCTGACCACGCCGACTGAGCAAATATCGCAACAGTTCACATTCGGGGTGTGTCAAATCACCAACAGGGACACCATCCGCGCGCACGCCACCGCTCGCATCGAATTCGATGGATCTGGACGCGGCGCGTCTGGCTAACTCGCGCCGAACGAACGCGGCAAAGAGTGGCGAAAAGCATTCGTCGCCCCGCGCATGCCGACGAACCACATCGCGGCGTATCAAACGACGCACACCGTCGGGGGAGGGTGTTTCGCGCGCGATGAGGTGTAACAAATCCTCCTGCTCCTCCACTTCGAGATCATTCCAGATGGCGCAACATTCCGTTTCGATATCCGGTTGTTCACTCAAACGTTCGATCCAGTCAGGTGTGGTGATGTCCCACGCGTCGCGCGTGGCAAAGAAAACGCGTCGCAACAAACCGGCGTGCCCGCCGGTCAATTCGTACATCAACCGCAGTTGGGACGGGTCCAGCGCGCGCGGCGGTTGCTGACGCGCGGCGAGCCGGCGTAGCATCTGTCCGCTTTCGGTTTCCGAGTACATCGGGAGTGGAAAAACGTGTCCTGCCGCGTCGAACAGCTCAAAGAACTCGCCGTACTCGGGCGTATCGTGACGCAAGAAGACCAGTTCGTGCCGTGTCAACGTGAGGTAGGCGAGACGTGGTTTGCAATCATCGCGTATCGCGCGCAACTCGCAGAACAAGTGCGGCGGCGCGTGACGAATCAAGTCGTCACAATCGTCGAGGATGAGCAGAACGCGCTGGGCATTGTGCTGAAAGACCAGCGCGAGCGCGCGGTCGAGGTGGCGTTTCGCTAACAGAGGAGGATCTTTTTCGGCGCGCTGCAACCAATCGGTGAGTGTGGGGAGGATGGCAGTGAACGCGCCGTCTAACTCGGTGATGGCATTGATGAGCCGATCGAGGATGTGCAAATAAAGGTTGTGGGGAGGTTGCTGCGCGAACGGTTTGGCGTTGACGTACAGAACGACGGTGTGGGGAGCATCGGGTCCCAAGTAATGCAAGCGTACATCGGCGCGACACAGGTGGCGTGCTAGATTCGACTTGCCCGAACTGCCAACCCCAACGATCGAACAAGATTCACCGGCGCACAGGGTTTTGATTACGCCTGTGAGCACCTCTTGCCGATAATCCACCGGCAATGGATCATCCGGCATGTCCACCTCCTTCCGAAAAATACGACCGCCAACAGGTGACGCCGCGCATCTTTTATCTCAAAGAGGACGCGGCGCTTCACCACCGTTTGACGCAATGGACACGCTGCGTTACAATGACGGTGGAGGAGAAGGTATGCCACCACCCAATCCCGTCATCGAGAAACAATTGCGTGAGGCGCGTGCGGAACTGGCGCGGCTCAAAGCCAGAAAACTGGAACTCTTTCCCCCCAATCCGCATCCACTGGTGCAGCGTGATCGTTTTCCGCACGAGGCAACCCCGGAACAAATTCGTCTGCGGAACGAACTGGTTGCGCGCATCGAAGCTCTGGAACGACAGATCGAAGAACTCGAAGAGCGCTTGTACACCCGCTAAGATCGTTCGAGATGTGTCCGTACGCGCGCGCAGCCGGGGCAAGTCGTCACGACTTGCCCCGGCTGTTTATAACAGGTGATCCACCGCGTTGGCTAGTTGCGCGAGATTGCTGACTTGATGGACGGCATCGCAGTACGGCGCGTATTGCCACATATCGCTATCGCCCGTGTTCCAGAGATGACGATTTTCGGGATTGAACCAGATGATTCGCCGCGCGCGCCGCTTGATCTCTTGAAACGCGTCGAGGCGCGGGTTGAGATAATTGTTGCGCGCATCGCCCAGAATGATGACGGTAGTGCGCTGATCCAACGTGTGGAGATGAGCCTGACAGAAATGCGCCAGCGCATGGCCAAGATTCGTATTGTAATAGCCGGGGGGATGGGTCTCTAGCACATGCTCGATAGCCACTTCGGGGCGGTGCGCCGCGAATTCTGCACTCACTTCGGAAATGTCGTCAATGAAGACAAAACTGTGCGTGCTATGGATTTGGTCTTGTAACTCGTACACCAGGCGGAGCATAAACTCGACGGCGCGACGTACGGAGGTGGAGACATCACAAATCAACACCAGTTTGGGTTTCAGGTGGCGCTGTTTGTGTTTGAGTTCCAGCGGGACGGTGGCATAACGCAGGTTGGCGCGCATCGTGCGTTTAGCGTCCAGCACGCCTTTTTTGCCCCGCCGTTGCCGCAGTGCTGCGCGCGCCCGCAGTTGCGCGGCAAGACGACGCACTTGCAAACGGAGTTCGGCAATCTCGCGCTCGCTCAAGGTGTCGAACGAACGGTGCATCAAGTCGGCCGCACGGAGCGGTTGACGCTCGCGCCGTTCGCGTGCCATCTGTTGGGCGATCTGTGCGCCGATGTATTGCTCGAACTGTTCCTCCAGACGGCGCAGATTTTCCTCGGCGATCTGGACGAGGCGGTGCAATACCTCGCGGCGCATCCCCATCTGTTCGAGTCTGGCGATGAGTTGTTGCATTAGCGCGTTGAACTCTTCATCCATTCCCAGTTGGCGCAACATCCGCCGCGTGAGCCAGGCTTGTTGATGCGGATAACGCGCCAGCGGAACGCCCGCGCGCCGTCCGAGTTGCTCCAGTTCCTCGCGTGTGGGGTTGAGCCCCTGGAGCAGGTAACGCAGCAATTGTTGGAGTTTGTGTTCGTTGCCCAACAACTCGCGCAGCGCGTCTTTGAGCATGCGTATCTCATTGGGCGATAATTCGCGTTGCGGATCGAACAGTGGCGGTCCCCCGCTACCAAAGTAAAATGGAAAGAGCCGTTCGAACTCGGGAATGTCGGTGGCGTCTTTGATGAGTGTTGTTCGCAAGGCGGTACGAAATGTCTCGCGGTCCATTGCGCCCACTTGTTCGATGGCGCGGAACGCATCCTCACTTTCCGCCAGACTCACGCGTACGCCTGCCGCGCGCAAGCCGGCGATAAACTCGATAATTCGTTGATCCATATCTGTCTCGTCTTATCTTATCTGTCTGAAAAATTGAGCAAGCGGTGTGGTGGTCAGTGTATGCAAATCGTGTTCAAAGGTCAATGGGGGTGGGTAGCCACCTGTACAATGTCGCGCAATACGGCGGCAGCAGTGGGGTAGGGATCCTCTTCTTGAATCGCCGCGAAAATCGTACCGTTGATGTCGGTTTCGTAAATCACGCCCATCATTCCCGCGCCGAGGCGCGCCAGCGGATGCGATTGTTCCAGGCGTGTAGGACGGACGCTCAGGTTATAATCTTTGCCGATGCGTTCGGCGGAGGCAATCAATTTGATTGTTTGCTTGTGCTCTGCCGCGCTGCGAATATCCTCAGGGGTAATGTGACGGATGCCTTCGACACTCACATCCTTCAATTGAGTGGGTCGCCGCAGGACAGCGTTGGCGATGATGACCAACTTGTTCGCGGCGTCCCAGCCATCCACGTCCAGCGTGGGATCGGCTTCTGCCATACCGATTTCCTGCGCGTGCTTGAGTGCTTCGGCGTATGTCTGTCCCTGTGCCATACGCGAGAGGATATAATTGGTCGTGCCATTCAAAATGCCTTCGACGCGTTCGATAGTGGCTACGTTCAGATCGCGCGTGCCGATGTTCAGTGTGGGCAAGCCGCCGGTGACAGTGGCGCTATGGAGGAGCGCTACGCCGTTTTGTCGCGCCAGCGTTGCGAGTTCGGCATACGCCAGCACGAGAGGACCTTTGTTGGCGGTGACGACCGAGATTTTGCGCGCGAGCGCGTGACGGATCACGCTCAAGCCCGGTTCGCCGGTCTGCAAATTGGTGGGGGTCAATTCCACGACAATATCGGATTCAAAGGTGGACAACCAGTCGGCAGGATGAGCGTGGATTTGCGCTTGCGGTAGATCAGCCAGGCAATGGCGAGAGCGTTTGAGTTCCAGAATCGTGGCGATATCTACACCGCGCGGATCAGTCACGCCGCCGGTCGAGTCGCAGACACCTACGATGACGAACTGGCGATGGAAACGCGCTTGTAAGGTATCGCGTTTGAGTTGTAGCAATTCCAGCAAACGATGTCCCACATTACCCAGGCCGATGACGGCAAGACGTGTTTGGTGCATCAGGTGTCCTCCCAAAAAAAGTCACATAAAAACAGCCCTGCGTTAAGTGACACAGGGCTGCCACGTTGGTCTAGAAGAGCCGACTCCAAATACTGCGGCGCGCTTCGATTTCAAGGCGCGCGAGGCGTTGTTCCAGCATAAGCCGATATTCGGCTTCGCGTTTGCGCAGGTCGGCGAGTTCCTGTTCGAGCCGTTGCATCCGCTCGCGCAATTTCATATTTTCTTCTTTCAAATTGAAATTGTCCTGAATGATGACGCCTTGCAGGTTACGATTGACCTGCAAACTGTTCTGGATAGTTTGCTGATTTTCGATCATTGCGCGCAACGTATCGGTCAAGACGACAAAGCCGGCGGCTTGCGCGCTATCGCGCGGTGCCAGCGCGGATGCCGTCACGGTTTCGCCGCGCCCTTCGGCGTGCAATTGTTCGATGACTTCTTCGGTGCTCAACCCGCTGGCGAGTTGCTCTTTGATCCGGCGCAAGACCGTCAGGTCCTCTTCCACAAAGCGTCGGCTCGCACCATCGCTACTGGCAGGACCTGCGGGTGAGAGGAACGGAGCAAAATCTTTGACCCAGCGTTTGAGTGTGTTGACCGAGACGTTCAGTTCGGTTGCCGCTTGTTGAAATGTTTTGAATGTGTCAGCCATCCTACTCCCTTTCGAAAGATTTCATCACCGCGCCTGGTCGTCCGAGATGTCACGGTACGAACCTTCAATCACGTTGTCATCCTGTGAGGCTACGGTATCCTCCCTCGCCAGGGCGCGGCGATGTTCTTCGACGATCGCGCGTGGGCACGCTTCGATAAAGAGGACGAGGGCAAGCGTCAACAAGCCCAGATCGTCCAGTTGTCCCAAACCGAGTGCAAGGTCGGGGAGGATGTCAATGGGGAACAAAATGTACACGATGGCGGCGGGAATGATGAGTTTGGGAAACCGCGGCACGCGCGCGTCATTGAGCAGTCGCCAAACCAGTCGCAGTGTCCGCACAATTTGTGTCAGGGCGTTGGGATTGGTTGGTGCGATGACGGGCTTGCGGAATTCACTCATTTCTTGTACCGTGTTCCCTATTCTACCACGCCTTGCCAATTTTGCAAAATGCGCGTTTGGTGCCTAAAGCACGTTCGGCTATAATGGTACGGCAAGATAAGGTGGTCAGGTGTTTCCACCTTTGCGGGGAGGTATGTTGCAACGTTGGATTTTACTGTTCGTCCTTCTTGTCGGTACGCTGCTGGTGGTGGAGGTTGTGGCGGCTGATTCGTCGCCGCCGCGCCAGCCGATCATCGGCGCATGGTTGCGGAGCGGTTCGCGCGATCCGTTGCGTCAACTTATCCTCATTGTTGCCACGCGGTTCAGATCGTACAATGAAATCAGCGCGTTCAGTTACACTGTGCATCCCGATGGCAGTTTAATCGCCAGCGACCCGGTGAACGATCGGGTCTTGATTGATTTTGCGCGCGCGAATAACATTCGCGTTGTACCTACGGTATTTAGCACGTGGGACTCGACGCACATCGTCACCATCCTGCGGAACCCCGCGCTACGGGCGCGGCACATCGAAGCGATTATGCAGATTGTGCGTTCGCCGTTGATTGACGGGATAGATATTGATTACGAGAATTTGCCGCCTACCGCGCGCCAGGCGTTTACCGATTTTATTACCCAACTGGCGTTTCACGTGCATAACGAAGGCAAGACGTTGAGTGTGACAGTGCCTGCCAAAGTGCGCGAGAATGACGCGCCAGCGCTGAACGGTTACGCCGATTTTGTCGCGCTCGGTCAGGTGGCAGATCATATCCGCGTGATGGCATACGAGTACAACCCGCGCAATGGTCCCCCCGCGCCCAACGCGCCAATCTGGTGGGTGCGTCAGGTCGTCTCGTACACCACCAGCGTTGTCCCGAATCAAAAAGTGGTTTTGGGGATTCATCTCTACGGCTATGATTGGGGCGGTAAGGAAACGACCGCGCTGTGGTGGAGCGATGTGCAAAATCTCAAGGAACGCTACGGCGGCATCGAACGATACATCGAATCGGACGAGCGCGGTCCTGTGGGTGAAATTGAACTGACCTACACGCGGTATCATAGTCCGCTGTGCCCTCCCGCCTTTTTTGATTGCGCGCCGTTTGTGCGTGAACAACACACGGTCTATTACGTGGATGCGCGCTATGTAGCGGAGGCATGGAAAATCGTCAAAGAGTTCCGTTTGGGTGGATTGGTGATGTGGCGCCCCGGTGGTGAAGACCCGGCGATATGGGATGTGTTAAAGTGAAGGCACGCTTGCCAATTCTTCGCTTTGCGCGCTGGATAGTCCTGATAGTTATCGCGCTCTTCCTCTGCCTTGCTCCCACGACGTTGCACGCGACGCCGCGTGTGCAATCCACCCGCGTGTGGACCGGCGCGTATTTTGCTAATCCCGATTTGCAAGGCGAGCCGACGTTTCTGCGCGAGGATACCGCGATTGATTTTGCCTGGGGCAATGCCGGTCCTGCATCGGATTTTCCCACCGATAACTTTTCGGTACGCTGGACACGCTGGTTGTACCTCGATGTGCCCGGCGCGTGGACGTTTGTGGTGACGGCGGACGATGGCGCGCGTTTGTTCATTGACGATCAACTCGTTCTGGATATGTGGCAGGATCAAAAAACCACCACGCGCGCCGTACGTCTCGATTTGACACAGGCGTTCCATCACATTCGACTCGAATACTATGAACGCACGGGCAACGCACAAGTGCACCTCGCGATTCTCTCGGCGCACTTTCCCGATTGGCGCGGCGAGTACTTTAACAATACCACGTTGAGTGGTACGCCGGTGTTCACGCGTAACGATAGCGCGATCAATTTCAATTTTGGCACAACAGGACCCGGCGGCGGTATTGCCGCCGACAAGTTTTCGGTGCGCTGGACGCGCAGTCACTATTTTCGCGCGGGACGGTATCGTTTTACCACGCGCACGCGCGACGGCGTGCGCGTCTGGGTAGATCATCAACTGGTGATTGATCGCTGGCGCGATCAACGTGCGACCACGGGGACAGGCGAGGTGACGCTCACCGAAGGCGATCATCTGATTCGGATGGAGTATTACAACGCGACCGGGGCAGGCGTTGCTGCACTCACGTGGTCATCACTGGGCGGCGAAACCGAAACGTGGCGCGGCGAGTATTTCAACAACTCGAGTTTGCTCGGTACGGCGGTCCTGGTGCGCGATGATGCCACACTCAATTTCAACTGGGGGAACACTTCGCCCGGCAGTGGCATTCCTGCGACCGCCTGGTCAGCGCGCTGGACGGCGCGCCGCACCGTGACGCTACCCGGCTATTACACCGTCACCGCAACGGCGGATGATGGTGTACGGGTGTGGGTCAATGACCGCTTGTTGATTGACGAGTGGCACGATCAATCTCCCACGACGTATGCGGCAATGGTGTATCTGACGAGTGGCTTGCACGATTGGCGCATCGAGTACTATAATCGCGGCGGCATTGCGGCGCTGGCGGTGCACATTACGCCGGGGGCAGTCTCGCCCGAAGCGCAAGGATTTACCCCGGCGACCGGCGATTGGGCAGTGGATACCGCGAGCGCGTTCTTTGTCACCAGCGAGAAAAACGCGGTATGGCAGCGTGTGCCGAACGGGTACGGAGGAACAGCCTACGCACTCCCGGCGCATACGTTTGCCCAAACAGATTCACACTGGGCGCGGTGGTATGCCCCGCTGGTGCGTCCGGGCGATTACGACGTCTCGGTGTACATTCCGGCGCGCATCGGGACCACGCGCCGCGCGCGCTATTTGATTGTGTACGCCGGCACATACACCTGGCGCACACTCGACCAAACGATGTATGCTGACCAATGGGTGAGTTTGGGCACATACTACTTTAACGCAACGCCCGACGAATACGTGATGTTATCGAATGTGACCTACGAAGTCGCCACTACGCTTGTGATAGATGCCGTTCGTTTTTCGGCGCGTTGAATTCACCGAGGGCGTATGGCAGGTGGTATGCGGTCATCCGTCGGGCGGTCGTAGGGGAGGAGGCAATGGTAAAGCAACCCACGCGATCCACGCGGCGACGCGTTGCGCGCGTCGCGACCACAGCACCAGTTTTTGTGATGGTGCACGGTGCTGGTTCGTTCTCCAACGAGTGGCACGTACCACTGGTGCAGGCAATCGAACGCGAATTGGGGCACGCGTTTGCGTACCTGCCGGTGTACTATGCCGATGTGACGCGTCAGATGACGACGCGCGCGCTCGAAACACCCGCCGAATGGAAATTCAAAGACGCGCTCGAACGCGAGTTTCAGCGAGCATTTGACACCGCGCGCACGAGCCCAACCGTTTCGCCCCGACGCGCGACGCGTCTCGCGGGACTCGCGCCGCTCGGTCAATTCGCTGCCATTACCAATCAACTGGCGGGCTACTTTTTCGATACCCGCATGCGCACACAGATTCACGAGCGGCTCATCGAACAACTGGACGCGGCGAAAAAGCAGGGACAGCCCGTCATTCTGGCGAGTCTCTCGCTGGGAACGGTCGTTTGCTTCGATGTCCTCAAGCGCTGGGCGAGTCGCTATCCGATTGCTTTGTGGTTCACCACCGGCTCGCCGATTGCCAAGTTGCGTCGCGTGGGACGTTATGATGATAAATTGGGGGAAATCACGCCGCGCAATGTCGCGCGCTGGTACAACATCTACGACACCACCGATTGGCTGGCGGATCCGCTGGGTCCCAGTTTTCCCCGCCCGGGGTATCGTCTCCACGATATTTACGTGAACGTCGCGCGCGATCCGATCAGTTCGCACGACTATTTCAACAATCGCGAGACGATTCAGATGTTTGCTCAAGCCATCCGCGACCACACCATCACCTAATCACCCAATCACCTAATCACCCAACGAGGACACAATGCCCAAAGCAATTCTGTTCGATCTCGATGGCACGCTGATTGACAATTCGATGGACACTTTTTTGCCACCTTACTTTGCCGCCCTGACAAAAAAAGTAGCCCACCTTGTTCCACCCGACCGTCTGATTGAACAATTGCACGCTTCGACGCGCGCGATGGTGGCGAACAATGATACGACGCGCACACTGGCGCAAGTTTTTGAGGCGGACTTTTTTCCGCGTCTCGGCGTGCCGCGCGAAACGCTGTTACCCTTGTTCGAAGATTTTTATGCACGCGAGTATCGTGACTTGCAGATGTACGTCAAGGCACTGCCTCTGGCGCGCGCGGTGGTCGCGCGCGCGTTTCAGTCAGGCGCGCGCGTCGTGATCGCCACGATGCCGGTCTTTCCGCTGGTCGCTGTGCAGGAGCGGCTCGCGTGGGGCAATCTCGCAGATTTTGATTACGCTCTCATTACCTCGTACGAGAATATGAGTACCTCCAAGCCCAACCCTGCCTACTATCGCGAGATTGCCGCGAAAATTGGTTGTGAACCGAGCGAATGCGTGATGGTCGGCAACGAAGTGCAAAACGATATTCTGCCTGCCAGGCGAATCGGTATGAAAACATTTTGGTTGACCGATGCGGCGTTTACGCCCACGGATGTACCAACCGATTGGCGCGGCACTCTGGCGGATCTGAACGAGTTACTCGAACGCAGCGGATTGGATTGAACAGCGGGGCAAGGTCAGGCGCGAGCAAAGGACGGTGTGGTGGCGGGCAGCTTCGCCGCCCCCCTCTCTTGATTCCTCCTCCTCACACCGCAGAGCGGCGTGGGGAGGAGGTAAAGGGATGGGGCTATTTCGCGATGGACGGGACACGGCTGTGAGTTTATCAAAATGCGGACAGCGCCCAAAAATGTCCATAAGCAGCGATGATTCGAGTGTGCCAGAAGTAAAAATCTCAACCGTTTGGAGTATAACAGCGGCGCCAATTGAAAACATCCACGAGCGCGCTGGCGCGCTCTTTTTTGTTTGGGATCACTTGCCGAGTTGTGATATACTGGACGTAAAACATCGGCAATCGAAAATCTAAAATCGAAAATGACAGAGCTTTCCGCCAGACTCCAAGCCCTCGGCGTCCAGATAGGCGCGCACAATTTGCCGCCCCCAAAACCGCGCCGCGCGCATAGCATCGAGAACGTCGTCGCCGGCAAATTCATCGCCACGCCGCGCGGCGACGCGTTCATCGTCGAGACCACCTACCCGCGCGACTATCGGCACGGGCACGGCACCCTCGCGCTCAACGGCTCGCTCGAAACGATTGCCGCGTGGGCGCGCGAACCGCGCCTCGCGCAGAGCGATACCAGCAACCTGATCTTCCTCGACATCGAAACGACCGGGCTGGCTGGTGGCACCGGCACGTACGCCTTTCTCATCGGCATCGGACGTTTCCGCGCGGACGATTTTTGCGTGACGCAATTTTTTATGCGCGATCCTCTTGAAGAGCCCGCGCACCTCACCGCGCTCGCGCAGCATCTCGACGCGCGCGCCGCGCTCGTCACCTTCAACGGCAAGTCCTTCGATGTGCCGATTCTCAACGCGCGCTACATCACGAACGGCGAGGTTTCGCCATTCCCAGAACGCCCGCATCTCGATTTGCTTCCTCTCGCGCGGCGCTTGTGGCGCGAGCGACTCGAATCGCGCGCGCTCGGCGCGCTCGAACAGCACATCCTCGGAATGACGCGCGCGGAGGGCGAGGTGCCGGGCTGGCTCATCCCACAAATCTACTTTGATTACTTGCAGACCGGCGATGCGCGCCCGCTGCGCGGTGTATTCTATCACAACGCGATGGATGTCGTCGCGATGGCGGCATTGCTCAATCACATCGCCGCGCTGCTGAACGATCCCTTCACCTTTGCCATCGCACACGGACTCGATGTGATTGCTATCGCCAGATTGTTCGAAGACATCGGCGAGTGGGATACGGCGGCGCGCGTCTATGCGCGCGCGCTCGAACTCGATATGCCCGAAGCGGCATTCCGCGAAACGCTCCGCCGCTATGCGTACCTGCAACGGCGTCGCGGCGATTTAGCATCGGCGGTGGAGTTGTGGCGCGCGGCAACCGCGACGCGGCAGGTGTACGCGTTCGTCGAGTTAGCCAAGTATTACGAGCATCGCGCGCGCGATTATGCCCAGGCTCTCGCGCAGACCAACGCCGCGCTGGCGCTGGTCACCGCCGCCGATTTTCCGCGCGACGCGCGAGTGCGCTGGCTTGGCGCGCTCGAACATCGGCGCGCGCGGCTGGAGAAAAAACTTGCCCGAAGGTGATTCACCTTCGGGCACATTTCTTTCATCGTCCTGCGATACTCACATCCTCAATCAACACACTCGGTGCGCCGACGCTGATGCCATACCCGCCTTGCCACACCACATCGTTACCGATACCACGAATGTTCAGCAACAAATCGGTCAGATTGCCGGAGATGGTCACCCCGCGCACCGGCCCAACGATTTTGCCGTTCTCGATCCACAAGCCGTTCGCGCCAAAACTGAACTCACCGCTGATGGGATTCGCGGTGTGCAAGTTCATCAGGTTACGCACCCACAACCCGCGCGTCATTCCCGCGCGTAGCGCGTCGGGCGATTCGGTGCCGGCGACCAGATAGAAATTCGAGGGTTGTGCCTCGGGTGCAGTTTTGAACGACGTGCGCGTGGCGTTGCCGGTCGAATGCGCGCTGGCTTTGCGCGCGGTGTAGGTGGTGTGCAGATAACTTTGCAAAACACCGTCCGCGATGACAACAGTCCGTTGACTAGGCACACCTTCATCGTCGAACGCGCGCATTCCCGGGGCATCGGGGTACGCGCCATCATCCACCAGCGTCACTCCCGCTGCCGCCACCGCGCGACCGATCTTGCCTGCCAAAAGTGATTTGCCTTTTTGCACATTGTCCGCGCTGACCAGATCGGCGATAATGGCGAGGAATGCGCCAGCCATCTTGGGGTCCAGCAAAATGCTCGCGCGTTGGGTAGCCACGTTCGTCGCGCCGAGCATTAGCACGGCTTTCTCTGCGGCTTCCACACCGATTTTCTCCGGGTTGAGATCGGCATAGCGGCGTTTTGCGTCTGCACCAAAGCCCATCTCTTGTTCGCGCGCATCGCGCGCGATGACCAATCCGCCACCGCCACAACCGTTGTTGTGTTGTTCTGCGACCAGTCCGCGCGTGTTCGCAATCGTTTCAATCGAATCGCGTTCAGCATAAGTGATGCGACGCGTGAGCACGATGCGCGCATCGTATTGCCGCGCTGCGCGCTCGATGGCAAAGGCGCGCTCGATTTTTTCATCTATCGAGTGTTGCGCCATTTCGGGATCGAATCCGACCAGCGCGGGAATCGCGCGCGGCTCGGCAAAGCCAACGGATTCGTCGGCATCGGACGCGCGCGCGATTTCGACCGCGCGTTGTGCGGCGCGACGCAAACTCGCTTCGCTCAACTCGGTGGCGTACGACAAGCCGATGCGTTTGCCGACGAGCACGCGCACCGCCAGCCCTTGATCTTCGGCTTGCTTGATGGTTTCCACCTGACCGTTGCTTACTTCGATGGTCAACACACGGCGGCGCGACAGCAACGCTTCGGCTTCGTCCGCGCCGGCGTGTCTGGCAAAGGTGAGCGTTTGTTGAACTGTGTCCAGATTGTTCATCGTTGTTCCTTTTTCGATTCGAGACTGCCGACCGGCGACCGATGACCGCCGCGCTCTCCCTGCAGTCAACAGTCTGCCGTCGAATGATCATCGTATCGTCTCACTCATTCCCGGCACGATTCCGCCGACGACAATCTCCGGAATGCGCAGTGTCGGAATGCCGTGACCGACGGGCGCGCCTTGATCGTACTTGCCGCACGTGCCGATGCGCGTTTCGCCGGCATCCGTGCCGACCATATCAATAATTTTCAAAATTGCCGGACCATTGCCGATGAGTGTTGCGCCGCGTACTGGCTCGGTGACCTGACCGTTTTCGATGAGAAATGCCTCTTGCACTTTGAACACAAATTCACCCGAGACGATGTTGACCTGACCACCGCCCATCTGCTTGACGAGTAACCCGCGCGCCACGCTGCGAATGATCGCGTCAGGTTCATCGTTCCCGGCGAGCATCAACGTATTCGACATTCGCGGCATCGGCGTATGTCGAAACGTTTGACGCCGCCCACAGCCATTCGGCGGGACGCCCATTTCGCGCGCGGTCGTTCGGTCGTGCATATAGTTTTGCAAAATGCCGTTTTCGATGAGGACGCGGCGTTGTGTGGGCACACCTTCATCATCGAAACGCGCGCTGCCGTACAACCCGGGAATCGTCGCATCATCCACAATCGTGACTTTGGGACTGGCAACCGCTTGACCGATTTTTCCGGCAAAGACCGATATTGGCTGACCGGGCAAATTGAAATCGGCTTCCATACCGTGCCCCATCGCTTCGTGAACGAGGACACCGCCGGCTTCGGCGGCGCAGACGACGGGCATCGTTCCCGCCGGCGCAGGGCGCGCGTACAGCATTCGGCGCGCGCGTTCCGCCGCGACGCGCGCTAATCGCTCGCTCACTTCACCTTCCACCTGTTCAAAACCAGCCAGCCCGCCGGTTGCTTCGAACGCGCTTTGAATCACATCGTCTTTTTGCGCGACAACATTCACGCGAAACACCGTACGCACGCGCCGATCTTGCGCCACCTCTTCCAGCGAATTGACAATCGTCACATCTTGAATCGTGTCCGAGTACGTTGCAGTGACCTGACGAATTTCCGCAAGTCCGCGCGCGACGCGATCCGCATTTCGCACGACCGCGACTTTGGTCGCAAGAGGAACGCCATCGGGCATCTGCTTGTATGTCGCGAGCATCGGCACCGTCGCTTGACGTTCCAGCGCGGCGACGAGCGTTTGCCCGGCTTGCTCGGCGGTGCGTTGTCTGGTTGCGGCGTGCGCCAACTGTAACGCTTCGACAATCGCGTCGCGCGAAAAATCGGTGGTGTAAACGTACGCCGAGGTCTTGCCGGAAAAAACGCGCACACCCAGTCCTGCTTCTTCACCGGCGCTGAGTTGCTCGAGTCGTCCATCGTCGAGTACGATGATGGTGTCGGCACGCTGTTCGGCGAAGATTTCGGCATAGTCGCCCCAGTAGGCGCGCCCCGCGTTGAGCGCGGCGATGAGATAGTTGGGATCAAGAGTCATTCTTCCTCCGAGTAAAGTAAACAGGTAGACAGGTAGATGGTAATCTTGTTTACCTGTCTACTTGCCTGGTGTATGCTTTCAACCCCACATAAATCGTTTGATGCACCGGCGTTGGTACATTTTTTTCTGCACCGAGACGCACGACCGCGCCGCTCAGCGCATCAATTTCCAGACGCTTGCCGGCTTCCAGATCGAGTTGCATCGAGGGCTTGGCGCCGGGTTTGAGATTCAACGTAAAGTTGTACTGACGCTCTACAATATCCGCGTCAAGCGTAATGCCGTGCGCGTGCGCGACCGCGCGCACTTCTTCCATCGCCGCGCGCAAGGTCGCGCGCGCTTCGGGCATCTGGAAAAGGATGTACGGCTCGGTGCGCGCAAGCGTGGCGAGTCCCGCGGTGGACGCGATGAACACGAACTTGTGCCACAGCGCGGGGCGCGCATCGGCTACAGCAGTTGCCTCGATACCCACGCGTCGAAGCATCTCGACAAATTGCGTGACGCGCGGCGTGAGTCCTTGTCCGTACACTTCGCCGACAAACGAGATGCGGAATGGGCTTTTTTGTTCGATAACACCCGGCGCAACGACGTTCGAGACGATTTGCGTGGGGGCGACGATGACGTGCTCTTTGCCAATCACCGCACCAATCTGATCGTGATTGTCCACGCCGTTCTGGAACGTGACGACCGTGGTGTGCGCGCCAATCATCGGTTGCATTGCCTGCGCGGCGGTGGCGTTGTCGTACGTCTTGACGCTAAAGATGACCCAGTCCACCACGCCCACTTGCGCTGGATTATCGGTCGCGTGCGCGGGATGAATCACAAAATCGCCGTGAACACTTTTGATGGTCAAGCTGTGTGCGCGCATTGCGTTCAGATGCGCGCCGCGCGCGATGAAGGTGACGTCGTGTCCATCGCGCGCGAGGAGCGCGCCCAAGTAACTCCCCAGACCCCCTGCTGCCATCACTGCAATTTTCATCTTCTTATCCATACGCAAAAACCTGTGAGGTTTCTAAAACCTCACAGGTTTTTGTGCCTATTCTTCTTCTTCCTCTTCTTCCCGTTTCGTAAAGTGCGCGTCCAGAATCAGCAGAGTGGCAGGCTGATCGCCGGCTTGCTTGAACCGTTCGACCATCAGTGTCGCACTCTTTTCCTCTTCCACTTGTTCGTCAATGAACCACTGGAGCATAGATTGCGTCGCGTAATCTTTTTCTGCCACAGCAAGTTCGTACAACTTGTGGATGGACGCGGTCACCTTGCGTTCATGTTCCAGCACCATCTCCCACGCGGCGAGCGGTGATTTGAATTCGACCTGTGGTGCATCAATCGCTTTGAGCACTACACGGCCATTTCGGTCGTTCACATAGTCGAAAATCTTGTTCGCGTGCATATGTTCTTCGTCGTGCTGTGCACGCATCCATTTGGCTGAACCCGGCATACTGATGGATTCAAAGTAGGCAGACATCGAAAGGTAGAGATACGCCGAGTAAAGTTCCTTATTGATTTGATCGTTCAACGCGTCTTGCATGGTCTTACTGAGCATAGTCAATCCTCCTGAATTTTTGAGTAGGGTCGCACCCCAGAGGGTATCTCGACCAAGGTGGATTATAACACAATTTCGCTACGTTTGCACGTGCCGTATATCAATTTTGCGTTAAAATCAATTCGCCGCTGTAATCGCACTGCGTACACTTGACGCCTTGCTTACCCTTGAGCGTCATCAAACTGCCACAGCGTGGGCACGGCGTTGGCACCGGCTTGTCCCACAACGCATAATCGCATTCGGGATAGCGATTGCACGAATAGAACACACGTCCTTTCTTGCTACGTTTTTCGACGATTTCACCTTGTTTGCATTTGGGACACGCGACGCCGGTGTTCACGCTACCGCCGCTGGCCGATACGTTGCGCGTGTTACGACACTCGGGAAAGCGCGAACATGCCAGAAACATGCCAAAGCGTCCACGCTTGATGACCATCGGCGCGCCGCACTTGTCGCACACCTCGTTCGTCGTTTCGACCGGTAAGGTCACCTCGGGCATCTCGATCGTCGCGCGATCCAGCGTTTGTTTGAAGGGCGCATAGAATTCGCGCAACACCTGCACCCAACTCGCTTCGCCCTCGGCGATTTTATCGAGTTGCTCTTCCATCTGCGCGGTAAAGCCTACATCTACTTCGTTCGGAAAGTGCTTGACGAGCAAGTCGTTGACGAGAAAACCCAACTCGGTCGGCTTGAGACGCCGATCGGCGAGTCGCTCCACATAGCCGCGTTCTTGAATCGTCGCCAGAATCGGCGCATAGGTGGACGGTCGTCCAATCCCTTTTTCTTCGAGTGCTTTGATGAGCGTCGCTTCGGTATAGCGCGGCGGTGGTTGCGTGAAATGTTGTTCGGGATAAATGCCCAGCAAATCGAGCGGCTCGTCGCGTTCAAGCGGCGGCAAGATTTTGTTCGTGTCGTCTTGTTCCTCCGCTTCGTCTTTGCTTTCCCGATAGACCGCGAGAAAACCGCGAAATTTGAGAATCGAACCGGTGGCGCGGAAAAGATAACTCGACGAAGGACGAAGGACGGAGGACGAATCTTCGTCTTTCGTCTTTGGTCTTTCGTCTGCGGCAATGTCCACCGCCGTCGTATCGAAGATCGCGCTTGCCATCTGCGAGGCGACAAAGCGTTTCCAGATGAGGTCGTACAGTTTGAATTGATCCGCATCGAGAAAGGGTTTGATGGCAGCGGGTTCGCGGAACACGCTGGTTGGGCGAATCGCCTCGTGCGCTTCTTGCGCGCCGACGACTTTTTTCTTGTACACGCGCGGCGTAGGAGGCGCGTACTCATCGCCGAATTTTTGTTTGATGTACGTCAGGGCTTGTTGTTGCGCGCTCTCTGCAACGTGCGTCGAATCGGTGCGCATATACGTAATCAAACCGACGCTCCCTTCGTCACCCAGCGCGAGGCCTTCGTACAACTGCTGCGCGACTGCCATGGTGCGTTTGGCGTTGAATCCGAGTTTACGCGACGCCTCTTGTTGCAGCGTGGAGGTGATGAACGGCGGCGCGGGGTTACGGCGTTCATCCTTGCGGCGCACAGCGAGCACGCGGTAGGCGCATTGTTCCAACACGGCTTTGAGTTTCAACGCCTCTTCGCCGGTGTGACACTCGAAATCCTTATCGCCGATCTTGATGAGTTTGGCGCGGAAGGATGTGGAGATTGGAGGTTGGAGATTAGGTGATTGGGTGATTGGGTGATTCTCTGACCACTGACCACTAACCACTGACCACTGACCACTGACCTCTGACTTTTGCAGTTCGGCATCGATGCTCCAGTACTCGACCGGCACAAACGCTTGAATCTCGCGCTCGCGTTCGACGACCAGACGCACCGCGACCGATTGCACGCGTCCCGCGCTCAGATTTTTGGCGTGGATTTTCTTGCGCAAGAGTGGACTGAGCGTGTAACCGACGATGCGGTCGAGCACGCGGCGCGCTTGTTGCGCGTCCACCAGTTTTTGGTTGATGGCGCGCGGGCTAGCAAACGCGCGTGCAACCGCGTCGCGCGTAATCTCGTGGAACACGACGCGGTGCACCGGCTTGTTCTGCAACGCATCGTTGAGCGCGTGGACAAGATGCCACGCAATCGCTTCCCCTTCGCGATCAGGATCGGTGGCGAGGAAGATTTCCGACGCGCGCGCGGCATCCTGGCGTAATTCTTTCACGACGTCGCGTTTCTTCGCCAGCAGAACATAGTGCGGACGAAAATCGTGTTCAATGTCCACCCCCATCTGGCGTTCGGGCAGGTCGCGGATATGACCGATGGAGGCGCGTACGCGATAATCGCGTCCCAGAAATCTTTCGATGGTGTGCGCTTTGGCGGGCGACTCGACGATGACCAGTTTGGAGGTTGGAGATTGAGGATTGGAGGTCGAAGATTTTGTAGCGTGGGTTCGTTTCGCGGCGGTCGCTGTTCGTCCTTCGTCGTTCGTCCTTCGTCGTTCGTCCTTCGTTCGTCCTTCGTCCTTCGCCACCTGCGCGTGCAGTTCGGTTGCTCCCCAGCGCGTCAGTTTGGTGCCACAGACCGCGCAGATTCCTTGTGTGTACGCCGCGCCGCGCGCGCTGTACAATGCTTGCGGGTTTTGCATTTCCCGTTTGGTTTTACATTTGACGCAGTACGCTTGTAGTAACATTTTTGATTTTCGATTCTCGATTTTAGATTTCAGATGCACGTTTCACGTTTCACGCATCACACACAGTATACCACAAAAACAAAAAAGATTGGAGATTCAATCTCTAATCTCCAATCTCTAATCTCTAATCTCTCACCCTAAGCAAACACATACCTGGTAAAATTCTTCAACGCGTCCACACCCCGAATTTCATTGTCGAGTAGTGGCAAGAGCGCGCGCACACTGCCATCGAATTCCTGCCAGATGGTTTGCATATGCTCTTCTTGCATCATCACGCGGTTGCGCACAAACTCAGAAGTCGCATCGGTGACTTGATCTTTCTGGATGAGCATATTCACGATGACGCCGCCCACAGGGATACCAAAATCGTGGAACCAGTTGATAAAGCGTTTGATGACCGCAATCGGCAGGGCTTCGGGCAAGGTGACAAAGAAGAACGCGGTCAGTTGATCATCGGTCAATAATTTCTGGGCGCGCTTCATTCGTTCGCGGAAACTGATGAGATAGTCCATCAAGGGGTCTTCTTCCTTCTTCTTGGTGAAGGAAAGGAGTTCGCGCAACGAGCGGGCTTCTTCGCGCGATTTCATCATCTTGTTGACCCACAACGAGTACACTTTGCTCATCCCTAGCAAGCGGCGCGCGTTCGCCGTCGGCGCGGTGTCAAAGACGTACACCTCATACTCGTCCTTGAACATCAAGTCCACCATATTCTCGAACATCGCCGATTCTTCGAAGGCCGGGTTCATCGTCGCGGATTCGACGAATGCATCCGCCTGGGTGGAGATTTCGGCAAATTTCAAGAACCATTGAATTTTTTGTTTGATGTCTTGCTTGGAACGCTCAATCGTATCCTTGGTGTCAATTTCGTACGCCCACAGATTGGGAACACCTTTTACCGGGGTCGGTTGTCCAAAGACGTTTTGATCGAGCAAGCCGGACAAACTGTGTACGGGGTTGGTCGAAGCGAGGATGGTCTTTTTGCCTTGTTGCGCAAACCATACGGCGGTTACACCTGCCATCACCGTCTTACCCACGCCACCTTTCCCGCCGAAGAAAACGAATTTCATCCTGGGGTGTTCTCTAAGGAACTGCACCATTGATTTTTCAATGCCAGCCATATCTATCTCCGTTTCAAGTTTCAGGTTCCAGGTTCACGCGCGGTCTTCCCTTAACCCTGAAACTTAGGCATACATAATTTTGGCGAGTTTTTCGATCATTGGCAATCCTGTGACGTCGCGTTCCAATTCGGGAACGTAGCCGAGGACTTGATTGCCAAAGGTCGCTTTGATTTTGTCCAGATAGCCATTTTGCATCGCCAGCCGATTCTTCAGATAAGCCGGGATGTCTTGTGATCGCAATGCTTGCGGCAATACACGATTGACCACATAACCTGAAATCGGCACATCGAATCTGGCGAACAGCGTCGCGGCTTTTTGCGTGTCGAGGATGATCATTTCTTCGGGCACCAGAACGAAGAAGAAGGCCGTCTTTTCGCGATCCGTGAGGATGCCAGAGGAGGCATTGATCCGTCCTTGGATGTACAACAACTCGGTCAGAATCTTGTCCTCATCGGTTTCTTTCTGGCGCTTGATCTTGGCGACCATCGTTTCGTACTCGCGCATCTCTTCGCGCAATTTAGTGATTTTGTTAATCCATTCGTCGTACACTTTTGCCATCGAGAGATAGTAGAGCGCGTGACCGAGGGGCACCAGATCGTAGATGTAGTAATCGTACTTGCCTTCGACGATAATGTCCACGACGGCATCGAAGATGGCGGACTCTTCCATTGCTGGTTCGGCGGAGGCAGCCTGGATGTAATCCTCGATTTCGCTGGGCACTTGATCAAAGCCGTACATATCGAGGATTTTCTGGCGGATTTCGTTTTGATACGCTCGAATGTGCGAATCGGCGTCAATTTCCTGCGCCCACAAGTTCTCCATAATCTTGACCGGTCCCTTGCCAAAAATGTCCTTCTGGAAAATATCGGTCAAACTGGCTTGTGGGTCAACCGAAAAGACCAGCACCTTTTTACCTTGCGAGGCGAGCCAGTAGGCGGTGGCAGCCGAGAAAGTGGTTTTACCCAAACCGCCTTTGCCACCAAACATAATGTAGCGACGATTGGGGTTTTGTTCAAAGACTTGTCTAAGGGACATTGGATACTCCGAATTTTCGATTTACGCTTTTCGATGGCTGATTGGCGATTTTCAACTTGCAGGCAGGGTTCGATTGAAAATCGGCAAGCAATCGAAAATTAGAACATGGCGTCGCTAACGTCTTTCTCGCGGAGCATTCGACGTTTCCATGTCGCGATATTCGGCACGACATACGGCAACAAACGCAAGGAATAGTACGGTGGCAAAATGGGCACGCCAATGAGATCACCCATCGTAATCAAGATAAAAAGGTGTTCCATCGAGGCGCGTGTACGGAGCGCATAGCGACTCATGTCATGCGCCGCCATACCGTACATAATCCCTTTCACGTTGTCGAGGAAACTGCTCAAACCACTGCGCTTTTCTTTTTTCTCATCAGGCATAGGTCACTCCTTCGAAAATCCATTTGTCCACGAAGGTCACGAAGGAACACGAAGAAAAAATCTTCGTGTCTCTTCGTGTTCTTGGTGGATATTTTCATCCGTCGTGGTGGGCGCTCGCGTCCCTACACAACTCTTTAATATTTTAAAACGCGTCAATGTGCCTTTGAATGTTCTCGCGCGTGGTAGTATCGGGGGTTGGATAACAGTGTGCCCTGTCGTATCGTGTATTTCGCTTGCCAGAGGAGTGGGCGAATAGCCGCTACGTGCTTAAATCGTATTATAGCAACAGATTGGGAATTGTCAAAAACATTAGGTTTAAGGCATTGGCGCGGCAGGGCGCGTTGGGGTTGAGCGCGGTGCAGCGGTTGGTGTGGGCGTCGGTTCTTGCGTAATGTCGGCGGGGGTGAATCGTTTGAGCACGAGGACGAATTCGAGCCGCGCGAAATCTACACTCGGTTGAACCTCGGCTTCCTGGAACAGTTCAATGTCATGCTTACGGACGCTGGTCACCTGTCCGATGACCAGACGTTTGGGAAATCCGCCGCCCATTCCCGATGTTAGAATCAAATCACCTATCTTGACGACTTGACCCTGTGGCAAGTACTTGATGGTCAGGTTGCCGTTCACGTCCCCTTGCACGACGCCGGTCGCGCGCGTGGATTGCACGACGGCGTTCACGGCGCTGGTGGCGTCGGTGATGAGGAGCACTTTAGCCCAGCGCGTCCCGGTCGCGGTGACGCGCCCCACCAGTCCTTGTGGTGTGACGACGGGCATTCCCGTTTTGACTCCTGCGTCGCTACCCTGATCAATGATGATATAGCGCGCAAGGTTCGAAGGGTCTTGCCCCACGACGCGCGCCAGATCGGGATGGCGTTGCAAGACCGCGGCGCCCAGAATATCGAAATCGGGATTGGCTTGTTGGTAGGCGAGTTGTTGCCGCAACAGCGTGTTTTCGTTTTCCAGTTCGCGAATGCGCACGCGCGCGATGTTCAATTCGGCAACCTGATTTTGCAATTCTGTGACCTGTTCCCGCAATGCGTTCACATCGGCAAGTGTGCCGGCGATGCTGTCGGGGCGCAGGTAGCGCGCGCGCTGCCAGAGTGGTTGTAGCCAGCCCAGGGCGAGGTCTTCCAGCGGCTGGAGGAGACCTGTGGCGTGTAGAATCAGCGCAACAAGCGCAACAGTGCTGAGGACAATCAGCGCATGCGGGCGATTACGGTTGGGAGCGTACATTAGGAGGTTCGATTTCCGAATCGAACATCGGAAATTGAGAATCGAAAAATATCGTTAGCGTCTGCTGCGCGTGAACGTGACAACTTTGCGGAGGGTATCCAGTTCTTCCAGAACTTGCCCCGCTCCGCGTACGACGCAGGTGAGCGGATCATCTGCCACATACACACGCATCTTGGTTTCTTGCGAGAGTCGTTCGGCGAGGCCGTGCAAGAGCGCGCCGCCGCCAGCCAGTGCGATGCCGTACTGAAGTAAATCGGAGATCAGTTCGGGGGGAGTTTCGTCAATCGTTGTTTTGAGGGCTTCGATAATTTGATTGAGGGGATTGGCTAACGCTTCGCGAATCTCTACCGATGAGACTTCGAGTTCGGTAGGCAAGCCGGTGATGAGGTTGCGTCCGCGTAATAGATGAGTCTTTTCCTCGGCGAGCGGAAATGCCGAACCGATAGTCGTTTTGATTTCTTCTGCCATTCGTTCGCCGATGAGGACGTTGTATTTTTCACGCGCATAGCGAATAATCTCCTCGTCCATCTCGTCACCGGCGATACGAATCGAGCGACTGACGACGATGCCGCCGAGCGAAAATACAGCCATCTCGGTTGTGCCGCCACCGATGTCCACGATCATACTCCCCACCGATTCGGTGATGGGCAAACCCGCGCCAATGGCGGCAGCCATCGGCTCTTCGATGAGAAACACCTCGCGCGCGCCAGCATTCATCGCGGCATCGTGCACGGCGCGCTTTTCTACCTCCGTCACACCGCTGGGGATGCCAATCACAATGCGCGGATAGTGCGGAAGTGGCCAGAGGGCTTGATCGTGGACTTTGGTGATAAAGTACTCCAGCATCTTTTCCGCAACATCGAAATCGGAGATCACTCCATCGCGCAAGGGACGTACAGCCACAATATCAGCGGGTGTGCGCCCGATCATCTGCTTGGCTTCGGAGCCGATAGCGAGCACGCGTCGTGTCCGTTTTTCGACTGCCACCACAGAGGGTTCGTTGATGACAATCCCCACACCGCGCACGAGGACCAGCGTGTTGGCAGTGCCTAGATCAATGCCAATATCGTGTGAAAAGATACCCAAAAGGGCTTTGACAGGGCTAAACATACGAACGCATTATACCATATTCCATCGGTACGCAAAAAAGCGGAGTGGGCAACCCCAACTCCGCTTTGCCAGTGTCTATTTTTCTTCCTTCGTCTCGGTGGGTGCTTCTTCTTCCACCTTACCTTTCTTGATGACCTCTACTTCGGCGGTGGCGAGTGGTGCTTCTGTGGTAACTACTTCTTCTTTCACCGGCACGATTTTGGCGATCATCTCATCGGGGGATGTAAGAATCTCAATCTTGTCGCTCATTTGCAGATCGCGAACACAGAGACTTTGATGTACCCGTTCCAATTGACTCACATCTACTTCGATTTGGGGAATGAGGTCCAGCGGGAGCACACGAATTTGAACGCTCTCGATACCGTGAATCAACAACCCCTCGCCACGTGCCACGGCAGGTGAGGTGCCGGTGAGGACAAGCGGTATTTCGGTGGTGATTTTTTCGGTGAGTGACACCTGAAGCAAATCCACGTGTACCAGGCGTCCCGAAATAGGGTTGCGTTGTACTTCGCGTGTCAGGACCAGACGTGGGGCTTGGTTGTCAATCGTCAGTTTGATCAAGCGATTGCGTCCGGCTTGTACGACCACTTTATGCAAAGCGCGTTCTTCCGCTTGCAGCGGGAGAGGTTGCGCCAGATGTTTGCCATACAATATGATGGGTATTTGACCTGCGCGACGCAATGCGTTGACTTGTTTGCCGACAATGTGACGTGGTTGTGCCGATAACAAAATCTCTTCCATAGTGGGAATGACCTTTCTGATCTGAATCGAAAAATTGCCGTGCTATTTTAACGACAAAGAGTGAATTAGTCAAATCAAGCAAGCCCACTTGTTTTATAACGCCTGTTGTGCTACATTAGGTTACACAGATATACCCGGCACGGGCACAAACTTTCATTTTACCCAGCCGTGCCGTCTATGGCGTAAAGCCCCACCCCCTTGCCCCCTCCCCACGCCGCGCAGCGGCGTGGGGAGGGGGAATCAAGGGAGGAATGGGTGAGGTGGCGAGCGGCGAAGCCGCCCGCCACCTCACCCTCC
>Ga0209101_1000480_pt1 | contig 32610 bp, 29 predicted proteins | sample ConPoolayeCmetaG_FD_185481 | JGI IMG/M metagenome (GOLD analysis project Ga0209101, IMG submission 185481) | Hot spring microbial mat communities from California, USA to study Microbial Dark Matter (Phase II) - Cone Pool mat layer C metaG... ...
CTTTTGCTGTGCGGAATCTTGACCGGTCTGGCGGCGGGATCGAAACTCAACGCTTTGATTTTCGCCGGGGCGATGGCAGTGATCGTTGCCATGAGCCGGCCGAAACCTAAGCACTTGCTATTATTTTTTTTGATGCTTACGCTGTTTGCCATTCCCTGGTATGTCAGATCGGCAATAATCACCGGAAACCCGATATTTCCGCATTTCAATAATTTGTTTCGTTCCGGATTCTGGAAAAACGAATTCGATGTTTTCAATACCGCCATAATGCCGGAAACGGAATCGAAAACGATATTGAATTTCCTGACGGTGCCGTTTCGTCTCGTCTATTTTCCCGATATTTTTCGGGGTAGAACCGGCCCTCTCCCGTTCGTTTTCCTGCCGTTATTGATTTTCTACCGAAAAATTCCGCAGCCGGTGGCGGCCGGCCTATGGTTATCGGCCGTCTATTTTGTGTTCTGGTATTTAGGCCTAGCCAATACCCGCTACCTGTTGCCTATAATCCCGTTGTTGCTTCTGGCGGCGATTCACTCGATCAATCGATTCGGCCAATCGTCGCCTTTTGGGCGGCATCCGGTATATGCGGCCGTGGCGCTGCTATTGCTGATAAACGTGGCCCAATCGATAAGAGACAATCACCTCCGGATCGCCGCCGCAGTCGGGATAATAGATAGCGATAGGTTCCTCGACAAATACACCGCCCTCGATCCAAACGCGGTCGGGTCGAGCCGGAAAGAAATAGTATTACCTTATATCGACGTTTGGCGATTCATAAACGCCAATCTGCCGGTCGAGGCGGTTGTGGGGATTCTCTGCTCCAACTGGACGCGGGCGGATGGTTACTATCTTGAAAGAAAATTCGTTTACCTTAATCCGAGCGAACAGACGGCGGTCGATTTCACCAAGACGGACGGAATCAAATCCGCTCTGCGCCGAGACGGAATCGACCATGTGGTCATCGACAGGCGGGTGGTCGAGGAGTTTTCCGCGACCGGAAGATTTGCCGGAGTGGCTTACGTTGACAGTTTTCGGGAAGGTGTCCGGACTATTGAGCGCATTTGTTTGGAGGAAGGCCGGTTGTTGCTGCAGGACGGCGATTTCGCGCTTTACCGTCTGACGAATACCGGCGGCTAAGGTTCGGTTCCTTTCGCCTGAACGCAAAATGCCGCCGGCCCGAAAACGGCTCGGCGGCATTCCGCTTGGAGGAGGGAGTATCATTTCAAGAGAAGCATTTTCCCGACCGCCCGGTTTTGCCCTGCTTTCAAAGCGTACATGTATAGGCCGCTTGCCGCCGGCGAACCGTCCTCGGTCTGACCGTTCCATTCGATCGAATGAGTGCCTGCCGGATATTCTTTTTCAGCGATTGTTTTCACTTTCCGGCCGGAAAGATCGAATATCTCCAATATCGCCTTTTGCGGCGATCCGAGCGCGAATCTTATCTTGGTTGAGGAGTTGAAAGGATTGGGATAATTGTGGTCGAGCTTCATCTCGTCCGGCAGCAGCGCTTGGTCGTCGATTCCGGCTCTGGCGAGCACCACCACGGTGTCGATATCCGGCACAAGGTCGCGGCCGGTGGCGGTCACGAACATCAACCCCGGATCAGCGACCGCCAGCGGCACCAGAATTTCGCCTGAGCCGTTCGTGGTTCCCCTGAACATGAATTCACCGGGTTTCCAGACGCAAACCTTTACGCCGCCCGCAGGTCCATCGGCGGTCGCCACCGTAACCGAAAGGGACTGGCTGTCGGGCGTAATCGATTGGGGTGCGCTGACGAAAAGCGGCCGCGGGGGATATTTCCAGACCGCCATCTCCGGATCGCCGAAAAGATTGTGACCATAGCAGATATCGCGATAAGACGGATAATATATTTTGGATAACGCCTCGGCCACGCCGAGTTGGCAAGATGAATCATTATACAGGTATTCGAGAAATTTCAGTTCCATTCTGTATGATGCCGATACCCATCCCCAGCGGGTGTTTCCGAGATATCCCACGCCGCCACGGTCCGGCAGGAAAAGAAACGGCTCCATGAAAGTGCTGTTGGTAAGAAACGGTCCGGGGCGGAAAACTTCCTTGTCGAAATCGAAAGCGGCGTTATCGCAGCTTATCGAATATTTGATCGAAAACTTGGTTGTCGAATCCTGCCACAAAATTGTCGCCGCCCCATCCTGCTGGACGACGCTGTCGCCCCAAAGGTACGATCGCGGGGCATAATTGTAATTCGGCGCCATGGTTACATATGACGAAACATTGCCGTGATTCAAATTGCCGATATACCCCCAACCCTCGTTGATGACTTCCAAAACCCGTTGAGCGGTCGGCTGAATCGGGGAATCCGAACTGCCACTGGGCTCCTCGGCGCAACGACTGTAATCCACATTGAAATGCCCCGGCATTATCCCCGCCAGCGATATATGCTCGTTGAGATCCCGCATCTGATCGGCGGTGATGAACAAAGCCCTGCTGAGATAAGAATAATCACCGTTGCCGGGATTTTGTTCGTAAATTAGCGCCTTGCGCACCCAGTTGGCCACCTCTTCCGGCCGATTGGCCGGAACTCTGCCGACATATATTTCCGGATACAAGTCCGGTCGGTCATGACTCATCTCGCCGTAAACACCATCGTTGTCGTAGTCCCAATCTCCGCTGAGGTCTCCGTAGTAGAGATCACAGATTTGCTGATTGTTCAAGGTAATCGGGTAACTGACATTGCCGGGAAACGCGTAGCGAATCGGAATGACATCCTCGTCGCCGCCGAGCAATACCCAACGGGCGCCTGCCGTGAACGCCTGCTGCAGATAGGTCCGTAGCTTGGCCGCATTGTCAACGCCGGGATAATTGGATAATATATCATCTATCAATGCTATTTCGGCGGTGATTCCCTTCTGATTTTTCCAGAACACCCAAGGGTAAAAAGCCGGCGCCATCTCGGCGTTGGTAATCACCAGATATTCGGCTCCGATACCCAAATTCCCCTGACGGCACAGAACCGGGGTATCGTTCGTCGTTTCTCGGTTATCGATATCTATTTGCTCCGGATTGATCACCATCCGTCTGAGTTGCCGGGCGCCGATATGCACCGCCGGTCCGGAAAGCGGCGCCTCGATAAGATGGATTTTCAATTTGATTTCGCCGGCAAGATAAAGCTCGCCGCTGAGCGGCCGATATTGCACCGGGTTAAGTCTGACCGTCAATATCTCCTGATTGCCGAATATTCCTTTATCAATCAGATCGAAATAGTTGCCCGGAAATTGCGCGTCGGATCCATAAATCGCTTCGTTTTTTCCGGTCGCTCCGTTGCCTGAAGACAAACCGTCTGTTTTGATGTCGCCCGGATACGCGGCATGGTCATCGTATCTGCCTATCAGTGTTATTTGTGCCGGCACTGCCTCGATCCTGCCGACCGTTGTGCCGGAAGGCAGAGCAATTTTCACCACCTTGCAGGGCAACCGCGGCGCACCGACGATTTCGATTTTTTCGTCACCGGGAAGGTTGGCCTGCAGCTCGTTATTGTCTATCGTTAATTGCAAATCCGATTTCGGCGTTATGAAGTTGAAATCAAGCATACCATCAGCTTTCAGACAGGCGGTTAAGCCGATAAATGTTATCAAGATAATGGAAATCGGATATTTGTTCGACGTTCTCATTTCTCCCTCCTGACAATTAATCCAACGGCTTTTTTGTCTCGGGAACGGTATCAAGCAAAGCCGATGCCTGCCCTGTTATCGGCGGGTTTCCAAATGCAACAGCCGATTATGCGCTTGTTTTATAATGAGTTATGCAAATAAAATGTTTTAGTGTCGCCCGATCCTGCCCGGCCGATCGGGCCGATATATGGGCAGAATCCCATAATGCTTGATGTAGGTCTATATCATTTAATTGACTATGGCTTATGGAAATTTTCCCTTGACAAAAAATTAACATTTCATTTAGTTTTGCGGTGTAAAGTGGGGAACGGAGGAGTATTTACCCTATGACGGGTTTTATCGGTTCTTTCAGGCATCAAATCGATAACAAAGGCCGATTGAATCTTCCGGCCAAATTCCGCCGGCCTGTCGGAACGATGGAAACATATGTCATCACTCCCGGCCTGAATGGCTGCCTGAACGTCTTTCCCGAAGAGGAGTGGAACAAAGCCCAAGAGAAGCTTAAAGCTCTCGGCCGCAACAATCCCGACAATGTTTACTATCTTCGCGCCACATTATCCCGCTCATTCGTGGTTCAGGCTGATACTCAAGGCAGAATCACGCTTTCCGCCCCCCTCATCAAGGAGGCCAAATTGGATAAAGAAGTATTGGTGGTCGGAATGCTGGATAGAATGGAGATCTGGAATCCTGATATATTCGCTGATTATCTGAGCAAATGCGAAGAATCGTATGAGGAGGTGGCCCGCAAAATCGAGATATGATCTACCACATATTCCCGTGCTCGCCGAAAGAGTGGTTGAACATCTGAGGGGATGCCCGCCGGGGTATTTTGTCGATGCCACACTTGGAGCGGGCGGCCATCTGCAGGCCGTTCATCGGGAGTTTCGAGACCGCTTTAATTACATCGGCTTTGATCTTGACGGCGAAGCCATAGAAAATTCGAAAAAGCTTCTTTATCGCGAGGGTATCAAGGCACAACTGGTGCAGGGAAATTTTACGGAAATTGCCGGCTACATGACAAGAGAGGGAAAACTGCCCATAAGCGCCGTTTTATACGATCTGGGCATTAGCTCCATGCAAATTGATAATCCCGAAAGGGGGTTCTCGTATTTGCACGATGGGCCGTTGCTGCTGGCTTTTGATCCGAAACAAACCCGAACAGCCGCCGATCTGATTCGCGAATGCGACGAGGCCGCCCTCTTTCGAATCCTGCGGGAGTACGGCCAGGAGCCTAAAGCGAAATCGATCGCCAGAGCGATCAAGGCCGAGGGCAGGCCGGTCAGCACCACTTTCGAACTGGCCACGATCATCCGTCGGGTCGTCGGGCCGCGGCTGTTCGTGAAAACCGCAGCCAGGGTATTTCAGGCGTTGCGGATCACGGTCAACGAAGAACTGGCGAATCTGGAACTCGGTCTTCAAACACTGATACCGTCGGTTCAAAACGGCGGCCGGGTGTTGGTGATCACCTACCATTCGCTCGAAGATAAAATTGTGAAACTCGTGTTCCGAAAATATTCCGGCAAATGCGTCTGCCCGCCGCGGACGATTGAATGCCGCTGCGGTAAGAAAAATATCGTCCGAGCGCTGACTGCGAAACCGGAAAGGCCATCGCCCGAAGAAGTGTCCCGTAACCCGAGGGCGCGGTCGGCCAAATTGAGAGTGGTGGAAAGAATTGCGGCTTAAAAAGGGCAAAAATCGTTTGTTTCGCAAGGCAAAGCGTCTTCTACCGCTGATTTTTTTGCTGGCGCTGCTTTGGGTTTGGAAATCGACCGTGGCAGTCGACCTGTCGCGGGAACTGACCCAGTTGAGGCGCACTCATGATTCGCTGATCGACAAAAATAAGCAGCTTACCGGACTTTTGGAAAAATATCGGTCGATGCCCTGGATCGACAGTTGTGCGGGACAGGGTTTCGGCATGAACACCGATACGAGAAACCGGGATTACATCTATGAAGATTCTCCAACCGAACAAAGCGTCGCCGGAAGCAAGAGAAATTACGCCGGGCTTTCCGAATTCTGGTCTGCTCTCGTGAAGGCGCTCCGGGGCTATTGATGACGACAAGGGCGCTGAGAAAATTCGAATCCCGCCTGCGGTTGATCAAATACTCGTTGATTTTCGTCTGGATCGCGATTGCGGCAAGGCTGATCTGGCTCCAGATTGTCGACCACGGTAAGTTCGCCCGGGCCGCCGAAAACCAGCACAACGTTCAGATCGAAATACAACCCCGTCGCGGAACAATCTACGATTGCCAGAAACGGGTGCTGGCTCAGGATATCGATTCATATTCGTTTTACGTCATACCCGAAAAAATAGTCGATAAAGAAATGGCGGCAAAAAAACTCGAGGCGGTTACCAAAAGCGGCGGCTGGTCTGATAAATTCGAAAAACATCCCCGTTTTCTCTGGGTGGCGCGCAAAACGACCGCCGAAATGCAATACGCTCTATGTCGGGCAGGCATACCGACGCTTGACTCCATCGTCGAATCGAGACGGTTTTATCCGGCCGGGGATGTGGCTTTGGATGTTTTGGGCCGGGTGAATATAGACAATAAAGGCATTTCCGGAATCGAACTGCAATACGATTCGCTTCTCTCGGGCAAACCAGGCACGGCGTTGTTGAAACGCTACGGCAAGAAACGGACCTTTATTTTTCATGACGAACTTTACAAGAAGCCGGTGGATGGGCTTGATATCGTGCTTACCCTTGATATGGATTTTCAGCAGATCGCCGAACAGGAATTGAAAAACGGGCTGGAAAATTACGGGGGGATTTCGGCGACTGCCCTGTTCATGCGGACCGGCTGCGGCGAAATCGTGGCCTGCGCCTCGATCGACAGCAACGGCATGCCGGCAAGTCGCAACCGGGCCATCGTCGATATGTATGAGCCTGGCTCGACTTTCAAACTTGTAGCGGTGGCCGCAGCCTTGGAATCAGGCCGTTACACGCGCGGCACGGTTGTCGATGTCGGAGGAGGGAAATATCGTGTCGATGACCGGGTGATACATGACGATCATCCCCATGACAGGCTTACCGTCGAAGAGATCGTGGTTTATTCCTCCAATATAGGGGCGGCCAAGCTCGGACTTGACCTCGGCGATTATACAATCTACAAGTCGATCACCGAGGCCGGGTTCATGAAAAAACTGGTCGCCGATTTTCCCGGTGAGGCGGTCGGACAGCTTCGGCGGCCGCCATGGCGGGACCACCTTCTGGCAAATATCAGTTTCGGGCATGGTATCAACGTCACACCGGTGCAAATGACGGTGCTTTACGATGCGATTACGTCGGGAGGTAAGCTCAGTCAACCGTATTTCGGCAAAGAGGTGATTTGTGGAGACGGCAGCCGACAGCCGCTGAGGACTCCGGTCGAGGGCAAACAGATTATGACCCCGGCGACGGCCGCTTTGCTGAGGGACTTTTTGCGCGGGGTTGTCGAGGAGGGTACGGCCAAACGAGCCGATTCCGCCGTCGTCGAGATAGCCGGGAAAACCGGAACGGCCCTGAAGGTGATCGATGGTAAATATAACCACAGCCGATCGATAGCTTCGTTCGTCGGATTCTTTCCGGCGGATTTCCCCGATTATGTCGGCATAGTGGTATTCGATGAACCGAAGAAATCCCGTTACGGGGGAGAGGTTTCCGCGCCGGTGTTCAGAAAAATCGCCGAGCGCTACAGCATTCTTCCGGGCAAACTCGACAGGCCCGCCGTCAAAAAGCCGCATGCCGCCCCCGAAAGAAAATCCGAGCCTAAGCAACCCAGGCCGGATTCGATAATGGGATTGCTGGCAGCCTTACGGGTGGAAAGCGGCATAGACGGACAGTTCACCATACCGGATTTGCGCGGATTGACTATCCGCCAAGCTCTGGTTTACGCCAAGGAGGCGGGAATTTCCTGCGATTTCAGCGGTTCCGGTATTGTGGTCGAGCAATCGCCGGCGGCCGGCGAACCTTATCAACGCGGAACGATAGTCAAATTGAGGTGTAAAAGCGATTGAATCTCGTGGCGGCCGACAAAATGACCTCAAATAGAAAATCCGTAACTCTCGGCGAATTGTTCGAGGGAACCGGTTGCAAGTTAAACTCCGAACAAGCGGCGATTCGAATCAGCGGTTTGGCCGATGACTCAAGAAAAGTCAAGAGGGGAGATTTGTTTTTCGCTGTCCCGGGCTTTTCCGCCGATGGCCGCAAATTCGTGCCAGAGGCGGTTTCACTCGGCGCTTGCGCCGTCGTTTGCGAATCGAACAACCTCTGCGGTGTCGATATACCCACCATATATTGCAAGAATATCAGGCGGGTGCTGTCGCAAGTGGCGGCCAAATACTACGGATATCCATCTCTGCAGATTCCCGTTGTCGGCGTAACCGGCACCAACGGCAAAACGACCACGACTTATTATTTGACTCATATTATGTCCAGCGCCGGAAAACAGTGGGGCAGGATCGGTACGGTCGAATATTTCACCGGAAAACGGACGGTGAATGCGATCAACACCACCCCCGATTCGCTGCTGCTTCAGGAGCTGTTGGCCGAAATTTGCGAAAACAACCTCTCGGGCTGCGCCATGGAGGTTTCATCGCATGGGCTAGATCTCGGCCGCTGCAACGACATAAGTTTCGCCGGCGCCATATTCACTAATCTTACTCAGGATCATCTCGACTATCATAAGACCATGGAGCGCTATTTTTCGGCCAAATCGATTCTTTTCGAGAAGTTGGTCAGAGCGGATGGGTTCTGCGTCCTGAACGCCGATGACCCGTATTTCGAGAAAATGAAAAAGATCTGCCGGGCAAAAGCCCTCTCGTATTCATTGATCGATGCCTCCGGCGCCGACTATTTTGTCGAAGACGATGGAATCGACGGCAGAATGCGTTCGTTTCGGGTCCATCACCGGGGAAAGATTTTCGGCGGCGCCCTGCCTCATCTCGGTCGGTTTAATTTATATAATTTTGTCGCCGCCTTGGCCGCGGCGGCCGCCCTCGACGTTGATATTGAATCGGCGATCGAGGCCATGCGCCATGCCCCGCAGGTCCCCGGCCGAGTTCAGATAATCGATATGGGCCAGCCGTTCACCGTGATTGTCGATTATGCTCATACGCCCGACGCCTTGAAAAACCTGCTGACAAGTCTCGAATGTCCGCGCCGGAAATTGGTCGTTTTTGGCTGCGGCGGCGATCGCGATAGAGCCAAGCGGCCGCTGATGGGTGAAATCGCCGCCAACAATGCCGATCAGGTCATCGTGACCTCCGATAACCCGCGCTCCGAGGAACCCGGGAAAATCATCAAAGACATTCTGAAAGGAATGTCGGGCCGGGGAAATTATGTCGTGATCGAAAACCGCGACGAGGCGATCGGCCGGGCCATATCCTCCGCCGAACCCGGAGATATGGTGATTATCGCCGGCAAAGGGCACGAGGATTACCAGATAATCGGCAAGAACAAGCATTATTTTTCGGATCAGGACGTGGCCAGAAAATATCTCAAAAAGTTGGGCTATGCAGACTCTTGAGACGATGAAGCTGACTATTTCAGAAGTGGAAAAAGCTTTGGCTGCCGCGGCCACTTGCGGCAACATAGGCGACCCTCCGGGTCGGTTCATCGATGGATCGATTGAGGTAAAAGGGATTTCGACCGACTCAAGGACGATCGGCAAGGGCGAACTATTTTTTGCGTTGAAAGGTGGCAATTTCGACGGTCACCGTTTCGTGAACGAGGCATTTGTCAAAGGAGCCGCCGCGGCGGTCGTCGATCAGGATATCGAGGAATGTCGGGGGATTTTAATAAAAGTGGCGGATACTTTGAAAGCACTGGGGGATCTGGCCGCGAGCTTTCGGAAAAAATTCGAGATCATATGTGTGGCCATCACCGGATCGAACGGCAAAACAACCACCAAAGATATGACGGCCGCCTGTCTTGCGACCCGCTTCACCGTTTTGAAATCGAGCGGGAACAAAAACAATCTGATCGGCCTACCGCAGAATCTTTTCCGGCTCGATGAGACTTGTCAGGTCGGAGTATTCGAACTGGGTATGAGCTTTCCCGGCGAGATCGGCCGATTGGCGCAAATCTGTCAACCCGGAATAGGTATTTTCACCAATATCGGCCCGGTTCATCTTCAGAACTTGGGAACGGTGGAGGCCGTCGCCAAAGCCAAACACGAACTGGCGGAAAATATGGCCGAAAACGGTTTGGTGATAATCAACAACGACGATCCGATCCTGCGAACCTGGATCGGTAAATTGCGCCAGAAAGTGATCACTTATGGAATCGATTCGACGGCGGATTTCCGGGCCGAATCGATTGCTCGGACACGACAGGGTTTTGAGTTCAGTCTCAATGGGGAAAAGTTCTCCCTGCGATATCCGGGGCGGCATAATATTTATAACGCTTTGGCGGCGGTTGCCTGCGCCGATTCGCTCGGCTGCGAATGGAAACGGTTGTCCGAAGCGCTGAGTTCAATCGAGCCGGCCGACCTCCGTTCGGAAATATTCCAAAGCCGGGGCATAACCGTGATCAACGACTGCTATAACGCCAATCCGGTCTCCCTGAAACTGGCAATCGAAACATTAGCCGATTTTCCGGGGCAGGGCAGGAAAATAGCGGTGCTCGCAGATATGCTTGAACTTGGTCCGCGGGAGGTCGATTTTCACGTCGAAATCGGCCGCCAGCTCGACAGGCGAAAAATAGACGCCCTCTTCGCTTTCGGCCCGCTCAGTCGGCATTATCTGCAGGAATTCCCCGGCCGGCCGGGCGGCCATTATCCAAACAAGACAAAGCTGGTCGAGGATCTGCTGAAATATTTGCAACAGGGCGATGTGGTTCTGGTAAAAGGTTCACGCGGCATGGCACTTGAGGATGTGAGCCATGCCCTAAGGGAAACCGACTGATGTTATATCATCTGCTGTATCCGTTGAGCGAGTACGTCAGCGGTTTCAATGTTTTCAAATATATAACTTTCCGCACCGCCTACGCCTCGGTGACGGCGATGTTGATCAGTTTCATGTTCGGCGCGATGTTTATTCAATACCTGAAACGCAAACAGATCAAAGAAAACATCCGCAGCGACGGCCCGAGCACGCACCTGGCCAAAGAAGGAACACCCACGATGGGTGGGCTGCTTATCCTCATATCTATCATAATCCCCACGCTGCTCTGGGCCGATTTGACCAACAGCTATATTCATCTGGTGCTTCTGGTCACGGTCTGGCTGGGACTTCTCGGATTCTATGACGATTATCTGAAGGCGATAAAAAAGCAGAAAAAGGGGGTCGTCGCCCGCAAGAAGCTTATCGGCCAGGTGCTGTTGGGCATAATTCTCGGCTCGATTCTTTATTTCTATCCTCCGGATCCGTTTTTTGATTCGGCGACTGAGGTGCCGTTTTTCAAAAATCTCGAAATCGATTTCGGGGTTCTGTATATTCCGTTCGTCGTTATCGTCATAACCGGTGTTTCCAACGCCGTAAACCTCACCGATGGTCTGGATGGTTTGGCGATCGGGCTGGTGGGGATTTGCGGCCTGTCTTTCGCCGTGCTGGCCTATGTCACCGGCCGCAGCGACTTTTCTCGTTACCTGAACATAGACTATTTCAAGAACGCCGGCGAACTGACGATTTTCTGCGGCGCTCTTGTCGGGTCATGTCTCGGATTTCTATGGTTCAACGCCAATCCCGCGCAGGTCTTCATGGGCGATACGGGGGCACTGGCTCTGGGTGGCGCCCTAGCGGCGATCGCTCTTCTGATAAAGAAAGAAATTCTACTGGTAATCATGGGCGGGGTTTTCGTGATGGTGGCTTTATCTGTCATTATCCAGGTGGTCTATTTCAAATTAAGCAAAGGTAAACGGGTGTTCAAGATGGCCCCCATTCATCATCATTTCGAGCTGTGCGGTTGGTCGGAACAGAAGGTAACGGTGCGTTTCTGGATTCTGGGCGTGATTTTCGCCCTGATAAGTATGAGCACCCTGAAGATCAGATGATAGAAATTTCAGGCAGAAAAGTGAGCGTGATCGGGGCGGCGCGTTCGGGGATGGCGGCGGCGATCGAGTTGAAACGCCGTGGCGCCTTTGTCTATCTATCCGATGAAAAGCCGGAAAGCCAATGGCCTCAAGACAAGCTGAACGAAATTAAACTGCTGCTGAAAGAAAACCGGATAGATCATGAATTCGGCGGCCATTCCGAGAAGGTTTACGATAGCGATTTATTCGTGACCAGTCCCGGTGTCCCGGCCGATTCCCCAGTGCTTCAAAACGCCGTAAGCAAAGGGATCAAAGTGATTTCCGAGCTTGAACTCGGGTTCCGGCTCTGCCCGGCAATGGTGGTTGCGATTACCGGTTCAAACGGCAAGACCACGACCACCTCGCTGGTCGGTGAAATATTCCATCAGGCAGGCCGAAAACATGCCGTGGCCGGAAATATCGGCACGCCTTACTGCAGTGTTGCCTCGACGCTCGGTCCGAACGATTTCGCCATTCTTGAAGTCTCCTCATTTCAGTTGGAGTGGGTCGAGTCGTTCAAACCGGCAGTGGCGGCGATTTTGAATATCACTCCTGATCATCTCGATCGGCACGCGAGCATGGATGAGTATGTGGCCCTGAAGATGCGCATATTCGCCAACCAGAGCGAAAACGATACCGCCGTAATCAACGCCGACGATCCCTTGCTGATGGCAAGACATCTGAAAGATCCCGTGCTGTTCTCGATTTCGGGAGAAGTGGCCAAGGGCTGTTTCGTCGGGAACGATATGATAAATCTCTGTCTCGGCAGAGAACGCCGCCCGTTGCTACGGGTGTCCGAACTGGGGATCAAGGGTCCGCACAATCTGGCCAATGCCTGCGCCGCGGCGGCCATCGCCGCCTCGGCGGGAATCGCCGACGATCATATCATCAAAGCCTTACAAACATTCACCGGCGTGGAACACCGACTGGAGAAAGTGGGGCTCATCGGAGGGGTGAGCTTCATCAACGACTCAAAAGCGACAAATGTGGATGCCGTATTTTGGGCGCTTCAGTCGGTGTCCCCGCCTATCGTGCTTATCGCCGGAGGCAAGGATAAAGGCGGAGATTTCAAACAACTCGAGCCACTTGTGAGGAAAAACGTCTCCGCCGTCGTGCTCATAGGTCAGGCGACGGAAAAAATAGCGGCCGCCTTCGACGGCATCGTCGTCGTCGAAAAGGCGAAGTCGCTTCCGCAGGCCGTGGAAAGAGCCTACGAATTGGCCAAGCCGCGGGGCACGGTTTTGCTTTCGCCGGGATGCGCCAGCTTCGACATGTTCGATAATTATGAACATCGCGGCCGGGTGTTCAAGGAAACGGTCAGGGCCATGATGGAGATTCACTGCTGATGTTTATCGGTTCGCCCCAGAAGACTATTGCGTTTTCGGTGCTGCTTCTGATAGCAACTGGGTTGGTATTTATATACAGTGTTTCCGGTCCATACGGTCTCGAGGAGAAACACAGCCGCTGGTATTATTTTTTCAGGCAATTGATCTTCGCCGTGATCGCCATCGCCGTCATGATCGTCTGCTCCAGAATGGACTACCGCAACTTGCTCAGGTTTTCACCCGCCCTGATTGTAATCGCGCTGGGTATGCTGGTTTTGGTTTTGAACACCAAAGAAAAGCAGGAAGTCCGGCGCTGGATAGATCTGGGGTTCGTGCAATTTCAACCATCGGAGTTTTTCAAGGTGGCTGCGGTGATGTATTTGGCGAACTTGGCGGCGAAGGTTCATTTGCGGCGGCTTGAGCCCAAAAAACTCATGTTCCGGGCGGTCTTGCCGGCGGCCGGCCTGGTCCTGATAATCAAGCAGCCCGATCTGGGCACATTGGCGGCCGTATTCATAATAATAGCAGCCATATCATTTATCGGCGGCTTGAAATTGCGGTATATAGCCATTGTTGCCGCGGCGGTGCTGGTTATGGGTTCGCTGATGGTATTCGGTAAGGGCTACGAAAAAGACAGGTTGACTGATTACGCCGCAATCCTGAAGGATCCATTAGCCGATCACACCGGTCCGGGATTGAGCGGGGGGTTCTACCAGGTTAAGCAATCGCTGATCAGTATAGGTTCGGGAGGGCTGTTCGGGCGCGGCCTCGGCGAAGGCAGCCAGAAGAATCTCTTTTTGCCTGCCCCGCATACCGATTTCATATTCGCATCTTCGGCGGAAGAAGGTGGTATGCTTCTTTGCCTTTTCATCCTTGGCTTGTACATGATGTTTTTCTTCGGCGCAATCAGGGTGGCTTCCCTGGCGACCGATATAGAAGGGCTGTTGCTGGCGACGGGCATGGCGATTATGATAGTTTCTCAAGCCGCTATCAATATCGGCGTGGCGGTTGGATTGTTGCCGGTCACGGGTATAACCCTGCCGTTTTTCAGCTACGGCGGCTCTTCCCTTGTCATTTCCTGTGCCGCCGCAGGCATGATTTTGTCGGTGGCAAGGCATGGTTGTCGCCCGGAGCTTAATCGAGCGAGGATTCTATGAGAATACTTTTCGCCGGCGGCGGAACGGGTGGGCATCTGATCCCGGCGCTCAACATCGCCCAATTGCTCAAATCCAGACTTTGCGATGCCGAGTTTCTATTCGTTGGACTTAAGGGCGGCATGGAAAAGAAAATCGTCGAAAGGCACGGTTTCCCGATCGAGGAGATCGAGGTGGTCGGTCTGAAACGCGATTTCGGCGGAATGATGGACTTTTCCAAAAAAATAATGCGCGCTTTCTCACAGGCCGACAAGGTGATCCGCTGGTTCGGGCCGGAGGTTGTCGTCGGAACCGGAGGCTATGTGTCGGCGCCCGTCGTGCTGGCGGGCAAGAGAAGGCGGAGCCGGACCTTGATTCAGGAACAGAACGTGTTTCCCGGGCTGGCCACCCGGTTTCTCGCCCGTTTTGCCGATCGGATTTGTCTGGCTTTCGAAAGCTCGAAAAAATATCTGCACGGCATCCGGAATATCGTCGTCAGCGGCAATCCGCTTCGGCCCGATTTGAGAGTGCCCCGCACGAACGAAATTTACGAGGGATTCGGTCTTGACCCCCACAAAAAAGTCTTGCTTGTAACTGGCGGCAGCAGGGGGGCGCAATCGCTCAACGAAGGAATAGGCAGGTTTATTTGTGACGGCCTGCTTCCTGACGACTGGCAGTGCCTATGGCAGACCGGGGCGGATAAATTCGATGAAACATCAAGGAAGATGTCCGCCTGCCGATTTTCCGGTCGGCTGGAGCCTTTTATCGAGAAAATGCCCGAAGCGTACGCGATCGCCGATTTGGTGGTCTGCCGCGCCGGAGCCATGACCATATCCGAATTGCTGGCGCTCGGATTGCCGTCGCTTCTGGTTCCCTATCCGCACGCCGCCGCCGATCACCAGATGAAAAACGCTCAGGCGCTAAAAGAAACGGGAGCCGTCGAGCTGGTTGCCGACAGCAATCTATCAAAAGAAGTGTTTCGCTCAACGCTTTCCGGATTGATCGACAGCAAAGACAAAAGAGACAAATTATCGGAATCGGCCTTGAAACTCGGCAACACCGGCGGGGCTGAAATCATTATAAGGGAAATAATCAAACTGATATGAAATTCAAAAGAATAAAGAAACTGCATTTCGTCGGCATAGGCGGAACAGGCATGTGCGGAATCGCCGAGGTGCTGCACAATCTCGGATATACCCTGACCGGAAGCGACCAGAAGAGAACCGAAGTCACCGAGTACCTCGAAAAAATCGGCATAAAGATCAGCTATGACCACCGCGAAAGCAACGTGGGCGACGCCGATGTCGTGGTGTTTTCATCCGCCGTAAAACCCGACAATCAGGAATTGCAGGCTGCGCGACAGAGAAAGATACCGGCGATCCCGCGCGCCGAAATGCTATCGGAGCTAATGAAGATGAAGTTTTCCGTCGCCGTCGCCGGAACGCACGGAAAAACAACCACCACCTCGCTCATAGGTCATGTAATGGGTGCGGCCGGATTCGATCCCACGGTCATCGTCGGCGGCCGGGTGCTGGGGGTCGGCACGAACGCCTATGTCGGCAAGGGTGATTATCTGGTGGCCGAGGCCGACGAATTCGACCGCTCGATTCTTCGTTTCTACCCGACAATTGCGGTTATCACTTCGATCGAGGCCGAGCATATGGAATGTTATGAAGGCATGGAAGATCTTTATCGCAGTTTTGCCGAATTCGCCAACCGGGTGCCTTTTTATGGAAGCATCATATATTGTCTTGAGGATGAAGGCCTGCGTCATATCCGCGATAGATTCAGCCGACCGAGCATTTCCTATGGATTTTCCCGACATGCCGACCTGTTCGCTTCGGATATCAAATTCAGCCGGAACGGGTCCGAATTCACCTGTTGCAACGGCGGCGGCCGCCTGGGAGACGTACGGGTTCCGCTTTTCGGAAGACATAACGTGTTGAACGCGCTGGCGGCTGTAGCTTTGGCTCTCGATGTTGAAATTCCGTTTGAAACCGCGGTTAAAGCAATCGAGAGTTTCCCCGGTGTCGGCCGCAGGATGGAATATGCAGGGGCGGTTCGCGGCGTCCGTGTTTATGATGATTTTGCGCACCACCCGACTGAAATAAAAACCACGCTCGCCGGAGCCAGAGAAAGCTTCCGAAGTCGGATAATAGCGGTGTTCCAGCCGCATTTGTACTCGCGGACAAAGGCTTTCGAAAAGGAATTCGGGGCGGCCTTTTTCGATTCCGACGTGTTGATCGTAACCGATGTTTATGGCTCGCGCGAACAACCTCTCGATGGAGTAAGCGGAATGTTGGTGGCCGATTCGGCAATCCGCGCCGGGCACAAAGACGTGCTTTATGAGCCCGACAAAAGCAAGATTCCGGCGCTGTTGAAAACCCGCGTTCGGGAAGGCGACGTCGTTGTCGTGATCGGGGCCGGCGATATAAACCGTCTGACTCCGATTATATTGCAGGAATTGAACAAATGAAAAAAGCGGCGGCCCTCACGCTGGCGATCGGACTCGGCATCCTCGGCGGCAGATTGGCGTATCTGCAGGCGGGCAGGTTGTCCCTGTTCAAGCTGCAGGAGATACGGGTGAAGTGCGCATCGGATATCGACAATGAATCGATCATTTCATCGTCCGGCCTGAGGATCGGCGAGTCCGTTTTCGAACAGGACCTACGGCGCGCCGTCGCCAACATAATGCAAATGCCCGCTGTTCGGCAGGCCGAAATCACCCGCAAACCGTTCGGAACAATCGAAATCGACATCCAGACGGAAGAACCGATGCTGCTGGCCAAATTCGAGCGCCTGTATGGCCTGACCAGAAGCCAAAAAATCATGACTGTTGCGGAACCGGACTTGCAATTGCCCATCGTAACCGGTTTCCAAAACCGGAACGCCCGTGATCTGGCGACGGATAAGAGTATCGGCTGGCCGGATCGATTAAGATTGAGTTATGCGATAAGCATCATGGAACAGGCCAAGTCCGTTTCGCCGGGTCTGGCGGCGCGCATATCCGAAATAAACATTTCGAATCTCTCTCAAGCCAATATTTTTATCGAGCCTATGGCGATAAAGGTGATAATCCCTCTGAACAATATTGAGAAATCGTTTCAAAGACTGGCCCGCCTCGACGAGTTGAATCGCCTTGGTGAGGCGGGCATTATCGATATGCGGGGAGGAAGAGTGATTAGCAGAATCGGAGATACGAATGCCAAAGGATGAAATCCTGGTCGGACTCGATATAGGCAGCACCAAGGTTGCGGTCGTGGCGGCGCAGCCCGAGGGGGAAAGCGGATTGAAAGTTCTCGGATTCGCAAAATCGCCGTCCGAGGGAATCAAGCGCGGTTTGATCGTCGATCTCGAAAAAGTCGTCGGCGCTATCGAGGCGGCGGTCGCCGATGCCCGAATGGTCAGCGGTTGCAAGATTAAAAATGTCGATGCCGGAATAGCCGGAGAACATATAAAAAGCATCAACAGCCGCGGCGTTATCGCCGTCGGCAAAGGAAATTCCGAAATAAGCCGTTCCGATGTCAACCGGGTGGTCGAGGCGGCGCGCGCCGTCGCCATCCCCGCAGATCGGGAAATAATCCATGTCCTGCCTCAGGAATATACGGTCGACGACCAATCCGGGATCACCGATCCCGTGGGAATGAACGGCACCAGACTCGAGGTCAGCGTGCACATAGTAACCGGGTCGATAGCCGCCGTGGCCAACATGGTAAAGGCAATAGAGAAGGCTGATTTGGAAGCAGGCGAACTGGTGTTGGGACCCTTGGCCTCATCTTATGCGGTTCTCAATCCCGAGGAGCGCGATCTCGGCTGCCTCTTGATCGATATCGGGGGCGGAACAACCGATATCGCCGTCTTTCTCGACGGTTCGATAAGGCATACGGCGGTCCTCGGGATAGGCGGCAAAAACGTAACCAACGATATTGCGATCGGCCTCAGAACCCCGCTTGAACAGGCCGAACGGCTGAAATGCCTTCACGGGTGCGCCTTGTCCACACTGGTGGGCGCCGACGACCTGATCACCGTTCCCGGCGTGGCCGGACGGGAATCGAGGGAAATCGCCCGCTCGGTACTGGCATCGATTATCGAGCCGAGGGCGGAGGAGATGTTTTCGCTGGTTGCCCGGGAGTTAAGCCGGATTAACCTGACCGAATCGTTGACCGCCGGCGTTATTCTTACCGGCGGCGGATCCAAACTGGCTGGATTGACCGAACTGGCCGAGCAGATTTTCGATCTTCCCGCCAAAGTCGCCCGCCCGAGCGTCTATTACAATGACCGACAACAGGATCTTGAGCCGGAGCTGTCAACAGCGGTGGGTCTGGTCAGATACAGCCAACTTAATCGAACATCGGGGAAAAAACGCGCTGCCGGTCAGCGAGGACAGGGCCTAATGGCAAAGATAAAAAACATATTTTCTGAATATTTTTAGGTCTTCCCCATCGGGGATAGAAAGGAAAAGCAAGTGATTGAATTTGCTCCCGAGAGCGAAGCCTATGCGCGGATGAAGGTGGTCGGCGTCGGAGGCGCAGGCGGTAATGCGGTAAACCGGATGATCGAGGCCGGGCTGACGGGCGTGAAATTCGTCTCGATAAACACCGACAAGCAGGCTCTCGATTTCAGCCTTGCCAACGAAAAGATACAAATCGGCAAAATACTTACCAAAGGACTCGGGGCAGGGGCAGTTCCCGAAATCGGAATGAAAGCCGCAGAAGAAAATCTCGACGAGATAAGGGCGGGTGTGGCCGATGCCGACATGGTTTTCGTCACCGCTGGAATGGGCGGAGGAACCGGCACGGGGGCGGCCCCCATCGTTTCGAGGTGCGCCCGGGAACAGGGCGCACTCACGGTCGGGATAGTCAGTCGGCCTTTTCGATTCGAAGGCGATAGGAGAATTGCCCGGGCCGAGCAGGGAATCGCCGAGCTTCGTAAAAACGTCGATTCGCTGATTATCATCCCCAATGAAAAATTGGTCAAAAAGCTCGACCCCGATACGCCGTTCGTCGAGTCATTTCGCCGGGCCGATGAAATTCTCTACTGGGCGACCAAGGGAATAGCCGATCTCATCACTCGCTGCGGCCTTATCAATCTCGATTTTGCCGACGTGCGGACGGTGATGTCGGAAAAGGGAGAAGCCCTAATGGGAACAGGTTTCGCCAAAGGTCCGAATGCAGCCGAGGAGGCGGCCCGTCTGGCGATAAAATCGCCTTTGCTCGATGACATCGATATTTCGGGCGCACGGGGAGTATTAGTCAATATCACGGGCGGCAGGAAACTGACGATTACGAACGTCTCCGATGCCATGGAATCGGTGTATGCCGCAGTCGGTGGCGATGCCAATATCATTTTCGGCGCGGTAATCGATAACAATCTGACCGATGAAATATATGTCACCGTAGTTGCCACGGGGTTCGGCAATCATAATGAAATCAACTACAGAACGGCCAGCAACGGCGTGTTGTTCAATGACAACGGAAACAACGGCGGACAAAAGCCGAAGCGGCGAACCCCGGCCTACACGGAAAGGCATATATATCAAAATCTGGCCAATCACGACTGCTCGCCCGAAGCGCTCGAGAAGCCGGCTTTCGAAAGATATAGAACCGCCAGACAGCTGGGTCAGGTCGCCAATCCACAGGATTTGAACGATCAGTTGTTGATATGATCGGGTAAGACCGGTTTTCGGCGGAGGAATTGCGGCTCCTCCGCCGGACCGGAAAATCGTTCCACGGTTCGACGGTCAAAAAACGGGATTCTCAAACTTTTCTTCGGGAGTTCAGGCCTTTTCGAACGAAAGCAGTTTTTTCTTCATCACAATTCCCCCTCCATAGCCGGTCAAATCGCCGTTTACCCCCACGACTCTATGGCAGGGGATAATTATCGGAACGGGATTGGCCGCCATGATTCGTCCGACCGCCCGAGCGGCCTGCGGTTTCCCGGCAATACGGGCAAGATCGCCGTATGTCGATGTTTTGCCGTAAGGGATTTTCAGAGCGGCGCGCAGCGTCTTTCGGGTAAATTCGGGCAAATGCCCCAGATCGAATTTGACCGAAAACCGCTTTCGTTTTCCGGCGAAATATGACTTAAGCTGTTTTACATAGCGGCCGGTCCGACTTGGAACCCTCGCCGGAGTCAGCCGATTTGTTTTTGCATAGGCAAAAGCGGCTTCGTATGTTGAGTTTTTGCCGATACCGACAAATCGCAAGCCGGAATCGGTTACGCCGACGACAACCACACCGAATCGGCGATCCGTGAATTTATCTATGTAGAGTTTCATGTTGTTCCTTTACGGCGCTATTCCCAAGAGTTTCGTTTTCCGCACTTTGTTTCTGGCGATATTATGCTCATCGTTGGTCCTGCTGAAAATATGGGAGCCGTCGCCTTTGGCGACGAAATAAAGATAATCGACGTCCGCCGGATTCACCGCCGCCAACAGCGACGCCGATCCCGGAGAACAGATCGGCCCCGGGGGCAGCCCGGGATACTTATACGTGTTGTAGGGCGAGTCGATCTGCAGGTCGCTGTAATAGAGGGGCTTGTTGTTTCCGCCGAGAGCATAGATTACGGTCGGATCGCATTGCAGAAGCATGTTTCTATTAAGCCGCTCATGGAATACGGCCGAGATGATCGGCCTTTCGCTGTCGATCATCGCCTCTTTTTCGATCAGCGAGGCCAAGATCACCGCTTCTTCCGGATCCAGACCGGCCATTCCCGCCTTTTCCTCGAAATCCTTGGGCAGACTCCCGAAAAATCTTCCGACCATTTTGCGGATTATCGCCCGCGGTTTTTCGTCGTAGAAAAAATCGTAAGTGTCCGGATACAGATATCCCTCGGCCGTTTCGCCGCTGATATTCAGCGAATCGAGCAGCTCACGGTCGCTGCATGCCCGAATGAACTCCTCGGCCTCAAGCTCGAGCTGGCCTGATAGAAGTCTCGCGATTTGAGCGATCGTGTATCCCTCCGGAATAGTGATCATGTAGGGGACGGCAGCTCCTGACGTCAGCAGCCGGAAAATTCCGGCGAGGCTGACCCCCGGTTCGATTGCATAGCGGCCGGCCTTTATTTTTTTATTATTCCAGGGCAATTTGGCGAAAACGACGAAATTCAGCTCGGAACTGATGGCCCCCATTTGGCGCAGTTTGTAGGCGATTTCATAAATGCCTTCGCCTCTCCTTATCAAAATGTATTTCGATCGATTTCCGAAATCGGCGGCCTGTTGCGGGATAAAATAGAGATATGCTCCGATGACGAGCGTGACCAGAACACAGGCAACCACGATTTTCCAGACCCATCGACTTGCCATAAGACATCAACCTTCGTCCCGACCTGCGTAATTCGGCCCACTGTCCGATTCGCTTTGCCGCCTTTTCATTTTTGAGAGCCGAATCCGCATGCGAACTCGCTTTCAATCAGTCCGTTTTGGATAAATATCGTCCGCCGATTTTTGCCGGTCGATAAAGGCCTGCAATATAATCGTCGCGGCTGCCAGGTCAAGGTTTTGCTTGGTCGTTTTTTTCCCAGAGGCGTGGATTTGTTTGGCCGCCTCCACCGTCGAAAGCCGCTCGTCCAGCAGATGGACTTTGCGTCCGCAACTTTTGGCGAGCGATTCAGCGAAATTTTTTGCTTTTGCGGCAGAATCGCCGAGGCTGCCGTTCATGTTCAGGGGCAGGCCGACCACGACTTCTTCTATGTTTTCTTTGTCTATCAACTCGCCCAGCTTTTCCAGCAGCTGCGTCTCCTGCTTATATTCGATAACCGAATGGGCGGAGGCCAAAATCCGCATTTCATCCGAAACTGCCACTCCGACTCTGGCTTTTCCGTAATCGATTCCCATTACCTTGCTCATATTTTATACCGTTGGCGGCGGCCAGTTTCCATTCTCTTTATAGGCGGAGTATTCATCCAGAGCCTGGCGATGCGACTTGAAAGCGATATTGGCGGGGATTTCGGATTGGTCGAAAAATTTCGCCTCGCTGGCATCGTCGCCGGGGGAGAGCGTCCCTCCGATTATTTCGACAAGATATACTACCAGCACCGCCCTTGTCCGCGGGTCGTCATCGCCCGCATAGACTTTGAAACATCTTTTCGGTGTCACCTTAAGCCCCGTTTCTTCCTCGACTTCCCGCACGCAGCATTTTTCGGGCGTTTCGCCGTATTCCATGAATCCCGCCGGCAGACACCAGTCGCCTACGTACGGGGGAAAGCGGCGCTTAACCAGCAAGATTTTGCCGTCCGATTCAACGATCGCTCCCGCCGCCGGTATCGGATTTCGATAATGAACGAAATCGCAGGCGACACATCGTTTTCTGTTCTTGCCGTCGATGAATTGCTCGCCCAGCTTTGCCCCGCACCACGGACAGAAAGAATATTGCCGGCCGACCACCGGTTTGAGCGAATCATCGTTGCGGCGATCGTCTATCATCAATCCACCTCCGGATCCGATAGCGGCGGCGTTGTCGCTTTGCCGATATCGTCCGAACTCCTGTCGAAAGCGGAACTTTTGCTCTTGATCATTGTCGTACGCTGTTGTGGTTTATGTAATTATCGGCGACGCTCTTGGTATCGGGCAGCCCGATACTCTGGATATCGTCGCTCAGCATCAGCGGCGTGCAGAGCGCCGTTTGCCGAATTTGCCTTGTCAGCCCTTTTCTATTCCAAGTATTTTTGCCACAAATTGAGTTCGTGCATAGAAGGCTCTGCTGGTGCTTCCGTGACCGGCACCCTTAGTCCTCGGTTGAACTAAGACACCCATCGCTCCTGTAAGATGTTCAAACCCTCTTTTTAAAATGCAGTTTCTTGTTTCTTCATAATCTTTCTTAACCTGCTCAAAAATAATTTTATCGGAAAGATCAAATGCCGTGACACGAACCAAGATAGAATGATTTTCCTGTTGAGATTCAAACAAACGAGCACATACAACCGCCTTCTTGAGTTTGGCAAGCAAATGGCTTTGCTCGAAAGGGGTATTGGCCACATTGTAAGGGTCTATCATGGTAATAGCCATCGTTTCTTTAACCACAATATTTCCATTTGAAAGCCTCTTGAGAGGAACAAGTTTAAGCTCCCATGAACCGAAATTGGGGGACTGTGCCGAATTTATCGGAAGACCCAAATAACGTTCAAGAACATGCCCGGCCCAACGAAAATCATGTTAATGGTTCAAAGTAGTCTTCTTCAATAATACCGGTCCCGATGAGTTGTGCACAGGCATTAGGCGATTTAAGAAGAGAATCATTAAGAAACTTCCTCAATAATGCAACATCTTCAGGAAAATCTCTTTTTCCGTACCATTCATCCGCAATTCTTTCGGCGATTGCAAAAGCCCATTTTTGACGCTCTGTCTCCATAGTCAATTCACTCACTTAACCAGTAGATATTTTTTATACAATTTTCGGCCAAAATCTATTTTTCCCCTTTTAGCCCCATATCAATCAGATAATTCCTATCAACCAAATTTAACCCGCAGTCAATTGCAATCAATAATAGTGGCCAATTGTAAATCAACACCCGACTCTACGAGTTTGTTTGCTAAAACGTGTCTTGAATCCATACTTCCCATTGTATATCTTTTATTCATGACTATGCCATCATAATCTGTATTTTATTTCATTTAGAAGATACTTTTCCATCTCATATTTATTCTTGTCATCGCTGTAGTGTGCCATTTTGTGGTGGTGTGCGCAAAGAACAGCCAAATTCCATATCCCGTCTTCACCTCCTTTGAAAAGTGGAATTATATGATGTACCTCAATATATCTTGTACCATCCTGCCTGAGGAATGTGTTATTGCAACCCTTACATAGGCAGAAATCGCCTAATATTTCTACAGCCATCGCTGCCCATTTGACATTTCGAACATATGTTTCAACGATATACTCTCGTTTTTCAGGATTTTCCTTTGTTAAATCAATTGTTTTTGTTTCTTCAATTTCCTTGTCCAAAAGGTAAATATCTCTTAATGTGTAATGCCCGGAATTATCAAGAAATGTTATTTTCTTCTCATCCCTGAGAAACTGTAGCTGCTGACGTACTTTTGCTTCAATATGCCTGTTCTCGGGTTTTGCATTAATAAATACTTCTAACTTAGCATTTAAGAAGTCACTTAGCGAAAATGTTCTTGAGCCAATGTTGTTACAATAGTTGACAACCTCATGAAAAACCAAGTCCTTCCATTTCATCTATTCAACCTCTGCATTCGCTCTTTTTACATTTTCTTGTTCCCCAATCCATTTAATTGTCAACCATTTTATCCTGTCCAATAAAAACATCTTCTAGGCGTGACAGCCTTTGCCATAAGACAATAAAAAATAATAACATCCGGTATATTCCGTGTCAAACCCAAAACCGGCCGCATTTACTGATCGCTCTTGATACTTTCGATGGGTCTCAATCAGCTATCCAAGCGGCGCTACTATCGGCCGGAGTTTGGGGCTTGCCCCGAACGCTGACCGGCCGTCCACCGGCAGAAAGCAACGGCACGACCAAAAACGCGATCGAATTCATTATCTTCGGCATTGCTTCCTATTGAGCTGACAGTAATATAGTTCGATGAAACGGTTCAGGCAAGCGATTTGCCTGCGGAAACGGCGCATATCCCCGAGCGAATCTGCAAGCGGCCGACATGTTTCGGCGCCGAGGATTTCCCTTGCCATCGGTTGCCCGTTTGGTTATGATTGATCAACGAAAATAGAGGCAGGTGGCTTATGGGTGAGACGATAAAAGATGTCGAGAACATGGTTGAGAAGTGGAAGTTTTCGCGCAATGCGCGCGAGTTGAAAAGCTCGATAATCAGGGAAATTCTCAAGGATTCATCGAAACCGGGTGTGGTAAATTTCGCCGGGGGCCTTCCAGCCCCCGAACTTTTTCCCCTCGAAAATTTGAAAGATGCCTGCGTCCATGTCATCGAGCATCATGGTTCTGAGGCGCTGCAATACTCGTTGACCACAGGCGTGCAGGCTCTGCGCGAACTGATCGCCGATCGGATGCGCAAACAAGGGGCCAACGTCACCACCGATTGCATTCAGATAACGGGCGGTGCCCAACAGGCGCTCGATATAATCGGGCGCGTTTTTCTGGAGCCGGGGGCGGTCGTCTTGACGGAGACGCCGACTTACCTTGGCGCCTTGCAGGCGTTTTCGTTCTACAGCCCAAAGTTCATCTCCGTTCAGACCGACGCCGAAGGCGTAGTAATCGATGACGTGGAATTGAAAATGCGCGAGCATAAACCTCGTTTTATCTACGTTGTCGCCAATTTTCAAAATCCAACCGGCGGCTGCATTTCGCTGAAACGTCGTCAGGGATTGGTCGAACTAGCCCGGCGCTATGATTGCCCCATTATCGATGACAACCCATACGGAGAACTGCGGTTCGCCGGCAAAACCATCCCCTCGCTGAAAGCCCTGGGGCCCGAATGCGTAATCGAACTGGGAACGTTTTCGAAACTGATTTCGCCGGGATTGCGCATAGGTTGGATCTGTTCGCAGCCGGAGATGCAGAAAATAATCGAGCGAATGAAGCAGGCGATGGATCTTCACACCAATACGTTCGCTCAATACGTCATTTATGAATTTGCGGCGGCCGGGCATCTCGATCCGCATATCGTCAAAATCTGCCGGGCCTACGGTGAAAGACGCGATTTCATGGTGAAAATGATGAGACAATATTTCAGCAGAGACGTCCAGTTTACCGAACCGGAAGGCGGACTGTTTCTCTGGGTCAAGATGCCGGGGAGGATAAGCTCATCGCAATTACTTCCGAAAGCGATCCAGAACGGCGTCGCCTACGTTCCCGGCAAATTTTTCTATAGTGAAAAAGAAGACGATACCACTCTCCGGCTCAATTTCTGCAATGCAACTCCGGAGAATATCGAAATAGGCATTAAACGACTTGCGGAAGTGATCAATTCGGCAAGCTGAATCGCCAGCCCCTATGGACGCCATACCCGATGGAAACCGGGCCATCAGCCGGAAGCTGCCTTTCGTCAAACTTGAGGGTTTGGGCAACTGCTACCTTTTTATCGAACGGGCGCATCTGGCGAGGCTGAAACCGGCGGCGCTTGCCCGGAGGTTTTCGGATACGGCGACGGGCGTCGGGTCCGACGGCCTGATCGTAATCGATCCATTATCGGAACCGGTGGTTCTCAGGATATTCAACAGCGACGGCTCGGAGGCGGAAATGTGCGGCAACGGGCTGCGACAGGCAGCGTTATATCTCGATATTTTTGCCAGACGCCGCAAAAAACAATATATGATTGCGCCTCCTGCAGGCATATTCAGGGCAAGAATATTGAAGTCCGGTCGGCGTTCGGCGATTGTTGAAACCGAACTCGGCAAGCCGCAATTTTCCTGTAAATCGGTCGGTCTTCCCGGGGGGGGGAAAGCCGCCTTTTCGATCCCCCTGAAAGTCGGCAGGCGGCAATTTATGGCGGATTGCGTCAGTTTCGGCAATCCCCATGCAGTGGTGTTCGTGAAAGACTTCGGTTTCGATTGGATCACTGCCGGGCGATATTTGGCTGATCACCGGCGTTTTCGCAACGGGGCGAACGTGCATTTCGTCAAAATAGAGAATCGATCGCTGTTCCATATGCGCATTTACGAGCGCGGTTCGGGGCCGACCATGGCCTGTGGCAGCGGTGCCGCCGCCTGCCTTGCGGCGGGGGCGATGCGCAACTATCTTGCCGGGAAAGCGACGGCCGTGATGCCGGGCGGCAAATTGAGCCTCGAATGGGACCTTAAAAGCGGCCATGTCGTCCAAGTCGGTCCGGCGAATCTGATTTGTGTTGGAGAATTATCGATTTGAAGTTTAAGAAACCTCTCGAAGAATATCGATCCAATCCCGTCAAAACCGCCATAAGCGACGCAATAGAGGCGGCGACGGCTTTGCCCGCTACGGAAATCTATCAGGCGCTCGAAAAGCCGCCGCAACCCGATTGGGGCGATTACGGCTGGCCCTGTTTTCCTTTGGCCAAAAAAGAAAAGCAGCCGCCAAACCGATTGTCGGCGAATCTGGCCGCAAGCACGGCCCTCCCAAGTGGAGTGGAGAAAATAGATTCGAAAGGCCCATATCTTAACTTTCATCTTGACCGCCTGGAGATTATAAGACAGGTATGCCGGTCGATATTAGAGGCCGGCGATAGTTACGGCGGCTCGACTATCGGCCAAGGCAAAACGATCGTGATAGATTTTTCTTCGCCGAATATCGCCAAACCGATGGGAATCGGGCATCTTCGCTCGACGGTGATCGGGGCCTCTTTGAAACGGATCTATCGACATCTCGGCTACAAGGTGATCGGCATAAATCATCTCGGCGACTGGGGCACGCAATTCGGCAAGTTGGTGGAAGCATATCGCCGCTATGCCGATCCGGAAAGCATGCGGGTCGATCCGGTGAAAGAGCTTTATAGGGTGTATGTCAAGATCCATGAAGAAGCAGCCAGGGATCAAACCCTTGAGGAAGCGGGTCGGCAAGTGTTCAAGCTTCTCGAGCAGGGTGATCCGGAAATCGTTGCCCTCTGGAAACGGTTTTCCCAGATAAGCCTCGACGAGTTCGAGCGGCTTTACCGGATGTTGGGGGTTGAATTCGATTTTTACACCGGCGAGTCGTTTTTCAACGACAAACTTGACTCGGTTATCGAACTTCTTGAGCAGAAGCAGCTTGCTCAAAAGAGCCGGGGGGCGATTATCGTTCCGCTCGATAAATACGGTCTTGAGCCTCTGCTTTTGCGTAAAAGCGACGGCTCTTCCTTGTATGGAACCCGCGATTTGGCGGCGGCGATTTACCGACGGCAAACCTATAATTTCGACGGCATGCTGTATGTGGTCGGGGTCGCCCAGACCCTGCATTTCAAGCAGTTGTTCAAGACCCTCGAACTGGCGGGTTTTGACTGGGTGGAAAACTGCTGTCATGTCAGTTTCGGTTGGGTTACGCTTTCGGGGGAGATGATGTCGACGAGAGCGGGAAACGTCGTATTTCTCGAGGACGTAATCGAACAGACCGTCAAAAGATCGCGGGAGATTATCGAACGGAGCAATCCCGAGCTTGAAGACAAGGACGGCGTTGCCCGCACCGTGGGAATCGGTGCGGTTATATTCACTGACCTTTCGGTGCGCCGCGACACCGACGTGGCTTTCGATTGGGATCGAATGCTCGATTTCACCGGCCAGAGCGGCCCCTATTTGCAGTATGCTCATGCCCGCCTGTGCAGCGTATTGCGGAAATACGGTGGGCAGCCGGAAATCGACGCGGATTATTCCGCCTTGAATCTGCCCGAGGAATACGCCATGGCCAAACTGATGCTGGAATATCCCGAAAAAGTTGTGCTTGCGGCAAAGCACGATGAGCCTTATATAATATCGGCATATCTACTGGAACTGGCGGGATTGTTTTCGGCATATTTTCAGAAATACAAATCGCCTGAGGATAAGATACTATCATCGGACGATAGGGTGAGGAAAGCCCGAATTTCTCTCGCAAGTTGCCTGAGAACCGTGCTGAAATCCGGCCTGACGCTTCTCGGGCTTGAGGCTCCGGAACGGATGTAGTTGAAGCGACATAATAAATGTAACATGGCACTGAAATACGGATAATATGGACAAGATTGTTAGAAAAGCAGCAAGAATTCGAGGTCGCCTGACGATGCCGGGCGACAAATCAATTTGCCATAGGGCGGCGATCTTGGCCGCCATGTGCAAGGGCGAAACGACATTGGTCAATTTCAATCCGGGCGATGAATTCAAAACAACCCTGAAATGCTTGTCGCAATTCGGCGTAAGCTCCGAGTTGGTCGAGAACGACCGGTTGGTGATAAAAAGCCCCGGGCTTCATGATTTGAAGCAGCCGGAAACGGTGGTCGATCTGGAAAGTTCGAGCGTCACCGCCAGACTGATGCTCGGCTTGGCGGCAACGCTTCCGTTTACGGTGCGATTCGACGGAGCGCCTAAATTACGGGCTCAACCCATGCGCCGGGTGATCGAACCGTTGCAAAAGATGGGGGCGACGATTGAAAGCGACAATTTCCGCCTGCCGATAGAAATCACCGGGGGCAACCTTCAGGCCATACAGTACGTGATGCCGATTTCCACATCCCAGGTGAAAGGCGCAGTTTTCATCGCCGGCATCACCGCTTCGGGGGTTACCGAGTTGATCGAGAGATTCAGCAGCCGCGACCATCTGGAGCGCCTTATAAATCACCTCGGCATCAAATTTTCCAAGGAGAAATATAAACCGGCACCGCCCAAGATCGCCGATGAATTCGAGCGCCGCCTTAAACAGAAAACCAAAAGCGTTCTCGATGATCCCCGGGGGGATTTATTCAAAATCCCCGGCGGCCAATTGCCCGCGGCCGGGGCTTTGGTGGAAGTTCCGGGTGATATCTCCTCGGCTTCGATGTTCGTGGCGGCGGCCACCCTGATCAAAGGGTCGGAAGTCGCAATCGACGACATCAGTCTCAATCCCACCCGGCGGGGATTTCTGGAAATCCTCACCAAAATGCGCGCCAACATCAAATATGAAATCGAATCGATCAAAAGCAACGAACCCCGCGGCCGGATCATCGCCAAATACGGGCCTCTCAAAGGGCGTCGGATAGTGGGCGAAATGATCCCGACAATAATCGACGAATTGCCGATTATGGCGGTCATCGCCACTCAGTCGCAAGGAACGACCGTGATCCGAGACGCCTTCGATCTTCGCCATAAAGAGGTCGATCGCATAAAGGTGGTGGTTTCGAATCTGCGGAAAATGGGTGCCCGGATCGGCGAACTCGAAGACGGCATGGCTATCGACGGCGGCAATGAACTCGAGGGAACCGAAATCGTGACCTACGGCGATCATCGCATGGCCATGGCCTTTGCCATAGCCGGACTGGTGGCCAAAGGGGAAACGGTGATAAAGGACGCCGAGTGCGTGGCGACCTCATATCCGTCGTTCTGGGACGATCTCGAATCGATCGTCGAATATAAATAGGTTGTCAATTGTCCACAGCCAGGCCCGCCGAAAGATCCCTTCTCCGGATTGTTCTTGAGGGCGCCAGGCAGGGCATGTATTCTTTTTTCGCCCTGCTGAAGATCATGGCTCCCGTGTATGTTTTTGTATCTTTGCTGAAGCATCTGGAAATTCTCGGAGTGATTTCTGATCATCTCACTCCTTATATGAAATATTTCGGTCTTCCCGGCGGCACGGCCTTGGCGATAGTCTTAGGCTGGGCGATAAACATCTACGCCGCCATCGCCGCTTTCGCCGGCCTCGGATTGACCGCCAGACAGGTTACGATATTGGGAGTCATGCTGGGCATCTCGCACACCCATTTCATGGAAACGGCGGTGGTGGCGCGGATGAACGCCCGTCCCTGGGTGATTTTCCCGCTGCGCATGATCGTCGGTCTGGCGATGGGTTTTCTCTTGAACCTGTTGTTGCCGGAAACGCTATGATCGATTTTGTGGTAGATACCTCGCTGGGTCTGATCAAATTGCTCGGTTTGGTTTTCGTCATAATTATGCCTTTAATGATTGCTCTGGAAGTTTCGCGGGGTTACGGGATACTCGAGAGGATAGTGAAGCGTATCGCTCCGGCGATCGAGATCGTGGGCTTCAAAAAAGATTCCGTTTTTCCTTTGCTCGCCGGTATCCTTTTCGGAATATCGTATGGCGCCGGGGTGTTGATCGGCGAAACCAAGAAGGGGCGGATCAGCGGAGATCAGGCTTTTCTGGTGGCCGTGTTTCTCGGGTTGTTCCACGCCGTAATCGAGGATACTCTTCTTTTCGTGGCTCAGGGCGCCGTCTGGTGGATATTGGTGCTGCCGCGGTTTCTGCTGGCGATCGTCCTGACCGGAATCGCCGCCCGAACGATCGGGAGGCGACCCAAATGAGAGATCGCGGCGCCAAGGGCGAAAATCTAGCTTCCGATTTTCTGCTTGAGAACGGTTACGAAATTCTGGCCAGAAACTGGCGCGGCAAGGGTCAATTGCGTTCGCCCGAGATCGATATAATCGCCCGTGACGGGAAAACGATCGTATTCGTCGAGGTCAAGAGTTTCGCCTCCCGCGGATTTGATCAGCCCGAATATCGCCTTGACCTGCGGAAGATAAGCCGCCTTGCCTGTGCCGCGCAGGCCTATCTTTCCCAAATCGATCATGACGATTGTTCCTGCCGTTTCGACGTCATGATCGTGAATATGGCCGAGGGCGGTTGCGTAATCGATCATATCAAGGACGCGTTCAGGGCGCCGGATGAACCGATTTGAAAAACGGCCGATTGGCAGTTTTGACGCTGGTTGTAATTGGCAGTCCGTCTATAGGTCGTCGATTCCGCTTGGTTTTCAGCCGGCCGGTCTGCATCAGGGGATTTCAGATGCCGCGCCTCGGGTAGTTCCCGGCTTAGCCGACGTCGAATCGGACAGATTGCTGATTCGGGAGATTTCCGCAAAAATGCGCCTTTGGATTTCCGTCTTGCCGGAGAGGTTATCCACGAAATCTTTCATGAATTGCCGATCGAGGCCATTCCTTGCCAGGATGCTGTCGATACCGGATCGATATTGGACTGAGTCATAAACCCCGCCGGCGTTGAAGCGCATTATCTCGCAATACGATTCGATGAATTTCAGTTCTTCCGGGGAAGGGCGATTTTCATTACAGCCGGCAATCAGAAAAAACAACATCGCCCCAAACAACAGTGCCCCGCCTATATGATATCCCGGGCGGCGGGGCAGGTCGTTCGAATTCGACTTGGTTTTCGCCGACTCATGTGCCGGCATCGCTGCGGTAATCCTCGATCTTTGCGGAGCTCGTCAGATTCCTGAACCAAGTCTGCCACAAATCATTTCGTTTCTTGTTAACGGCCTCTTTGTACAGGGAATCGGACATGGCCGAATATCTCGACATATCGGCGGGGAAGAAATTCACGAATTCAAGCAGATACACGCCGGTTTTCACCCGAACCGGTTTGGAGTAACGATTAGACTCGGAAAGGTGGAAAGCCGCCGCGATAAACGCCGGTTCGCTGCCGACGAAATCCACGAACTCATGACGGGCGAACGGCCGGGTTTCCTTAATCGGCAGATTTTCTCTTTCGCTGATCGTCCTGAGGGTGGCGGAGCCGCTGACGAGTTCGCCGTAGAGCCGTTCGGCTTTGGCGAACGCCCGATCGACCATCTTTTCGACCTTTATCGTCTTTTCGAGCTGGTCTTTGACCTCATCGAAACTCCGATAACCGGCGGGCTTTCTGGTTCCGGGCGTGGCGATTATGAACGCCTGTTTTGTTTCTTTGATATCGCTTATCGCGCCCGGCTTGGCGGAAAAAGCGAACTCGACAAATTGCGGTTCCTGGCCGATTCCGGGAACGTATTGCCCTTTTCCGAAAGGTTTGGTCTCCATCACGCTGAGGTTTGCGGATTTGGCGGCCTCATCGATGTTTTTTGCCTCGGCCAGTTGCTTTAATTCATGGGCTTGGTCCTGCAATTTTGTTATAGTCGCCGGCGATGGTTCCACTTTCAATAATATATGGCTGGCCTGAATCTGTTC
>Ga0209101_1000481_pt1 | contig 32491 bp, 9 predicted proteins | sample ConPoolayeCmetaG_FD_185481 | JGI IMG/M metagenome (GOLD analysis project Ga0209101, IMG submission 185481) | Hot spring microbial mat communities from California, USA to study Microbial Dark Matter (Phase II) - Cone Pool mat layer C metaG... ...
CTTCTCCATCACGCCATCCTTACACCACCGCTGGAACCAGCGATGCACCGTGCTGTCGTCGCCGAATTGTTTGGGCAACTGGTTCCATTGGCAGCCTGTGCGCATCCGGAAGATGATGCCGTTGAGAATTGCTCGCCAATCGGCGACCTTGCGCCCCGCGGCCTTCGGAGGCCAGTACTCCCGCAGAATGGGCTCGATGCGTTTCCACAATTCGTCCGAGATTTTCCAGATGACCCCGAGTTACATTTGTCGTTGCTTACGCTTCCTGCCTCGGCTGGCCATCCGTAGTCCTCCTGCGCTGGTGTCAGGAGGGGCTTATACCCGACCCCACCGCTGGTGCGAAAACCAGTTTTGAGATAGTTTCTAAGTGGTGTGTGCGTCGGTTTTGCAGGCAGGAGTTGTGCTAGCGATCAGATGGGTAGATTAGGAGGACACGGCTTGTCGGCGGCCTTGCGGCCGCGGCTCGGTTTTGGCGCCCGCGGTTCCGGCAGACCGGAAAATGGGTAAGCTTCCTCCCCGAAGCCGAGCCAACGGTATTTTCCCCCTACAATAGAGGTGCACACGCGCTTTTCACTGGCCGGCCGAGTGCACGCTACGACGGTTGTGTTGGTGTGTCGGGCCGGTCGTCCGGCAGGCGATCGATCCATATGACCTGTTCTTGCTCGGGCTGCGTACATTCCTCTCTTGGTTGTGCCTCTATAACATGTGCCGGAGTCGCTGCCACCCTTATCTGTTTGAGCACGCCCAAGCGGCCCAGTCCAACGACCAGCCCGGCAAGCTGATCGGCCGTCTGATGCCGCCCCAATACGAAACTGCCGGCATATCCTGAAGCGACGGATGCCGTAACGCCGAACAACAAAGGCCAGAAAGGCCCGATCGGCCCGGCCAACGGCCAAACAGCGCCGAGCGGCAGGATTGCCGTCAGATGATGTCCAGCGGCAGCCACAAAGGCGATCGTGCTGCCGCAGGCCATTGCGAGCATGGCGGCTGCGCCGCTGGCCCGGCGCGAAAAAAGCCCCAGGATCATCGTCCCCAGCAGCGGGCTGGCCGTTATTGCCAGTGTGCCGAGAAGAAAACGCATAGGATGCCCGAAAGTCGTTATTGCAATCCCCAGAACCCCCACGGCCATGCCCAAGGCGAGAATCACCGTCCGCAGCAGCGTCAGTTCGTCGGTCTGATCGAGTTGCTGGGGCGGCTTGCCCTGCCGGGCGGCAAGCCATTTCTCGGCCCAGCCGAAGCGGCGGTGGAAATCTACAAGTATTAACGTGGATGCCGCTATCAGTCCCGCCGAAAGCGCCGCTACAACGGCGCCAGCCAGCGCCGCAGCAACCAAGCCGGCAGCACCCCAGCGCAGGTGACGGACAACAAATCGTGCCAACAACTGGTCTTCGCCACGCCGCAGCAATCGCTCACCGCCCAGTCGAGGCGGCAGCCGGGTAGCAAGCCGGTCGATGAGCACTTCGCCACCTGGGCCAAGCAGATGCTGGGCCTGCTGAAACGGCCGTGCGGTATTCGGATCAAGCAGCACACCGGCGGATACGAGTTGCTCGATGCTGTTCTGGTCGATGACCAGCCCCCGCACATCCCGCGGCCTGGCGGTGTGAAAATCGGGCGCGCCAGTGTGAACATCGGGTGCGATGTTCGCTACCCACTCGGGCGCCATTTCCTGCTGGGCGTGGTCTTGATAAAAAGCCAGCAAGCCCATTCCGACGTACGCCGCCAGCGGTATCAGGAAACCGAGCATTACTGCGGCCAGCAAATAGCCGAGCGTCATGTCGCGCTGTCGATGCGCTGCAACCAATCGCTGCAAGGTGGCCTGGTCGGCCAGAAAGAAATACGCGGCTGTAAGCAGGCAAAACGGCCCGGCCGCCCAGATGGTCCATTTAGAATGCCAGTCGAGCTGGGCGTCGACCAACCGTGTACGGCCCATGCGGTGGGCAATCTCCCAAATGCGCGGTGGCCCGCGCTCGAAACTGCTCCCCAACACATAAGCTGCCAGCAGCAGCCCTGCCACCAGCAGCGCCAATTGCACACAGTGGCTGGACGCTGCCGCTTTTAGCCCGCCGCAACAGACACATGCTGTGGCAATAGCGGCCAGCACCGCTACCATAGCCGCTTTAGCGCCCAGGTTGGCGCCCAGCGGTAGCAGCGTGACCGCCAGCGCCAGCAGGCCGCCAAGCCACAGCAATTGGCCCACCAGATAAAGACCTGCGGCAGCACAACGCACGGCCGAGCCGAAGCGCAATTCGACATACTCGAAGATCGTGTCCAACTCCAGGTTATACAGCAGGGGAACCGTCAGGCGGAACACTATCGGCAGCGCGACCCAGAACAGCAGCGGTAGCAACAGCAATTTCAGCCCGGCATGATAAGCCTCGTTTGGACCCGCCACATAGACTGCTGGCGCCAGCCCAGCCAGCGCCAGACTTGAACCGACCAGCCACCAAGGCAACAAGCGGTTGGCCAGCAGCAGGTCGTCGCTGGTGTTGACCGCAGATCGGCCCACCAGGCCAATCACCACCGGCGCCGCCGTGATGGCAACGAATACAAGGAGGTCTGTTGTGCCGAGGGCGTTCATGAGGGAGAAGCTAACCGCTTGCCGCCTGGCGGTCAACCGCAGGGGCGTTTCGAAGTTCCGGCAGCATCGTCGAACGAAAGCGACGCCGGCCTGCGCCGGTCGGGTGGACCGCCGGGCCGTGGGTCAGTCGCGGCTGGTCTGCGGTCGAACTGCCGGGGTGTTTGCATTTGTTTACACTGTTTTGCCCCGCCTTCCGGGCAGTGAAACGTTTTGAATCCAAAAAGTCTCACTACCGCAAGCACAAACATCGGTCGACTGCGGCGCTAGCTTGCTGCGATTTGGCCCAAGCGTTGGCACAGCAATTGATGGAATCGTTCGGCGTTCCGGGGAGCATTGGCTTGGAAGTCGTTATTGAAGAAGGCGTACAGCGTGCGGCCTGGCAGATGGGGCACCAACCGGTCGACCCACTGCTCCAATTCTGCGTCCGAGTAATCGTAGCGGTACAATTGTCGGCCCAGGCCGTGAAAACGAACGTACAAGAAGTCGGTCGTTGGCAGCACGTCGTCGGGCAGGCGCGGATGGCTGATTGCCGCCATAGCCGCCCGATGCTCACGCAGCACTTGCGCCGTTTCTGCATCCCACCAACTGGCGTGGCGAAACTCGACCGCGTGACGCCACTGTTGCGGCAGAAGCTTAAGAAACTCCTCCAGCCGCCGCGTGTCCTTGTGCAGCGATGGGGGAAGCTGCCACAGCACCACATGCAGCCGGGTAAGCTGTCCGACGCGCCCAATAAACTCGTCGAGCGGCTGGCTGCACTCTGCCAGCTTTCTGAAATGCGTGATCGCTCGCCACCCTTTGACAACCAGGTGAAACCCTACCGGCAGCCGACGGTTCCACGCGCGGATCATCGTTTCGGTGGGCAGTCGATAGAACGTAGCATTGATCTCCACGGTGTTGAATCGCTCGGCGTAATAACTCAGGCGATCGGCAGCCTTCACTTCTGGGGGATAGAAGCTGCCGGCCCAATCGTCATAAGTCCAGCCTGAGGTCCCCACCCGTATCCGCGTCTTCCCTGCCGGCTCTCCTGCTAGCGCGCTCATCGGCGGTGCCCTCGAAGCAAGCGGCCGTGGAACCAGATAGTGCCCGGCCTCTGGCAATCGCTGACAGATTAGCTTATTCTCTGCCGGTTGAAACGGCCAGCACATGGCGACGGCCTGCCGGTCCGTTGAAAATAAGTTTGCTCAGCGGCAAGGCGGATGAGGCCGGGCACTGGAAATATACGGCTTTCCACGGTGCGGGATTCCTCAGCAGCGGTGGCGGGCCGAACGGTATCGGAGCAGCGGAATGATTATCACCAATCCGCCAGTTGCACTCGGCGACGAGTTGTGGATGCTCGGCAGCAGCGCTTATCTGCTTTACCTGGTACAGTCGGAGCAGCAAGCGGCCTTGTTCGAAGGCGGCACTAGCGCCATGGCCCCCCTGCTACAGGAGCAAATGAGGGAACTTGGACTTGATCCACAGGCCGTCCATACGCTGGCAATTACGCACGCTCATCCGGACCATGTGATGGCTGTGCCGCTGCTGCGCTGTTTCTTGCCGCGCGCGGTCGTGGCGGCTTCGAGCGCCGCCGTGCGTACCCTGAGCAGCGAAAAGGCCCTGGCCCTTTTCGCGCAGATCGACCAGGCGCTGACCGAAGCGTTGCTGTCGGCCAGCGCGATCGCGCCCGCGCACCGCTGCGACACGCCCAGGGAACACCAAATCCCCGTCGATCGCCTGCTACAGGAGGGCGACTTGGTCGCGGTAGGCGAGCTGAGATTTCAGGTGCTGGCCACAACGGGGCACAGCGATTGCAGTCTCAGCTTCTACGAGCCCAAGCGGAAGATTCTGCTTGTTTCCGACGCCACCGGTTACTATCTGCCCCAATACGACTACTGGTGGCCTAACTACTTCGCCGACTACGGACAGTACGTACACTCGATGCGTCGGCTTGCGCAATTGGAGACCGATTTGCTTTGCCTCGGCCACAACGCGGCTATCAGCGGCCGCGATGCTATTGCCGAGTATTTCGACAAAGCCATCCAGGCAACCGAGCGATACCACCGGAGGATACTGGAACTGGTGGCTTCCGGAAATCAGGTGCGCCAGATTGCCGAAGAGCTTGGCACGGAGGTTTACCAGAAAACGCAGGTTTTTCCCCTAGACTTTTTTCAGAAGAACTGCAACCTGCTGGTGAAAAACTCTCTGCGCTATGCGGAATCGACAGGGTAGAAGTAAGGAATCGACAGGGCAGAAGTAATAGGGACGCAACTTTCGGCCGCAGGCGGCTTTCGGGTATAGCTTCGCCAGCCGACCGCGCAGCCGCGCCGTGCCGGCATGGGCCAAAACGTTGTGCCCCAAAAACGTTGTGATACGGCGGAAAAACGCCCGCTGGCAGCTCATCCCCGAGGCTCACCCGGTTAGTACGACAGCGATAAGTTACGAGAAAACCACAATATCTTGGGTTCAAAGCACCAACAGCATAACAACCGGTAGTTGCGAAACGGCAACTTAGCGATATGGTATTAGCACCCGCGCCGGCCAAAGCCTTTTCGGCCACGCCGTTTTCGGCACAACTGATTGTTTATCGCTGCAACTGCGTGCTGGCCGGTGCCGTCGGACGGAGCACAACGGTGCTCAGCCGGCCATCGCGCTCGATGGTTAGTTGCAGCGGTTCGGGCCACCGGCCTAGCAGTTGGATGAACTGTTCGTCGCCGGCGAACTTCTGGTGGTTAACGGCATAGATGCGATCGAGCGGTTTCAGGCCCGCGGCGGCTGCTGGTGTTCCGGCAGTGACATCGACCAGCACCACGGTTTCCGGCTCGGCCTCGTCGGTTCGCCAGGTTATCCCCAGCCGCAGCGGCTGGCCTTCTAGTTCCAGGTTTATCGCCAGCGGTTGATCCTGGCCGGCGCGCAGCACGATTGCCGTTGTGCGGTTGGGGGCGGTTTGTACGGCGCCGATCAAATCCTCGCTGCTACTGATGTTCCGGCCGGCAAAGCTGATTATCTGATCTCCCGGCCGCAATCCGGCCCTCTCGGCCGCCGAGCCGGCAATAACCTGCTTGAGCACCACCCCGACAGGGCCAGAAGCAACCTCGTCCCAGTGGACTCCCAGCCTTCTGCGGGGGGCCGAGGGCGGTTGTTCCAGTTGCCGGCGGGTGTGCTCGTTTTCGTGGGCAGCGGCCGGGCGAAACTTGGGCGGCTGTTCCGTTTGGGCCAGGTCGTACGATATCGCAAAAACCAGTCTGGCAATCCGTTCCAGGCCTTCGTAATTGAGCTTTTCTGGCCGATCGCCGGGCGTGTGGTACTCATCGTGCATCCCGGTGTGGAACATGAGCACCGGCACGCTGCGGGCGAAAAACGGATAATGGTCGGCGTCTTCCGTCAGACTCCAAGAGAAGTCGAGCTTGAGCTTAGCGTCCGTGTTCCGCTCGGCTACCAGCCGACGCCATCCGTAGGCAGTCCGTGTGCCATAAACAGTAAGCCTCTCCTGGCGCAGACGGCCCACCATGTCCAGGTTTATCATGGCAACAAGTTGTTGGCATCCTTCGGGCGGATGGGCTGCCAGTTGCTTGGCGCCGAGCAGGCCGATCTCTTCGGCGTCGAAGGCCACAAAAAGCACAGTGCGGCGTGCCCGCTGGCCCAGCAATTGCCACGCTTCGGCCAGCTCGAGCAAGGCGGCCACACCGCTGGCGTTGTCGTCGGCGCCGGGATGAACGAAGCCGACCGGGCCGCGGCTGCTTCGCCGATCCCCGTAGCCGATATGGTCGTAGTGCGCTCCCAGAACGATGCATTGCGATTTAAGCTGCGGATCGCTGCCATCCAGCGCCGCGACCACGTTGCGAAAGTTCGGTGGAAAGGGGTGCAAATAGCCGCTATCGGCACCTGCCGGGCGTAGTTTGAGTTGGGCGAACTGGGCAGCCAGATAGTCGGCCGCCGCCTTTGCACCCCGCGTTCCCGCAGCCCGACCTTCCAGACGCTCGTCGGCCAGAGTCTCGACATGCCTGGCCAACTGTTCGGCCGAGATCGATTCGACCGCTGCCCGCCACGCCGAGCCGCGCTGATCGGCGGCTGCGGTCGGCTCGGTCCCACCAACTACTGCGGCCCACAGCAGCAGTGCCGCCAACAGAAGGCCAATCGGCAGGTGTTTTTGGAATCTACTGGTTGTCACTGTTGTGCGGGAATTATCTAGCTTATCGGTGTTGTTGGATGTGCGGGCGATGCGGACTGTGGCAAACTGCGGCGGCAAAGTCGCGGCGATGGAACTGCCGCATCGGCCAGTTCAGTCCATGACACGTCCAGTGCGCCAGTGCGGCGGATGACCAGCACACAGTCGCAATCACGGTCCAAAAACTCGCCCAAGTATAAGCGTTGGGCCTGCATTGTAAAAAGGCAAATTAGCAGACCGAGGCTTTATCGCTTTATCCGATCAAGGCTGGCAAACTGGTATATCCGATCGACACCCGCAACAGACGCCCGGCAATCGTTCAATCGCCTAATGCCTTACCCGCAGCGATAAACCGGCAGTCTTGGCTTTTCGTTCTTCGACATTACTGGCACTGTTGTTTGCTTGGGGCGAAGCAATGACCTAGCTTTTACCAGTCGGGCCAATTTCCCGCCCAAACAGCAAACACCTCAGTGCAGCTTGCTTGCCCGGTTGCTTACCCAGGCATTGTCAGGCCGAACCGACCTTTCGGTCGGTTCTCGACTTCCGGCGGGCGATTGGTCTGGGCCGGTTGCCATCGGGAACGGGCGCAATCGGGAAAAGGAGCCTTATAGCCGCCATGTCTGCCTACGCCAGCCTGCTGTCAAGCCCAAAGTCGCAAAAAGCACCCGCCGTCAAAAAAGACTCTATTCTGATCATCGATGACGACGATGCATTGGTGGAGCTACTGGCGCGCCGCCTGCAACGTCATGGGTATCGCACAATCACGGCCGGTTGCGGCGCCGAGGGGCTGGCCAAGGCCCGTTCGCAGCGCCCTTCGGTTATTGTGCTAGACCTGCGCCTGCCAGATGCCGACGGTCTGGAATTGTGCAGCCAACTGGTCGATTCGCCGGAAACCTGCGCCATACCGGTGATAATCCTCAGCGGCCTGGAGGGGCCAGACATCGTTCAGCGATGCCGGGCCGCCGGAAGCCAATATTTCCTGCGCAAACCATACGATCCCAATGCGCTGCTGGTGCTGATCCGCCAAGCCATCCGCGACTGCCAAAACTGGCAGGCCGATGACGCTGATTATTGACATTCGCAGTACGTGGTGACACCCAACAGTGGCAAAACCTTATATATCGGGCGGTCACTACTCTTCGCACGGATCAATCGGTGCGTCGCGGCGCGGGGCGCCACGGTCGGGAGCAAAGATCGACGATGCGCACAGTGCAAACGACCGGTCGCTTGCGCTCCCGGCTCAAAGGCTCCCGGCGCAGAGTTTGCCCTTGTGGCGCACAGGGCGACAGTGCCGTCTTGTCCAGCAGTGGAAGCCAGGTGCTATAGACTGACCACCAAGACACCAAGTACGTATCGGGAAATAATGGGAACAGTTGCCACAGCAGTGGCTTGTAGCATGCCAGCGGTGATCGGCTCTTGGGCACTTGCTCGGCAGCCGGCTGCACACCAGCCCGCTTAATGTCTTTTCAATCTCCTTAAAGCCACACTTGCCGTCTTTTTAACGTCTCACTTGGTGTCTTTGTGTCTTGGTGGTGGCCCATGGCTTGGTGTGCGGTTGGAGGTGAAATCGCAAGCTAGCACTGCTGGCAACCCAGCGGTGGCACCCAGCGCGGAGGATAAACTTCCGGCGCGGAGGCTCGGGCGCTAGTATTCGGCTGTCAGGCTGGCGATTGCCGCGTCGGTGGCCTGCTGGAGGGGTTTTGCGGTGCGGCCGGAGCGCGAGGCGTTGTCCTCCCACAAGGCCAGCAAAGCCAGCAGGTCGGCCCAGCCGTCGCCGCCCAATTCAAGCCGGATATCGCTGCCGCTGTCGCTCAATGCAAGCCCGATGTCGCTGCTGCCGTCACTGCCCAATGCGAGCCGGATATTGCCGCTCCCGTCGCCGCCCAATTCAAGCCGGATATCGCTGCCGCTGTCGCTCAATGCAAGCCCGATAGCACCGCTGCCGTCGTCGCCCAATGCAAGCCGCTCGGCCATGTCGGAGAGGATGGCCTGATGCAGTTCGGCGGGCAGCGGCTCTGCCAGCATTCCGTTGCCGCCGGGCGGACGCAGGTCGATAAGCTGGAGGGCTTCCGGACCGGTACGGGGGTTATTGCGGGCGATCATTTCGTCGGTGCTGTTGACACGGCGATCGCGGTTGAAGTCGTACAGGTTGGTGATCGCCGCCGGGGTGATGCCCGTGCGGTTGGCCCGTACCGCCTCGGCGTCGGCAGTGGTGACCCAGGCATCGGGATTTTCGCCCTGGGCGTTATCTCCGGTCTCGCCTATGGCGTTACCGAAGTAGAACACATCGGGGACCGGCAGTCCGGTAGCCGCGGTGGCCTTGACGGTCACCTCCAGCCACTGGTTCTTGACCGCAGTATCGTCGGACCAGATCAGGCTGATGCGCCACACGCCGGGCGCGTCGTCACGGGGGCGGACATCGACGATCTGCGGCCCGGCCGCTTCGACCCAACTGGCCAACTGGTTGCTGTTGCCGCTGCGGAAGGAAAAATCGGCGGCAGAAACCAGCTCCGGCGCGGCCAAGCCCAGCACGTCGATCATGATGCCGTTGATGCCGCGGGTGTAGCTGGTGTAGTTGAGGAAGGTGGCCTGCTGGCCGGGCAGCAGCGGTTGTTTATCGGGGGCAATGGCTGCGTCGTCGGCGATGCTGGCGCCTGGTGTTCGGCCATCGAAGGCCGAGTCGTTGTAGAAGACCCACCGGCCCACCACTTCGGCCACCGGCGCTGCGCCGACGAAGCCCGGCGTGGGATCGCCTGCCGCCCAGTTGCTGGCCTGGTTGCCCCACAGGTCGAACTGTTGCCGCAACAGGGCCATTCCGGAGCCGCCAGCCTGGCCGCCTGCCCAGGTTTCGACGTACGAAACCTCGTCTTCCAGAATGGGCGGATAATAGCCCGGCTCACCCGGCGGCGGTTGATCGTAGCTGAACAGTCGCACAACACCAGCCTGGTCGGGCAGTGTACCGATCCACGGTCCTAGCAGTGTCGCCCAGGCGGGAAGGTCGTAGGCGGTGCGGAAGGCGTCTGCTGCTGATGGATCGGTGGGATCGAAGCCGACCATCACCAGCGACCGCCGCGGTCCTAGTATGGTGCCGGCCGGGAAGGAGTACTGCACGCTGCCGCCCAGCGTCCAGCGGTACAAGTCGACAGGTTGATCGCCGGGGTTGTAGATTTCCACGTATTCCAGGTTGGGATTGCCGCCGGCGGGATTGTACATCAGTTCGCTGATTAGTACCGTACCGACGCGCGGGCCGCTGTTCGGCTCGCCCAGTGTGACGGAGCGCATCGGATAGACGAACACGCGCTGTTGGTCGTTATTCCAGCGGCCGAAAGACTCGCCCACCCGCGCCGGCCCGAAACTGATGAAATCCACAAACTGGGTGGGCCGGCCGCTGGCGTCGGCTGCCAGCAGGTGTAGTTGGCCGCCGTAAACGCCATTGAGCACAAGGTCGGTGGGGTTGCTGCCGCCGCCTGGGTTGAATTGGGCCTCGGTGAAGTAAACGAATCCGCCGGCGGGAATTGTCCCCGCGCCATCCGGAATGCGGAACTTCTGGTAGTTGGTGCTGGAATCGCTCAGGTACCAGCCTGTCACGTCGATGGGCTGGGAGGAGGTGTTCCACAGCTCGATGGCGTCGGTTTGCGGCGCGGCGCTGTTGGTAAGCAGTTCGTTTATGATGATGCCGGTAATCGGTTCGGAGGCCGCCCGGCCCGGCGAACCGCGATAATCCCAGCTTGCCCGCCAGTTGCTGGCAACGTTGTAAGGGCCGTTGAGGTCGATCAGTTCCAGCGAGCTTCCGCCGCCGTCGGCACGGGTGGGCCAGGGGCCGCTATCGCCATAGGTAAAGTCGCAGATGGTAAGCTCGTTGAGTTTGAGCACCACGCGCTCGCCGTTGTCGTCCAGTTGGCCGATGCCATTGCCGCCGATGATTGGCACCGAAGGATCGAGGTTGTAATAGCTGCGGAAGGCGGCCAGCCGTGCGGCGTTGGCTGGCGCACTGGGGTCGAACGTTACCACCAGTGCGTACTGGCCGGGGTTGAGCGTCACCGTGGGCGACAGAGTGTAGGTTATCCCCAGAGTGAACTTGGTGCCGCTGAGGCTGATCGGCTGGGGACCGGCGTTGTACAGCTCGATGTACTCGTAATTGTCGGGCGAGAAGGCGCCGCCGTCGGGCGGCGGGTTGTACATAATCTCGGTGACCCGAAGGTCGTACGGCACCGAGCCGATCGCCCCACCGGCGACAAACTGCACTGGCGCCGACCAGTGGCTCCATCGGCCGGCGTTGTCTTTGAAGCGCAACCGTACGCGGTAAATCTTGCCCGGCTCCAGATTGATGCTGGGAATGGTTATCGTATCGGTGTAAGTGGTGATTTCCTCGCTTTCCCAGACCGGGTCGATTTCGTACTTCATCGGCTTTGTGGGGTCGAATGTGGCGCTGCCCGGCGGGGTAACTTCGGCAATCCGCCACTTCATGGCGGCAAAGGGGGTGCCTACAGGGCTGCTGTAGGCGGGAGCGCGGAAGCGGAGGGCATCGACCGGGTAGCCGGTCGGGCCGATGTAGGTGATCGTTGGCCCGCTGCTGCCGAAGGGGACCTGGGAATCATCGGTGAGAATGTTGCTGGCGATCCAGGAAGAACGGCTGGACACGTAGCTTTTCATTTTGTTGATCATGCCCTGGAACCCGCCGGGGCTGGGTATGACGATGCTGGGCGGGTTGCCGGCGTAGAAGCGTCCCATGCCAGCCTTGTTGTAATTGCTGTAACCGGAAATCGTGCTCCAGCTTCCTGTAAAGCTGGCGCTGGTGTTGTCCATGAGCTGCTTGGTGGTGGTGCCCACCCGCTCGATGCGCACCCCATCGGCCAGTACGGTACCGTTGGCGTTGTTACTGATCACCACCACAAGCTGCGTACCGGTGATGGTGTATGTGCCCAGGTCTTTCCAGCCGACGAACGAATCGACGATGTCCAGCGGTCTGGTGGCCTGATTGACGGCGACGGTAGCCAGAGTGGTGTTGCCATCGCGGATGGTAAAGGGGGTGTTGGTGGCCGAGCCGGGCCGGGCCGGCCAGGTGGCGTACACGCGATATTGAGCACCGGCGGTGACATTGAAAGTGTAGGTGGCGGTGTTCTCGCCGCTACCGGCAGCAGAAGCCCGGGCGTTGTTGCTGCCGCCGTAGGCGACTGCGCCGAGGATCGGGTTGTAGTCCCACATCGCCCGGTCGGCATCCACTAGCGACAATTGGCCCGGGGTGTAGATGAACCGCGCGTACTCGTCGATCAGCCAACCGGTCTGCTCGGTGTTGTACAGCAGGTCGCGGATTTCGCGCATCCGGTTGCGGTAATCGAGCAACAGGGCGGGATGGCGGAAAATGTTGCCGCCCTGGGTGCCGGTGCTGATGAACGGCTCGTCTCCGTTGCCGTACATGTTGTCGGCCCAGGTCAGATCGACATCCCAGGGAAGCACCGACCAGCGTCCGGTTTCCGGATCGTGGTAGTAGAAGTAGTTCTTGCCGTAGCCGATGTCGTAATGGTGTACCGCCTCGACGATCGCCCGGTAGCTGTAATAGCGCTGTAGCTCGACGTTCTGTTGCCACCACAGCAGGTCGGGCTTGTCGGTGTATCCCAGCACCGTACCGGCGGCGTTGCCATCGCGGAACAAGAAGAAGTCGGAGCCGTCGCTGGGCTGGGTGGGTCCCTGGTTGTTCAGGGTGCCGGTGTAGTTTTCGACTTTATAGAGGTTCCCGTCGGGCAAGCCGTGTTCGTCGAGGAAGCGGCCATCGGGCTGCTCGACCACTAGGTACAGCCCTTGGAAGTCGCCGCTGTACTGGTCGGGGCCATTTTCGTCCGCACCGGCAACGATGCGGAAGTGGGCGTAATGGGTGTGCGGCGCCGGCACGCCGGCCATCTGGAATAGCCGGTAGGAAACAGCCTCGAACAGCCCGTGCTCGCCCCGATGCCAGTAATCGCCCTGCTGGATTACCGCGCCCAGATTCAACTTGGTCCATTTGGTGCTGTAGGGCTGCCCGTAGTTGTCGTACGCCTGGAAGTCGTGCCCGCGGTTGAAGTCGATCTTCCACATGTTCTTGCCCATGGCATAGCGCCACACACCTCCGCGGGCACGGTAAGAAATGTGATCATACACTTCGCCGTTATAGACCAGCGTGCCGCGCCACAGATAATCCTCGCCGGTGTAACCGCTGGTGCGAGTGGGGAACATCTGGTCCGGCTGGCCCGGCCGGTACGGCACGTACATCGCGTTGAGGTGATCCTGGCGTCGCGTCAGCAGCGTGTACACCGGCACAGTTTGCAGCAGATCGCTGGGGTAAGTTACCGGCGGGGTAACGCCGGGCTGCACGGCGCCGGTCCAGTCGGGCACGCCGTCGTAAACGAAGTAGGCGAAGTTAGGCTGCGGATCATCCGCATAAGGTCCAACCACCAACGCCCCCAGCGTGTCCATCGCCGAAATGCGGTAGCGGATCAAACGGCGATTGACCTGTAGCGACTCCGGTAGCACTACGGTGTAGATGCTATCTCCAGCCACCAAGTCGCCTTCCTTTCCGTCGTCGCGCATCGGCAGCACGGTCCACTGCGTGGTGTAGCGCGGATCGCTGATGTTGATGTAATCGCCCGGCTCGACGATCTGATAGTACAAGTTCACCTGCGCCACGCCGTCCGGGTCGGTGACCTTGACGGTGATAGTAACCGGCTGGCCGGAAGCCGGTTGCTTGGGCGTATGCTTGACTTGGCGCATTTGCGGCGGAGCGTTGACGGCATAGACCGAGTTCTGCCGGCCCGGCGTGGCGCCCGAGTTGCTCGGCCCGTAGGCCACCAGCCGGCCGTCGAAGTAGGCGTCCTCCGAGCCGCTGCGGGCGGAATTGAGCAACTGCACTGCGATGACATTGGTACCGGCGACCAGATAGCTGCTGGGGTTTGGAAGCACGAAAGGCACGAACATGCCGTTTTCGGTTTCGGCCAGCGCTGTGGCAGTGTAAGGCAAGTTCGCTCCGGCCACGTTGCTGCTCAGCACGTGCGTGCCGTTGATCCAAACGTTGATGCCATCGTCGAACAACGCTTCAAAGACCAGGGAACTGACGGCCGCCGGGTTGCTGACCGTAAAGGTCTTCCGCAGATAAACCGTGGAATAATTGCCCGGCATGTCCGAAAGCGTGGTGTTGATGAAATACTCGTCGCCGTAGCCAATCGCCCCCTGGCCGGTCGGCCACGCAGGCGAGGGATTGAATCCGACAGTGCGCCAGTTCGATGGCGGCTCGGCCGTCCCTTTGAAATACGACCAGGTGCTCTCGGCGTCGATCAGCACCTGCACCGTAGCGGGCTGTCCGATGGAAGAACGCCAACTTCCGCCCAGGTCGTTGTCCAGCGAGGGATGGATCAGTTCCATCGAGTAGCCGGGCGGATCGCCCACGGTGGGCCAGGGGAAGCCCAGCCCGTAATCCACGCGGTCCTGCACCAGGCCGCTGGAGTCGCGCAGCACCAGCAATTCGCCCTCGTTGGCCAGCCTGCCCTTGTATGGCCCGAGTACCTGCACGTTGCTGGGCACGCTGAACTTCGCCCGAACCGCGGCCGGGTCCTGGGCGATGACCAGGTACTGGCCCGGCGCAAGCGTCACCCCATCCGGGATCGTGTAATTGATGCCGTCAGAGAAATACCACCCGCTCAAGTCGATGGTCTGGTTCGGAGAGTTGTTGTACAGCTCGACGAACTCCACCGGCTCGGTCTTCACGTCGGGATTGACGTGCAGTTCGTTGATGACGATCGGCCCTGTGGCAGCCGGGCTGTTGGTCTCTCCGAGCGTCGGAGCGCTCAACAAGGCGAAGTCGCCGGTACCGCTGGGGCTGCGGCCGAAGGAGGAGCCCCGAGCGGCCACGCCGGTATCCACCTTGTCGGCAAATCGCACCAGCTTGCCTGCCGCGTTGGCCTCCATCAGCCAGACTTCGTTGGGGTTGTAGGGCGAGAAGACGATATCGGTGATCTGAGTGCCGCCGCCGGGAGCAAACTCGCTCTGATAGAACACCGCGTATCCGCCAGGGCCGATCAAACCTTTCTCGGCCGGAATGCGGTACTTTTTCAGAATGCTGCTGCTGTTGCTCAGATACCAGCCGGTGATGTCGATCGTCTGCTGGGTGCGATTGTACAACTCGATGGCGGCCTGCTGGCCTTCGCCGGGCCAGACCACCACCTCGTTGATCACCACGTCCAGCGACGGCCCGCGCCCCAACTGGCCCGGGTTGCCCCCAAACAGCCGGTGGCCGTTCCAATTGTCCGGGTCGCTCAGATCGCCGAAGTAGTCCACTGGCACCAGCGTAGCGCCTTTGCCGTCAGCGCGGCCGGGCCACTTGCCCGAATCGCTGTACTTGAAGTCCAAGATCGGCTTGCCGAAGCGGTCCAGCAGCCTGAGCCGTTCACCATTGTTAGACAACTGGCCAGTGTACACCCCGGCCACAGGAACTCCCGGATAGCGTGCCTGGAAAGCCGCCGCATCGGCAACCAGGATTGCAAACTCGCCCGGCTTCAATTCGCGGATTCTGGCGGTGGAAAAGTCGAAAGTAATGCCCTTGTCGAAGCGGGCGCCGGTCAGATCGATCGGGTAATTGGTGGGGTTGTACAGCTCGATGAACTCGAACGAGTCGTGGTCCCAATTGGGATTGATGGCCAGCTCTTCCGGGGTGGGATCGTGCGGGTTGTAATTCAATTCGGTGATCACCAGGTTGCCCGCCGCAGCCGGCCGGCCCACGTAGAACCAGGCCTCGTTCAGTGCCGACCAGACCTTGGTGGTAGGATTGTATGCTCGGGCCATCACCCGCGTGGTCTTGTCCAGCACGACCAGTCCGGTGTACACCTTGACACTGGGGCTGGGGTTGACTGCGCCGCCGGGCAGACGCGGATCAGTACCGTCGAGCGAATAGTAGAAGATCTGGCCGCCGGGTACGTCCATCCGCAAGGCGAAGCCCGGATCGACCTCGCCGCCGTGCTGCACCATCCCGGCCGCGCTTTTGAACACCGGCGCCGCCACATTCGGATACAGTGGCGCCTGTGCGCCGTTGATCCATTGGTTGTTACTGCCCAGGCTGTTACCCGGCAAGGTCGTGCTCCGCAACTGGTTGAGCACGGTCGCCGCGCGGCCGCTGATCCAGCTCAGCTCGTTGTTGATCGACGTTGCCCAGTGGTCTTTGGTTAGCGGGTTGGTGGTGCGGGAGGAATGGGCGTCGCCCCAGCGTGCCGACTCGGCGATGATGGCCATGCTAATCTGGTCGGCCAGCGCCTGGAATCGCGCCCGGGCCACATTCGAGGTCAACAGCCCATCGTTCATCAGGTACTTGTGCGCCAGGTCGGCGAAGCGCATGCGGTATTCCGGGTAGGCCATCATCTGCTGGTGGATGTACTGCGACTGGCTCTTGTTGATGCCGTCTTTGCCGGCCGGCCATGGTCCGACGCGGCTGTCCATTCCCATCCGCAAGGTATGTTCGGCATCGTGTAGGGGGAAGACGAAACCGCGCTGGCCGTTGCGGTCCCGCAGGGCATAGAAATTGTTGGGGCTGAGGTTGGTGAGGAAGTTGGACACCGGCGCGTCGCGGTCGCCGCCGAAGAACACCACCAGCATCTGGGTGATGAGATTGTCAACGTCCAGCAGCACCGGATAGTTGGGGTTGCGGGTGCCGTCCGGGTTCAACCCCTGGAGGCAGTAGTACATTTCCGGCGTATAGGACATCAGCCCGAAATTCGGCACGTCGTTGACCAGCCGGAACGTGCCCGCGCTAAAGCTGCTGTAAAAACCTTGCGCGGCAAAAAGCTCCAGCGTCGAGCCGCCGGTGTTCTCGAAGTACACCAGGCGCAGATTGTACGGCCCGCCCTGCACAAAGTTGAATTGCGCCAGCGTGTCGGTATTGGTGCTCTGGGTATTGGGCTGCTGGGCCGTAAAAGTGTACGTGCCGTTGGTCAGCTCCAGGCGGAACCCGTCGTTGCAGTTGACGCCGAAAGTCCAGTAACCCAGTTGCCCTTCGGGGATGTACACCACTCCGGTGACTTCCACCACGAAGTTGTCCACGTCCACGCCCACAGTGGTGCCCGGAAAAGCGATGCTGCCGCCGTACCGTCCGTCGCTGCCAGTGTTGATGTAGTTGATCGTCTGTGCGAAGGCGGAGACGACGACCGATTGTTTGGCTGGATCGGCCAGCACGGCTTCCGCCGCGGCCAGGCTATCAACCGGGACTTTGGCTTTGACATACTTGACGCTGAATCCGACCCGCGACTTGTTGTACAAGTCGGTCCAGGCGTTCATGTTGCCATCGGTGGCGTAGAGCACATAGCCGTCGTCCACCTTGATCACATCGTAGTCTTCCTTCTTGCCGCCCAGATACGTCTCGCCGAACGAGGCCTCGGGCCGCTCCTCGAACTCGTACAGGCCCCAATACACGCCGTTTATGTACACGTGGACGGGGCTGCTGCGGGTGTAAGGCTGGCCCATCGCACCCTGCGTGCTGCGGGCGAAGTAGTCGCGCACTACCGCGTTTTCCGTGCTTCCTTGGAACGCCCAGGAGTAGTTCTGGCTGCACCTCAGGTCAAGGTTGTCGAACTCCTTTGCGCCCTGGTCGCCGAACAGCGGGTAGCGCAGTTTGGCGTCACCGTACGCCTCCCGGAAAAACAAGCGGAAGGCGTGCTTGGGGTTGCTGGTGCTGCGGCTGAATCCACCCCGGATCCGCAGCCCGGCGTTGACTTGGAACCCTTTGCTGCCGTCGGGCAAAATGTATTCGACCGACACTGGGCGCTCCCAGTTCGGCCCGTCCTGCTGCGGATTGGAATAGATGCCGATGCTCGGGTCGAACAGGTTTCGCAGATCGGTCACCAGCGAGATGGTGGGAATCTGCGTCAGCGCGGCACGCATCTGCGGGCCCCAAGTGGCGCTGTCGACGATGTCCGGGTCCATGCCGTAGTCTATGCGCTGGCCGTTGACCGAGGCGGCCGGCCACTGGCTGACGATGATGTCGTCGAAGTACGCTTCCACCCATTTGGCCGAACTGCCGGCAGCGGCCGTCATATAAGCCCCCACGCGGATGGTGTTGGTGCCCGCGTTGAGGTTCACATTCACCCCGTAGAAAGACCAACCGTACACCAGATTGTTGCCGCCCGGGCCGTCGCCGTAACGGCGGATCAGCGATGTGCCGGCATCGGCGCCGTACCGGGTGCCATTGACCTGGAGCACCAGCTCGCCGTATTCGTTGGTGGCCATGTCGGCCCCCAGCACCATCCGGTACCGCAGCCAGACGCCGTACAGTCCGGCTTTCTCCAGGGTGAAAGTCTTGGTGAAGGCGCCCGAGGCTGCCGAGCCGCTATCAGGCCCCAACACAATCTTCAGCCCCGGCCCGCCACCATAGCCTTCCGTCGCACTGCGCGTGCCGTCGGCCTTGGTGGGATTGCTGGTGCCGAACGGGTCGTCGGCATACACAAATCCGTCCAAGCCGGTCGTGAAGGTGCCGTATACGCCGTTGGGCAAAGTGGGCGCCGGCTCGCCGTCGCGCGACTGCCTGACAACGTCAGCCAAAAAGATGTACGTTTGCGTATCTACGTTGGTGGGGTGGAAACCGGGCTTGAACGCCGCCGCCCGTACTGTGGTGGTCTTGTCGATAGTGATCGGCCCGGTGTACACAATCCCCGTGGTCTCGGTCGGTTCCGTGCCATCGAGCGTGTAGCGGATAGTTGCGCCGGGCGTAGCCGTGCTAATGACCAACTGGAAAGGCTCCTCGTAGAACCCCCTGTCCACGCTGAACTTGGTGTCGGCCACCACATCGAATACGGCAGAGGTGTTCGGCGCGCCGGGCGTCGGTCTGGAGAAGTACGTGGGGGTGTACTCGGTCTTGCCCAGCGACAGCTCGGGCAGGACCAGGAAATTGCCATCTCCAGCCGAGACGTTCATCGCATGGATCGCCAGCACATTGGTGCCCAGCACCAGCTTGTCCATGTGATGCCCGATGTTGAACGTCTGATACGTCATAGAGGCCAGAATGTCGCGGGGCGAATCGGCCGCAGAGTTCCAGGCTGGCGTGCCGGTGAAGTTGCCTCGGGCGACCTCCACGCCGTTCAGGTAGGCCACGAAGGCATCGTTGTATTGCATTCGCAATGTCATGCCTTGCCAGCCTTCCAGGGTGTCGATCTGAAAGGGAATCCGCACCCACAGCGAGGTATTGACGTTGCGCAGCACGTCTTGGACATTCGTCTGGATGGAACCGGCCAGTCCGGCGAAAGACAAACCGCCCGAGGCAGTGTCACCCACCAGACGAAAATCCGTCGGATTCCAGGAGGCCTTGTTTCCCTGGGCGGCAAACAGTTCGGCCCCGGCGCCGCCGGTGTTCTCGAATTGCACCAGCCGCATGGTGTAAGCGCCGGCACGCAGGATGTTGAAGGTGGCCAGCGTGTCGGCCGGCCCGCGTAACCCGGGGTAAGACATGCTGTAAGGCGGGTCGATGCCGTTGCTGAGCGTCAGCCGGAAACCATCGTCGCTGTTGACTCCGAAAGTCCACTGTCCAGCCTGCGGGATGACCAGCGTTCCGGTGGCCTCGATGGCGAACAGGTCCACGTTCACGCCGATAGTCTGACCGGGATACGGCCTGTTGCCAGTCGTATAGTTGCCATCGGCGCCGGTATCCATGTAGTTGATGTACGGGGCCGACTCGGTCAGCGTGTATAACTGGAAACTGGGAGTAGAGATTAGACTTTCAGCGGTAGAGATGCTGCCGATGCTGCTCAGCCGGGCCGGATCGGCTTTGTAGAACTTTACCGTCAGCCCGCCAGGATTGGCGTCGTAACCGATGCCGGTCTTCACCTCGGCACTACTGATGGAAAAGGGCAGTACCAAGCCGGTGTTGACTGCACCCTTGGTGCCCGCGGCTGCCCAGCTCCAGTCGCTGGCGTTGTTATTGTCGGCGGAACCGCCCCGCACCAGCCAGTTGGCTGTGCCGGTAGCCTCCAACCGGATGCCGGAAAGAGCGTAAGATATGCCACCGGCATTTCCGCCGGCCGGAATCGCCCCGTTGTACCGCCAGGAGACGACGCTGAACTGGCCGTCAGGCCCAGGATCGATGTCCGTCCAACGCACCACCACACCCTGTGCGGAAGTGTGGTTTTGGCCAGTACACAGTATCACCTGGGTCGGGCTGAGTTGCCGGATCCAAGTGCTGTCAGGACTGTGGGCCGGCGTGGCAGAGACCGCCCCAACCAATTCCACCAATACGAACCGGTTTGTATAAGTGCTGCCGCCCCGGACTGCCGACCCTGTAAACGAGTACCGCGCGCTGCCGCCGGTATCCAAGCCGGTAAACGTATATGTGTAATGCTCGTTAAGGTTATCCAGGGCGATACTGCCTACGAAGTCTACATAGCCATTGAAGACGTTGTATGCGTCGGTGCCCGAGGCTGGTTGCGTGCCGCTTGTGCTGGAGAAGCCTGCCCCACTGTGGCTGGTGCTCAGGGTGACATTGGTATTTTTGCCGGTTGTGATGTCTTTCAGCGGCCCGGAAGCAGTCCCGTTAGCAACATACGTGGTGGCGTTGGTATGCGTTCCGGCGCCGCGGACGTAATCGTTGAAAGCCACGAAGCCGGCCGAGGGCCGCGCGCCGACACCGTCGCCGCTCCACTTGTCTGTCACCCGAATGTTGGTCAGGCCGCCGTAATTGACGTTGAGATTGGCGATCTGCGAGGCTGTATAACCCCAGGCCACGAAGTCCATGACCAGCCCGGTGCCATCGACGATCATCGCCCAGCCCGGCGAACTGGCCGACCAGGTGATGTCGCTGCCCCAATAGTTGTCGCCAGGAGTGTCGGTGCGGTAAAGCACCTGGCCGGGCGCGATCCTTGCCGGGTCACTGGGTAACGCCCAGGCTACGCTGTTTACGGCGTTGATTCCGCCGGTCGGATCGTTGACCAGCACCAGCCAGCCGGTGGTGTCCACTGTGCGGTCGGAGACGTTCTGCACCTCGATGTAGGCGTTTAGATCGGCACGGATTTCGGTAATCAGGATTTCGCTGGTCTGCGAGCCTAGACGGCGGACGAAATGCGAATCGTCGTACCCCAGTGCCGTCCAGGAAGTACCCAACGCCGCGTCGGCCTCGGTGGGCACGTGGTAGCGCGCCGCTGCTCCCGAGGCAATCACCACCTGCTGCTGCTGAATCAGTCCGTAAGAAACGTCGCGGTATTGCTGCGGGAAGCTAGGGGCGTACTCGTGCGAAATCTGTCCGTTGGGTTTTACCAGTGCCAGGTATTCGCCCGAGCGGGAAAGGGCAAAATTTGTGTGCAGCTTGCCGCCTGGCCCGATGCAGTCGCTGCCCGAAGCGAAAACCACAAAATACCCGCCCGGACCAACGATCCAATCGCCAGCCGGAAATGTCCACTCGTTGTTGCTGTCGCGCAGCTTCCAGCCGGCCAGATTGACTTCGTAGGGATTCGGGTTGTAGATTTCGATCCAGTCTGGTCGGCGCGGCGGATTGAAGTCGTCTTGCAGGCCGGTTTCGTTGTCGGCCACGAACTCCGATATCAACAATGGCAAGTCGGCCAACAGTACCCGCGGCTCCAACTGCTCGATCCGCAGCCGGCCGGACTGCCTGCTCTTGCGACTGCCGGTAGACTTGCCCCCCAGCCAACGCCTCAAGGCACTATTCCCTGTTCCGGCGCAAAGTTTCTGCGCGGGCCGATTCCTACCGATGCGAAAAGCCATGGCTAACTCCTCAGGAACCCCCCAACTATCAAGATTAACCGAAACCGCGCCAGCCGGTCAATTGTTTTGACCGTTACACTTGTCTTGACCGTTGCACCGGTTTTCGCCGTTTGCACCTGTTTTCGCCGTTACATCTGTTTTGGCCGTCATCTGTTTTGGCCGTTACATCTGTTTTCGCCGTTACAGTCGACCGAGCCGCTGCCAGCCGGTCGATTGCGTTTATCCCCCCAGACCGGTAATAATAGCGCAAGCGCTCACGGGGAGGCTCTGTCAATTGCTATGCCGGGGTCGTCATCAGCTCAGCGCGGCGGACTTTTGGAGGGCCGCGCATGGTGGTGGCCTTGTGCCTATTGATCTTCGCAAAACCAAGGGACACCACTGTGGCCAGGAACTAGGAAGTTTCAGGTCTCTACGATTTGGGAAGCTCAATAGGGCCAATGGACGCCGCCGCAGCCGGCTCGCCCCAGCCGCCACTTGACAGTCAACCGTGTCGCTGCGACACCGCCATTTGGTTGCGGCCGTAGGAAGCGTCAAGCAGCTTTGGTCCAAGGGATGCCGTTTTGACCGACTCTACGCAGATCCGCACTCTGCAAGATGAATTGGTCGCCGAATTGGTCGCGCGGTATGCCGTGCCGCGGTCGGAAGTGCGGGCGGTACTGGCCCCATATCGGGTCTGTCCGCTTGGCGCGCACATCGACCACCAACTGGGCCGCGTGACAGCCATGGCGCTGGACCGCGGCGTGTTGTTGTGTTACGCACCGTGGCCGGAACCGGAATTGCGCCTGTCCAGCCGCGACTTGCCCGGCGAAGTCCGCTTCCGGCTCGACAGCGTCGGTGCTGTCGTGCCGGGCGATTGGGGCAACTATCTGCGGGGTGCTGTGCTGGCTTTACAGCAGCGCTACAGCCTGCGGACCGGAATGGTCGGCATCACCGCCGGCAGTGTGCCTGAAGGGGGACTGAGTTCTTCGGCCGCGGTGGGCGTTGCTTACTTGCTGGCGCTGGAGGACGTCAACGGTCTGAGCATCTCGGCCGTAGAGAACATCTTGCTGGACCAGTACATCGAGAACAACTACCTCGGATTGCACAACGGCGTGCTGGACCAGTCGGCGATCTTGCTGTCCCGCGCCGGTCATCTGACGGTCATCGACTGCGCGGCGCTCGAGCACCAGTTGATCGCGAAACCGGCAGACATGCCCCAATTCGCCGTGCTGATAGTCTTTTCCGGCCTTCGCCAGGCGCTGGTCTCCACGGACTATAACCGCCGCGTAGCCGAGTGTACCGAAGCCGCCAGGGTGCTGCTGGCCGCTGCCGGCCGGCCGTATCAACCGCCTTTGCTGCGAAACGTCGCGCCGCAAGAGTACCTGGCGTACCGGCATCTGCTGGGCGGCGCTGCGGCGCGCCGCGCGGAGCACTTCTTCTCGGAAATGGAGCGAGTAGAGCAAGGCATACAAGCCTGGCAGCGAGGGAACCTGGGCCGGTTCGGCCAGTTGGTTAGCGCCTCCGGGCGAAGCTCGATCGACAACTACCAGTGCGGCGCGCCGCCGCTTGTGGACCTGTACAAGCTGCTGGTGGGCAGCGATGGGGTTTTCGGAGCGCGATTCAGTGGCGCGGGCTTCCGCGGCTGCTGCCTGGCACTGGTCGATCCGCCGGCAGCCCAGACCGTCGTCCAACAAGTGCTCGATCAATACCGCAAGCTGTACCCGGAGCTTGCCCCCCATGCCCACGCCATGGTCTGCGCCACCGCAGACGGCGCAGCGGTCGTGAAGTGATGCGGATATTCATCGTATGCGGCTGCGACACCGGAGACGGCGCAGGGGCAGTGATGTAATGCGGGACTGCCAAACGGCGTCTGGGAACTTTTGCATATCATGTATGAACCGTACGAATGCCATTGGGCGATCTGCCCGGCCAACCTCCCTCGTAGCCGTGAGCGCACCGCCAACATACGCGACCACAGCCGGTGCCGCCAGTTGTTTGCGCCCAGGTCCGTCCAATTGGCCGCGGCCCCGGGTCGCTTCAAGATACAGCGGGATGTGGCACGAAGCGGCCGCCGATTCGGCCGGGTGATGTTTGTGAACACACTACTACTCGTTATCGGATGCGCAAACGTATGGGCCGTTTTTTACCCCCGCAGCGGTATGCCGACCGATACTGCGTGTTACAATACAATTGAGTTGGACATCGGCGCATTGAAAGCCGGCGCACTGTGCATCGGGCCGCCAGAGGATTTCGATCAAGTGCGTTGCTCGGCGGTTTTGCTCCCGGGTTGCTGGCCTGTGCGCGCTAGCGAATTACCGCCGCTGGGTCGGCCTTCGAGCTGGCAAGCCGTGGGGCGTCCATTAGATATTCCCAGTACGTGGCGAGAGGGAACACTTGCAAAAAACCTTGTATCAGGCGGTCACTACGTTTTCCAAACATCAATAGGTGGTCAACACGGTTTGCCGAGAGAAATAGTAAAACGGTACAGACGAGCTTTTCGGCGCCGCAAAATCTCGCGGCGCGAGCGTAGGTGAAGGTCAGATTATGAGAAGAGTCAACTACGTGCTGCTGGCATTTATTGTGGGCGGCGCAATTGTGCTGGGCATTGGGGTACATTTGCTCCACGGCTTCCAGGTACAGCGCAACGCGATTGTTTTTTTGGAGGCTGCCAGGCAGGCGCTAGCAAGGCTGGACGAAGCGATCCAGGCCGGCAGCGAAGCGCAGACCCGCAAGGCGTTCGGCGAAATGAAACAGCAGCTCGACTCGTATCATCAATTGCGTCGGGAGGACTTGGACACCATCGAGGAGTTCGCCGGCCACATGCAATCGCGCGGCCAGTCGCTGCTGGAAAAGGCCACAGGCGAGATGCAGGGGCTGGGGGTGGCGTTCATAGTGTCGGCCTTCAGGGAGCGCGAGCGATTGTTGCGTCTGGACCCTGCCCGCAACGACGCCCGCCGCCAGCAAGTCGAGTCGGCCATGTTGCTTGCCCGGTTGGCCCAGGTCGGCACGCGCGACCCTGGCCAGCGTTCGGAAGCGGTGGCCTATTGGTACTCCTCTGCGCGCACACACCTGGAAGAACTGCTGAAAGCCTTTCCCAAGGAGGCTCAGCTATGGGAGCGGCTAGGTCGGGCGCAGGCTGCCATTGGCCGCGAGAAGGAGGCCGCCGACTCGTTTCGTAGGGCCATCGAGTTGTCGCCGGAAAAAGTGGACGCCTATGGGCTGCTGGCGCATCTGTTGCGGCACAGCCTGAACCAGCCGCACGACGCCGACAGCACCATCGAGCAGATGATAAAGTCCAACCCCGATTCTTTGCCCGCACATCGCATCGCCGCCAATTACTGGCGCGAACAGGGCGAGATCGACAAATCTTCGGGCCACGCCCTGCGCATGTTGGAACTGGAGCCGGACAACCGTGACGGCCTGCTGATGGCTGCACAGTGCGCATTGATCAAGGCGACGCGGGCAGCCGGGGCCGGCAATCGCGAGATGGTTGAAGAAAGCCTCCAGGAGGCCCAGAACTATCTGGACAAAGGCACCAAGCTTTATCCGCGCGACGTTGATTTGTGCCTGGCGGCGGCCGAAGCCCAGCGCCTGGCCGGCCGACCGGAAAACGCCATCGAGATTCTCCGCAACGGGCTGAAGGCCAACCAGGGCGAACCTAATCTGCTGGTGCAACTGGCCGACATGCTGCTGAACACGCAGCGCACCGACGAGGCGCACGAGTTGATCGAGCAGATCAAAAAAGCGCGCATCAACGAGGCGATCGTCAACTACCTCCAGGGACGCATCGAGTACAACCGCGGCAATTGGCGCGCGGCCCTGCAATTGTTCGAGAAAGCAGCCCCGGGGCTGACACCAATGGCCCAGACGCTCAAACAAGTGTACTTCTGGATCGGACGGTGCCATCGCGAGCTGGGCAACCCCGACGAGGAACGCCGCTATTACCGGCAGGCGCTAAATCTGGATCGGGATTTCGCCCCGGCCAAGTCGGCCCTGGCCAACTCGCTGATGGCCTCCGGCCGCATCGACGACGCACTGACGGAATACGAGACTCTGGTGCGTTCTGGGCGCGGACAGGCCGCCTCGCCGCTGTTCGTGGCACGCATGTTGCTCGTGCGAACGCTCCGCACGCCTCCGGCCGACCGCAACTGGGCGCAGGTGGAAGCCGCCATCGAGGAAGCAGCGCGAGAACTGGGCGATGCGCCGCAAGTGATCGTGTTGCGGGCGGAAGTGCTGTGGCATCAGATGCGCGCCGCCGAGGCCGAAAAACTGCTGCTGGCCGCACGCGACAAAAGCCCGCAGACCATCGAGTTCTGGACCATGCTTATCGCGCTGGCACAGCGGCAGCAGAAATGGGAGGAAGCCGACAAGCTGCTGCAACAGGCGGAAGATCGTCTGGGCGATCGGATGGAATTGCGGCTGATGAAAGCCCAGCAGTTGTTCCTCCGCGAAGGCAAGCAGTCTTCCGCCAAATTGATGGAGCTGGCGGGCAACGTGGAACGCTTTTCGGAAGAGGAACAAGTGCGGCTGTGGCAGGGGTTGCTGGAGATTTCCATTCGTCTGAACGATGTGGAGCTGACCAGGCAGTTGTGCAACTCTTTGGTGCGCAAGCAACCGAACAATGTGCAGGTGCAGTTCTTGCTGTTCGAGTTCGCCCTGCGTACCGGGGACAAGGCGGCGATGGAAGCCGCGCACAAGGCTATCCGCGATATCGAAGGCCAAGGCCCCTACTGGCACTATTGCGAGGCGGTGCGTTTGACGCTGCCGGTGACCAAAAGCGACGACCCGCGGCTGACCCAGGCGCTGCAACATCTGGCCGAGGCCGGCGCGGCGCGCCCCTCGTGGTCGCGCGTGCCGCTGTTGACCGGAACAGTGTATTACCAGCAGGGCAACCGGGCCAAAGCCCTGGAACAGTTTTTGAAGGCCATCGAGTTGGGAGAGCTTAATCCCACGGCCATGCGGCGCGCCGTGCAATTGCTGTCGCAGGAAGGGCGGTTCGAGGAGGCGCTGGGGCTTATCAGGCTGCTGGAAGCCCGCCAGGTGCCTCTGTCAGACGACTTGCAGCGGCTGCGAGGCGAGATCAGCTACGAGACCGGCGATCTGGAAACCGCGCTGGAGTTTGCGCGAAAGTCGGCCGCCGAGTCTACCGATTTCCGCGAGCACGTGTGGCTGGGTCACTTGCTGGACGTGGCCCGACGCCGCGCGCTGGCCGAACAAAACCAACAACTGGCCCAGCAATTCCAGGATGAGGCGGAAAAAGTTCTCCTTCGGGCGGTGGAGCTGAACGACGGCACGGCGGAAACCTGGGTGCCCCTGATCCGCTTCTACAGCGCAGCGGGCATGAAACAGCGGGCGGCAAAGGCCATCGAAGACGCCCGCAACCGCCTGCCCCAAGAGGAGGCCGCCTTGGCGCTGGCCCAGTGCTACGATGCACTGGGGCAACTGGACGCGGCATACGAGAATTATCGGGCGGCGCTGAACCGGGCGCCGGACCATCCGGCGGTGATACGGGCGGCGGCCGACTTTTATTGGCGAACCGGCCGAGCAAAACTGGCCATCGAGCAGCTAAACCGGCTGCTGGATGGCAAGGTGCAAACTCAGCCCGCCGATGTCGCCTGGGCACGGCGCCTGATGGCGGTCATTCTCGTCCAGCAGGGAGGCTACAAGAATCTGTTGCAGGCGGAAAAACTCGTCGAGCAGAATCTGGCCAGCGAAAGCAAAAGCGACCAGGACCTGCGGTTGAAGGTGCTGGTGCTTAACGCCTTCGGAACCAAGCCAAAACTGGCCGAAGCCCGCAAAGTGCTGGAAGACCTGGTTCGCGGCCGCCCCAGGCCGGCGGCCGACGACCGTTTCGATCTGGCGCGGGTATATCTCACCCAGGGAGACTGGACCGGTTTTACCAACGAGATGCGGGCCTTGCTGACGGCTCACAGCGGGGACCCGCGCTACCTGGCCGTGTACGTGGCGGCCTTGATGGATAACAAAGAGTTGGGCGAGGCGGAACGGTATCTGGACAGCCTGGAGCGCGTGGCCCCGAACACCTTCGAGACGGTGGGCCTGCGCGCCGAGGCGCTTTTCCGCCGCGGCAAACACGATCAGGCAATGGGCGTATTGAAGCAGTACGTGGATCGCCCCGACGCCGTTCCGGCCGACAGAGCCGTCAGGCTCCAACTGGTAGCCGACAAACTGGATGTACTGGCTCGCCGCACAACCGGTGCGGAGCGTGAAGTGTACGGTTCGCGCTACGCGCGCGAAGCAGAAATCATCTTTCGCCAGTTCGTCGACCAGCGCCCCAATCAGGAAATACTGCTGGCGGCATTTCTGGCCCGCCAAGGCAAGCTCGACGAAGCCCTGTCGCTGGTGGAACGCCTGTGGCAGCGCGCCGACCCGGTGATGCTGGCCGCTTCCTTGGGGGCGGTGATGCGTTCCGAAGAGCTTTCCAAGACGCAGTTCCAGCGGGGCGAAGCTGTGTGCCTGGAGGCCTTGCGACGCTTCGACCGCGCGCTGCCGCTGGTCATCATGCTGGCCGACGCCTACACCATCCACGGCCGCTTTGCCGACGCCGAAAACCTGTACCGCGAAGTGCTGCGAGACAACCCGGACAACTATGCGGTGTTGAACAATCTGGCCATGTTGCTGGCCGTTCAAGGCATCAAACTGGATGAGGCGTTGAAACTGGCCAACAGGGCTGCTGAGCTAGCCGGGCCGATCGCCCAGATTCTCGACACCCGCTCGGTCATCTACATGGCGATGGGCGATCCCCACAAGGCCCTGGCCGATTTGCGCGAGGCGATCGACAGCGCCGTGGCCCCCACCCGCCTGTTCCACCAGGCACAAGCCCTGGAACAGTTGGGCGAGACGCGCGAGGCGGCGCTGATGTTCCGCAAGGCGCTTGACCGTGGGTTGCGCATCACCAGCCTGTTGCCGCCGGAACGGGCAGTTTATCAGCGGTTGGAGAAGCTATTGCAGGACAGCAGACTGTAACGGGCCGATTGCCGGTCGCTAGCGCTGCTGGCTCTGTCGAGCGGTTTACGGGAAAGTTAAACGCTTTAGCGCAAACCCGGAACGCCCGTTGCTCAGCAAAGAAGGCGCCAGTGGATCAGGAAAGCGGGGGCGCTGGTCGCTTACGCTTCCGGCTCGCCGTATTCCTGCGAGTGCGCAACACAGCCGCCCCGGCTGCGGCCAGGAAACCGCTGATTGCCAGCCAGCACGTGGCTGGCTCGGGCACGGGCGCTGGTACAACAGCGTCGATGTACTGGCCAGCGGCAGCTTGGTCGGCCGATGTTCCGTCGAGCAATTCCCAGCCGTAAGACGTTCCGCCAGCAAACAACGGATTGCCCAATGTACCCGCGGAACTGGACAGCACCAGTTTTCCCGGGTTGCCAGGCGTGCCGAGTATGGTTACCGTGCTCTGCTGCACCATTGCGGCAGTCAGTTGTGCGCCAGCGGCGATGATCGTCGAGCCGGCGCCATCGAGCACGTCGATGCGCAATGAGGTGTTGACGTTCAACTGCGCGCCGGCGGCAACGGTGTAGTCCGACAGCGCCGTGTTGGGGGCATTGACCTGAAGCACACCTGCGGCGACGGTGGTCGGGCCGCTGTAATTTTGCGGGGCCGCCAGCACCAGCGTGCCGGCGCCGGTCTTGGTCAGGCCGGCCGTTCCACTGCCGGAATTGCTCACCGCTCCGGCCAGCACTGCCGTCGCCGCACGTACGTCGATCGTGCGCGTCAGCCCGTTCAGGTCGATAGGATTATGCAGCGTCAGGGTATTGTTGGCCGTCGAATCGTTGAGTACTAGGGTGGAGGGACTGAACAGCGTGCTTCCCCACAGCAGCGTTGCGGAGGAACTCAGGTTGACGCTGACTGCCGCCCCGTAGGCGCTCAGTCCGCTTGCTCCGCCGGGGATTTGCACCTGTCCGGGGCCGGTTCCCAAGGCGCGGGAGAAAGCGGCGCTGGTTTCCAGCACGCCGCCGCTGAGAAGCAAGTTGCTGCCGGCCGGCAGGTTCAGGCCGTCGTTGGCCCGCAGCGTGCCGCCCAGGACCCGCGTTGGACCGGTGTACGTATTTGTTCCCGTCAAGGCCAGCAGTCCTGCGGCGTTTTTGGTCAGGGCGGTCCTGCCGGCGTTGCCATCGCGGATAGCGCCGGCGTAGGTGCCGCCGCCGGCTACTGTCAGCGTGGCGGTTCCGCTTGCGCCGCTGTTGTTGACGATCACCGCCGAAGCACTGCCCGACAAAGAGCCTACCTGCTGTTCGCGGCCGAACAGATCAAACGTGCCGCCGTTAATGCTCAGGCTGGTGCCGATGGGCAGTCGATCGTTGCCGCCGTTGATGCGCAGCGTCCCTTCCTGGATGGTGGTGCTGCCCGCGAAGGAACACGCCGCCGAGATGGTCAACATGCCCGTGCCGGTCTTGATGATCGAACCGTTGCCGCTGATGCCGCCGCCCAGCACGTTGATGCCTGCCGGGCCGGCGAAGGTGAGCGTGTATGCTGCGGCGGTGGTGTCGATGCCGCCGCTGAGCGTCAGTGCGCCCGGCACTGCTCCCATGGTGCCGATGGTACTGTCGCTGCCGAGCGTTACTGTGCCGGTCAGCGAGGCGGGGTTGACCGAGCTGTTCGTCAGCGCGCCGCTGTAGATATTCGTCAGTTGCAACGGGAACAGCACGCCGTGGCCGTTGATGATGATCTGCTCGGGCACGCCCGACTGTCCGTTTAGGTCCAGCACGGCGCCGCTGGATACGAACGTAGCGGCCGCTGGACTGCCCAGCGCCAAGCTGTTGCCCAGCTTTAAGATGCCTGCGGTTACAGTAGTCAGGCCGGTGTAAGTGTTCGCACCGGCCAGTACCACGGTGCCGGCCGGCAAATTGCCGCTGGTGCCGACATCCATGAACCGGCTTCCATCGAGGCTGGCAGCTACGGTCAATGTGCCTCCGCCGCCGCCGAAACGATAATGCATTCCCTGGGGTATGATAGTACTTCCCACGGGGATCAAGCCTGCGCTGCTGGAGCCGAGGCGCACATCGTCGTGAAAGCCAGTCAGATTGATCGTACCGGCCGTAAGGTTGCCGTCGATGCCGATCACCCCGCGGGAATTGGTCTTGTCGAACCGCGCCAAAAAACTGGCCAGTTGGGTGGGCGAGCTGGTTGCCAGCCCGGCATAACCGCCTGCGGCGACCGTTATCACGCTGCTGGTGGAGACCGCCGGGAATGCGGAATACCGCAGCACACCGGCGTTGACGACCGTCGGGCCGGTGAGCGTGTTTGTGCCGCCCAGGATCAGCGTCCCGCTGCCTGTTTTCGTCAGTCCGCCGCTGCCGGAGATGTTGGCGGTGATGGTCAGATCGTTAGCGTATCCGCTGGCGTCGGTCGATGCGCCGCGAACGATGTCGAAGGTGCGCGAGGCCGCGCCGAGGTTCAGATTCCCCTCGATAGATGCCGGCCAGATGGAACGCTGGTAGCTCACATTGCCTGCCAGTGTGAGTGTTCCTGCTCCGGTCTTGACGGCGCCGCCCAGCATCGTCAGGCTGCCCACCGAGGCGTTGTAGCCGTCCAGGTCGAGCACAGCGCTGGGATGGATGGTCACCGCGGGGTTGGCCGCCAGCAGATTATTGCCCGCCAATCGCAGCGTGCCATCGACTACAAAGATTTCGGTGCTGGATATGCTGCCGCCTAGCCGCAGTGTGCCCACACCGGCCTTTGTCAACCGACCCTCGCTTTGCAAAGATTGCGCAGGCAAGCTGAAGACGTGCCCCTGCTCGGCGATATCGAAGACCCCACCGGCCGCCCCCCAAACCACTGGCCTGGTAGTATTGGCCAGTCCGGAGCCGACGATCCGCAGTGTGCCGCCGCCGAAAATTAACGGGCTGCCGGCGTCTCCCAGGTTCGCATCTTGTGTAACCTCCAGCACACCTTCGTTGAGATAACTGCCTTGGCTGTACGTATTGATGCCCCTGAGCACCACCACGCCTGGCCCGCTTTTGACGACTGCCGCCGGACCTGCCAGCGTGGCCGAGACCGAACCGCTGCGCAGCTGATACTCGAAGGCAGTAAGCGTGCCGCCGACGATCGCGCCGCCATCCAGTGTAACAACATCGCCCACGGTTACGCTGTGGCCGCGCAGGTCCAGCGTACCTCCGCCGATCAACACGGGCTGCCCGGCAGGAAGCGCAGCAGCCGAGCCGATCGCCAGCGTGCCTTCCAGGATCGTGGTTCCGCCGCTGTAGCTGTTCGAGCCGCTGAGTTTCAGAGTGCCGGGGCCAGCCTTGACTAGCGCCTGGGGAGTTGCGGCACCATCGACGATTTGCGAGCTGATAGTCAGGTCGTCGGCGCCCTGGCCGTCGGCAACAGTAAACAGGTGTGCACCTTGCGGCGAGCCGGGACTGGCCAGGTTGAGCACCTGCACGCTGATGTTTCCGCCGGAACCAACTCCGGAATAGGTGACTCCAGCCGCTTCACCGGCCAGCGTTAACGCAGCCGACAGGCCGCTGTTGAGTATCGCGCCGTCTTCGATCGTCACCGAAGCCACCGTCTGGTTGAAGCCTGCCAGGTCGAACCTTCCGGGGCCGGTCAGCACCAGCGGCGACCACTCGGGAATCGCTGCCCAAGTGCCGGCCTTCAGTGTGCCGTCGGTGACAATTGTCGGGCCAAGATAAAGGTTGCTGAACCCGCCGAGCACAACAGTTCCCGGGCCGCACTTGGTTATCCCGTCATCGCTGGAAATCAACACCGAGGTGTTCAGGTTCAAGATGTCTGCGGCGCTGGCTGTGCGGATGACCAATTCGGTCGGGCTGACGAGCCAATCGCCACTGAGCAGGCTGCTGCCGCCGCCGGACTTGACCAGGCCGCCTTCGCTGAGCGTCAGTTCGGCCCCCGGCGCCAGCAGGAAGTTGACGCCGCCGTGAAGGGTGAGCGTCTTCAGTTCCACGCTGCCTTGTGCGGCCGGGGTGGCGGTCAGCCGCACGTGTCGATCGGGCGTCACGCTGGTGGCGTAATCGTGCTGACCGGCGCCGGTGGTCATCGCCCGCACGTGTCCGGCCGAACTGTACACCGCGTAATACATTCCATCGACGAACGTCCCC
>Ga0209101_1000482_pt1 | contig 32473 bp, 28 predicted proteins | sample ConPoolayeCmetaG_FD_185481 | JGI IMG/M metagenome (GOLD analysis project Ga0209101, IMG submission 185481) | Hot spring microbial mat communities from California, USA to study Microbial Dark Matter (Phase II) - Cone Pool mat layer C metaG... ...
ACTGAGCGGCATAGGCTTTGACCCAGTTGGCCACACTCTGATGGTTCACACCCAGGTGTCGGGCTATCCGCCGCAGATTCATCCCATCCACGTACATCCGTACGGCTTGCATTCGTACTTCATCGCTATATCCATGCCGCTTAGGATTGGGCGTGTAGCGATATCCGCAGGCCTTGCATTTGTAGCGTTGACTCCCGACTTCAGTCCGCCCTGATTTGACCTGTTGCTTCTGGTTGTTGCATTTTGGACATTGCATGACACTATTATTGCATATATCCAGACAGTTAGCCACTCCCTCTCAGGGGGCGGGGACAGGCATCCACCGCCCCCTGATGCCGCCTTACAACGGGGCTACTTCACCGGCCTCTGCCGATGGTGTATCTACAGCCCGATCCACCTTAACAGCCTGAGGGGGGCGTTGCAGTTTCCACAGCGCGATAGGGACGGACAGCATCAGCAATACCACCGCAACCCAGAACGGGGCCTGAGGACCAACGCGGCTGTATAGCAGACCTCCCAGGTAGGGAGCCGGAACAGCAATGATCCCCAGCGCTGACATGAAAATGCCATACGTCATTCCCAACGCGCCTCTGGGAACGGCCTTACTCAACAGCGACGAGAAGGCCGGAGATGCCATCGCCCCTGCAATCCCAAATATACCAAAAGCGAGGGCAAAACCAACCGTCGTCGGCAACATGATCATCACAACCAAAGCCGCCCCCATCAAGAGGCCGCCTAGTGCGATCCCCCACCGCTCACCAATGCGGTCCGACACCATCCCGCTTGGCCACATGGCCAGCGCCGTAATGACCGACATGCCAGCCATCAGCCCGCCGAGCATTGTCTCGCTCTGCCTTCCGACTTCGGTGATGTACTTGGGCAGGAAGGGCCAGATCACCTGAAACCCCATATCCCTGATTCCATCCACCACGAACATCCACGTCACCAGCCCGCCGGCAACCAGAACCAAAAGCAAGGCACGCAGGTCACGCCCCAGATTGGCAGGGATGAGCCAGCCCGCACGTCTGGGAGACCTACGGGCCATCAGGATACGCATGACCGCCGCGACGGAGAAGATACCCGTTGCCGCCCACATCATGACCCGATAGCCGTAGTGGTCCACCAGAAAGCCTCCTAACAACGGCCCCACAATCTGGCAGGTCAGAAACAACCCCTCGACCAGCCCAAAGGTACTGCCAGTGGCGCCTTCCGGTGCTGACTCGGCAGTGTAGGCTTGAAAGCTGGGTGCAACCAGCGAACTCCCCATAGCCGCCAGCAGTGCACCTATCATGGCCCACTGCCACGACGGCGCTAAAGTGTAGCCAAGATAAGCCCCCAGACCGAAAACGCCCCCTACCGCAATGGTAGGGAGACGGCCCAGATTATCCGAGACCCACCCTCCTAACAGCCTGAAGACAATGGATAGAACAGTTTGTATGGTGAAGAAGATGCCAACCTGCTCCACTCTTGCGCCCAGCGTCTGAAGGTAGAGCGGCTCAAATGGCCCGAACATGTTGCCAGCGATATTGGCAATAATCATAGCCAATGTGACAATTGCCAATTCCCTTGGCATTTCACGCAGCCTCATGAGATTTACTCCATTGCCTGTAATGGTACAGCAACGATCATTCCCCTGCTGTTCAATTCCAAATTGACAGTCCCATTCAAATCCCTTACATTTGATGGCGTACTGGTCTGGCTCAGTCAATTGCATTCAAGGGGACTTCCTGTGACGAGCCTGCTCGCCATCATCAGGTTAGAAGTGCTGTTTATTCTGGGTCTTTTATTCCCGCTACTTATCCAGCTTTTCATCCTGTATCTTGCCAGCCGTGGATTGTGGGTCTTCACCCAGCGCTTCTTTGGACGCTGGATGTGGCTGGCGCTGGCTTTGGTTGGTGTGCCTGTCCACGAGCTGAGTCATGCTGTTGCTTTCCTCCTGACCGGGGCAGGTGTCCGGCGGATTGTTCTGTTTGCGCCGCATGGTCTGCCGGAATACGGTGGAGCCACAGGAGTAGTTGTCCCTGCTCATCCCCCTTCTGCCTTTTCGCGGACCGTCTCCTCAGTGGCGCCTTTCTTTGGATGCTCTCTGGCGGCTTGGCTAATCCTGCGCCTGTTGTTGCCGGGCTTCGAGGCAATAGAGGTTGTTATGCCGTCCGTCCCGCCAGACCTGATGACAAATGGATCAGTTGAGACGCTGTCGAGTGCCCTAGTCAGCTACTGGCAAGTGCTTGGACGGGCACTTTCTCAGCTCCAGTGGTTTGACTGGCGGACCTACCTGGCGATCTATCTGTCTGCTTCGCTCGGCATGGGTGCGGCCCCCAGCGCCGAAGACCTGAAAATTTTCTTCCCAGCGCTGGCTGGCATACTGGTAGTATTGATACCAATCTTTGCCCTCATGCGGGCCTTAGGAGACCCTGAAGCCACACTGGCTACCACACAAAGGGCGCTGTGCATCCCTTTGCAGGCAATCGGAAGCGCATTGAGCTATGCCACCGCCTTCACGCTGATCGTGCTAGTGGTCTTGCTGGTGTTGCTCCCCTTCTGGAAGCTTAGACGCTAGACGCGGCTTACTCAACGAATATCTCAACCCGTTCGCCATCGGCCTCGTCTTCCACCTCGACGATCTTGCCGCGCATTCCCTGCTTGATCGCCTGGATAACCTCCTGAAAGTCTAAGCCATTGAGATCAGGAGCAAAGCGTGCGCCCATACGCAGACCAACGTTGATCAGGCTCATAGGGATATTGATGCTGGCCTTCAGCCTGCCTGAGCGGCTATCCGTGACACGCACACGCATCATACCTGCCTCAAGCGGCTCGCCGCCGGCTGTCTGCTTTTTGGGGCCGCTCCCTGCCAGCGCCTTCAACAACTGCGCCCCTTCTTCGGCAGAAATCTTGCCTTCAGCGATCATATTCAGGATTTTGAGACGTTCCTCTGATGTAGACATTAAACCAAACCAGCCTCCTTATGTACCCCCCTGCAAGATGACAGGGTAGTCCCTCTTCTGAAAGTTACTGCTCTAAGCTGTACCGCATCTGGACAAGACGCCGCACCTGACGAAAGCCTGCCGCCTGTAGAAGTTGTTCCACCGGCTCATCATCTGCGGCTGTTTCCAGACGCACGATCCATCCTTCTAAGGCAGAAGAACTCAGGACGTGATGAAGCAAAGCACACCTGCCCGCCGGATCAGCGAGCGCCGGATCGAGAAACAAGCTCAGTTGTGCCCGCCGCCAGCTCACACGCTCCAGCCACAATGAGCCAAGCAGCCGCCCTGCCCAGAATGGGTCGGGGAGTACCCATCGTTCCTTTCGGGCCTGCCCCTCTAGCCAGTCGCCCAGAGGGGCAAAGGGGCTGTCCAGCAGGTCGGTGCGATCAAGCGGGCGTGACCAGATCATCCCCCCTTTTCGGGCGACTCTAAGAACAAGCTCGGTTTCCGCCGCCGCTTCATCGGGTCTCCGCCGACGGACCGGCCATTGGGGGGCGTCAGAAGAGAGAGACAGGTTATACAGTCCACCACATTCCCATTGAGCCAGTGTCTCATAACGCTCGAAGCCCAGCCCGTCATAGAGGGCAAGAGCCTCTGTATTGCCGGCTTCGACCTGCAAGGCAACCCAGCGTCCGCCCATCTCACGGGCCATATCGAGAGAGGCCTGCATCATGGCACGGGCAATCCCCCGGCGGCGATAGTCGGGGTGAACAGCCACGTTGGCAATCAGCCAGCCTTTGCCCAGCCAAGGGTGGATGCCGCCCCGATACAGGCTCACATTTCCTACCACGCGCCGTTGTTCACGCCACACGTAGCCCGTGCCGAGACCAAAAGCGGCTCGATCCAATAGCTCTAAGAGGGCAAGCAACGGCCAGAGATGCGACAGGGCTTTCATCTCGCGGATAACAGCCTGCCCATTGCTGTCAAGATGTGAGCTGAAACATATCTCAATCAGCTCAGCGATCTGATACAGATCACGTGACAGGCAGGTTGGCTGAAGCCCCTCACCACGCCGGGAAACACTCTGGCGACGCGCAAGCGCAGCGGCCATCGCTACTCCCCTTCTAGAGAGGCAAGAAGCTGTTCGGCCTGCTCAACGGTGATCTTTTTCTCTTCAAGCATACGCAGAATAGCCAGCCTCTCCTGATCAGAGACCGGTTCCGGCCTGCCTCTCTGACTGCTAACTCCCAGATTGATTTCAATCCGACGGCCACGCGAGGAAGCTTCTTCCACGCGGCGCTGAGCCTCCTCCACATGGCGCCGGGCGACACTCAGCTCACGCTCAACACGCTGACGTATCCGCTCGGACAAGCTCTGGCCCAACCCGGCTTCAAAGCGGCTGAATTGCTCATTGAGCCGGCTGGTCAGTTCAGAGAGATCAGCGTATAACTCCCTCTCAAATGCGAAGGAGAAGCTGTCCTCAGGGCTAAGCGAACCGCGTTGCGTGATACGCAGATCGCCGCCAGCCGAGGCATAAACAGCCGCCGCGCCATCACCAAAGGTCACAATCAACTGCTCACCCTCTGCAACAGCCTGTACTCCCTCGTCCAAGAGAAGACGGGTCCCGGCAGGCACAATGAACCGTACGCCGGCATCACCTTGAATACGAAACAGCGCATCACCCCCAACCGAGAAGCGGTAGATCGTTTCGCCTCTAAAATTGGTGCGCACCACCAGGCTACCGCCGATCTCGCTTATTTCCACGCCGGCAGAGACGTCACGCCCCACAAAATCCCCGCCAACCCGCCCGACTGTGATCGGCCCGGTCACATCCCGAATAAGCGCATCTCCGCCAATTGCCTCTATCCTGACCGGCCCGGCGGCCTCACGCACGTGCGCCACTCCTGCCACTCTTCCGGCCTCCAGCGAAGTAATGCGGCGGGCAGAGAGATCGGCGCGGGCGTGATTGACCTGTATCGGCCCGGTTATATCCTTGACCTGAAGATTGCCGTTGATCGTGCCTCCCAGCGTCAACGGCCCGCAACGCCTGATATAACAGTCACCTCCAACAGACTCGACAACCTCAAGGGAGCCGTTGAAATCCTTGGCCTGCAGATTCCCAGCCACGCTGGTAATCCGCACGACGCCGTCCGAGGGGAGGCGCACCAGCCCATCGCCGGGCAATGTCTCGATGACAACACTGTCTTCGTGAAGGGTATATTGGAATTCTCCCTCTCGGCTGTCAACTCGAGTTTCAGCCTCGTCCCAACCGCGTATCTCTAAATCGCCGCCGCAGGTCACGATCTCTACGCGCGGCGACGTGCCCAACCTCCAACGTTCAACTGTCATATCACTCTCCCCTCTCCGAACCTTACCTGCCCCGCAATCGGGCGAGCGCCTCTTCAGTCGTGATCTCACCCCGGCTCAACTGGTCGAGAATCTGACTACGCTCCGCCTCCGACAGACTTGTCCGCTCGGCTGTGTAATCGCTGACGACCTCAAAGCCCATCGTTCGGATCACATCCTCCAGGCGGGCACGGACCGTGGGGTAGGAGACTCCAAGCTCTTTCTCGACCCGCTTGATCGTCCCCTCACAGCGCAAGAAAGTTTCTACAAAGTGAAGCTGGTCAGCGTTAAGTCTGGACAGGCGGCCAAGCTCGAAATGCCCCTCGATGGAGGTATCACAATTGCGGCAATGCAGGCGGACAACATCAAGCGCCTGACCACAGATCGGGCAATTACCGGGCATGGGGTACATACGTGTCTCCCTCACAAAGCTCAAAAGAGCAGATACTGACCATGTTCCAATGAGGTCAATCCGTTTGTTGATATTATAAAATTATAAGTTGATATTGTCAATTATGATATTAATTTAATCAAGACGGGGCTTAAACGATTGATCGCCGCGCTGGATCAGGCGGATGCGCCGCTCCAGTTTTGTGCGCGGCAGAAGAACTAGCCGGCCGCACCCCTCACAACGCAGGCCAATATCGGCCCCCAGCCGGTAAACGCGCCAAGCGTTGGCGCCGCAGGCATGCGGCTTTTTGAGTGTGAGGATGTCATCTAATTGCAGATCAAGAGGCATGGCTTATACCTGTACCCTGTGCCTCTTTGTCCATCACAGACGCAGGGGAGAATAGTCTACAGCGTTATCGTCCAAGTTCAATGTCTCGCCGATGTAATTGCTTGTCGTCTGAGGGCTGGCATGCCCCAGCATCAATTGTACCTGCTCAATGCTTGCCCCTCCGCGCCGGGCTAACAGCGCCGCCGTCCGGCGCAAGTCATGGGGTTTGACAGGGGGCAGATTAACCTGAGCCGTGTAATAGTTGATCAGCTTGTAGATCGCGTGAGGGGTCATCCCCTTCCGCCCGACCAGCACACGGCCATCCTTGGTGATCGGCACAAATACCCGTTGTTCCGGGTCTGAGGTGTTCAGGCCGGAGGCTTCCCCCCAGCTCATGAGCAGTCGCCACACCCAGACCGGCAACTTCAGGGTACGGATACGCCCGTGCTTGCCCTTCAGGTTCGCAATGACCTTGTGCCCTTCCAGTTCTGTGATGTGCCCCCATGTCAGGTTGCAAATCTCCGAGCGCCGCATTCCCACTGTTAACAGGAGCGCAATAATGGCAGTGTCGCGCAGTCCTTTAACCGTTTCGCGATCAGGTGCATTGAGCAACTGCTTAGCCTGCTGGGCAGTCAGACGCCTGCCCTGAACCTCCCCCCTCACATGGGGAGGCTTGACCAGCTCAAGTTGTGGCAGGCCGGGGGCTAGACTGGGTTCTAGGGCGGCGGCAGTACGGATCAGGCCTTTAATCGTGTTAATGTGGGCCTGTATCGAACGGGGCGAGAGGTTCCGCTCATACTGAAGGTAGGCCACATACTGTTTCAGATGGGCTACCAGCGGCGCGGCTTCCTGACGGGCACGCCATTCAAGAAAGGCATTCAGACGGCTGACATAAGCCCGCTGAGTGTTAGGGGCCATGCCTGCCACGTAGGTCAGCTTAGCCTGTTCAAGCAGGTCATCGGGGCGCGATGCAGGAGTAATGGCATTTGGGTTGTCCATCAATGCGAACGACCTCCATGGGAGAGATCACTTCTTGTGGTATGATAGCCAGCCCCCAGCACTTTGGCTAGAGAGAGATTCTCTCGACGACTCATCAGCTTTTTTGCCTCACAGACAAAAAGATGCTAATACCATTGCTTGCCCTAGGTATCCCAGCGAGGCAAGAGGAACGTGAAGATCGGTATCCTTTCCGACACCCACAACCACCTAGAAAACACCGCCCGTGCGCTGAGCATCTTTCGCCAACATGGGGTGGAGCGGGTTATTCACTGCGGGGACATCACCACGCCTGCCGTAATCGAAACATTTGCCGGCTGGCAGGCTGACTTTGCGCTCGGCAACATGGATCGCAACATCAGCGACCTTAAGGCGGCTGTCAGGGCACTGGGGCTTGGCTCAGTCGGACACACCTGCACAATTGAAACGAACGGGAAGCGGCTCGTTGCGTGTCACGGTGACAACGCGCGAACCCTAACTGAGTTCATCCACTGCGGCCTGTATGATTACGTCTTCCACGGGCATACCCATTCCCGCCGTGACGAGACGGTCGGACGAACACGGGTGATTAACCCAGGGGCACTAGGCGGAACTGCACGGGAGTCCCGCTCCGTCTGCATCGTAGATTTGGAGGCAGCACAGGCGGTCTTTGTGGAGCTGGAGACAGGGTGAGCGTCACATTGCGGGGGTCAGCCGCCGCCGCGCGGCATTCCACAGCAACTTTACCTCTTCTACCCCCATCAGCATAATCAGAGACAGGTAAGTCCCAGCCCCTGCCGCGCTTGGCACAACGACCATCAGCACTTCTGAAAAAACTCCCGCCGGCGCCAGCATCTTGATCACACTCAGACTGCCATAGGTAACCAGCCCCATTGCCATTGCTCCAACAAGCACCGCCCCCAATGTACGGTAAATCCCATAACCGCTTAGAGGGCCTACTTTTCTACGCAGGAAAAGGGCTGAGATGCAAGTATGCAGTAGATGTTTAAACGAATCAGCGATCATCAGGCTGAACAACCCCAAGCGGGGGAGGAGCAGTACGGCTGTCAGCAGGTAAACAAGGATCGTCCCAACGCCGATTAGGGAGGGCGTCAGCGTGTCCTGCCGCGCATAAAAGGCAAACACCAGCAACAGGTCTACTGCCGCAAAAGGCAGTCCCAACAGGTAGAACTGTAAGGCCCGTGCCGTCATATGGGTATCATGAGCTAAGAAGTCGCCATGCTCATATAGGAGCGCTACGGTTGGACGTGCCAATAGAAACAGCCCGACAGTAGCCGGGATGATCAGCACCATTACCAGACGAAGCCCATGTGCCAATGTTTTGCGGAACGAGTCGCCATTGCCGTTGATCCGCTCGCTGGCCGCATGACTTGAAAGCGTCGGGAGTACAGCCAGCGAAATGGCAGTGGCCACCAGCCCCTGTGGTAACTGGGTTAAGTAAGTGGCATATCCCATCCAGGAAATGCCTCCTTCGCCTGTTTGGGATGCCAGACTATAACTGATTGGCCGGCTGATCAGGATGTCCACTGCCAGGGGAAGCAGGCTTGGCATATACAACAATGCAATACGTCGAAGTCCGGGATGCCTGAAGGTGAACTTCAGGTGCAGGCGGGCATCTCTAAGCCCTGGCATCTGCAACGCGACCTGCATCATCGCGCCCACCAGCAGTCCCAGCGCCATGGCTGAGATATCGAGTTGCCGGTGGAAGATCAATGCCAAAGAGACGATACTCCCATTGAATACCGCCGCCGTGAAGGCCGGGTAGCTGAAGCGCTTGAGAGCATATAACAGACCCGATAACACCCCCGACAGGCTTAGAAAGAGGACTGCCGGGACAGTGATGCGCAACAGGCGTGTCGCCAGTGCGTGAACTTCTGGGGAGGAACCACTGCTCAGCAGATAGACAACCTGAGGAGCAAACAGCTCAACCAGCAGAACAAAAACAGCCAGTACGACCACCGTCAGGTTGAGCAGTACACTGACCAACTCCCATAACCCCTTGCGGTCTCTCTCGGCATATTCGCTGAAGACAGGCACCAGCGCGCCGTTGACCATCCCTCCGATCAGCAGATCGTACAACATGGTAGGTACAATCGTGGCAACGCCAAAGGCATCCACGGCACCGCCCGCCCCGAAAAAGTGTGATTTGACCGTCTCGCGGATCAGACCGAGCACACGGCTGACAATGTTTCCCAGCGCCAGAATGCCTGCCGCCTGAGCAATGCGACTCGTTTCCTGCAAGGACGGTTGGGGAGCTGTACCATCCGGCGAAGCAGAAGGGGTGCTTTCACTGAGAGGCGAACCAGTTACCATACTTTCCCTGTGGACAGCGAAGGGCAGGTTTCAGCCCTGCCCGAATAGAGCCGATTTTACTGCTTGCTACGGGGCGCGGCAAACCAACAGCACCGCGATCAACGTTCCCAAATCATCAACCGCATCATACACTTTTCTGTGTTATCATGGAGGGCACGGATAGAAAACCTTGCTGTTTACCAGAGGATGGGAGTGAATATGTGCGGGAGATTCGCATTTGCGGTTGATTTAGAAGAGCTACGGGCAACGTTCCCGTGGCTGAATGTACAGGGTCAGGTACTTCCCCGTTACAATATTGCTCCCACCCAGCAAGTACCCGCCGTTGTCAATGACGGACTGACCACACTTACCTCCCTTCGGTGGGGGCTGATCCCCTCGTGGGCCAAAGATGCGGAAGTCGGTAACCGAATGATCAACGCGCGGGCCGAGACACTGGCTGACAAACCGTCGTTCCGGTCGGCTTATCGGCAACGCCGCTGTCTGATCCTAGCCAGCGGATTCTACGAATGGAAAAAAGAGCCAGCCGCAGATGAAAAGGGACGCAAAACACCCCTGTATATTCGGCTCAAATCGGGGAAGCCCTTCGCATTTGCCGGCTTGTGGGAGAGCTGGAAATCCCCGGATGGCGGAGCGATCCTCTCCTGCACTATCATCACAACCGCCGCGAACGAATTACTGGTGTCAATACATGATCGGATGCCGGTCATTCTGCCGCCAGAAACGCATCCATTATGGCTTGACCCCGCCGAGCGACAGCCGGAAGAGTTGAATGAGCTGCTCAGGCCCTACCCCGCCTCAGAGATGGAGACATACGCCGTCTCGACACTGGTGAATGACCCGCGAAACGATGTGCCTGCCTGCCTTACACCTGCATGAGGCTTGACAGGAGCTGACTTCATCAAGGAGCAGAGGTGGGAATGAGAGAAGGATTACTGGGGCGGATCGCCATAGCCTGCCCAAGCGCCACGAAGTGATCGGCTTCCCCCCCCAGCTCATCAAAAACAACCTGAAACGGCTGGGACTGCCCCGGCTCCAACCGTACCTCTGCCCCCAGATCGAAAGTAGCAAAGCCCACTACCTGATTCTGGGCATTATAGATTGCTACAACAATCTGTACATGATGTACCGGCAACAGATTGTGGTTAGTCACTCGCCCTTGTACCACCAGTTGCTGGTCTGCGAAGCCGGCAACCGAATCCAGCCCCAAGTCGCTGACATAGAAGGGATTCATCTGGGCCGGCTCGGCGCTCGCTTGGGCTGAGCACACAGTCACATCTGCCGGCAGGTTTTCCAGAGTGAGCGAAAATGGATTTGAGCCTCCCTGCCTAACGCGCTCCAACGCCGCCGGCTGGACCGCCTCAGCAATGACCACACCGATATTGTTACAGAAGGCGATCCGCACCTGGACAGCGGTAATGTCAGAAGGAGAGGCATTATACACCTCACCCATGTAGTGCGTCAGGCCTGCCTTATCGCGCCACAGGCTGGTGTTGACAATAGCCAGCTCAGCAGGATTGATGGCCGCTACACGTGTGCCCCACGTTGCCGATGAGTCTACACTAAAGCTGGAGGCCATTGTCTCCAGCGCACCACTCAGATAAAACGTATCCTTATCAGACAGGAAGACGCGCAAAGCAACAAAATATACTCCCACCTGCTCAATAGTCAGCGTTTCCCGCCCAGAAGCCCCCCGATTGTCGTTGTAAAAGAAAACGACCTGCAAGCGGCCATCCGGCAACTCGGCCCGGTTGACCTCTGTGTAGCCCAACTCAGACGCATAGTGCAGATGAATGTAGCTCTCAGCCAAGTTGCGCACTTCCTCTGCAGAGAGAAGACCTTCGTTGGTGATGTCCACTGTGACGCGACTGCCAAAGCCTATGGGAGGAATAAGCCGGGTCAGCAAACGCCGCTCATTTGAGTCGTCCAACGTCTCCCAGTCATCCGGCAAGGAGATCATAAACACACCTGTTGGATGACGATAGGTGACAAAAGTACGCAGTACCTCCGCAGGCACGGGGGTCGGCGCAGGGGTCGGGGGAGGCGGCGTAGCAGTGGGGAGCGGAATCGCTGTAACCGTTGCAGAGACTGCCGGTGGCGGGACGGTTGGCTCCGGGCTACATGCCCCTAACGCAATTCCAGCCAATAAGAGAAGTCCCAACGACCTGAGAAAGCGACTGTGTAAAGGTTGTCTAAACATGTTTACTCACGAACCGGAGGCCTGATCGGGAACATGATCCCGAAGTTGTTTTGGCCGTTCGGCGATCACAAACAGATGCGGGCTTGTCTCTTCGTAAGGGCTGAAATCATAATCGCCGCACAGCTCGACAAGGTGCAGACCGGCCCTTTCCAGCAACAACGTCATCTCTGATGCCATCGTATAGCGCATGACAAGCGGGACAAGGTCACGACGGACCATACCGTCCGGGCCAATCAGATCATAGACCCACGTTAAATTCACGATCTGGGAGGCTCGATCTACCGTAGCCAGCGAAAACTGCATCACCGGCTGGCCGGTCTGCGGATCAATAAACGTGCGTTCCAAGATCAGGCTGGGCACGTCCTCAGCCCGAAACATCTCGACCGGGTTGGGCAACGCGATTGCCAGCCCGCCGCCGGCGTCTAGGTGCGCACAGATGCATTCAAGCGCGGCGACCTGCCGGCTTTGGCTGGTCAAGTGCATGAATCCATGATAAGCAAACACAGCCAACCCAAAGCGCTCTTCCAGCATCAGCGAGGTCACATCGGCCTGCAACCATGTTAACAACGAGGGAGGAACGCCCTCCCGCTCTGTCCGTTCGCGGGCGCGGCCCAGCATAGCCTCTGAGATGTCAATCCCTACGACGCGGTGGCCATGCCGTGCCAGATAGATAGCAACGCGGCCTGTGCCGCAACCTATATCCAGCACCGGCCCGCCGAAGCGCTCGGCCAGCTCCAGATAGGCGGGAAGATCATCAGTGAAATGAGCGGTTTCAGCGTCATAATAACGCGCCAAACGGGCGTAGGGATCGTCCAGCGTGAGCCTCCTCAGGAAGACAGATGCTGTCGTCCGGAACGGGCACAGTGTAGCACAGGGGGATACGGTTCACAATTCCCCTGAGAGGCAGGATTCTACCAGCCATCAGCCTAACAGCACAAGGGGCAGGCAGGAGCCTGCCCCCTTGCGCTCAGTTAAAGGGACGAAAAGACAGCTTGTCTATCAGCTCGACGACACAGTGGTAAAGACGGTCACCGGCTCAAGCTCAAGCGGAGGATATATCTGCCCCGGCACGGGCGGCATCGAGTTATATACCCAGTCTACATCCAGCACGCCGCACCGGAATCCACCTATCGAACGAATCCCCCTGTATGTGCCGCGTACCAGCACATCTTCCATGTTCAGCGTCATACCGAAGAGGGCCATCGGCACGCCTTCCGGGATGACAGCCAATTCATCACCATAGGCTGATGTTGAGAAGATGATCCGCTCACTGCTGGCGGCCTGAGCCTGAATGACCGGAATGATGAGCGGATAACCATCGTCACTGATGTAAGCCATGAACTTGAGGTTATCTACTTTGTTCATCAGCTCCTGCGTCCAGAGGTTCAACACAGGGCGAGGCGCCGGCCTGCGGGCCAGATTCCGAGCGATCATGGTCTTGACAGCGGCCTGAATGATGTTCCCCATGGGCAGGTTCTGCTTGCCGTAGTGTTCCACCAGATCAAGGTAGTAAACCGTGTGAACGCCGAAGTAGGCGTTATAACGGAACATCGGGATGTTGTTGTACATCTCGTATTCTGGGCCGCTCTTAGCCGTGTGGGTAAAGGTCGCCTTGCCGCGCCATACTTCCTTTTGGAGTGTCATGATCAGGAAAGCTGTTTTAGGGTTGCGTTTGATGAAACCCTTGCTCAAACCTTCGGTGAACTGCCCGAAGGTCAATTGGGTCGGCGAGCTGGCTTGCAGGCTGGAAAGCAAGGTTAGATGAGGCAAACCTTCATCGTTGATTGTCGCCAGCATACCAATCTTCATCGCCGGCTTGAAGCTCTCAATATCTGAGGCAGAGAATGTCTTGTAGATCATCTTGGCGGTCATATCAAACCCTCATCATGTTAAAGAGGCTATTCCGTCTAATCTTCAATGCGTGCAGCCCCCGTCGGGAACACAAGTGCCGGGTTAACGCCCGAAGAACGGGCATAATCAGCCATCTGAGCCAGCTCCGCCCTGCTCATCAGCGGCGTACCAGCATAATGCCATTCAATGCCCAGCCGTTTGTATTGATCCCGGCACAGGTTGTTAAAGGCGCATAACTCCCAGCGCTCCACCACATCTGCAAGATGTTCTGCGATGAACTGTCCGATCCCGGTCAGGTTATCATAGGTCGCCGTTGCGTCGGGGATAAGCGGGGTACGAATCCACAGATGGCGGGGAAGCTCTCCAGCCAGCATCCTGTCACGGATGGTCAGCAGGTTGCGGAGAATGATCTCGTTAGACTGGCCGGTGTAGAGACGGTGTTTCTCTGGGTCAATCAGCTTGATGTCAAACAGAACCAGATCGGCATAAGGCAGTACACGGTTGAGAGCCTCGTCCGAGGCCAGCCCGCAGGTATCGAGAGCCGTGTGAATACCTGCCGCCTGCAAGCGGCTGAACACCGCCGCTGTGAATCCGGGTTGCATCAGCGGCTCCCCTCCTGAGAATGTCACACCGCCGCCAGACTGCTCATAATAAACACGGTCTTTAAGCAGTTCAGCAACCAGTGCCTCTATGCCGATCCGCCGGCCAAGCAGTTCAACCGCGTTGGCCGGACACTTACTCGCACATGTCCCACACCCTTCACATCGCTCTCGATCTATTTGCAGGCCTGCTGGGGTCATCACAAGGCATCCGCGCGGGCAGGAGTTCACACACGTCTGGCATCCCAAACATCGACTCTCAAACCACTGAAGCTCCGGCTTTCGGGAGATGCTCTCCGGGTTGTGACACCACCAGCAATGCAGAGGGCACTGTTTCATGAAGACAGTGGTACGGATGCCGGGGCCGTCTTCAGTGGAGAGGCGCTGAAGATGCAGGATCAGGCCTTCCACCTCTCTGGCAGGTGCGGTGATCATCGCCGTCTCGGTAACCATCTTTCCCTCAACCGCCGTCACATACTATGCATCTCACGGGCGATGATCTCGTCCTGCAACTCTTTGCCAATGGTGGTGAAGTAGGCATTGTAACCCGTCACCCGTACCAGCAAGTGGCGGTAGTTTTCGGGGTGAAGCTGGGCATCACGGAGCATATTGGCATCAATCATATTGATCTGGAGCGCCGTTCCTCCGTTCTCGATGTAGCTACGCAGGAAGGCTTTGAACTTCTCCCGATGCTCGGCATCACGGATGAGCGAAGGGTTGAAAGTCATGGTGTGACTGCCGCCATTGGGGAGCAGGTTGTAGAAATTATCCCAGTCGCCGCCCCCATTGCTTGACTTGCCTCCCAGCACCTTGCCCACTGAGTTGGCATTGGCAGTCGGGCCGTTAATATCTGCGCCGTTAGAGGGGCAGAGCGCATTTGACAGGAACTTGCCCTTAGGGCGGCCATCCGGGCTGGCAGGTAATATGTAGCCGTCCGAGATCCAGTAGTTCCAGCTCAACATGCCGGGGCGGAATTGCCGGTTCGTGGACTTAGTTTTATGCTTCCATGTTTCCTCAGTCCACACTTCCATCACGCGGCGCCCCATTGCGTCCGCCTCATCGTCATCACGGCCATACTTGGGGGCCTTGTTGATCGCTCTAGCCTGAAGGACCTCATGCCCTACCCAGTTATCCTTCAACGCTTGGATCAACTCAGCCATCGTGCAGACCTGTTCGTCAAACACCAGATATTTGACCGCCAGCAGAGAGTCAACGGTCGTAGCATAAGTGACCGCCTCGATGGTGACGTAGTTCAACTCCGGGCCGCCCTGAGTGATGTCCAGCCCCTTTTCAGCACAGCCGCGCACCAGACAGGAGAGGTAGGGAGTCGGTGAGAAACGCGCCCGGACGGCCTCAGTCCGCTCATACAGATCAACGATCTTTTGGACAATGAAGCGGGTCTGCTCAACGTAGGCATTCCAGAACTCATCAAATGTCTTGAACGTGGTCGGGTCACCGGTCGCAAGGCCATAGCGGCGCGGGGGATCAGTTTTGCCTGTCATGGGGTCAGTAAACGGCACCATATCGTAGCCATCGGTCAGCGCAAACTCAACTGCCTTAAGCAGGTTCAGGTTGGCATCCACCGTGCCGGAGCGGTCATTACCGACCATCGTATTTTCGAGGCAACCGACCGGAGCGTAATCAAACACATTGTTTTCATTGATCAAGTGCTCCACACCAGACTTACGGGCCTGAAGGAGCAACCCTGCCATTGAACGCTCATCGAAGTTGAGCAGGAAGGGCGCTCCCTGACTGCTGGCGATCATATCCACAACTTTATCCAGCAGTTCGTCGGGTGTGCCGCGATGCAAACGGACATTGGGTTTAGGCTCCAGGATGGGCGACATTTCGTCAATGACTTCCAGCATGGCGTAGGTCAGGTCATTGGTCATGTCCCGGCCCCCCGGCCCCATTCCAGACAGTGTCAAAAGTTGACCATAGCCGGCGGTGATTCCCTGATTGCCGCCTGTGCGGATCATGGCATCATAAGCCGTATTGCAGTGAATCCAGAAGCACTTCAGGATTTCCTTGCCAAACTCGCGATCCATACCCTCAGCGAGCGACTTCTGCCAGAAGGGGAACAGATACTGATCAATGCGCCCAAATGAAGTGCCGGGGCCGGGATAGTTTTCGTCGCTCATCACCAGCATATGGGTCAGCCAGAGAGACTGCACAGCTTCCCAGAATGTCTCAGCAGGCTCCCAAGGCACCCGCTTGAGGATACACGCCATCTCCAAGAGTTCAGCGCGGCGCGTGCGATCTTGTTCCTGCCCGGCTAGTTTTTCACACAGAGCGCTGTACTTGGCGGCCAGATCACGAGCCATTGTGGAAGCGGTCAACATAGCCCGCAATTGAGCACCCTTAGGGCCGCGCCTCTCCTTATCCGAGAGGGCCTCATAGCGGGCCTGAAGGTCGGCATGGATTCCTTTCCATCCTTCCTTGAGCACACGGGCATAGTCGGGAATGAGATGTCCGCTGGTTGCCCCGACATTGCCGTAGCCGTGATTGTGGAACCACAAGATCGCCTCACGGGTGCCGCCCTTCTCATATACCAACCTGCTGTACTCCTCCGCCTCTTCCTTAGTCAGGCAGGTAGAGGTTACGATGTTAAAGCGTGCCCCTGCGATCAGGTCGCCCGGCAGGATTTCCTGCGGCAGATAATTCACCATCACCTCTTTGACGAACCATGCTCGGCGCTCCGGCAGACTCCAAGTCCAGAAGTCCGGATGTAATGCCACAGGGCGGGCAGTCTGCTTAAACGCCGCCCGGAAGGTGGGGAAGAAAGCATACGTTTCCGGCACAATATAAAAGCTCAATTCCTGAAATTGAAAGTCCCATGGCGTGCCGGTCGTCCACGAGGTGAACTCGTTGTTCCATGTCCGTCTGACACCTTCAAAGTAGTAGTCGCGGAGCCATTTAATGCGCGGGGAGAGATTAGTAGGAGCTTTAATGGTATATCTAGGGGCACAAGTTGCGGCAGTTAAGTTTGTATCTGCGACAGCCATAGTGTAAACCTCCCTGTTAAGCTGTCATATTCTGATAAGAATCCTCTAGGCGGGCGGCCTTCAGTGCGGCGCCAGCAACTTTTGTGCGCCATGATTGAGCATCTCAACCATGACAGCCGCCGCGGCCTCCTCGTCCCTGTCAACAATAGCGGTCACCAGCCGGCGGTGGTAACCGTAAACCTCATCAATCGTTGCGGCATCCTGACAATAGCGGGTGAAAAATTGGCCGGTCAGGTTGGTATAGACGCTTTTGAAAGAGTTCATGATGAGCGGGTACATCGCATTGCCAGAAGCCAATGCAACGTGCAGATGAAAAGAAAAATCTAACTCAACCAGCCCGCGGACGTTACACCGATCAGATGCCTGTTCCTGTTCGACGATCTGGTTGAGCTGCTGAAGCTGTTCATCAGTGCGATGTAAGGCCGCCAAGCGGGCTGTTTCCCGCTCGATCAACAACCGCACATCTATCATGCTTTGCTTCAAAGCTGGGTCGAGGTCGCCCTCATGATAGGAAAGCAGTGAGGTCAGCAGTGCCAGGGAGCCGTTGGTCCTGAAATCATTTACAATGACCCCCCGCCTAGGAACGATGCGCACCAGCCCTCTCGCTTCAAGCTCAACAATTGCCTGATGAAGCACAGGCCGGCTGACATCCAACATGGCGGCCAATTGCCGCTCCGGCGGCAGGCGGGTGCCAACCTTCAGATCGCCCGACAGGATCAGCCGCTCCAGTTTCTGGATGCAGGCTTCTTTCAGACTGTTGACCTGTACTGGTTCCAGTATCAAGTCCATAGCAAGCCTCTCTGTTGATGCGTGGTAAAACCACCAGCCACCCTCATCATAAGCCAAATATTGCCCTGAGTCAATAGATGCCGCAAGAAAGATGGGGGCCGGGTATCTTCTGGCAATTCGCGCAGGGGCAGGCTATGCTATTGGCAAACCATGAAACTTTGGAACAGCGGAAGCAATCATGTGGCAGACTATTAAACGCTGGGGTCTGTTGGTCATTGTCGGTGGGGCAGTTCTTGGCCTTGATCAATGGGCTAAATGGCTCGTTGTCAACCGTCTGGCATTGGGCGAATCATGGGAGCCTATTCCCGCTGTCAGCGGATTCATTCGGGTCACCCGTAGTTACAATACAGGCGCCGCCTTTGGGATGCTCCCCTTCGCATCGGACTTCTTCTTACTGCTTGCTCTGATCACCATAGCCATCTTCGTGATCAGCTATCCGCGCCTGCCTTCCCACGCTTGGCTCTCGCGGGTGAGTGTCGCCATGATCAGCGGCGGGGCGCTCAGCAACGCTGTTGACCGTATCCGGCTGGGGCAGGTCGTAGACTATGTGCACGTTCAAATCACCCCTACCTTCTCAAACATCTCTAACTTTGCCGACCATGCTATCACGGTAGGCGTGATCCTGCTGCTACTTGACCAGTGGCGGGCAGAGCGGCAAGCCGTATCGTCCCTGCCGGCGGAAGAAGCCAATCCTGATTCAGAGAGGGCAGGCAGTCTGAGCAGTGCCGAGAGCGAGGAGACCGTCCCCCCTGAACAAGACTTGGTCACAGGAAGAGGCCGGCCAGATCAGTTGACAAGCGCCCCTCCAGACGATAAGCTATAGACAAATTCTAAATCATAACACGTTGAGCGGGACGAGTATCTGCACAGCAGATGCCCAGAGAGAAGAGACCACAGGCTGAAAGTCTTTTCCATCAGGCCGCAGAGAAAACCCCCCGCGAGTGCACCTCTGAACGAGCAATCTAGTAAGGGGTGACGGCTTGGCCCCGTTACAGGCCCATGAGATGACCTTACGGTCAAGTTGGGTGGAACCGCGTGCAGCCCCCCACGCCCCAATCAGCGTGGGGGGTTGTTTTATTGAGCGAGGAGGATGTAAGACAACCATGGCACAGACAGTAGAAGAGAAAGAAGAAGTCCCTTACAAGGAATCCAAGCTATACCGTATCCGGCATTCAGCGGCCCACGTTATGGCTCAGGCTGTGCTGGAGATGTTTCCAGAGGGCAAAATCGCCATAGGGCCGCCCATTGACGATGGGTTCTACTACGATTTCGACCTGCCGCGTCCCCTGACCCCCGAAGACCTGGAGCAGATCGAGAAGCGGATGCGCCAGATCATCGCGGGCAGACACCCCTTCATTTACCGGCAGGTCAGCGCGGAGGAGGCTCGTCAAATCTTTGCTGATCAGCCCTATAAGCTGGAGCTGATAGAGGGCCTGGTCAAAGGCGGAATTGACGAATACGGCGAGGAGGCTGATGAACCCCCTGTCATCTCCACCTACAGACATGATCACTTCGAAGATTTGTGCCGGGGGCCGCACGTTGAGCATACCGGCGAGATTCCTCCAGACGCTTTCAAGCTGATGAGCGTGGCAGGAGCATACTGGCGCGGTGATGAGCATAACCCCATGCTCCAGCGCATCTATGGCACGGCATGGAACAACAGGCAGGAGCTGGAGCAGTACCTCCATATGCTGGAGGAAGCCAAGAAACGCGATCACCGTAAGCTGGGGAAAGAGCTGGAAATCTTCATCTTCGATGATGAGGTTGGGCCAGGACTGCCGTTATGGCTGCCGCGCGGCGGCGTGCTGATCGAGGAGCTAGAGAAGCTCGCCAAAGAGATGGAGGAGAAAGCCGGCTACGTGCGCGTCCGCACCCCCCATCTGACGAAGGAGGACCTGTTCCTGCGTAGCGGCCACCTGCCCTATTACGCCGAGAGCATGTACCCGCCAATGGAAATGGAGGGCGTGCGCTACTACGTGAAGCCCATGAACTGCCCAATGCATCACAAGATATTCGCCAGCAAGCCGCGCAGTTACCGTGAACTGCCCCTCCGTCTGGCCGAATATGGCACCTGCTACCGCTATGAGAAGAGCGGTGAGTTGTTCGGCCTGATGCGTGTCCGCTCCATGCAGATGAATGATGCTCACATCTACTGCCCGGAGGAATTGTTCGAGGCAGAGTTCATGGCTGTTATCAGGCTTTACCAAGAATACTTCAAGATATTTGGCATTGAGAAGTATGTCATGCGCTTGAGCACGCACCACAAGAAGGGTCTGGGCAAGAAGTATGTAGATAACGAGCGTCTATGGCTCAAAACTGAGGAGATGGTACGCCGGGCCATGAACAACGGCGGCATCCCCTTTGTCGAAGTGCCGGACGAGGCGGCCTTCTACGGCCCTAAGATTGATGTGCAAATCTGGAGCGCCACAGGCCGCGAATTCACGCTGGCAACCAATCAGGTGGATTTTGCACAGCCGGCCCGCTTTAACCTGACCTTTGTCAACCGCGAGGGGCAGGAGGAGACTCCGCTATGCATCCACCGGGCGCCGCTCAGCACGCATGAGCGCATGATCGGCTTTTTACTTGAACACTATGCAGGGGCGTTCCCGGTGTGGCTGTCACCAGAACAGGCACGCGTGATCCCCATCACGGATGGGCACAATGAATATGCAACTCGGCTGGCAGGACGCCTGCGGGATGCCGGTATTCGCGCTGACGCCGATCTCAGTTCTGACCGGATGAACAACAAGATTCGACAGGCCCAGCTTATGAAGATTCCGTACATGCTGGTAGTCGGTGACCGGGAGACGGAACAGAACACGGTTGCATTGCGCAAGCGGGACGGTACCCGGCAGGATGGTATGCCGGTCGAGGAATTCATCGCGCTGGTCAGGGAACGTATTGCTTCCCGCTCAAGTGAGCTGTGATGCAGAATACTCAACCAGCCCTATAAACAAATCGGAGCGCACCCCCTTGAGAAATGAGCCGGCGGGTGCGCTCCTGACTATAGATTGCCCAGACCTTAACTCTTTCCGAGACTGACGCCAGTATAGATGGCCGGAATATAGTTCAACTCGCGTGCCTTGGCCTCCAGCTCCTCACGGAACTTGGGGTGGGCAATGCTGATGAGTGACTGCGCCCTTTCGCGGATCGTCTTGCCATGCAGGTAGGCAACCCCATATTCGGTCACAATGTAATGCACATCATTCCGCGAAGTGACTACCCCTGCACCCGGCTTTAACTGCCAGACAATGCGGCTCATGGTATCGTTCTTAGCAGTAGACGGTAACGCGATGATCGGCTTGCCCCCCTTGGAACGGGCCGCGCCGCGTACAAAGTCAACCTGCCCGCCTACACCGCTATAGAACTTGTGCCCGATGCTGTCAGCACACACCTGTCCGGTCAGGTCAACTTCCAGCGCCGAATTGATTGATACCATTCTATCGTTCTGCGCGATCTTGAAAGGATCATTGGTGTACTCCGTTGGGTGCAGTTCGACGATAGGGTTGTCGTGTATGAACTCGTAGAGCCTCTGAGTTCCCAGCACAAAGCCGGCAATGATCTTGCCGGGGTGGAATGTCTTAGCTTCGTTATTAATCACACCGGCATTGACCAGATCAATTACCCCGTCGGAAAACAGCTCAGTATGGATGCCCAGGTTCTTTTTGTCGCCTAGATACTGCAACACAGCATCCGGAATCCCGCCAATGCCGGTCTGGAGGGTACTGCCATCCTCGATCAAATCAGCGATATGCTTGCCGATTGCCTGCTGGATAGGCGACGGCTCACCCATTCGGACTTCCGGCAGGTAATAGTCTACCTCAACCAGATGGTCTATCTTGCTGACATGGATAAAGCTGTCGCCCAGTGTACGGGGCATACGGGGGTTAACCTCAGCGATCACGATTCTGGCAACCTCAGCCGCTGTCTTGGTGACCCCTACCTCGACGCCGAAGGAGCAGAAGCCGTGTTCGTCAGGCGGCGAAACCTGAATGAGCGCCACGTCTATGGGCATCTCCCTTCGGAACAGGATAGGTATCTCCGAGAGAAAGATAGGGGTAAAGTCTGCACGTCCCTCTTGAACAGCCTGACGCACATTCTCCGAGACAAACATGGAATTGACCCGGATATGCCCCTCCATCTCTGGCTTGACATACTCGGCATCCCCAATGACCAGTACCTGTACGATCTCTACGTTAGTCAGATCGTAAGCCCGTTCTACCAACGCGTGGAGAACCTTCTGCGGGACCGAACAGTTTCCGGTCAAGAAGACCCGATTGTTTGACTGGATGGCCTGTACGGCCTGCTCTGCTGTGCAACGCCGTTCATGGTAAAGCTGTGCCCAATGCGTCATTTCTACGCTCCCTCAACCAAGGCCGCCAGAGGCCCGCTGTAAATCTGTCCATTGTGGAGAGCTACTCCACGCCCCAAAGCTGGATCAGCCTCAATGGCCGCCTCTGTGCCCATTCTGGCCAGCCTCTGGATGTAAGGCCATGCCGCATTCAGGTAGGCATGAGTAGCGGTACGTGCCACTATACCCGGCATGTTGGGCACGCAGTAATGAATCACGCCCTCTTCGATAAAGACGGGGTCTCTATGGGTCATAGGCCGGCTGGTTTCAACACACCCGCCCTGATCAATGGAGATGTCGAGTATCACACTGCGCGGGCGCATCGAGCGGACCATCTCCCGTGTCACCAGCACGGGAGCGCGCTCACCAGGGACTAACACAGCCCCGACCAGCACGTAAGCCCGCTTCACAGCACCAGCTATGTTGAAGTCATAGGAGACCATTGTAGAGACGCGGCCCTGAAAGCGCTCGTCAACGTAGCGCAGGCGCGTCAGATTTTGATCCAGTACGGTGACCCGCGCCCCCAAGCCCAGAAAAGCCCTCGCGGCACTGATGCCAACTACACCTGCGCCCAGAATACACACGTTAACAGGAGGATGACCAGCTAACCCGCTGATCAGAACCCCCCTGCCTCCCCCGTCGTTCTGGAGCCAGCGGGCGGCAATCTGGGGAGCCATGCGGCCGGCAATCTCACTCAGAGGGCGTAACACTGGCAGGTCCCCATCGTCGGTCTGGATCATCTCGTAGGCTATGGCTGTGATACGCTTCTCCAGCAGAGCCGCTACCAGCTCCCGCGGGCGGGCCGCCAGATGCCACAGAGCGCAGATCGTCTGCTCCTCACGTACCAGCCCTATCTCGCTGGAGGTCAGACTACCGATCTTCAAAACCAAGTCAGCCCGCTGATACACCTCCTGAGCACCATAGACGATCCGCCCCCCTGCGCGTTCGTACTCTACATCCTCAAAACCTGCCGCCCGGCCTGCTCCCTGTTCGATGTAGCAACGATGCCCGGCTTGGGTTAACAGGCCGACAGCTTTGGGCGTCACACCGACACGGTATTCACTGTCCTGCCGTTCAAGAGGTATCCCGATCTCCATTGTATTTATTCTCCTCGTCGGAAACTTCTTAATCAGCTTGAGGACTATTCAGCCGATCAATCACTGCTCGTACTCCCGGAACCCGAGAAGCCACTGCGATGGCGGCCACACGCTCCTGTTTGCTGTTGACCTTTCCGTAGAGGGTAACTGTGCCCGCGTAGCTGGAAACGCCAATCGGAGATGGGATTGTTTTCAAAGTGGGGTCAACTGCCAGAGCCTGTGCTACAGCTATCTCTAGACTCTCATCATCGTAGAGGCGGTCAATCACCTTCTTTACACCGGCGGTAGTAGATGCGGCATACAGGATCATGCGACGCATTGTGTCGGTAAATACGACCCCCTCTAGAGTCACCACCCCGTCTTTCACATTTACTTCGACAGGCACTCTCGTTTCACGTATGGGGTTAAACGACTCGATGGCATCAACTACCGCTTCGTAAATATCTAGGTCGGTCAGAGATTGTTGTTCTTGAACCATGAGATTCTCAGCCACATTCACCTCCTCATACAGAGCAGAATGTCTGCTTCATCATGCCACAGCTTAATGATAGTAGTCAATGAACAAAGTGCGAAACGAAAGTTCCTTTTGTCACAAATAAAACGCAGGGCAGATGCGCCATCACAATTGGAAGAACATCCCCAAATCAGCCTGACAGAAATAGGCCCTGTAGGCGGCGGCCTCCGCTAACAGCGCTCGGATGGCGTCTTGAAGGGCTTCCCTCTCAGCCTCAGCCGTGTTACCGTTGGTGATGAGGTGCGCCCGGTCGGCATCCAGCCATTCAATGGAAATGTGCCCTTTGGCGGCCAGCCATTCTAACCCCCGCCTGACTGCGATCTCACGCTGAGCAGTTGCACTCGCCAGCTTCAGGATAGACACTTCACCGGCATAGTTATTCAACGCGTATTTCACCAATCCCCCCAGACGCTGTAGGAAGGCTCTAGGATGACCCTCTGGCTTGTGCCGGGCAATGACATACACGGTATGCGGCTGGGTGACCCCAAGCATCTGTTCCAGCTCCTGAGGCCCCGGCGGAACTGTCCAGATGGCTAGCACAGGGCATGGGCAGGCTGTGGCGCGGTCAAGACGGCGTATGCTGGCAGGTATCCCGCCGGTACTGGCATCCGCCCCCTCGACCCATACTCCTGCCCCCGTGCCTAACTCCTCCCATGCGACTCTCTGAGTGCGCCAATCCACCAACCGATAACGCGGGCCGGCTTCCACTTCGACCACTGCGCCGGCTGTAGGCCGGCTGGCCACCCATTCTAGTTGTAAGGAACGCCTCCCCCGATAGTCGTTAATGCGGGGAATGTAAAGCAGGTCAAAAACGGGGGGCGGGAGAGAACACTCGCTCCCCTCCCACCAGATGAGGGGGTAGCTTCTTCCCTCTCCATCCTCAACAATCAGGCGGCGGTGTTTGCCATTCGCTCCAAATGCCGTGTGCGCCGCGAGCCTTAAGCCGGAATCCATCAGGAGTACCGGCGGGTTGGCGGCCCCAAAGGGAGCCAGCCGGTTGAGTTCGTCAGCCAGTTCCAGCGAGAGATCGGCAAGAGGGAGGATCGCATCAATAGCATAGCCGTCTACTGCGCTGTGATCCCATATCTTCTGAACAGTGTTCGACAGCCGCCGCCGAAACTGCGGGATCAAGTCGGCGTCCAGCCGCAAGCCGGCGGCGCCGGGATGCCCCCCATACCCTAGCAACAGGTCAGCATTGGCGGCAATGGCCGCGCCGATGTCCACACCCGGCACAGAACGGGCCGAGCCGCGGGCTATACCGTCCTCAGCAGGGGTCAGCAATACCACTGGTTTGTGATACTGCTCAACCAGACGAGAGGCAACAATACCGATCACGCCGGGATGCCAGTTAGGACCTTCCAGCACCAGTGCTTCAAAAGAGAGGAGCGATGGGTCTCTAGCAATCTGCTCCTGTGCCGCCCCGTATATCTGATCTTCGATCTGTTTACGGCGATCATTGAGCACCTCAAGCTGGGCCGCAATTTGCTGGGCCATCACTTCATTGTCGGTAGTCAATAATTCAACGGCCAGCCGCGCTTCATCAAGTCGTCCCAGCGCATTCAGGCGCGGCCCAAGCTGGTAGCCGATCATATCTGCCGACATGTTAAGGGGGTCTATACCTGCCGAGCGCATCAGTGCCAGCAGACCAACCCGCCGCGGGAAGCGCAGGGCCTCAATCCCAAGCTGAAGCAGATAGCGCGTATCATGACGCAAAGGAGCTACGTCTGCCACTATCCCCAGCGCGACAAGGTCAAGGAACTGAAGCGCCTCATCCGAGCGGCCAGCCAGCGTATACATCTGGCGGGCCAGCATGAAGGCCACGCCCACGCCCGGCAGATCACGCAGAGAGTGGCCAGCCGGAAGCCGCTGTGGGTTGACAACGGCAGGGGCCTCAGGCAACCGTTCGGGCAGGGCATGGTGATCCGTAATCAGCAGGACAGCATCGGCTGTGCGGGCTATATCTGCCGCCTCATGAGCGGCTACGCCGGTATCACATGTGAGTATGACCCGAAAGCCTTGCCCCAAGTAGTCCTTCAAGACATCCGGCTGAACGCCATGACCATGCTTCAGACGGTGGGGAATGTGGTAGGAGACCCGCCCGCCAAGCCGGCTCAGCGCGTCCGTAAGCAAGGCGGTCGAGGTCTGGCCATCTACATCAAAGTCGCCCCATACCAGAATGGGTTCGCCCCGTTGGATGGCATCAAGCAGATGTTCTGCCGCCGTCACAAGGTCCGGCAACTCAGTTGGCGGGGAAGGAGAATAGCGGGCCGGATCAAGGAAGGCCAGAGCGGCTTCGGCCTCACTGAAGCCGCGCCGTGTCAAGATGTCAGCTACGAGCGGATGGCCGCCGACTGCTTCTCGGAGTGCCGCGCTGGCAGTTATGTTGGAAGGAAACAACCACTTCATTGTCTTTTACTGACCTGCCCCGCTGTGGTACAATTACAAACATAGACTATTTTTGTCCGCATAATCTTTGGTTCATAAGCTCCACATTGGGTATGTATCTGACCTCAGTATAAATACATCGTGAGGCAAGATGACCATCTCAGAACGGAAAGCCGATCCATTTGGTGCACGTGTGCCGCTTGAAACAGGCAACGGCACAGTCTCGGTTTATCGCCTGAACCGCCTAGAAGAGACAGGCATTGGCACTGTATCCCATCTCCCCTATGTGATCAAGGTCCTATTGGAAGCGGCGCTCCGTCAGGTTGACGGGTTTGCCATCACGGAAGAGGATGTGGTAGCCCTGGTGGAGTGGAAGGCTGACCAGCCAGAGAGGCGGGAGGTCCCTTTCATGCCTGCCCGCGTGATCCTCCAAGACTTCACCGGTGTACCCAGTATAGTTGATCTGGCGGCCTTGCGCTCGGCTATGGCGCGCCTGGGCGGTGACCCTGCCCGCATCAACCCTATTGTGCCGGTTGATCTGGTGATTGACCATTCGGTTCAGGTAGATCAATTTGGGTCAGCCTTCGCCCTATTCTATAACGCCAGCCGCGAATTTGAGCGCAACCGCGAGCGGTACGAATTCCTACGATGGGGTCAGAAGGCATTCGATAACCTGCGTGTAGTACCTCCAGCTACAGGCATTGTTCATCAGGTCAACTTAGAATATCTGGCAAAGGTTGTGCAGGTCCGTCTAGTCAACGGTGAAGAGACTGCCTTCCCTGACTCACTAGTCGGAACAGACTCACACACGACGATGATCAACGGGCTGGGCGTGGTAGGCTGGGGAGTAGGCGGCATCGAGGCGGAATCGGTCATGCTGGGCCAGCCGATGTTTATGCTCATGCCGGAAGTAATTGGATTCCGGTTGTCCGGCGAACTGCCAGAGGGGGCGACAGCCACCGATCTGGTATTGACCGTCACGCAGATGCTGCGGGCACGCGGAGTGGTCGAGAAGTTCGTTGAATTCTTTGGCCCCGGTGTGAGCAAATTGAGTCTGGCTGACCGTGCCACAATTGCCAACATGGCACCAGAGTATGGCGCAACGATGGGGTTCTTCCCTGTGGATGAGGAGACCCTGCGCTATCTGCGCAACACCGACCGCGGCCCAGCGCTGGTTGATCTAGTTGAGCGATATACCAAAGAACAGGGCCTCTTCCGCACTGATGACTCCCCCGAACCGATCTACACCGATACACTCTCCCTCGATCTAGGCTCGGTCGAACCAAGCCTTGCCGGCCCGAAGCGTCCTCAAGATCGGGTGCCGCTCCGCGAGGCACACCGATCTTTCCGGCAGGCCCTCAAAGAAGAGTACAACAAGCCTGAGAATAACAAGGCGGTGATCCGCTTCAATGGAACGCAGGCAGAGCTTGCACATGGGGCTGTAGTGATCGCCGCGATCACAAGCTGTACAAACACTTCAAACCCATCGGTGATGCTGGGGGCCGGCCTGCTGGCTAAGAAAGCTGTTGAGTATGGCCTGAGCGTGCCTCCCTACGTCAAGACCAGCTTGGCGCCCGGCTCAAAGGTGGTCACCCGCTACCTGAAAGATGCCGGCCTGATGCCCTATCTGGAGGCACTCCGCTTCCATGTGGTAGGTTATGGTTGCACAACCTGCATCGGGAACAGCGGCCCTCTGCCAGAAAATGTAGCCACTGTGATCAAGGAGAATGACCTAGTGGCCGCCGCTGTCTTGAGCGGAAACCGCAACTTTGAAGGGCGCATTCATCCGCTGACACGGGCTAACTACCTGGCCTCTCCTCCTCTTGTGATCGCTTATGCCCTAGCAGGAACGGTAGATATTGATCTGTACAACGATCCAATTGGCCGCACGCCGGCGGGTGACCCTGTCTATCTGCGGGACATCTGGCCCTCTCAGGATGAGGTCCGTGAAGCCATCGAGACAGTGCTCAGGCCTGACTTATACCGGGCCGAATACAGCAATGTGTTTGACGGCAACCCGGACTGGAATCAGCTTGATGTCCCAGAAGGTGATCTCTATCAGTGGAATCCGGAGTCTACCTACATACAGGAGCCGCCATTTTTTGTATCCCTTTCTCCCGATCCACTGCCGCCATCCGACATCACAGGGGCACGGGTACTGGCTTTGCTGGGCGACTCGGTGACCACCGACCATATTTCGCCTGCCGGCTCTATTGCTCCCAACAGCCCGGCGGGCCGCTATCTGCTTGAGCGCGGTGTGCAGCCTGCCGATTTCAACTCCTACGGTTCGCGGCGCGGCAACCACGAAGTCATGATGCGCGGGACATTTGCCAACATCCGCCTCAAGAACAAGCTTGTGCCGGGGGTTGAGGGCGGCGTGACCATTCATCTGCCAGAGGGCGAGCAGATGAGCATTTATGATGCCGCCATGCGCTACCGCGCTGAGGGCGTCCCCTTGATCGTGATCGCAGGCAAAGAATACGGCACCGGCAGTTCACGTGACTGGGCCGCCAAGGGGACTGCCCTGCTTGGCGTGCGGGCTGTGCTGGCAGAAAGTTTTGAGCGCATACACCGCAGTAATCTGATCGGCATGGGAGTACTACCCATTCAGTTTAAACCGGGTGAGAACGCCCAGACACTCGGCCTGACAGGCACAGAGGTCTACAGCCTAGAGGGGCTTACTGATCCGCACCCCAAGCAGGATGTGGTCATACGTACTCGGAACGCAGAGGGAAGTGAGAAAGTCTTCACGGCGACTGCACGCCTCGATACACCGGTAGAGATCACCTATTACCGCAACGGCGGCATTCTCCATACTGTCTTGCGGGCTATGTTGAAAGCGCCGAAGCAGGGATGATCGGGGCAAAGGGCTGGGGCGTTGTCTCTCATTCAATGCCGGCATAAGATGAGACCGTCAGCAGGCGCTCTGGCCGCCTTGACCAGCAGGTTTTACGTTCGTCAGATTGGAGAGTCTGAAAGGGAACTTGTTTATGGCAACATTGGTCACCACTGTCCGCGAGGCCGCTCGTTACAGAGGAAAGGAAGGGCAATTGGCATGGATCGGTCACCGGGTGGCCGGGCTGGGCACACTGCTCTTCTTCATCCTGCATGTGATTGACACGTCGTGGGTCTACTTCTGGCCGCAGGGGTATGCACATGCTATCGCGCTGTACCGCTCACTGCCATTCCAGATCGGCGAGCTGTTGCTGGTGCTGGCCGTGATCTATCACGGCCTCAACGGGCTACGGATCGCCATCATGGACTGGAGGCCCCAATTGTGGGCTTACCAGCGGCAACTTACCCTGGCGACCTTTGGCCTTACCGCATTGCTGTATGCACCCGCTTTTATCATCATGGGCAGGCATGCGCTGGAAAATCTGTTACTAAGATAGAGGAGCGCGTCATGGCAACTCGATCTCTACCACGCGGCATCAACCGCTTTGAGACTCTAGCATGGCAGTTCATGCGCTGGTCAGGTGTGCTGATCATCCCCCTTGCCTTCATCCACCTGGGGTTTATGCACCTGATCAACAGCGTCTATTCCATTGATTATCACTGGGTGATCGAAAAGCGCTGGGCTATGCTGGGCTGGCGCATTTACGACGCGCTGTTGTTATGGTTTGTCGGCCTGCACGCGTTCAACGGCCTGCGCCACATCATCAATGACTACCTGCATCACACAGGGCTGAATCGGCTGGTCAAGGTTGCGGCGGTTATCCTCCTCACCGTAGTTTTGGCTCTCGGCTCTATTGCGCTGATAGGAGCACCGTTCCAGCCCGACCCCAGTGTTATCCGTGCCGCTGAGCAGTAAGGGCGGGGGTAGGCATATGCGAATCCACCAGTACGAGGCTGTCATCGTAGGAGCCGGCGGGGCGGGGTTGATGGCCGCCTTATATGCCTCACGCCGGGTCAAAACCGCCGTCATCAGCAAACTCTACCCCACCCGGTCACATACCGGAGCCGCTCAGGGAGGCATCGGGGCGGCGCTAGGAAACCACGAAGAAGATCACTGGGAATGGCACGCCTTTGACACCGTCAAGGGATCAGATTATCTTGCCGATCAGGACGCCGTTGAAGTGCTATGCCGTGAAGCCGTAGATATGGTGCTGGAGCTGGAGCACATGGGACTGCCGTTTGACCGCACCGAAGACGGCCGTATCGCCCAACGCCGCTTTGGAGGACACACCAGCAACTACGGCGAGAAGCCGGTCCGGCGTGCCTGCCACGCGGCTGACCGCACCGGCCACATGATCTTGCAAACGCTCTACCAGCAGTGTATTAAAAACAAAGTCACCTTCTTCGATGAGTTCCATGTCGTTGACCTGATCATGAATAACGGGCGGCCTGCCGGCGTGATTGCCCTTGAATTAGGGAGTGGGGAACTCCATGTCTTCCAGGCTAAGGCTATTCTGTTTGCAACGGGCGGATGGGGCAAGCTGTGGCAGATCACCAGCAACGCTCACACCCTGACGGGGGACGGAAATGCCGTTCTCCTGCGGCGCGGTATCCCCATGCAGGATATGGAGTTCTACCAGTTCCACCCGACAGGCATCTATCGGCTGGGCATCCTGATTACGGAAGGCGTGCGGGGCGAGGGAGGCATCCTGCTGAACGACAAGGGCGAGCGGTTTATGGAACGCTATGCCCCGCGCATCAAGGACTTGGCCAGCCGCGATGTGATCTCGCGGGCTATCTACATGGAAATCCGCGAGGGGCGCGGCATTGGCGGCAAGAACTACGTTCATCTGGACGTGACCCCTAAGACGGTCAACAAGTATCTAGCTGAGGCCGGCGAAGATCGGCGCGTGGACCGCCATTACATCGAGAGTAAACTACCGGACATACTGGACTTCTGCCGAACTTATCTGGGCATTGACCCGGTTGAAGAGCCTATGCCCATCCAGCCGACCGCCCACTATGCAATGGGAGGCATCCCGACCAACGTCAACGCTGAAGTAGTCATTGACGAGCGTAATACGGTACTGCCCGGCTTGTACGCGGCAGGGGAATGTGCCTGTGTGTCGGTCCATGGGGCTAACCGGCTTGGGACTAATTCGCTGGTTGATCTGGTGGTGTTCGGAAGGCGGGGCGGGATGGCCATGGCTGAGTATTGCCAGCACGCCGATTTTGAACCCTTACCCCCCAACCCGACAGACGAGATCGAGGCTGCCCTGGAACGCCTGCGCCGCTCAGATGGCAAGAGCCGTGTATCAAAATTGCGCGAAGAAATGCAACAAACCATGTCAGAATGCGTGGGAGTCTTCAGGGATGCTGGGTGCATCCAGAGTTCTATTGAAAGCCTGCGCTCTTTGAAGGAACGTTATCAGACGGATCTCTGTCTGGATGATCGAGGGCGTGCTTTCAACTCCGACCTGCTGGAGGCATGGGAATTGGGCAACATGCTCGATCTAGCGGAAGTCACAGCGGTATCAGCGCTGGCTCGTCAGGAGAGCCGCGGCGCCCACACGCGAGAGGACTTCCCCAAGCGCGATGATGAGAAGTGGCTGGTGCATACGTTAGCCCGGCGCACTGATCAGGGCGAGGTTAAACTCTCCTACAAACCTGTTGTGATCAAGCAATACCAGCCAAAGGAGCGTGTGTACTGATGCAAGTCAAACTACGCATTCGGCGCTACAACCCCGAAGTAGACTCTAAGCCATACTGGGCTGAGTACACACTGGACAACGTGGATCGGACTGACCGCGTGCTTGACCTGCTCCACCGCGTCAAGTGGGAGATAGACGGCTCGCTGGGATTACGCCGCTCGTGCGCACATGGTATCTGCGGCTCCGATGCTATGCGTATCAACGGCTCAAACCAACTGGCCTGCAAGGCACTAGTCAAACAACTGATCAAGGGGGAGAGCGGCACGATTCAGGTCGAGCCTATTCTGGGGCTGAAGGTGCTCAAAGACCTGATTGTGGACATGGAGCCATTCTTTGAGCATTACCGTTCGGTGATGCCTTACTTTGTCAACGACGACATACCTCCAGAACGTGAACGACTGCAAAGCCCGCAGGATCGGGAGCGTTACGACGAGGGAACTAAATGCATTCTGTGTGCGGCCTGTACGACCTCCTGTCCCTCGTTCTGGGCCAACGGGACGTATGTAGGCCCAGCCGCCATTGTACAAGCGCATCGTTTTATCTTCGACAGCCGCGATCAGGCAACCGAAGAGCGGCTGGCCATCCTGAGTGAAGAGAATGGTGTATGGCGTTGCCGTACAATCTTTAACTGTTCACTGGCCTGCCCGCGGGATATACCCGTCACGCGGCTGATTGCCGAAGTCAAGGGAGCTATCACGCGGGGCAAGAGGGGCTGACAGCAGGCCGCTGAATACAATCACGCGAGAGGGGCAGGGGTTAACGGCCACTGCCTCTCTTTTTAG
>Ga0209101_1000483_pt1 | contig 32454 bp, 31 predicted proteins | sample ConPoolayeCmetaG_FD_185481 | JGI IMG/M metagenome (GOLD analysis project Ga0209101, IMG submission 185481) | Hot spring microbial mat communities from California, USA to study Microbial Dark Matter (Phase II) - Cone Pool mat layer C metaG... ...
GGATTCGGGTAGAATCAGATGTCGGTGAACCGAGAGGCATCGATCTGTGACTCGCCAATGGGGTTGGTAGATCAATCACCACCCATCTGTATATCACAGAATTTTCCGTTTGTCTTTCCTCCAAAATGAGGAATTTTGACCTCGATCAAAGAAGATGTCGATTTTTGGGTAATGTAGGGGCGAGGCACGCCTGGCCCTTACACCCTTTGGAATCTGCAGCCGCCGAGCAGACGCGGCAGTGTCCCAAGAGGCCGATTCCCAATCGACGCTGACTCAAGTCAGCCTTTGTGGACTTGTGACCAACGGTCGGCCTGCGCCGACTGGGAGGCGCATCGGCGCAGGTCGACGCCCGGCGTGACAGCACCAAAGAAGGCCGATTTCCAATCGGTGCAATTGCCCAATTTTTTGCTTTCAGGTCGCTCTGTGGTAGAATGCAAATCATCCGGTTTCTCGACTCAGTCCATCAGAAAGCGAGGCGAATGTTATGCCCAGACCGCCCTTTTTTGATTCTCACCGTCCGCTCAATTGGGCCCATCGCGGAGCCAGCGGACACGCGCCACAAAACACGTTGGCGGCGTTCCTGCTGGCCGCCGAAATGGGCGCCGACGGTATCGAACTCGATGTGCATCTCTCTGCTGACGGGCAAGTGGTGGTTATCCACGATGACACCGTAGATGCAACGACCAATGGTCGCGGCCGCGTGAGCGCCATGACATTGGCCGAGCTGAAAGCGCTGGATGCCGGCGGTTGGTTTGATCCTCGCTTTGCCGGCGAGCGCATTCCTACCTTGCAAGAGGTGTTTGAGGCAGTGGGACAACGCCTGCTGATCAATGTCGAAATCAAAGTTGAGGCGGGGTATCATCCGTTTGCGCAAGAAGCCGAGACGGTGCGATTGATCGAAGACAATAATCTGGTCGAATGGGTGATCGTTTCCTCTTTTTCGCTCGCCAGCCTGCGCCGGGTGAGGCGACTCAACCCGCACATCGCTTTGGGATTGCTTTATGCGCGCGTCGAGACACCCTTCTTGCCGGCCATAGCCCGTTTATTGGGCGTTCGTTTTGAGGCGCTGCATCCCGAATTCAGTCTGGTCAATGCTCGCTATGTGGAAAAAGCACGACGACGCGGCTTGCCGGTCAATGCCTGGACGGTCAACGAGGTCGAACAGATGCGCCGATTGATCGACTTGGGTGTAGACGGGATCATCACCAATTATCCAGACCGTCTCTGTTCATTGCTGAGCGGCAACGCGAGATGAGCGACCTTTTGGAAGGCCTCTGGCGGCGTTTGATCGGCCTGGCTTTTTGGCTTTTCTACAATCCTTTCGCCTGGACTTATGATCCGGTCAGTCGACTCGTATCGTTGGGACATTGGCATCGCTGGCAGCGCACGGCGTTGCCCGAATTGCGCGGCCCCAGGGTGCTCGAGTTGGCCTCGGGCACCGGTACGATGCTGGTCGATCTCGCACTGGCCGGCATGCAGGTGATCGGTGTCGAGCTATCCCCCTCGATGGTGCGCATAGCGCGGCGCAAATTGCGCCGCAGTTTGCGGCGCAGTTTGCGGCGCAGTTTGCGGCGCAGTTTGCGGCGCAGTTTGCGGCACACCGGTTGGTCGGTTTCTCTGGTGCGCGGCCGTGCTCAACAATTGCCCTTTCCCGATGCTTATTTTGACACCGTGCTGGCGACCTTTCCGGCCGGGTTTATCCTGGCTTCGCGGACCTGGAGCGAAATGGCTCGTGTTCTCAAACCGGATGGGCGAGGTGTGATTGTGGTGGCGGGCATCTTGCGGGGGCGTGATGTGTGGTCGCGTTTTCTGGAATGGCTGTACCGGATCACCGGCCAGCGCCAGGTCGTCCCCAATCTCGACCGGTTGCTGGCCCAGGCCGGGCTGACATACCACACGGTCTGGCGATGGGTAGACGACACTCAGGTTTTGATCTATTTAATCGAAAAGACTCAAAGACCCTAAAGGTTTGAGAAACCTTTAGGGTCTTTTTCATTAGGCTTGTTTTCTGGGACGGTATTGGATCGCCTCGGCGATGTGGGCGGCCTCGATCCGTTCGCTTTGGGCCAGGTCGGCGATGGTGCGCGAGAGTTTGAGGATGCGATGATAAGCACGCGCACTCATTTGTAACTGCTGCATGGCCGTGCGGAGCAGCGCCTTGCCGACGTTGTCTATCTGGCAGTATTCGCGCACACCGGCCGGCCCCATATCGGCATTACAGGTCAGCCTGGTGCCGGCGAAACGTTTGCGCTGCATGGCCCGTGCCGCTTCGACACGCGCGCGCACGGCTGCACTCGGCTCGCCCAAGCGATCGCTGGAGAGTTTGTCATAATCGACGGCCGGCACGTCAACGTGAATGTCAATGCGGTCGAGCAGCGGGCCGGAAATGCGCTTCTGATAACGGGCGATCAGGCTCATCGTGCAGGTGCACTCGTGGGTCGGATCGCCATAGTAGCCACATGGGCAAGGGTTCATCGCCGCCAGGAGCATAAAGTTGGCCGGAAAGGTGAGTGTGCCGGTGGAGCGGCTGATGGTGACGATCTTGTCTTCCAGAGGTTGGCGCAGTGTTTCCAGACTGTGGGAGCCGAATTCGGGCAGTTCGTCCAAAAAAAGCACCCCCCGGTGGGCCAGCGACACCTCACCGGGGCGCGGCCAATGTCCTCCGCCGACCAGGCCGGCGTGGCTGATGGTGTGATGGGGTGCGCGAAAAGGGCGGTGACGGATCAACGGCGTATCGGGAGGAAGCATGTCGGCGACCGAGTAAATGCGTGTCACTTCCAGGGCTTCTTCCGGCGTCAGACGGGGCAAAATGCCGGGCATTGCGCGGGCGAGCAAGGTTTTGCCTGCGCCGGGCGGTCCTTGCATCAGCAGGTTGTGTCCGCCGGCGGCGGCCACTTCGAGCGCCCGTTTGACATGTTCTTGGCCCTTGATTTCCTGGAAATCGGTGGCATAAGGTGGCGGTGTATCGGCGTCAAAGAACGTCGCCGGCTCGTAAGGCGCAATGGGATTGATGCCCAACAGATGACTGACCAATCGCCCCAGCGTAGGAACCGGGTAAACGGTGAGGCCCTGGACCAGCGCGGCTTCGGGCGCATCGACCTGCGGCACGTAAAGCGCCTCGATCCCTTCCTCGCGGGCCTGGGCCGCCATCGGCAGAACCCCTTGCACGTGACGCACGCTGCCGTCCAGCGAGAGTTCACCGATGATCATCGTTTTGCCGTCAAGAGGAAAAAGCTGTTCGGAAGCGATCAGCACGCCGATGGCGATGGGCAGGTCATAGGCCGGGCCTTCCTTGCGCAAATCGGCCGGGGCCAGGTTGATCGTCAGCCGCCCCTCCGGAAATTGCAGGCCCGAATTGCGAATCGCCGAACGTACCCGCTCGCCGGCTTCGCGCACCGCAGCATCGGGCAGGCCGACCAACGTCCACGAAGGGAGGCCACGCGAGATATCCACTTCAACCTGAATCGGCGCACCTTCCAGGCCGACGACGGCACAACTGGTGACTTGAGCGAGCATAGGGCACATCCTTTATCACAAATACACAAGGGCTTCGGTTAACTCCACATCCCCTGGCTGGGGCCGGTCTCCAGACCGCGCCCCCGCTTAGATCCGAAAAACCGTACAAGTGGCATTCCTATGCCGCTTCTCCCGACGCGCATGGATGCGTCGGTTACATCTTTCGGACAGGCCCTTATTGAGCGCCCATCGACTTGAGAACCCGAATTACCGTTTCACGCGGCACGCCGTGGACAATCTCGACCCGGCCGATCTGGCATGGAAGCACCCAACGCAGCGTTTGCCCCTGCTTTTTTTTGTCGTGCTGCATGGCCTCCCAAATTGCGTCGGCGGCAAAGGGAGGGCAGGTGGTGGGCAGATGATGCACGGCCAACACGCGCGCGATCTGCTTCGGCAGGCTTGTTTCGGCCTTGTCCAGCGCTACGGCGATCTCGGCGGCGGCGACCATTCCAATGCTCACTGCTTCACCGTGGCGCATGGTGTACCCGCTTAGCTGTTCGAGCGCATGCCCTATGGTGTGCCCCAGGTTGAGCACGGCGCGCCGTCCCTGTTCAAAAGGGTCTTGCTCAACCACATCGATCTTGACCAGCAACGAGCGGGCGATCTGGCGTGTCCAGGCGGGTGGCATGCCGGAAGCCAGCTCTTGAAAGAGTTCTGCGTCGGCCAGCACCCCATGTTTGATCAACTCGGCCATTCCAGAAGCGAGTTCTTCGCCCGGCAGCGTGTCCAGCACCGACGGGTCAATCAGCACCAGCGCCGGCTGCTTGAACGCCCCAACCAGATTTTTGCCCTGTGGCAGATCCACGGCCGTCTTGCCTCCCACGCTGGCGTCGACCATCGCCAGCAGGGTGGTTGGAATCTGGATCACCGGCAGACCGCGCATAAAGGTTGCGGCGGCGAATCCGGCCACATCGCAAACGACACCGCCACCCAGCGCCAGCACGGCCCCGCTGCGATCCAGCCCACCGGCGACGAATTGATCATACAATGACGCCAATGTATCCAGCGTTTTATGCTGTTCGCCGTCGGGAATTGTGCACAGAAAAGGGGCAAGGCCGGCCGATCTGAGGCTGTCGAGCAGGCGGTCGGCGTGCAATGCGCCGACGGTGGGGTTGGTGACCACGACCACCCTTTCACTGCGGAGCTTGGGTTTGACCAGTTCACCACTCAGGGCGAGCAGCCCCGTCCCAATGTGGATGGGATAGCTGCCTTCCGGATGGTGAACCGGAAGCAAGATCGAAAAAGACTGGGCGATGACGTGCGTGGCAATTTCGTCAACCGTCAGGTGGGTGGTGTCGATCTGCCGGGGGATGGCCGCGTAAGCATCGCGGCGTTGGTCCAGCAGACGGACGATTTCGGCGCGTCGGTCGGCCACGTTGAGCAAGGGACGATCATTGGCGGCGGCCAGCCGGCTCAGGATCGTCTCAATGTCGGCGGTCAGACAGAAAAGGGGGCCGCAGGCCAGCATTCGGCGACGGTTTTCGGCGTTAACCAAAGTGCCGCCGCCGGTGGCGATCACCAGACCGTCACGGCGGCTTAGTTCTGAACATAGATTTAATTCGATTTCTCTAAATTTCGCTTCACCATCCTCGGCAAAGAGGTCGGCAATGGTTTTGCCAACTCGCTTTTCGATTTCGTCGTCCATATCGACAAAGGGACGCCCAAGTCGGCGGGCGATCTCGCGCCCGGCGCTACTCTTGCCGGTGCCCATAAATCCGGTGAGAATGATCGATGCAGAAAACTGGTTGGATGATTTCATCGTGCAGGGTACAGTTCTTTCTGATACAAAAGGATTTGAAAAGGGCCATAGGCTGTTTGAGCGAATTGGCGATAGCCGTTTTTTTCATAGAATCGCTGTGCACCGACCTGGAGGGTGGTTGTGTCGAGGGTCAGACAGGTGTATCCCAATTCAACGGCACGGGTTTCGAGATGAGTCAGGATGGCCTGTCCATAGCCACGTCGTTGGTGATCGGGATGGACGCGCATCCGTTTGATCTGGGCATGGGTGGCGTCAATGCGTCCGAGTGCTCCCATAGCTACAATCTGTCCGTCCAGCACACCGACCAGAAATTCACCACCGTTCTGCAAGTAAACCATCTCAATGTGATGTAAATCGTCGTCCCATGGGCCGTTGCCGGGATGCGCGCCAACCTGGTGGAGGGCCAGGTTGTGTAATTGCCAGACGGCCTCATAATCGGTTGGTTGGTAGCGTCGAACGATCAATGAGGCAAGCATAACAACCGTCGAAAGAGCCGGATTTATACAACCTTCAGATGATGTTGGGGGTAGGGACGCCCCTTGCGGTCATCCTGGGCAGGCTGGTAACAGACTATAGGATGCCGACGCCCATCAGAATACCCATCAAGATAAAAGCGATCGCCGAAATGGTCAACAAAATGTGTTGGGAGACCAATTTGCCGATGCGGTTTCCGCCAACAACGCCGAGTGCGGTGACAAGGATCAGGGCCAGCGTGCCACCGCTGAACACCGACCACGGCGTGTTGGATTGTCCGGCCAGGCTCAACACGGCCAGTTGGGTTTTATCGCCCAGTTCGGCGACAAAAAGCAAAGCGCATGTGCTGGCAAAGGCTTTCCAGTCCCAACCAAAGAGGGGAGAGCACTCGGTCTCGAGCGCGAGAGGACATTCCGTTTCATTTTTGAGTTCACGGGCTATCAGCGCGCCCATCACAATGAATGCCCCGGCGGCGAGCAGACGCAAAACGTCGAGGGGAATAAACCGACCGAGTAACTGCCCACCTAATGCGCCGATCAACGTCACCAGCGTCAGGGCCAGGCTGGCTCCCATAAAGACCGACCATGGGCGACGGTATTTGCATGTCTGGGCGATCACCACCAGTTGGGTTTTGTCGCCCAGCTCAGCGACGAAAATCAGGCCCAGCGTTGAAAGAAATGCGCTCCAATCCATTGATGATTCCTTGTGCAAATTGATGTCGAACAGATATTATTATACTCGACGAGCAAAAAATGTCGAATTTGCGGGTGGGCTCTGACCTTGTAACCGTTCCACCTTGGAGTGGACGACGGCATTGCCGTCGCTCCTCTCATTTGACTGAATTCTGGCGTTTTGGGGAATCGAGGCTTCAGTCGGTCTATGTCTGGTGGTTCAAATCCGACTAAAGCCTCGACTCCACCAGATATAGATTGGCCAGAGTCCGATCCTTTGTAAATTCTCCTGGACTCTGACGTTTGGGGGAGTTGAGGCTTCAGCCGGTCTACATCTGGGGGGTAAAATCCGGCTAAAGCCTCGATTCCACTACAAAGGCAGATTCGTCCGAGTCCGAAATTCTCCCCAAACTGAAATATATTCAAAATGAGAAACCGAGTAGACAGGTGAGCTAGATTTTGCTAAAATGCTCATCCAAGACGCCCGATGAGCGGGCTTGTCTGTTTTGCACCTCAAAAATCTACAATTACTCATAGGAGGACAAATCGATGATGACCTGGTTAGAAGCTCAGAATCCGGTGTTACAGGCGTTTTTGGCGACATGTTTTACCTGGCTGGTGACCGCGGCCGGTTCGGCATTGGTGTTTGTGTTCAAGGTGATCAATCGCAAGGTACTGGACGGCATGCTCGGTTTTGCAGCCGGTGTGATGATTGCCGCCAGTTACTGGTCGTTGCTTGCTCCGGCCATCGAGATGGCCGAGGCGGCAGGCAACGCACCTTGGCTGCCGGCAGCAGGGGGTTTTTTGCTTGGCGGGGGCTTTTTGTGGCTGATTGACAAAATCTTGCCTCACTTGCACCAGGGCCTGGCGACCAGTGAAGCGGAAGGGATCAAAACCGGCTGGCAACGCAGCATCTTGCTGGTGTTGGCGATCACGCTGCACAACATTCCCGAAGGGCTGGCCGTTGGCGTGGCTTTTGGCGCCCTGGCGGCCAACCTTCCGTCGGCTTCTTTTGCCGGCGCGGTGGCGCTGGCGATGGGCATCGGCATTCAAAATTTTCCTGAAGGCACCTCAGTTTCGGTGCCCTTGCGCCGCGAGGGGGTCACGCCTTTCAAGGCATTCTGGTATGGCCAGCTTTCGGGCCTGGTCGAGCCGGTGGCCGGTGTGTTGGGGGCGGTGGCAGTGATTGCCGTTCAGCCGATTTTGCCCTATGCGCTGGCCTTTGCCGCCGGGGCGATGATTTATGTGGTGGTCGAAGAATTGATCCCCGAATCGCAGCGTGAATCCTTGTCGGACATTTCAACCATCGGCGCCATGCTCGGCTTTGCCGTGATGATGACACTCGATGTGGCTTTAGGGTGAGGAGGAAAGCAATGAATGTGTTAGGCATCTGCGCAAGCCCGCATCCAGAAGGAAACACCGCTTTTGCGCTCAAGTACGCTCTGGCTGTGCTCGAAAAACAGGGCATTGAAACGACCTATCTTTCCCTGCACGACAAACAAATTGCCCCATGCCGGGGCTGTTTCACCTGCCGCGATGGCGTATGCGTGCACCATGACGATATGCTCCAGGTCATCGAGGCGCTCCGCCGGTGCGATGGACTGATCCTGGCTTCGCCGGTGTATATGGGATTGCCCACCGGCCAGCTCAAAGTGATGATGGATCGCACGGTGCTTTTGCGTACCGGTGGCCGTTTTGAGCTGAGCGGACGTGTTGGAGCGGGGATTGCTTGTGGGGGCTTTCGCAATGGCGGGCAAGAACTGACCTTGCAGGCCATGCACACCTTTTTTCTGCAACAAGACATGTATGCCCTTGCCGACGGGCCGCGTTACAGCCACTCTGGTGCGGCTATTGTAGGGCAGGCCAGCGAAGACCGGGTGGGGTTGGCAACGGTCGAAAACATGGCCCTGCGGATGGCTGAGGCAGTTCGGCAACTCGGCCCACGGCGATCATCCAATCCGTTATCGACCTGGCCGATAACGCCGTAATCGACCTGGTCAATAATGCCATATCGCTTTCCAACGCCCCGTAGCAAGCGGCATCCCTATGCCGCTTGCATCCCGATGCCGCTTGCATCCCGATGCTGCTTGCATCCCGATGCTGCTTGCATCCCTATGCGTTGGCTATGGTTTTCGGAAGGATGTGCCCGTCAAAGAAATGACGGGCACATTTTTTAGAATTTCAATTCTATAATTAAAAAAATTAAACTAATGATTGACAAATTTTATTATCTGTGTTATAATCACAATCGACGGATATTGAAAAACTGAACTTGATATTGATATTTTTAACAAGGAACTCAAAAATGGAACTGATCGTGATCGAGCTGGCATACCTACATCCATCCAATTCACAGGGAAAACGGCAAGCGCAAGGGCTCACCTTGAACCTCTCTGCTCCATTGAACGCCTGGTGGAAGCAGGTGCTCTTGCGGCGTTGTCGTCCTGGTGAGCCTGGCAACGTCGGTCGGCGGCCGGCTGACCACCGGTGAGTGATGTCTGAAAATTTTCAGGTGGGCGGTTACATTATTCTTTGAACAATTATGAATATGGAGGTTAAAAATGAGTGAGGAAAGAACCAGAATTTTACAAATGGTCAATGAAGGCAAAATTTCGGCCGAGGAAGGCGCCCGGCTGCTCTCTGCATTGCGCGAATCAACCCCGAAAGGCAAATCGTCTGGGGGCACGGCAGGCCGTTGGTTTCGTGTGCGCGTCACCGATGTCGAGACCGGCCGCACCAAAGTCAATGTCAATTTGCCGCTGAGCCTGGTCAACGTAGCCATCAAGATGGGCGCGCGCTTTGCCCCCGAAATCAATGACATCGACTGGGACGAGCTGATGCAGGCAATCCGCGAAGGTGCTGAAGGCAAGCTGGTTGAGGTTCAGGACAGCGAAGACGGCGAGTGCGTTGAGGTTTTTGTTGAATAGAACCGGTTTGATGCAGACAAATGGAGAGGAGCAGAACATGCAAAGACTCGAGTTTAAAGTCGACCGGGAAACTGTCCTGCAAGTGACCCAGGCGCTCGGCGATCTGGCCGTCAAGGGCGGCGATTTTGATTCGGTCGAGCTGGTGATCGACGGCGAACCCACCGATGTGGTCGTTGAACGGCAGGGCAATGTGCTGAGCGTCACCGCTCAGGCCTCTTTGGCCGTTCATCTTCCAGACCTGGCCGTGCAAATCGGCCAGGTAAATGGCGACCTGATTCTTTTGAATCTGAATCGTGAGGTGCGTGTCGAACAGGTGTTGGGCGATTGTACGGCGCGCCAGTGTGCGGCCGGCCTCATCATCAGCAGGGTGAACGGCGAGCTGGTGGTCGAGCATGTCGCCGGACCGGTGACCGTCAATGAGGTGTTGGGAGATATGCGCATCATCGAAGCAGGAGATGCCGTGACGGTCGGCACGGTGAATGACGATGTCCGCGTGCACGGAGCAGCCGCCGATGTCAAATTCGTCAGCGTACACGGCGATTTGCGTGTCCACGACGTGACCGGCAGGCTGGCAGGCGAGCAGATAAACGGTTCCTTCAAAGGCTCCAATCTGATCGGCGGAATGGCCGTCAACACCTTGGGCGACCTGGTGCTCAAGTCGGTGTTGACCCCCGGCAAGACGTACACAGGCAAGGCCCAAGGCGATATTAGTGTGCGTGTTCCGGCCGATGCCAACGCACGCTTTACACTCAAAGCCGGGGGGGGCATTTCGACCCGTTTGCTCAAGGTTGAGGAAAAAGGGGTTGGCTGTGTCGAAGGACAAATGGGCGACGGTCGTGCTACCGTCGTGTTGGAGGCCGGCGGACACCTATCGCTCAAACCGGGCGAAGAGTGGAAGGGCGAAGGTGCCGGTTTCGAGTTCGATCTGGGGGAGAGCATAGCTGACCAAATCCAGGCTCAAATTGCCCGTCAGTTTGAAGGAATGGACTGGGAGGGCCTGACCCAAGAACAAGTTGGCCGTATGATGTCCAAGATCGAGCGCCAGGTGGCCCGCGCGCAAGAACGTACTCAAGAGGTGGCCCGTCAGGCGGAAGAACAGGCTCGTCGCGCCCGCGAAAAAGCACAACGTGCCCAGGAACGCGCACAACAAGCCGCCGAGCGTGCAGCACGACGGATCGAAATGCAAGCCCGCCGCTGGGGCGACATACCCGGTTTTAAGACTCCGGCAAGCATCCAGGCCGAGCGGAAACGTTCTCAAGTTTCCCCTGAAGAACAATTGCGCATCTTGCAGATGCTTCAAGAAGGCAAGATCACCGTACAGGAAGCCGAAATGTTGCTCAAGGCGCTTGAAGGTTAACCATGAACACCACATCGTCCAAGACCAAAAACAACTGGAAAGCTTCCTTTTTTACCATCTGGATCGGGCAACAGTTCTCTCTTTTGGGCAGCATGCTGGCCGGCTTTGCGCTGACATGGTGGGTCACCAAACAAACCGGCTCGGCGACCATGTTGGCCACGCTGACAATGGTGATGATGCTGCCCGAAGTGTTCCTGGGGCCGTTTGTCGGTGCACTGATCGATCGCTGGAACCGGCGGGCGGTGATGATCGTCGCCGACAGCGTGGTGGCCCTTTTTTCGGCCTGGCTGGCCCTTCTTTTCTGGAAGGGGGCCTTGCAGATGTGGCATATTTACCTGATTATGCTCGTCCGCGCCATCGGTGGCACGTTCCATTGGCCGGCGATGGCGGCCTCTACCTCGTTGATGGTGCCACGCGAACACCTGTCGCGCGTGGCCGGCCTTAACCAGACCATGATGGGCATTCGCAACATCGTTTCACCGCCGGTTGGGGCATTTCTGATGACGCTGTTGCCGGTACACGGCTTGATGGCCATCGATGTGATTACAGCTGTTACGGCCATTGTGCCGTTGTTCCTGGTGCGCATTCCACAGCCCGACCGCCGACCGCATGCTGAAGGCAAGCCGACCCATCTGCTGCGCGATGTGCACGAGGGGCTGGCGTATGTCTGGCATTGGCCGGGGTTGTCGGCCCTTTTGCTGATGGCAACCCTGATCAATTTGTTGTTAAACCCGGCCTTTTCGCTGCTCCCGATTTTGGTGCAGAAGCATTTTGGCGGTGAGGCCCTGCAATTGGGTTGGATGCAGTCGGCCTGGGGGATCGGAGTCATTCTGGGTGGATTGCTGCTGAGTGTGTGGGGCGGCTTCAAACGGCGCATTGCCACCTCGCTGACCGGGGTGATCGGCATGGGAGTGGGCACGCTGATGATCGGTATGTTGCCGTCCACCGCGTTTGGGATGGCATCAGGAGCGATGTTTTTCGTCGGTGTGACCAATGTGCTGGCGAACGGCCCGGTTAACGCAATTATGCAAGATGTGGTCGATCCGAACATGCAAGGGCGCGTGTTTACCCTTGTCGGCAGCATGTGTTCGGCGATGTCACCGCTGGGAATGGCTTTGGCCGGTCCCGTTGCCGATGCCCTGGGGGTAACGACATGGTTTATCATTGGCGGAGTGGCATGTCTGTTGATGGGCGCCATTGCCCTGATGATACCGTCGGTGATGAACCTCGAAGAGGGACGCCGGGCACAAGAACGTCTTGAAACCATGCCGGTTGCCACAAGCGGCAGCGAGACCGGTTAGCTACCATGTAAAAGGCCGTTTCTTTACAGCACCGGAGTTTCTCCGGTGCTTTGTTTTCTGCAAGCAGTACAAAATTTGTAACTGCCTACCCATGCCGAAAGTCGCCCTTTGGGGGCCTTCGGCCTGCGTCGGCGCAGGCCGACGCCTGGCGCCGCATGCGTCCACAAAGGCCGATTTCTAATCGGCGCAAGGCGGCGGGCAGCCGGATAGGTAATACCAAAATTTACGTAATTTTTGCGCAATTTTTGATTTGCCTGTGATAAAATAATTCCCAGATGAATCCGACCTGTCGATACAGGCGGGTAGGTCTGGCAGACCACAGGGATCACCTGGCGTAGAGCCTTCAGGCGGAACACTCCGGCTAAAGCCTCGGCTCCAACATCTCAATTGCTCAGGCGAAACACTCCGGCTGAAGCCTCGACTTTACGCCTCAATTGAGGTCTACCAAGACTTGTAACTCAGAGGGGAGCATGGCAGGTGCACAGGCATTGGCCGGGTTGGCCGGACATCTGGGGCATCGGCGTGACAAGATCGCCGGGTGCTGGCACGAAGCATTGTTGTCGGTTGGGGTTGCCTCGCTGCAAACTCAAGATGGACGCACCATTGTTGCGGGATGGGTCGATCAGTTGATCGAACTGGTGCTTGCCGATTCGCCGGATCGCACGTTGGCCGGCGGCTTGGGGGCCACCTTGGCCGATTTTGCTCAAGGGAGGCCGGAAGTATTGGGGGTAACGCAGGAGGTTCTGGCCGACGAATTGGTGGCCGGTTTGCCGCCACAAGAAATGATCGTCGTGCATCAAAAGATGATTTCGCTGATGGCAGCGCTGGCCGTTGGTTTTATACGGCGCACCAAAATGCGGGTCGACGCGCGCTATCGCCAGGCAGAGGCGATGATCGAGGCCAGGATGTCCAAGGTCGAACTGTTGCGTCGTGAGACGCACCATCGGGTCAGGAACAACCTGGCCATTCTTGTTTCTTTGTTCCAATTGCAAAGCGAGCGGAGCAATGATCCTGTTGTACGGGAGGCTTTGCGGCAGGCAATTACCCGCATTCGGACGATGGCCTACGTTCACGAGCAACTGTATCGGGCCGATCGGGCAGAACAGGTACATATGCATTCATATATCGATGATCTGCTCGACCAGCTCGTTCGTGCATACGGGTATGGTCATGAAGGGGTGCGCATTCAGGTTCAGGCCGATGAGATTGTGCTCGATGCCGATCTGGCCATATCGTTGGGGTTGATCATCAACGAACTGGCCTCCAACGCGCTCAAGTATGCATTTGAATGGCGTGATGCCGCATCGCACGAGATTTCGGTTTCGCTCCGGCAAAAAGAGAGGACACTGGTGCTCCAGGTGCGTGATAACGGCAAAGGGCTGCCAGAATCGTTGGATGTTGATCAGGCCGGGTCATTTGGATTGACGCTGATCAGGTTGCTTGTCCGGCAAATAGGCGGAACCTTGCAGATCATTGAGCGCAAGCATGGCACAGCGTTTGAGGTGATTGTGCCCGGTATTCGGGTTCAAGAGCAATTTTGATAATCTTACAAGTGCTTGTCTGAAAATCGTAACCGACGCATCCCTATGCGTCGGTACAGCTTTTCGGATAGATTTTGAGATCGATGCCTTCCAAATAAGACGCTGGAGTGGAGGCTTTAGCCGGATTTTCCGCCTGGCAGAAGGAGAAAACAGTGCAAGATACCCTGGATACTCTGGTAACCGAAAGCATCAATCCATCAACGGTGCAGATCGATGCGTTAGATACACTTGCGCTGGTGCGCACGATCAACGATCAAGACGCTCTGGTGGCGCAGGCGGTGCGGGCCGAATTGCCGGCAATCGCCCAGGCCGTTGACGGCATCACGGCCCGTCTCAGGCGGGGTGGGCGGTTGATCTATGTCGGTGCGGGCACTTCGGGGCGGTTGGGCGTGCTCGATGCTTCCGAATGTCCACCGACCTTTGGCGTCTCATCCGACCTGGTACGCGCGGTGATTGCCGGCGGCGACCGCGCCTTGCGCGAGGCCGTGGAGGGCGCCGAGGATGATCCGGCGGCGGGGGCCCAGGCGATGGTAGATGAACGGGTGGACGAGGCCGACGCCGTGGTGGGCATCACCGCCAGCGGGCGTACCCCCTTTGTGATCGGCGCCATCCGGCTGGCCCGCGATCGGGGGGCGTTGACGGTGGGGTTGGTCTGCAACCGGCCTTCCGAACTCGATCCGCTGGTCGAGGTGATCATTGCGCCGTTGGTCGGCCCAGAAGTGATCGGCGGTTCGACACGCATGAAGGCCGGAACGGCGCACAAGATGGTGCTCAACATGCTCTCAACGGCAACCATGATCCGTCTGGGCAAAACCTACGGCAACCTGATGGTCGATCTCAAAGCGACCAATGCCAAGTTGCGTCAGCGCGCCCGTCGGCTGGTTGCTCTGGCGTGTGGCATCGATGCCACTCAGGCCGAAGCGGCACTGACACGCTCCGATGGGGAAGTCAAAACGGCCATTGTGATGGTCAAATTGAACCTGAGCGCGGATGAAGCACGTGCACGGCTCGCCGCATGCGGCGGATTTATCCGTCGGGTGCTTGAGGAAGGGTGAGCATGGATGAGTATGTGCTGGGGGTTGATGCGGGCGGCACCAAAACGCTGGCCTTGCTGGCGACCCGTGGCGGTGAAATCATAGGTCGTGGACAGGCTGGCCCCGGAAATTTGCATAGGGTGGGATTTGCTGCCGCATCGCGCGCAGTGGCCGAGGCCGTGCGTGCGGCCTTTGTCGCAGCTGGAAAATCTCCGGCCATGGTGGCCGCGTTGTGTATCGGCGCGGCGGGGGCAGCCCGCGCCGATGAAATCGAGGTGTGGACGGCCTGGTGTGCCTCGGCGGGGATTGCGCGGCAGGTTTGCGTGGTCTGTGATGCCGATTTGGTGATTGCTGCCGCGTTGGATCGATCGCCGGGCATCGTTGTCATCGGCGGAACCGGCTCGATTGCCTTTGCCCAAGATGTGGAAGGGCGACGTTTCCGCGTTGGCGGTTGGGGATACATCATTGACGACCAGGGCGGTGCGTATGACATTGCCCGTCGTGCTTTGTGCGCCGTGTTGCGGGCCTACGATGGTCGCGGGCCGGCGACGGCACTGACCCCGGCAATCTTGGCGGCGTATAACTGCGTCGAACCGCCCGAGCTGGTTCGTCAGGTATACGCCCCGGACGTCGACCGCCGTCAACTGGCTCAACTGGCCATGGTGGTTGACCAAACGGCGCGGGCGGGTGACCCGGTTGCCCGGTCGATCATGGATCACGCCGCCGACGAATTGGCCTGGTTGACCGTAACGGCTGCGCGAGCGGCCGGGCTGGATGGTCGGGTGCGCTGTGGACTTGCCGGTGGGGTGTTGCTGCACTCTGAACAGGTGCGCGATCGCTGGGCGGCGCAGGTGTGCACGCGCAAGATCATCCCCGAACCGACCATCCTGGTCGACGAACCGGCCCGCGGGGCCGTCTTGCTGGCGGACCGCTTGTGTCAGGTCGGGTAAACAAACCGACCACATCGTTGTTCGATGTGGCCGGTTGTTTTGTGCATCGTCGTGTCCCGATCTTGCAACATAACAGATTGGCAAGCTCGCCAGACCTTAATTCAATTGTCGAGTCGCGGCTTTAGTCGGTCAGAGTTCCGCCTGAAGGCTTTACTCCGGCAAGGCTTCACTCTTAGGAAACGGCCTGTTTGAGCATCGGCCGGAACTTGTAACCGTAGACGACAATGCCCTCCTCGCCAAATTCGCGGATCTTGCGGGTCACCATCTCGACCGGCATGCCGATCCGCACCTCGTCGGGGTTGACATCGGTGAGCTGTGCGGTGACCAACGGCCCTTCCTTGAGCTTGATCAAGGCTACGGCGTAGGGCACATAATCTTCGTATCCTTGCGGTGGGTTCAAGATGGTGGTGTGCGAGTACACTTCACCTTCACCGCTAAAGGTAAACGGCTCATAGGCCGGCTGGGCGCACTCGGGGCACACATCGCGTGGAGGAAAGATTTTGGCTCCACATGTCCGACAAACCTCTCCACTGAGGCGATAGTTCTGTGCTTGTAATCTCCAAAATTGCGGAATTCCCATTTTTGATCTCCTTTTTGCTTGGGTTTGGCCGGCTATCAATGCGCTGGCCAGGTTTTTTATTCTTCTGCTCGTAAAATGTGGGTGATGATCGTTGCGCCGCTGCCGCCGATATTTTGGGTCATACCGAAACGCGGGGCCGGCAACTGATTGGGGCCGCACTCACCGCGCAATTGCATCGCCGCTTCAACGATCTGATATACCCCCGTTGCCCCCACCGGGTGACCGCGTCCTTTGAGTCCACCCATTGTCGCCGTAGGGAGGCGTCCATCGAGAAAAATTTCCCCTTCGCGGGCCAGGCGCGTGCCCTGACCAGGTTCGGCAAAGCCGCTTGCTTCAAGCGAAAGCGCGGCCATGATCGTGAATGCATCATGATATTCAAAGAAATCGATTGCCTGGGGTCCGATGCCGGCCTGGCGATAGGCTTTGTACGCCGACTGTTCGGCGGCGAGCAGCCGCAACGGGTTTTTGCGATCGTGCAGGGCGATGCTGTCGGTGGCGACGGCCGAGCCGACGATGCGCACCGACTTGGAACTAAAAGCACGGGCCTGTTCGGTGGGGCAAAGCACCACTGCCGCTGCGCCGTCGCCGATAGGCGATGAATCCATCAGGCTGATCGGCGCGCAAATTGTCGGTGCGTTGATGAATTGCTCGGCCGTGATTTGGTTGTGAAAGCGTGCGTTGGGGTTGCCGGCCGCGTTGCGGTGTGCGTTGATCGCAAAATTGGCAAAGTCGGCCCGTTCAAGTCCATACTCGTACATATAACGCTGCATGAGCATGGCATTGATCGCCACAAATGACAGGCCGTGGGGCACTTCATAGTCGCCGTCGGCAGCAAGGGCCAACCCAGCAGTAACAACTTCACCCGATTCGTCGGTCATCTTTTCCACCCCAACGGCAATGACGATATCGGCCATGCCGCCGGCAACGGCCAGATAGCCCATCCGCACTGCGGCTGCGCCCGACGCACAAGCTGCTTCGATCTTGAATGCTTCGATGCCGCGCAGGCCGACAAAATCGGCGACCAGAGTGCCCAGGTGCTCTTGCCCGGCGATTTCGCCGGAAAGCATGTTGCCGACAAAAAGCATGTCGGCGCGGTCTATGCTGGCATCATGCATGGCGGCAAGCACGGCATCGGCAGCCAGGTGACGCAGTGATTTTTCCCAGTTTTCCAGAACGGGCGTTTGTCCAATTCCAATGATGCTTACGTCGCGCATATCTTCTCCAAAAAGAGTAGAAAGAGTAGACAAGTAAAGAGTAGACAAGAGTAGACAAAAGAAGGTAGACAAACAAGCCGGATAAAATGCTCATCTTTTTTTCTTGTCTCTATTCCTTCTCTACTTATTCCTTGTCTACTTTTATTTCATCAGTTTTTTCCGGTAACGTACATACAGGCCGTAGCTGATCGGCTGACGGCGGGCGATGTAATCGCGGGTGGTGGGAGCCAGTTTTTGCCGTTCGGGCAGTTGGTCGGTCATTGTCCAGATAAAGGTGTCACTGCCGGCACCCGATCCGTAGGAGGCCACCAGCACCCGGTCGCCCGGTTTGGCGATATCCAGGATGGCGCTAAAGCCGATCAACGACGACCCGGCATAGGTATTGCCGATTTGCGGGGCGAGCAGCCCCGGCGCGTACTGCTCCTTAGAAAATCCCAACTGGCGGGCGACACGAACCGGAAATTTGGCGTTCGGCTGGTGAAAGGTGACATAGGTAAAATCGGCCGGCGTGTAGCCGGTTGCGGCCAAAATCGTCTCGATCGAGGCGAGCAGGTGTCGAAAGTAGGCCGGTTCGCCGGTAAAGCGGCTGCCGTGACGTGGAAAATGTTGGTAAGGCCGTCGCCAAAAGTCGGGCGTGTCGGTGACAAAGGAAAAGGACCCTTCCAGCACGGCCAGTGATTGTTCTGCCGGGCCGAGGATATAGGCAGCTCCACCGGCTGCTGCTGTGTATTCAAGCGCGTCACCAGGACGGCCTTGGGCCGTATCTACGCCGGCGGCCAAAGCATACTCGGCCATGCCAGAGCCGACCAGGGCGATGGCCATTTGCATCGCTTCGGTTCCGGCTTTGCAGGCGAATTCCAGATCGGCGGCGAGTGTGTCGGGCACGGCGCCGATTGCCTCGGCAACAACGGTGCCGCTCGGCTTGACAGCGTAAGGATGCGATTCGCTGCCGATCCACACGGCACGGATTCGACGCGCATCCAGCCCGCCGCTGCGGCGCAAAGCATTGCGTGCTGCCTCAAGCGACATGGTGATCGTGTCTTCGTCGGGGCCGGGGACACTTTTTTCCTCGACCGGTGAGCCTTCCTCGTCGCCTCCCCAAACCTGGGCAATTTCTTGCCCCGAAATGCGAAAGCGTGGAACGTATGCGCCGTACCCGACAATGCCTACCGGCCGGTCCGGCTTCATCAGTTTGAATCCTTGTTCGCTCATCCTTGCATCTCTTTCAAAATGGACTGTGCACGGTCGATCCGGATGGTCTTTTCGGCGACCATGCGCGCAACAACGGCATCGATTTGGTCAGGAGCAGCCCCGGCGGCAATGGCCACCTGGCGGGCGTGGAGTTGCATATGTCCGCGTTGAATGCCTTCGGTGGCCAGCGCGCGGATGGCCGCCAGATTTTGTGCCAGTCCTACGGCAACGATCACCTCGGCCAGTTCGCGCGCGCTCTTGACGCCCAGAATTTTGATCGCCGCTTTGGCCGTTGGATGGACGCGCGTTGCGCCGCCGACCAGACCTACGGCCATCGGCATTTCCAGCGTGCCCACCAGGTCACCGTTGGCGTTCTTTTCCCAATGTGAGAGGGGGGCATACCGGCCGTTGCGGGCAGCATAGGCGTGTGCGCCGGCTTCGACGGCCCGCCAATCGTTGCCGGTGGCGATGACCACCGCATCCACACCGTTCATAATCCCTTTGTTGTGCGTTGCCGCACGATAAGGTGTAGCCAGGGCAAAGGCATGTGCTTCGATGATCCGATCCACTACCAGCGTGCCGGAAAATTCTTCGGTGGTTAACGCTGCAGCAGGGATCACGCAGCGCGCGGCAGCCAGACGGCGGTCGGCCAGGTTGGAGAGGATGCGCAGGTTGGCACGTCCACCGGCGATCTCGGCGATTCGCCCCGATAACGCTTCGGCTGCCGTGTTGACCGCGTTGGCGCCCATCGCATCGAGGCAGTCATAGATCAGGTGGGCGATCAGCATAGGCCCAACGGGAGAATCTTCGACGACCTGTACCTGCACATCGCGTGCCCCGCCGCCCAATCCAACGATGACCGGGTCGATCTGATTGGCGCGGGTCAGCAATTCTTCTTTGTGGGCCAGCACTTGAAAGCGCGCCGACCAGGGATCGCGCACATCGAGCACTTGAATTTGAGCAATCATCTCGGCCGGGGTGCTCCAGGTGGCAAAGCCGCCACCGGCGCGAGCCAGCTTGGCCGCGTAACTCGCTCCGGCCACCACCGATGGCTCTTCGATGGCCATTGGAATTAGATAATCTCGACCGTTGATCAGAAAATTGACCGCAATGCCTAACGGCAGGTTGTGTGTGCCGATGGCGTTTTCGATCATATGATCGGCCTGCGCCAGATCGAGACCTGCGCTGTTCAATGCGGCGATTTCGGCCTGATCTAGTTCGGCCCATTGGGCAACCCACCGTAATCGTTCTTCGGCAGGTTGACGGTAAAATCCAGAGATTTGTGAACTGGTCACGGGATCGATCTCCTCCAATGCAAGATGGCAAAAAACAAGTCCCACAAGTGGAACTGTGCGCACGAGTATATCATACTCGGGCTGTCAAAACCTATCAGGTCGGTGAATGAGCCGAGAGGGTTGTCAACCGGAACCTGGAAGGATGTCCAATCGGAGCAAATATGCCGGTTAGCAAGGAGACACATGTGTCGAGACTGCAGCCTGGGTGGGCGAAAGCATCGTCTTCGTCCACCCGGTTCGGGCGACCAACTTGCCCGACGCTTCACAGTTCGGCCCCAAGGCTGAAACGTCTACCTGCCGAAAAAGATTTGACAGAATCGGTGAATTGGCTATAATTTTTTGTGTAGGACGACGCAGCATCCACGAAACGTGGTCAATAAAAGGTCTGGGCGGGTACGTCCAGACCTTTTTCAGTTTGTAGGTGCGGATGAGGCGTTAAAAATCTTTAGAAAAGGAAGTAGAAAGAGAAATGGAACGAGAAGTCGGAACCGTCAAGTGGTTCAATGCCGCCAAAGGCTATGGGTTCATCGCGCGCGAGGGCACCGATGACGTGTTTGTGCATTTTAGCGCCATTCAAATGGAGGGGTTCCGCACCCTGAAGGAAGGACAAAAGGTCGAGTTTTCTGTCGAACAGGGGGAAAAGGGGTTGCAGGCCAGCCAGGTAGTGCCTTTGTAATCCCATCAGAATAGGTTAATCAAAAAGCCGTCCGGCTGCCGGACGGCTTTTTTGATCCCAACACGATGTCAGGCTTTATGCCGTAGTTCCTGGAGCACGCGCGCCCAGTTGAGTGCCAGGCTGGAAAGCAAAGTGTCGGTGCGGAACAGGCGGGCTGCCAGCAGGATGAACAGATAGGTTGTCGCGGCCAGGAGGAGCAATCCAACTGCCGGTTGCCAAACGGGCACTGTGGTTGCCGCCATCCGTGTGATCATCGAAATCGGCGAGCTGAGCGGAAAGAGGCTCAAAAAGGTGACCAGACTCCCATTGGGCTCTTGAGCGAAGGCGTTGTTGAACCACAACGGGATCATCAGCGGCAGCAAGATCATAAAGGTGATCTGCCCTCCTTCGCGTGCGCTGGGGGCCAGGGCACCTATGGCACCCATCGCCGAAGCGTAGAGCAGATAACCGAGCACGAAATAGGCCAATCCCCAGAATACAAACCCTGTTGGCAGGTTCACCTGGGCCAGCGTTGCAAGCACTTCTTTGCCGCGTTCTAAAAAGAGCAATCCACCGCCTAGCCACGCAACGATTTGAAACAGGGCGAGCAGCCCCAAACCGACCACTTTGCCCAACATCAACTCACGTGGACGCAGGCTGAGGAGCAGCACTTCGGCGACACGGTTTTCTTTTTCCTTGCTCACGCTTTGCAGCATATAGCCGCTGCTCATCGTGATGGCGAAAAAAAAGATAAACAGGATAACATAAGGGACCATAAAAGCCAGTTGACCGCCCAGTTGTTGCTCCGGTTGCGGGGCCAACGCAAATTGCTCTATCGACCAGGTGGGTTCGATCAAGGCAGCGACCCAAGCCGGATCCTCGACCAGGTTGAAGGTGAGGATGTACTCGAATATCTCAGACCCTTCGGCGTTACGGATGGGCGAAAACTCGGCATCGACCATAATCACTTTGCCGGTCTGAAGAAAATCGGCGGGCACCAGGTAATACTGACGCAATTCGCCTCTTTTGAGTGCTGTCTGAGCGCTGTCTGGGTCGGCATAGGCGCGCACCAAGGGGGCCAGCTCTGCCGGCAGATTCTTGATCAGCCCGGCCTGATCTACATAGCCGATAAATGGTGAGCCGTTAATGCCTGCCTCGCCCGGCGTGAAGGCTTCTTGGGCAAAGCTTTTTTCGGCCATTGCCTGTATGGCGACATTCAGTCCCAAGATGAACAGCGGAAAAATAAAGGTCATGATCCAAAACGAAGGCTTGCCCAGCATGGTCAGAACTTCGTTTTTGACGACGATCAGCATGTTACGCATGGTATTCTCTCCTGAACAAACCCTTCGCAAAGGTGAGCAGCGGGCGCAAGTCGATCTTTTGGCCATAGCGCAGCATACCCAGGCGAAAGATTTTGGCTGCCAGCCAGATGCTGAGCACTGCCGTGCCGACCAGAATCAGCCAACCGGCGACCACTTGCCACCATGGAATCACCGTCATCGACCAGCGCAGGGCCACGGTGAGGAAGGAGGTAGTGGGAAAGAGCGTCAGGGCAACCAGAACGGTGCTGTTGGGCCGGGCAAAGACGAGCGCGACGAAAAAGAAAGGCGAAGTAAAAAGCAGGTTGACGATGCCGGCGATTTGTTGTCCCTGACGTACTTCAGACACCGATGCGCCGATGGCACTCATGATTCCGACGATCAGGACAAAAGCCGGAATGAAAAAGAGGGTCACCACGGCCAGAAATTCCCACGGTATTGTGATCGCGCGCAGGGCGTCCAAAAACCGTGCGCCGACGATCAACCCGATGACTGCGGTGAGCGTCCACAACGACAGTTGGGTAAACGCCAGTCCGATGGTGCCCAGGGCCTTGCCGGCAATGATTTGTTCTGGCGTCAATGAGGTGATCAATACCTCCATTGTGCGATTTTCTTTTTCATCGGCGACCGATTGCAGCATTTGTCCGCTGGTGGTCATCACGGCGAAAAAAAGGAAAAAACCGGCGGCCGGTGGCAAGATCAGGTTGACAAAACGATCCTGACTGAACTCGCGTTGGCCGTCCATCGAACGCACGACCAGATTGACCCCTTCTTGCACCCGGATGTTGATCGCTTCTGGCAAATGTGCGGCCAGATTAGCCCGCAAAAATCGGCTGAAAGTGTTGCGCGCGGCGTTGCCAGGCGATTTGTCCCAAAAATAAAGTTGCACCCGGCGTGTTTGCAGATAATCGGCCGGCACGACGTAAAAGGCCTGAATCTGGCCTGCTTCGAGCGCGGCCTGTGCGCTCGAGCGATCGGCAAAGGCGCGCAATTCGAGCACCTTTTCATCGGGGTCAAAGCGAGGCATAACGGCCTGGGCCAGCAGGCCGGATTGATCGACATAGCCGACAGGGCGTTCGTCGGTGTTGCGCACGGCCAGGAGAATGCTGACCGCCATGATGGCGACGATAAGGAGTGGAATGCCCAGCGTCGCCAGGATAAAAGATTTTTTGCGCAATTCTTTAAGGTATTCGTGTTGGGCAACAAGCCACAAGTTACGCATCGGCGGCCTCCTGGTTTGTCCGGCCGACAACGCTGATAAAGATGTCATCTAGCGATGGTTCGGCGATCTCGAACCGCTCGATCTGGACATCGCGTTGGGCCAGCACGCGGAACACGTCTTGTGGACTGACACCGGGTTCAAGCGGCAGGTGAAAAGCGTCGCCGTTTTCGCGGCGCACCTCGATCACGCCGGGAATCTGTTCGAAATTGCCCCGCCCATGCACAATGACGGCGTTGCCCGAAAAGCGGCGTTTGATCTCGCCGACCGTCCCGTTGAGCACCGTGCGTCCCCGGTTGATCAGCACAATGCGGTTGCACAGCGCTTCAGCCTGGTACATCTGATGGGTGGACATGATGATCGCTTTGCCGGCTGCACGTTGCTCTTCGATGATCGTCTTGATCAGGCGCGTGTTCACCGGGTCAAGGCCGGAGAACGGCTCGTCAACCACAATCAGGTCGGGTTCATGCAGCAACGTGGCGATAACCTGCGCTTTTTGTTGCATTCCTTTGCTCAATTCTTGGATCTTCTTGTGCCGATGTTCGTACAGATCGAGTCGTTTGAGCCACTCGACCAGTCGACGGCGTGCCTCGGCATGGCTTAACCCTTTGAGGGTGGCCAAAAAGAGTAGGGTGGTTTCCAGCTTTTGGTCTTTGTACAGGCCGCGTTCTTCGGGCATATAGCCGATACGCTGCCTGGCCGCCTCGTTCAGTTCGCCGCCGAATACGGCAACCTGGCCGCTTCCCGGCTTGAAAATGTCAAGCATGATGCGGATGGTGGTTGTTTTGCCGGCGCCGTTCGGGCCGAGCAGACCCAAGATTTCGCCGGGGTAAACCTCGAACGAGACGTTGTCAACGGCGCGCACATCGCCGAATGACTTGCTGACATTGGACACAATAACAATTGGTTTTGACACGGTCACTCTCCTGGTAGAACAATCGGGCACATTCGGTTGTGCCGGTATGGACGCATTTCAGGTCACTGTTCGGGCGGTGACCGAACTCACCCTTTTGAAGACTGCGGCCGCGTCAGCATAGGCCGACATTCGGCGCAGCACGCTCCAAGAGGTCGATTTTCAATCGGGCTGAATGTCACAGGCTTATCCGAAAAACGCAGCCGATACATCCCTATGCGTCGGTATAAGCGGCATCGGGATGCCGCTCGTACGGTTTTTCGGATAGGCTCTACGCCAGTTTATTGTAACATAAAGGCATTTTTTCTGTCATTGTCCGGGTGTTCAGAATGGATATCGTACCTGGGTACAGAATTCAACATGCGCAGGCCGGAGCATGGCAGAATTGGTCTGGCGGGTGGGTTATCTTCCCATCCACCCACCGTCGACGAGCAGAATATGGCCGTGAACGTAACGGGCTGCGTCGGAGGCCAGAAACACCACGGCCCCTTTCAGGTCGTCCGGTGTGCCCCAGCGACCGGCCGGGATGCGCTCCAAAATCTGCCGGCTGCGCGTTTCATCTGCACGCAGGGCGGCCGTGTTGTCGGTGGCGATGTAGCCCGGCGCAATGGCGTTGACGTTGACTCCCTTGCCGGCCCATTCGTTGGCCAGGGCCATAGTCAATTGACCAATGCCCCCTTTGCTGGCTGCATAGCCGGGCACGGTGATTCCCCCCTGAAAGGTGAGCAGTGAGGCGGTAAAGATGATCTTGCCCTGTCCGCGCGCGACCATTTCTTTGCCAAATTCGCGGGCTAAAATGAACTGGGCGTTCAGATTGACCTCGATCACCCGGTCCCAGTACTCGTCGGGATGCTCGGCCGCCGGCTTGCGCAAGATGGTCCCCGCGTTGTTAACCAGAATGTCGATGGGCGGCATTTCACGTTTAACTTGTTCTATGAAACGATACAATGCTTGACGATCGGCCAGGTCGCAGGCATAGCCCTTGAACGAACGCCCCAACGCTTTGACGGCCTGCTCAATCTCGCTGTTCGGCTCCAGGTTGGCGCTGACGCCGACGATGTTGGCGCCGGCTTCGGCCAACGCTTCGGCAAATGCCCGGCCAATGCCCCGTCGACAGCCGGTGACCAGTGCCGTTTTGCCGTCCAGCCTGAACAAATCCAGAATGCTCATGTTAAACCTCCCGTGTGTTGATCAAGACTTTCATCAAATTTTTTCCTGCTTCGATCTCTTCAAAAACGTTTTGCAATGCGCCGAGCGGTCGCCGGTCGCTGATCAGCGATTCGACGGGGATGGCATAGGTGGAAACCAGCTCGATGGCGCGCTCAAAGTCTTCCGGCTCGTACACCCGTGCGCCGATCAAGGTCAGTTCGCGCCAGAAAAAGCGGTGCAGGTCGATTTCTGGCTTGAAGGAAAAGATGGCGACGACGACGACGCGACCGCGGGTGCGGGCCAGTTGAGTCATTTGTGCGGCGCCGGCCTGCGAGCCGGACACCTCCAGGACCACGTCGGCGCCGGCACCGCCCGTGCGTTCCTCGACCAGTGCAACCGGGTCGGTTTGACGTGGGTCGATGGCCTCAAAACCGAGGTCGGCGGCCAGGGCCAGGCGGTGAGGGTTGATCTCGGAAAGCAATACCTGCGCTCCGGCGTGACGGGCGACCATGGCGATCAGCATTCCGATCGGCCCGCCGCCGATGACGACGACGAATTCGCCCTTTTGTACGCCGCCACGACGCACGTCATGGCAGGCGACGGCCACCGGCTCGATCAGGGCGGCCCGGTCGAGTGGCATATCGGCGGGGATGCGGTGGAGGGTGTGCGCGGGCACCGTCCACGAGCCTTGAAAGGCGCCCGGCGTGTCGATGCCCAGAAATTTGAGTCGCTGGCAAATGTGCGCATGGCCTGCCCGGCAGGCCGGGCATTCACCGCACGGGTCAAGTGGGCGCACTACAACCCGTTCGCCGACCTGCCAGCCTTTCACGTCGGCCCCGATCTCGGCAATGGTCCCGGACATTTCATGGCCGATGATTTGCGGAATTTTGACCCGTTTGTCCATATGCCCCTGGTAGATGTGCAAGTCGGTGCCACAAATGCCACAATAAGCCACTTCGATGCGCACTTGGGCAGGGCCTGGGGACACGATCGGCGCATCGCCGAGGGTGAAGGTTTTGTGACCTTGGTAATAAGATGCTAACATAGAACACTCCTTGAAACGTTTCTTATAATTCGGTCTCAGGGCACAAAATCGGGGGTAGCTTGGCACATGATTATGTAAAATCTTGGTTTTGTACTACTTTCCGCTAAACATTGGAGCAACGCAGACGGCGCTCGATACGATTTACACACGCTCAGCAGGCCAGGGACGGGCCCCCGTATCTCTGATGGATCAAAGAGCCTCCTCTGGCGTCAAACATTTGACCTTTTTCCACTTTTTTGGTAAAATACCCCCTGTTCTGCCCCCATCGTCTAGCGGCCCAGGACACCGCCCTTTCAAGGCGGCGACGCGGATTCGAATTCCGCTGGGGGCATCATTTTGTATCACATTGTTACATTCTTATACCATTCTATCGACACGTTTTCCCCAATCCGCACCGCAACCACATCAAGCCGCCATGCCCCCCGCCATTTCCGTTCGTACACATAGCTTTCGGCTACGGCAGCCATGCGCGCCAGTTTGCGCGCGGTGATCGAGGCCTCCGGTGTGCCCAACCGTTCGCTACGCCGGGTACGCACTTCGACCAGGGCGAGTGTGTCGCCATCGCAGACCACCAGATCGACCTCTCCCGCTGCACAGCGCCAGTTGCGCGCAACCACCGTACAGCCTTGCGCCGCCAGATATGCGGCCGCCTGCTCTTCACCCCAATGTCCTAAATGATTCTTTTGCCCGCCTGCCATCCTCTTTCCTTTGCACAAAGCCCGGCCCTGTGATAGAATGGTATCAATCCTGTCTGCTGAAGCGGAGGTCTTATGCATGCTGAAATTGTAACGACCGGCACCGAATTGCTCCTCGGCGTCATCTCGGACACCAACTCGACCTACATTGCCCGCCGTCTGCAAAGTATCGGCCTGAATCTCTACTACATCACCTCGGCCGGCGACAACCGGCAGCGCATTGCCCAGGTGATCGATACGGCGCTCAATCGTTCAGACGTAGTCATCACCACCGGTGGGCTGGGGCCAACCGTAGATGATGTGACCCGTGAAGCCGTCGCCGACGCTACCGGCCGGCCACTGGTCACCGACCCGCATTTGTTGACCAGCATCGAGGCCTTTTTCGCCCGACGCGGCTACACTATGACCGAGAACAACCGTCGTCAGGCACAAATTCCTCAAGGGGCCATTCCGCTGGAAAATCCGGTCGGCACCGCCCCCTGCTTCATCGTCGAGGACCCGCGCGGCCTGGTGATCAGCCTGCCCGGTGTGCCAGGCGAAATGAAATATATGCTCGACCATGTCGTATTGCCCTATTTGCAGCAAAAACTCGGCCTGAGCCAGGTGATCAAAACGCGCACCTTGCGCACCGCCGGCATCGGCGAAAGCGCACTGGATGCCCAGATTGCCGACCTGGAAACATCACCCAACCCCACCATCGGCCTGGCAGCCCACCCCGGCCGCGTCGATGTGCGCATCGGGGCCAAAGCCGCCAACGAAGCAGAAGCCGATAAATTGCTCGACGAAATGGAAGCTCGCCTGCGCGCACGGATCAATCCATATATATTTGGCATCGATGAAGATACATTAGAATCGATTGTGCTCAAACTGCTCGCCGAACGTTCCCTGACGCTGGCCGTCGCCGAGGTTGCGGCCGGCGGTGTGTTGACCGACGGGCTGGCCCAGGCCGCCGGCATCGCTTTTTGCGGCAGCCTGGTTTTGCCGGACCGTTATATCGGCTATGACACACACATCGACCTGCCAGCCGAAGCCATTGCTCTGGCCAACCGCGCCCGCGAAACCCTCCACGCCGACATTGGCCTGGCAGCGATCAACCGTGGTCCAGACCAAAGCTACATACTCGCCGTCGGGCCATTGGGACGCGCCGAACGCACGATGCGCTTTCGCGGCCACGACCTTGTCGCCTGCCAGGCGCTGGCTTCTTACGCGCTTGACTTGGTGCGACGCATGTGCCTTGGACAAAATGAATGAAAGTAACGCTCGGGCTGTGGCCGGGAGACCGGCCGAGTTGGGGCGCAGCGCGCTGCGTCCAGGGCCATGCCATCCGGCGGTCGTCGAGGCACGGCCTGGAGGAGTCCGACCACAGCCAGATGAATAGGAAAGGAGGTCTGCGATGTTGCACATTTTGAAACGCATCGACATTTTTGATGCCCTGGATGACAACCAGCTGGAACGCATCGCCGCCATCTGCACCCAGGTCAATCTCGAACCGGACACCGTTATCTTTGGCGAAAACACGCCCGGCGACGAGATGTACATTGTGATACGCGGCGCGGTGGCGATCCAGGTCGATCCGCGCATCTTGGGGATCGAAAGCGAGACCGGTCCCAAGTCGATTGCCACGTTGGGCAAAGGACAAATATTCGGCGAAGTGGTCCTGGTCGACCAGGGTTTGCGCACCGCCACGGCCAAAGTGATTCAACCCCATACCCAACTGCTGGTGATCAAACGCGACGACCTGCTCAGGCTGTGCGAAGAAGATTATAAAATGGGTTACCTGTTAATGCGCAACATCGCTGCCGAAATGGCCTTCAAAATTCGCGGCACCGACTTGCTGGTGCGTGAGCAGTTGCTCTGGCAACCTGGCGAATCGCCCACAGGATCGGCCGGATAATTCGACAATTGGGGAGAGCCCGGCTATAAATGCTCCACCAATCGTCGAGCAATTGCGTTATGTCGTGCAACCAAACGGGGCACATCAACCCCGATCACTTCGCCCTGCCAAACCACCACCCGACCTTGAATGACCGACAAATCTACGTTGCGTGGCGTGCAAAACAACAACGCAGCCAACCCGTCATGTTGCGCGCCGGCATAATCCGGCGCATCCAATCGCCAGCCGACCAGGTCGGCGGCCATGCCGGGCGCAAGAATCCCGATGTCGTCACGGCCCAAGACTGCTGCCCCACTCCGGGTGGCCATTTCCAGTGCCTCATACGCGCGCATCGCACCGGCTCCCTTGAGCACCCGCTGCAAGAGCATCGCCTGACGCGCTTCCCCCAGCATATGCGATCCGTCGTTGCTGGCACTCCCGTCGACGGCCAGCCCTACCTTGACCCCCGCATCGCGCATCTCGCGCACCGGCGCAATCCCGGAACCCAGCCGCATGTTCGAGGAAGGACAATGGGCCACGCCGGCACCGGTTGTCGCCAGCAGGGCAATCTCTTCCGCGTTGAGGTGAACACAATGTGCGAACCAGACTTCTGGGCCAAGCCAGTCCAGCTCGGCCATCAAGGCGACGGGACGCTTGCCGAATTTTTGCCGACAAAACGCTTCTTCGTCCAGAGTTTCGGCAAGGTGCGTGTGCATGGTCAGGCCATGGGCGCGCGCCCAGGCTGCGGCCTGACGCATCTCGTCCGGCGTGACCGAAAAAGGCGAGCAGGGGGCAATGGCAATCCGACACATCGAAAAGCGTGCCGGATTGTGGTACAAGGCAACCACCCGTTCACAATCGCGCAAAATTTGTTCTTCGCTTTGCACCACCTCATCGGGGGGCAGGCCGCCTTGTGAGCGCCCCAACGACATGCTGCCCCGACAGGGTTGAAAGCGCACACCCAGCTCACGCGCGGCCTCGATCTCGGCATCCAGGCGGGCATCGTTGGGAAACAAGTACAGATGATCGCTGACCGTGGTGCAGCCGGAACGGAGCAATTCGATCAGGCCGATTTGTGCACTGACATAGATCGCTTCATCGTCCAGCCTGGCCCAGATTGGGTAAAGGGTGCGCAGCCAGTCGAACAGTCCGGCGTCCTGAGCAGCCGGCAGGACACGGGTCAGCGTCTGGTAAAGGTGGTGGTGGGTGTTGACCAACCCCGGCAGCACTACCATGCCTCCGGCGTCGATCACCCGGTCGGCAACCGACGGCAGCGTTTCTGTTGGCCCCACCTGTTCGATCACCCCATCACGGGCAAAAAGGCCACCGTTCTTGATTTGACGTTGTGCATCGTCCATTGTCACCAGGAGCGTAGCATTTTTTACCAATAGGGTGTCCATTGCCTCATCCTTCCTTCTTTGTAATCAGATAGCGTTCTCTGGCTTGGGCGATGATCTGGCGGGCCGCATCAACATCTTGCCATCCTTCAATGCCGGTCTTTTTTTCTTCCAGCTCTTTGTACACGGCAAAAAAGTGCTCGATTTCTTTGAGCAGGTGGGGAGGCACATCGGCAAGAGAGTGGATATAGTTCCACAGCGGGTCATGGATGGGCACACAGAGGATTTTTTCGTCCAGGCCTTTTTCATCCCACATCTTGAACACCCCCACCGGCCGCGCTTCGATTATGCAGCCTGGAAAGGTCGACTCCCAAACCAGCACCAGTGCATCAAGGGGATCGCCGTCGAGGGCCAGGGTGTTGGGGATAAAGCCATAGTCACTTGGATAATGCACCGATGAAAAGAGCATGCGGTCGAACTTGATCACACCTCTTTCTTTGTCGTATTCGTACTTGTTGCGGCTGCCTTTGGGGATTTCGATCATCACGGTGATCGTGTCTGTTTCACGGTTCATCTTGTATCCTTTCTTACCGACTTGGAGTTGAGGCTTTAGTCGGGTTACATGTGGTAGTTAAAATCCGAAAGCCGCCACTCCGCCGAATATAGATTTGTCAGAGTCGATCTTGATCACCATAAACGTTCCTGGTTTTGCTTCATTTTGCTCAAATAGCATGCTTCCAGGTCGATGCCGGCATAGTTGGCAAGTTTGAGCACATAAGCCAGAATGTCGGCCAATTCTTCTTCAATGGCCGGCAACTGCTCGCTCAAAGCCCGATCTTGGGCTTCTTGCCGGTTGCCCACCTGGGCGATCAAGGTCTCTTGGCGCCGCCAGGCTTGTTTGAGTGTGCGCGCCAGTTCACCAACCTCTTCGGTCAGGGCGATATAGTTGAAATAGAGGTCGGTGAGAAAGCCCTTTTCTTCGTCCAGCGCACGGTGCCAGCGTTGAAAGTCGGGCAGGCGACGACGTGTTTCGGCAACGCGCAGTGTTTCGACAGCATCGAGATGCTCGAATTCGGGCAATGGATGTTGACCGGTGCCCTGGGCCAGCGCTGCGCGGACACGTTCAACGACATAGTCCAGGTCTTCACGGCGATGCACGTAATCGAGGTTGTCGGTCTCGATCACCAGAACCGGCGTGTCGGTATAGGTGGCAAAAAAGCGGTCGTAGGCTGCGCTCAGGTCCTGGATATACCGGCGCGACATACCGCGTTCATACACCCGGTCGCGGATGGCAATGCGGTTCATCAGCGTGTCGATGCCGGCCCGCAGATAGACCACCAGGTCGGGCAGGTAAATTTTTTCGGCCAAAATCTCGTGCATCCGTCGATACATTTCCAATTCGTCGTTGGCCAGGTTGAGTTCGGCAAAAAGGCGGTCTTTGGCAAAGGTGTAATCGCTGATCAGGGACGAATGGGCCAATGTCTGGCCGATCACCCGGTGTTGTTGGCGGTAGCGGCTGAGCAGAAAAAAGATTTGAGTTTGAAAGGCATACAGGGCCCGGTCGGCGTAGAAACTGCTGAGAAAGGGGTTTTCCTCAAAGACTTCGAGCAAGACCTGTGCGCCGAATTCATGGCCGAGCAAGCGGGCTAACGTTGTCTTGCCCACCCCGATCACACCTTCGATGGCGACATAAAAGTTGGGGGACATGTTCATTCCTCACGCAAGTTGTTGAAACGAGTGTAACATGCAATGGCGCGCGCGTCAAACAGACCCGCTAGAGCGCAAGCGCCCGCAGTGTGGCGCCTTCAGGCGGAACGCTCCGGCTAAAGCCGTGACTCCACTACTCGGGCTTGTCTGGAAACTGTAACCGACGCATCCTTATGCGTCGGTATAGGTGGCATAAAGATGCTGGTTGTACGTCTTTTCTGGTGGGTTCTAAATTGAGGTCTACGGAGATCGGTCAGAAGAGATGCATTTCGGCAAGTGGCACCGGTTATTCGAAGCAAATCGGTGGCAGAGCTGTGCATTTTACCGTTCCGTGTAACTGCCTCCCCACGCCGACCGTCTCTTCCGCGTCGGCGTAGGCCGACGCCCGGCGCCGCAGGCGTCCAGAAAGGCCGATTTCCAATCGGCGCAAGCGGCGGGCAGCCGGGTAGTATTACCGTCTCTTCCGCGTCGGCGTAGGCCGACGCCCGGCGCCGCAGGCGTCCAGAAAGGCCGATTTCCAATCGGCGCAAGCGGCGGGCAGCCGGGTAGTATTACCGTCTCTTCCGCGTCGGCGTAGGCCGACGCCCGGCGCTGCAGGCGTCCAGGAAGGCCGATTTCCAATCGGCGCACAGCGGCGGGCAGCCGGGTAGTATTACCGTCTCTGCCGCGTCGGCGTAGGCCGACGCCCGGCGCTGCAGGCGTCCAGGAAGGCCGATTTCCAATCGGCGCACA
>Ga0209101_1000484_pt1 | contig 32452 bp, 28 predicted proteins | sample ConPoolayeCmetaG_FD_185481 | JGI IMG/M metagenome (GOLD analysis project Ga0209101, IMG submission 185481) | Hot spring microbial mat communities from California, USA to study Microbial Dark Matter (Phase II) - Cone Pool mat layer C metaG... ...
CGCCAAGAGCACCTGCGCCAGCTTCGCCTACCCGCTCTGGTGCATCTGCGAGCGCCAACGGCGCAATATCGTGCTCATCACGCACGAAGCTTCGCTGGCCACGCAGTTCGTGCGCGACATCCGGGCCGAGTTGGAGAGCAACGAGCGCCTCCGCGCGGTCTATGGCGACCTCTGCGGTGCCACCACCCCAGCCGAGCATGCCGGCGCTGAGACGCGGCCGGGCGCTGCGCGGCGCCGGCCGCGTCCCAAGTGGTCGGAAGGCAAATTCACAACCCTCACCGGCATCACCGTGCAGGCCAAGGGCAGCGGCGGCAGCCTGCGTGGGCTGAAGGTCGGCGCTCAGCGACCGGACCTGATCATCTGCGACGATCTGGAGAGCGACCAGCAGGTGCAGTCACCGCAGCGGCGCCGCAAACTCGAACACTGGTTGCGTCGCGTCGTCATGCCGGCGCTTGCGCCGGGCGGTCAGTTGTTGGTGCTCGGTTCGTTGCTCCACTATGACTCACTGCTGGCTAATCTCCGCGATCGGCGCCGCTTTCCGCGCTGGGACTACGCTGTCTACCGTGCCCTGGAGGCGCAGCAGCAGCCGGACGGCACTTATCAGCGCGTGGCGCTGTGGCCGGCGCGCTGGCCGGTTCAGAAGCTGGATGAAGAGCGCGAGCGCATCGGGACGCTGGCGTTCGAGCAGGAGTACCAAGCCAATCCGATCGACGACTCTCGGCGTGTTTTTCGTCCGGAATGGCTACGACACTACGAAGAAAGCGAGCTGGCAGCCGAGCGTTTGGTCACGCTGATGGCGGTCGACCCGGCTACGGGGGTCAGCGGCGGAGACTTCTTCGCGCTGTGGGTCGGCAGCGTCGACCGGACCACGGGCATCATCTATACGCGCGAACTGACCATCGCGCGGGTGGGTATTGTCGAGCAAGTGCGCCGCGTGTTGGCGGCTTTTGACCGCTGGCGCCCCGCGCGCATCGGCATCGAGACGGTGGCCTATCAGGCGGTGCTCAAGCAGGCCCTGGATGAACTTGGCCGGCAGCGCGGTTTGTATTTGCCGGTCGTCGGATTGCGCACCTCGGCCAACAAACGGGCCCGCATCGAGAGCAGCTCGGTTTTTTACGAGAATGGCACCTTTCGCCTGCCGGCCCAGCTCGACCCGCAGATCGAGGAACAATTTCTGCATTTCCCCAAGGCCAGACATGATGACGCACCAGACGTTTGCGCCATGGGAATCGAGCTGGTGCGCAGTTTTCGCAGCCGGGAGCTGGAGGGGACGGTCGCGATTCGCAACCCCGACCGCGACTGGTTCGACTGGTGAGCAGCGGACGGGCCGTCGCCTGGGCACGCGCGTGCCGCAGGGGCGCACAGTGGGTCAGGCGGGACTCGAACCCGCACTTTAGGGATTTTAAGTCCCTTGCCTCTGCCGGTTGGGCTACTGACCCGTAACAATAAGGGTACGCCACACCGGAGCGATTGTCCGCGCCCGGGACATCAAACCGAGCAGATGGTAACACGACGGGGCGGGTCGCCGGCGCTGATTTCAGCAAAGCCGGTGACAGAGCTGGCCAGAAAGCCGAGCCCGACCCAATACGGGCGCAGCGGGTGCTTGGCGAGCGAGGAAATCTTGCCGACCATCTGGCCGTCACGCACCAATGGGACCGGTGGCAGCAGAGACTCGCCATCGTCGAGGCGCAACTGGACCAGGCGTCTGGCCACGGCGCCACGGGCGCGCATGCGCTCAACGATTTCCTGGCCGAGATAGCAGCCTTTGTGGAAACAGATCGCCAGATCGCGCAGGCCGGTTTCCATTGGCAGCACGGAATCATCCAGGTCATAGCCGAGCCAGGGGATTCCGGCTTCAATTCGCAGGACGTTCCATGTCCGATAACCGGCAGGCAGCGCCCCCAAGTCAGCCAGCCGGTCCCACCATTCGGCCGCCTGTCCGCGCGAGACGACGAGCTCGAAACCGGCCAGGCCGCCGGTGTTGTGCCGGAAAAGGCGCGCCTCCGGCGAATCACTTACCACGGTACTGGTCAGTGGCGGCAGGGAAAGCAGATTGGGCACGCCCAGTCGGGCGGCCAGCTCGGGTGCACTGGGACCGCAGCAGGCCAGCCGAGCCACTTGGCCAGTCTGATCTTCGATGCGCACCTTCTCCACAAACAGGTGACGGTCGAAGTGGGTCGCCGCGACACTGATGGCCAGGCGGTCGATGTCCAGCCAGAGGCGCTGCTCCGGCAGGCACAGGATGTTCAGATCGAACAGTATGCGGCCGCGAACGTTGAGCGCAAAGGCGTAGGTGCCGGTGTTCTCCTCCAGTCCGGTCACGATATTGGTGACCAGGTTGTTCAACCAGGTGGCGCGGTCTGGACCGAGCACCGCCAGCAAACCGCGATCACTACGGTCGAAGAGGGCCGCCCGCTCACGAGCGGCGCGATAGGGCGCCGTCAAGTCGCCGAAATCCGCCGCCATGCGCACTCCGCGGATTTCCTCCAGGTGTGCCCGACGATAGGCGCGTGCTTCGCAGAAGGGCGACAACACCGACACGAGCGCTCTCCGCGACCTCGCAGTGTCATGGCGGTTGCCTGCACCTGTCCGGTCGCATCGTCTACAATCAGGCTACGTGATGGCGGGGGAACGTGCAAATCAGTGGGTGCCTGATGCGTAAGGCCTGGATCGTGGCCGTGGGGTCGGAACTGACGTCGGGCCAGGTGCTGGATACCAACAGCGCCTGGCTGGCGGCCCGGCTGGCGACCCTGGGTTTCCGTACCGAGCGCCACATAACCGTGGCTGATGCCGTCGAACCGCTTGCGGAGGTACTCGACCAGGCCGCCCGACGCTGTGATCTCATCCTGGTTACGGGGGGCTTGGGGCCAACGGAAGATGACCTGACACGGCTGGCGCTGGCGGCGGTCGCCGGCGTGCCGTTGGAGTTGCATGCCGCCAGTGTCGAACAGATGCGGGCTTACTTCGCGGCTCGCAACCGGCCCTTGCCGGAGAACAATCTGGTGCAGGCGCGACTGCCGCGCGGGGCAGAGGCGCTGACCAACACCTGCGGCACCGCCCCCGGAATCGGTATCGCCTTGGGCGGTACGCCCTGCTATGCCTTGCCGGGTGTGCCGCACGAGATGCGCGACATGTTCGAGCGCGAAGTGCTGCCGCGCTTGCCGCGACTGGCCGGCGGCGCGGTGCTGTTGACCAAGCGGTTGCACGTTTTCGGTTTGGCCGAGGCGGTCGTCGGCGAGCGCATCGCGGACCTGATGCGCCGGGGTCGCAACCCGGAGATGGGCACGACGGCGGTGGCCGGCATCATCACGGTGCGCATCACCGCCTGGGGGCCGACGTTGGACGCGGCTGAGAGACTCCTAACCGAGGCGGAGACCGAGGTCCGCAGGCGCCTCGGATCGGCTGTGTTTGCCAGCGACGAGCAGACGCTGGCGGGGGCGGTGGGAGAGCTGTTGGCCGACCGTGGCCGGACGTTGAGCACGGCCGAGTCTTGTACTGGCGGGCTGATCGGGAAATTGATCACTGATGTGCCGGGGAGCAGTCGCTATTATCTCGGCGGGGTGATTGCCTACGCCAACCATGTCAAGGCGGACCTGGTTGGTGTGGACCCGCGGACGTTGGGACGCGAGGGGGCAGTCAGCCCGACTGTTGCTCAGCAGCTTGCCGAAGGGGCCAAACGCCGGTTCGCCAGCGATTATGCCATCGGCGTCACCGGCATTGCCGGTCCGGCCGGCGGAACGCCTGACAAACCGGTCGGGCTGGTTTTCATCGGACTGAGTTTCCCGGGCGGTGTCGCGGTGGAGGAATGGCGCTACGGGGCGGATTCGCCGCGCGAGCTGATACGGCAGCGTGCGGCATACACGGCGCTGAACCTTCTGCGGCTCAAGCTTCTGGAGCGTTAGCGCGTTGGCCGGCGGGCTTGTCGGGTCGCGAAGCGGCGTGGTATACGAGTTGGCAATGCTGCCGGTGAACGCAGACCTGCGCTTCACGTAGTTGTAGGGTGGTGGCCGATAAAGGTTGAGAAGGGTAGGCTATCAGGCTCGGAGCTTGTGTGTGGCCCGTCGGCGCGGAAGTCGGCGTGGTCGCATCGACCTTCGCACAGGAGTTGCGCGGATGACCCGGATACTCATTGCCGCCTGCGTGATGCTCAGCATCGTCTTGCCGCTAGAGGCCCAAAGCACTGGTGGAGGTGCAGCGCAGCCGCCGGTGCCCGAGCAGGTCGCCATGACCCCCGAACAGATCGTGGAGGCGGCGCGTCAGCGGCGGGCGGCCGGCATGCCGACCGAGGCCATGGAGTTATTGCGCAACCTGCTGAAGGCCATACCGACGCACACCGAAGCCAACCTGCTGGCCGGCGACATACTGCTGGAGAACAACGACTACGATGGCGCCCGCGGCCACTATAAGCAGGTACTGGACGCCGAACCAAGCAACTTCCGCGCCAACTTGGGCTTCGGCAAGATCTACCTGACCAACCGAGCTGTGCGGCAGGCCACGGCTTACCTGGAGCAGGCCGAGGCGGTGGCGCCTGTCGCCAGTCGTGGTGAAGTCAAGCAGCTACTCGCCGTGGCCTACATGCAGATGGGCAAGATTCAGCAGTCGTTGGACAAGGCCCAGGAAGCCGTGCAGGCTGATCCTGACAACCTCGACTCGCTTCAGACTTTGATTCAGCTACGGCAGAGTGTGGCGACACGCGACCCGCGCCAAGTCGAACTGGCCGTAGCCGACGCCGACAAGTTAGTGCAGAAAGCCACACAGGCGGCAGTGGCGAAACCGTGGAATCGCGATGCGCTAACCAAGCTGAGCGACGCTTATCAGATGAAGCTGGCGGTTCTCCAAGCCTACCACGGGGCGTTCTATCAGCGCGACCGACGTGGCCAGCCGATCGACGAGCTGCTTCCGGGACGCGGCCCGGAGGCTGCCGCCACTCTCATGCGAGCGATGGAAACGCGGCGGCAGGCTGCCTTGCTGGGCCTGATCCTGTCTGAGCACGACGGCTTGCTGATGGCGGAGCGCGCCGTTGCTGAGGGATACGATCCACGAAACGTGGAATACCTGGGCAAGCTGTTGGCATCTTATCAGCAGGTGCAGGAGCTAACCGCCCGGCTGCTCGGTCCGGGCGTTTACCAAGACACTGGCTTGCAAGAGCGCGCCATCGCGGTGGCTCAGAAGATGCTCGATGTCGACGCCGACAATGCCGCGGCGCGAGAGTTCCTGGAGGCAGCCGGTGTCAACCCGGGCAGTGCGCCGCCAGTGAAGGTGGGTGGGGAGCAGCAGTAGTTGCCCGGGGCGGGCCCCCTGTTGGGGAGAGGCGGCAGCTTTTTCGTCGGGACTCCTGCACACTCGGTCGCCACACGGTGCGGCGTGTAAGCCACTTCGGCGACGTTTCTGATCGCAGCGCTGCTCGGGACGCTACGTGGACGCCCAGGTGTGACCAGCGCACGCCTGCGGTGTGTCAGGTTACTCAGCTGAAAGTCTTTCCTAGTGGTTAGCGCACGTTGGCGCGCGGGTGGAAGTCGTGCGCGCGGGCGCCGCTGGCATCCGTCACGCGCCAGACCAGTTGCGGGAACGGCGGATCGGTGTCGGTGCGTACGAACACGTAGTCGATGCGCCCGCCGCGGAAGAATTCGTCGCAGGCCGCCGACAGGGCAGTGCGCGCCGACGGCGCGAGCACTTGATAGGGCTGCTGGATACCGCGACATTCGCAGCCCGTGCCTTGTATCTCCGCGGGAACGCGGCGACCGGAACCAGCCCCCAGCACGGCCGATCCGGTTTGGCGGTCGCTCTCATCGACGTAGTAGAATGCATCCTGCTCGCAAGCCGGGTCGGCCAGACTGACGGCAGTTTCATCGCAGGGCGTGGGATTGCTGAAGCTGACCCTGAGTGTACGCCCCTCGCTGGTCGTGCCGGGGTTGTGAAACAGGATCAGATTGGGCACCGGGACCAGGGCACCGGCGCTGGAAAAGAAGTTGTCGTACGTCGGCGTGGCTCCCTGGGCGGGGCCGATGGCCGAGCCCAGGCTGGCGCCGACGACGCCGCCGGCGGTCCGGAATTGCCCGGCCCGGTGGAAATACAGCAGCGCCGGTCCGCGTACACACACATTCCCAAAGGCCTGCTCGCTGCCGCGTGGAACGAGCGTGTAACCGAATGCGGTGTACAGTGGGACATCCGTCTCGCAAACGGCACCGTCCGGATACTCTTCACCGTTCACGTAGGCGATCATGACCAGGAAATAGTGGATATAGTCTTCCGACTGATTGCGCATCGTGATGCGCACGAACTTGCGTGTTTGCGGCTCGCTGCACGGATCGAGGAAGCCGACCTGTTGCGACCCGCCCGGTGTGCCGCTTTGTCGGCCGGTGCTGCCAGGCCCGGTGGTGCCGTCGCCACCCACGACCGGGAACGGATAGAACAAGTGGGTGAAGGCGGTGCCCGACCCGCCGCAGCCGAACGCCGCCGCCAAGGCGACAGCGACAGTGGCCGCCAGCCCCCGCTGATACCACAGACGCGTGCGCTGGTAGGACATTATGACTCTCCCGCTGAAGCCCGCCGGGCCGTCACAGCCGAGGCGTTCCGGGGGCTTGCTGCGCCGCCCGGTCCGCGGTCGCCCGCGCCGGACCTGGCCCTGGCGCACGGGCGTCCAAGGCAAATATATCCGTGCCCCGGCAGTCCGACAAGCTGGCCGGCGTAATGGCCATTTGCATTGTCGCGGTCCGTGCCGCAAACTGTGGCAGCTTGGTCGTCGACGGGCCGTCAGACTTGGTCTGCGGACCACCCAGGCAAGCGATAGGAGCATCCGTGTCTGATCTGCCGCGCTCCAAGGTGCTGTTGGCTGACGACAACCCCCAGATTCTGGAGTTGTTGGAGGCTTATCTCGAGCCGTTGAATGTCGAGGTACGAACGGCGACAGATGGTGAGGCCACGCTGCAAGCCGTGGAGCGTGATGAGCCCGACCTGATTCTGCTGGACATCATGATGCCCAAGCGCAGCGGATTTGAGGTCTGCCGGCTGCTGAAGGACGACCCGCGCTACCGCGACATCCCGATCATCATGGTCACGGCCCTGAACGAACTGGGCGACATGGAGCGCGCCCGTGAATGCGGCAGCGATGACTTTCTGATCAAGCCGGTGAACAAGATCGAGCTGCTGGCACGCGTGCAGAATCTCCTGCGTTTGCGGCACCTCAAACGTACCCTCGGCTCGCATCCGCCACGTGAGAGCTACGACGCCGGCGCCTAGACCACCGGCAGCGGCGGCGGAGGCGCGCCAGCGCGCGGCTTCAGCCTTTCGATCCAGGGCGCCCAGCCGCATGGAGGTGCTCGACGACTGGTGCGGCGCGAGTCGGGCGAACGCCCGCCGGAGGTGCGCCCGATCAGCGGCCCGTTTCTGTTGTTGTCGTGGCCCGCCACAAAGCAGCGGCGGTCGGATACAGCTTGTTGAGGCGCGCCAACGCTTCCTGGTGGGCTTCCGGCGGCCAAGCCGGCATGGTCCGCAGCCGGTTTACCAGATAACCGGCGTCCAGGCGCACCGGGTTGGCGATGCGAAAACTGCGTACCACGACATCGGTCACCAGGTGGATGTCGATCTGCGCTTGATCGACCAACGACTGCAACAGGCGCACGGCCGGTGGCGTACTGACGTCCAACTGCAAGTCGAACGTAGTGGCATCATTGCGTGCCAATCGCAGAATGAGGGCTGTCAGCAGTACCGGCGACATATCCCAAGTTGCCAGCCGTAAGTCGACCGCGCACTTCTGTGCCGGATAGCGCTTCAGCTCGAACAAATCCTCGCGCACGAAGAGTACGACCGCCGAGTCGATGGTCTCAGCCACCATGACGCCGCGCGGCTTGCGCCGGACGTGTTCGGGAACTGGGACGCGCATGCCTCGGGTCGAACTCCACCCGCGTGCCAAGCGAATCGCGTGGGCCGATCAGAGTCGCGACCCGACTCGGCGAGCGGTGGCTGTTAGCGCCGCCACGTTTTCGAGCCGTAGACTGCCTCGTCGCCCAACTCTTCCTCGATGCGCAGCAGGCGGTTGTACTTGGCGATGCGGTCGGTCCGCGAGGCGCTGCCGGTCTTGATCTGTCCGACGCCGGTGGCGACCGCCAGATCGGCGATGGTGGTGTCCTCGGTCTCGCCGCTGCGATGGCTGATGACGGCGCCGTAGCCGTTGCGCAGGGCCAGGTTGACGGTGGCCAGCGTCTCCGTGACGGTGCCGATCTGATTGAGCTTGATGAGGATGGCGTTGGCGCAGCGCTCGCGAATGCCACGCTCCAGATACTTGGTGTTGGTGACGAACAGGTCGTCGCCGACGAGCTGGACTTTGTCGCCCAGGCGCTCGGTGAGCTTGGCCCAGCCGGCCCAGTCATGCTCGGCCAAACCATCTTCCAGCGTGCGGATCGGGTACTTGGCGCACCAGCGGGCCCACAGGTCGATCATCTCGTCGCTGCTGACCAGTCGGTCGGGTTGCGACTTGAAGAAGCGGTACCGACCGGATTCCGCGTCCCACATTTCGCTGGTGGCCGGGTCGAGCGCGATGAACACGTCCTGACCGAGCTTGTAACCGGCCCGCTCGACCGCCAGCGCGATCAGCTCCAGGGCTTCGTCATTGCTTTTCAGGCTGGGGGCGAACCCGCCCTCGTCGCCGACGGCGGTGTTGTAGCCGCGCTCTTTCAGCACCGCCTTGAGCGTGTGGAAGATCTCGGCGCCCATGCGCAGCCCCTCGCGAAACGTCGGTGCTCCCCAGGGCTGCACCATGAACTCCTGGAAATCCACGTTGTTGTCGGCGTGCTTGCCGCCGTTGAGGATGTTCATCATCGGCACGGGCAGGATGTGGGCTCCCGCTCCGCCAAGGTAGCGATACAGCGGCAGTCCGCACCAATCGGCGGCAGCTTTGGCCACGGCCATCGACACCGCCAGAATCGCGTTGGCCCCCAGCTTGGATTTGTTGGGCGTCCCATCCAACTCCAGCATGCGGCGGTCGATCTCCTCCTGGAGACGTGGATCCAGCCCGCAGATGGCCGGGCCGATCAGTTCGTTGACGTGGCGAACGGCGCGCAGCACGCCCTTGCCGAGATAACGCTGTTTGTCGCCGTCGCGCAGCTCGAGGGCTTCATTCTCGCCGGTGGACGCGCCGCTGGGAACCGCAGCGCTGGCCACGGTGCCGTCGTCGAGAGCCACGTCAGCTTCGATGGTCGGCTGGCCGCGCGAATCAAGGATCTCCCGGGCGCAGACGGACTCGATCAGCGGTGTGTCGGGCATGTCAGCTCTCCTGTCTTGGTGTCGCTGCTCCACTGACGGGTGTCAGATCGGGTTCCGCGGGTGGCGGCTGAGGTCGGGCGATACGCGCCAGACGTATCACGAACCGCTCGGGTTGTGTATTCGGCTCGGTGTAGCCGACCAGCTCCACCAAGTCGCCCACCCGGATAGCATCAGCGGGCACCAGCATGTCATTGACGTAGATCTCGGCATCGCTGTCCAGCAGGCAGGTGACGCGCGCGGCGCGCTCGGGCCGGACTCGCGCTTCGGTCAAGCGCAGCATCAACAAACCACTGTCGGACCGGAAACTTTCGATCGTGCCGCTCAATGCCTCGTGTGGCCGCGGCCCACTGCTGCGCACACACCCCGTCAGTCCGGCAATCGCCACTAGCATCAGGCCGGCGCTGCCTGCTCGCCTCACCCGCGTCCAGCCATTGGCACCCGTCACCACCTGCCTGACTCCCAGTACTTGGCCGGTCGCGGATTCTACCGCTGCCGGCGCCGGCCCCCAAGCCCGCTTGGTCTGAACCAAGGGGCATGTTTGGACTCCGGGGCCCCTGGTTGCCTCACGTTATGTGGCGTTGTGACTTCAGCGGCAGCCGACGGCCGGGTTTATCCGCAGACATATAGCGGCGCGCTGTACTGGGTGCACCAGCGGCGGGCCGGCAGCGCTGCGGAGCCATTGTCAATGACAATGGCCCGATACCCGTCCAATTGGCGGACGTGGGCCAAGCACTTTCCGGGACGAAATGCCCCGTGGTTCCGATACTTGACCAGGCCCGTCTGGCTGGCAGCCCACACTTCCATATGGCCGTGTTTGGTGCTTGGTGGCGGACCTGCCATGGTCCGCCTTTCGACCAGTGCGATGGCGTCAAGTTCAACCCGCCTCCGGACGAATAGACCACCGTTCCCAGCCGTGTTCGAACGCCAGACCCAGCGTCGCACCGTGCGGCTGCGGTACCACCTGTTCGCCGCAGGTAAGACGCCGGTCATCCGGTCACCCCTGGCGCCTGCTGCTGGGGATGCCGACCGGCCCCAAGGAGGAAGTATGACCACGCAATGTCTGACCCGCCGCAAGACGCAGCTCGAACTTCTGGCGCTGCTGTGCGCACAGCGCCGGCGCGCCTGCGTTGTCCTGCCGGACGGAGGCGAGGCCAATACGCGGTTCCTGGCGCTGGAGGCCGACGGCGTGCTGCTGGAATGGCCCCTCAATGGGGTCGAGGCGGCGGCAGCCGGTGGAGCAACTGTCACCGTGCTGTTCGAGCAGGGGGACTGCGGCTACCGCTTCCGAACCGAGACGACCGGGCGAGTGTGGTGGCAGGACGCGCGCCGCGGCCAAGTGGCCGCCTGGCGCCTGCGCCTGCCGCTGCGCATCGAACCCCGACGCGCCCGACGCCACCTGCGCCTCTCATTGGCCGGGTTGCCTCCGGTCTTCGGGCGTTTCAGCAGCGCTACCGATCCACTGCGTGCCTTCACCGTTCAGCTTCGTAATCTTTCCCCGGGTGGGCTACAGGGGAGCACCGATTCTGCCGCGGCCGGGATACTACACCCCGGCGACCTGTTCTGGGTCGAGATGGACTTGCCCGACCAATGCGAGCGCTGCGTGTTCTTGGCTCGGATCGCCCACGCCCAGCGCGAGCCGCGGCGTGGTGTGACGGTTTTCGGATGCACATTCTGCGGCGGCGAAGATCCGCTGGCCCATGAGGAGTCGCTTGCGCGCGTCGAGCGTTTTCTGGATCAGTGCCGGCACACGAGAGTCGCGGCCGCCTGTTCGGCCGAAGGGGTTTGACACATGCTGGTGACCCTGGATCTGACCGTTCGTCAGGCGGCGCGTGTATTGGCGCAGGCGGTGCACACGCATGCCAAGCTGGAGATCGAGCCGCGACCTGAGACGCACAGCCACTTGTTGTGGGGTAGTCTGACCGGCCGGCAGCAGGACCAGCTGCTGGTGGACCTGCACGACGCGGGGCGCGACCTGTCGCTGGCGCCGCTGATCGGCGCCATGTGCGACGTGCGCAGCATACTCTCGGGCCAGTTGTGCATGTTTTCGACCTTCATAGTGGATGCGCTAGAGAACAGCGTGCCGCAACGTCTGACGTTGGCGGTGCCGGCGTCGATCCAGATCGCTAATCGGCGTCGCTTCGCTCGCAAGACGCCCACCGAACCGGTACCGCTGCGACTCTTGCTGCCGGGTTGCCCCACCTGCTTCGTCGCCATTCTGACCAACATCAGTCCGCAAGGGTTGGCCTGCCGCGTCGTCAGCCGCGAGCTTAATGAAGTCCTGTATATCGGCGACGCGGTGCGGCTCGACTTCGCCCTGCCGTGGTCGAACGAAGCGTACAGCCTGCAAGCCAGCGTATGCAGTAAGAACCCCGCTGGAGAGGAAGATCAACAGATCGTCGGCTTCGAATTTGCCCGGACGGGGCAGGAGTCGCTGTTGGATCGCCTCGCCCAGGCGCTGGCCGACGAAACCGCGCGCCTGATCGAGAAGGACGGTGCCCTATGAAGCCTCGGCGACTGCTGGCTCCGCGCGACACCGCCGATATCTTCGATTACGCCGTTCAAGAGCGTGCGTTGGCGGTACTGACTGTGCAGGACGGTGGCGAGTGGCAGACTTTCAAGTCGCGCTTCTTGGAGCGCGACCCGCGGGGGCGCTTTTTCGTGCTGGATTACCAGTCGGTAGATGACCGCCCGCTACCTAAGGTCATTCCTGGACAATACTTGGGTGTCAGCCTCCGGCACAAGAGCCGCAAGCTGCTGTTCGCGACCGTGGTGGAAGCCAAGGGGCGATTCCACTTAGACGCCGAACATACGATTCCGGCGATCCGCTATCGCTGGCCGGACAGTGTGACAGAGCTTCAGCGTCGCGCATATTATAGGACTACGGTCCCGCCTGGCATGAACCTGCTGGTTCATCTGTGGCCGGGCGGACTGCGGGCCCGATTCCAAGCACAAAGCGACACCCTGCAAGTGGTCACCGGACACTTGGCGGACCTGTCGTGCGGGGGCGCCCTGGTTCGCCTGCCCCAGAGCGCCCTGCCGGGGTGGACCGAGCAACAAACGCTGGGCGTCGAGATGCAGTTGCCGGACGAGCGACCGCCTATCTTGCTAGACGTTCATTTCCGGGGGATGCGGCGGGACGAAAGCGGCCGGCCGGCGGCGGCCATTCAGTTCGTCGGGCTGGAGCTGGCGGTCGATGGGCGCGTTCTCCTTCAGCGCCTGGCCAGCGCCGTGCAGCGCCTGCACAGGCTGACGCTTGCAGCGGAGCCTCAGCAGGAGCGTCAGAACCACAGCGATCCCTGAGTTCTAGGCGCGCGGCAAGGGCAAGGGGTCAAAAAAATTAGCGCAACACCGCCACTTTTTATACCGGCCGTTGTTACAGACTATGGAACGCTTCTAAAGCCCATCCCAGCGCATGGGTCACCGAGTGGGGCTCCAAGCCCATTCGGGACCCTTTTTTATTCCTTTTGCACTTAGGGCCTGCACCGAAGCCGATGCGGACAAGGTCTCGCAACGAGCCAAGGAGCCCACGGCACTGCGCTAGTTCCGGCGTATTAGGGCGGTCCCTACTGGCCCCAAAGGTGCGGCGGTCGCCATTGCCCCCGCCAGGCTTTTCAGCTCAGCACCGCAGCGGCACAGGTCACATGGGTTTCGGCTTCCATCTGCACGGCTTGGTGATATGACAAGACGCGGCAGGGACGGCCCGGCAGGCAGCGCAGCGTGGCGTATATGGCTCCCGTGCTGCATATTCTTGTGTGATTGCGACTTGCCGCAATTTGCCGGATGAACTCGTCCTCGCGCCGCTCTTCAAGCAGCCTCAGCAGGCGGCGGTCACTGTCGGCCACCTGTTCGAGAACAGCGGCGGTCGTCGGGGCGCTATCGCCGAAATGCTGCCCGACGTGGCTCAAGTCGGCGCCAGCAATGACGACCGTCGGACGGTCAGTGGTTTTCAGCAGCTCCGCGAGCGCGTCGGCGAAGGTTCCCAGGTCGGGACCGCGCCCGTCAGCGGGGTGCAAGCCGGTTGGTCCGCAAGCATCAGGACAGAGAATCGGGACGATCTCGAAGGCACGCCCATCCATAACAACTTGCAATATCAGTACTTGCAGTTCGATCGAGTGCTCCGCGAAGTGATCGGCCTGATGCTCGCACAGATCGGTGCCCAGAAGTGCTGCCAGTCGAGTGAGAAAATCCTGGTCGACGGGCACGAGTCCAAGCGGAGTTTGGAAGTCTTTGGTCGTCGCTACCGCACTTGCGGACTGGCCAAAGTGGTTCGTTCCCAAGATCACGTAGCGGTCGGCCTTGCCGGCAGCAGCGAGCGTTGCGTATGCGTCGGCATAACAAGGTGCCCCGCGCTCATAATCGAGGTGCGGAGCGATCAGCCCGCGAACGTCTGGCACGGGCGCCGTAACCCCGCCGGCCAACAGTTGCTCGATAGTTCGCCTGAGCGCCACCGCGTCGGGGTAGCGTTCTCGGCAATCGCGGGATGGCGCGGCCAGATAGCCTGCGCGGCGTTCCTCCAATGCGGCTTGCAAGCGCGGTCCTTGCAGGAACAAGGCCTCATCGAGCGTGTTGACCAGGCGGTGAATGTCGTCCTCAGATACCTGCGCTCCCAGATTGGCCTGAAGGGCCGCTTGGATGTCTTGGCAGGAGTGCTGCCCGTCAAGGTGGGCCAGAACGAAGTAGGCGGCGGGGGAGACGGCCACGGCACGCGGTGCCAGCCGGGTGGGGTCGTGCAGGGCGAAGAGGGTTTGGCCGTCCGAGTTGCGCAGCGGCACGATCTGGACCGGCCTCAGGGCCGGCAACTTGTCGCTAGCCGTGTTCACTGTCGCGGCCTCACCTCATATGCCCAGCGCGTCCGCGAACCCCAGAACAAGTGCACTGACGGGTCGGAAAGCGGCCGCGCGAATTCGAAGCGCAGGGCGCTGATACCACGCTCGTCGCGTTCCAAGACACGCACGCGGATGCCCAAGTCGCCCAAACGGTCGACTTCGTCGGGTACCATCTTGCCGCACGAGTCCCGTACCAGCCGGCCGAGCACGCCGGAGAAGAAGCGATCTTCGGCGACTCGTATCTCAATTGTATGCTCGTCGACGATGGTCATTTCGGTGGGTGTTGCCGGCCCCAGCAGGCGCGGGGACCAGGTCAGCGGGATGACGCGCAGGCCGCGCAGACCAGTCCGCTCTTCCACTGGCAGGCGCACGTAATGACCAAGCAAAGGCAAGTTGGCAAGATATAGGGTATCGCCGGGGCGCAGCCCGCTGGGGGCGGTCGCGACTTCTTCGGCTAGACAATCTTCCACGCCTTGTCCGGTCTCGAAGGCCAGGCCGGAGTAGAACGTCCACAAGCCGAACAGTGTGCCCAGCAGAATGACAGCGACCCACATGCCGGAACTGCGGAGGCGCCGCCAGCGCGGTGCGGCGGATTGGGGCGCGATCCCCATGCCGCGCAGGATCAGCAAGGCCGCCAATGCCCAGCCGATGCCGGGGAGATACAAGTGATGCGGCGAAGCGAAGACCGGCAGCAGCGGGGCGGTAAACCCGACCAGCCAGGCGGGCACGATCAGGCCCGGAGGCCGGCGCAGAAAACGCAGGGTGACTGATAGCAACAGCGCCAGGGCGACGGCGGCCAGGCCGTAGAATAGGAGCGGCCGCTCTTGGAAATAGGGCAAGCCGCCGATCGGTATGCAGGGGATCAGCAGGAACTCTCCCAGCAGGTAGTACAGGAATTTGTCGAAGATATACCGCAGGAATCCCGGATCGTTCGGCGTAATTACGTAAGGGCGTGGTGGGACGTTCAGACCGCCCAAGGCGGTCTGGCGGACGATGAAATACCCCACCAGAACGGCTGCCAGCACGAGGTAGGCGCCGAGTGCCCAGCGGCGATCGCGTCGCCAAACCAACGGTTCAATTGCCAAAAGCACGAACGGGAAGGCGACGGCATTCTCGCGGCAGCCCAGCCCCAGAACGAACAGGGCGACGGCTGCCAAGCCCCACCCGACGCGCGCAACCGGATGCATTGGTGTTGCGCCGGTTGTGAACCCGGGCCAGCCGCGGTATCGCGCGAAGCACAGGGTGGCGCCGAGCAGGAAAGCAGTCACCATCAGCTCGGTTTGGCAGGCGATCCAACGCACCGTGGCGACGTGTGCCGGATGGATGGCGAACAGGGCGGCAGTAGCGCCAGCCAGCCAGACGCTGGCACCCAGGCGTCGCAGGAAGAGCATCAGCAACAGGCAGACGATCAGGTGCCAGATCAAGGACGCCAAGTGCTGCGCTGCCGGACTCCAGTCCGACAACGTGTACACCAGTTTCATCAGACCGAAGGCCGCGGGGCGGAAGAATCGCAAGGTGGTCGGCGGCAGCCACCAGAGCTCAGCTATCCCGCCGATCAGTTCCAGTCGGCAAGCCGCCGTCAGCCCCTTCAGCGACCAGTCGGACTCGCGCAGTTGCCGGAAGTGGGCGTGGTCGTCCATGAACAGCCCGTCGCCGAGACAGTCCCCATGCAGTCCGAAGATGAGGGTGCTGAGCAGCGCCAGGCCGGCCAGCCAGCCGACCCACCCGCGGCGGTCGCTGGTTGTCGGGCGATCGGTATTCATTCTTTGGTTAGGGGGGTGACCAACGGGTCTGCGGAAGAAGGCGACTCGGATGGCCTGGCCACTTCGTCCGGCGGCATGGTCGTTTCCAAGTGCTGGAGATCGGTTGCTGATGGCAGGTGCGCGCCCAACAGTGGAACGAGCACGCCCGGCACGGCCCAAATAAGCTGAATCAACCGCACGCCGACTGCCAAGGCCAGGGCCTGTGAAGCCGAATTCAATCCGTCCTGGGTGAAGAACTGCACGTAGGCGTACTCCATCACGCCGATGGCCTGCGGTGGCAGGATGGGGATGGCAGCGATCAAGAAGCCGATGGAGACGTAGATGAAGTAGTAGGTCAGGGAGCCCTTCATGCCCAGCGCCCAGGCCATGACGGCGGCGCTGACCATCACGATGGCTTGCAAAATCAGTGTTGCCGCCAGAGCGCCGCCGACCTTCAGCTTGTGTTGCCGCAAGGCCACGGTGGCCCGCCCGATGCGCAGCAGTTGATTGCCACCCGGCAGGCGCGCCGCCAGTTCGGAGAGTCGCAGGGCGTGCCGCAGACGCCGACTGAAAATGACCAGTGCGCCGGCAAACAGGGCTACTACGATCAGCCCCAGCACGCTGGCCAAATAACTGAACTGGGCGGGGTTCCAGGTGATGGCGATTCCGGTTGCCGCCAGGAGGAGTATGCCGAACAATCCGATCGCCCGGTCCAGAAACACCGTTGTGACGACTTCGGTCTTGAGGTGCGTATAGTGGGTCAGATAGTACGCCTTGACGAGGTCGCCGCCGGTAGTTCCCGGCAGGGCGAAATTGAAGAAGTTGCCGGCGAAGGTGAGCTTGACGGCGTTCCAATAGGAGATGTGGACGTTCTGGATGGCCACCATCAGCACCAGACGGTAAGCCTGTATGAACCACACCGGGGCGAACAGGAGAATCGAGAGCAAGGCCCAGCGCCGATTGAGTTGCCTGATGACGCTCGGTATGCCGGGCTCGATGTCCGGGACGTGCTGCTCGCCAATCAGCACCTGATGGACGCTGTCGCGCGGCACGGTCTGCCGCTGTCCGTCCGCCTCGATCACCAGTTCCGGGCCGCGCTGTTCGAGCAGACGCACGCGGCGCCCTTGCGGGCCGGCCAGCCGCACCTGATCGTGCCACGGCACAGTCCACGCCAGATACGCCACCGCCGCCAGGCATAAGCCGTAACGCAGCAGTCTAACTGCCCATCGGCGAACGGCAGGGTTCATCCGCAGCACCTGATGGTGGTCGGTTTCGGAGCCTGGGGGCGCGGAGGCGGTCGCGTCATGGTCGCGCTGTCACCTCGTATACTTCGATGTCGGCGAGTGGGTTGCCCTCCGGCGGGTGCAGTCGGCGCAGGCCGGCGCGAACCAGTTCTGACGCCCACTCGCGGGTTACTTGCGCCGGGAAACCATATGACCGGCGCAGCCGCTCGATTTCGGGCCAAGAAAATACCACATGTGTGAATCCTTGGGTACGCAGCCAGGCTACGGACTGCTCGGCGGAGCTGGCACGCGAGTATTCCAGCCAGGGGTCGCGGCTGAAAACGACCGTATAGCGCACCTGCGAGGGCAAGTAGAACGCCCGCGCCTCACCTACGAGTTTCACCGAAGCGTGGGGCGGCAGCAGTTCTAGCAGGGGCTGAGCAGCGGCCATCTGCTCTGTCATGCCGACCAGACTGCCCAACGGAATCCCACGCGATGACCACCAGTCGACGTGGTGTTTCAACTGGCGGACGAGCGTGTCGGCGTTCCATAGCGCGCCGGCGACCGCCAGACAGACCACGGTCGGCCGGATCGCACGGCGCAACCGAGCCGGGCAGGAGTTGCCCTCCATTTGCCCGGCCAAAAGCGCTAACGGAAGGGTCACCGCGATGGCGAAGCGCCCGGGCATGTGCGTGGCCGCCGCCCAGACGATGATGATCGACGTGCTCCACAGTAAGAGGAACGCGGCCCGTCGCGACCAACCCAGGAGCAGGCCACCGAGAGCCAGTACGAAAAGCATCGGCCCGAACATGCGCGAGCCAAGCAGTTCGCGGTACACCAACCGCATGCGGGTGCCGAAATCGTCCTGCCCGGCGGGCAGACGGTGCGCTTGTGCCCAGCGCGCGGCTTGCTCGGTGCTCCAACCGCGGCCGTCGAACCACCCGTATGCGAACGGGTAGACCGGATTGCCGGTAAACGCCCAGTTTCGTAGTAACCAGGGGCTGAAGGCTGCCACGCAGCCAAGTACGAAGGGTAGTAGGCGGTGCCAACGGTCCTTAATTGTGCCCGGCTGGACGAACACCCAGGTCAGCGCCTGGGCGAGTGCGACCAAGGCCAGCGCCGTGTACTTGCACCCGCAGGCCCAGCCAGCGCACAGGCCGGCCGCCAGCGTGGCGCGCCAGTCAATGTCGGCATCGCCGCGCAGGTGATCCAGCAGGAGGCCGGCGGCCACGGCGGCAAAGAACAGCATCCCCAGCTCCACGTAGGCCAGACAGCCGACGTACGTCAGCCAGGGTACGGAGGCGCTCACCAACACTACGACCAGGCGTGGCCAGCCGGTCGGTGTCCAGGCCGCGAGCGCCAGCACGGTCAGCACCCCGCAGGCGGCATGCAGAAGCTGGGCCGGGATGGCGCCGTGTAGCGGCCCGCCGGCCAGGTGCATCAGCAGCAAGTAGAGTGTTTCCATCTGTTGAGGAAACGAGGCGTATGCGTTGTGCGGCAGGAAGTGTACACGGCCGGCCTCGTAGTACTCGCGCGGCACTTGCAAGTGGTATTCCAGAACGTCGTAGCCGTACGCTTCGGAGCCCCACAGAAGTCCTGGTGGTAGGCCGGCACCGTAGAGCACCACCATGATGGGTAGGGACAGAGGAAGTAGCGTAAGCGCCGGCAACGGCCCGGTTGGCGACCCGCGTGGCGCTCCCGGCTGCCTCGTGTTTCGCCACGGCGAGCGGCGCAGACGCGTCACTCCGAGCATAACGCCCGTCGCCACCAGGCCCCAGGACGACGGTCGATGCAGATAGCCGCCGAGGGCGAGGAGAAATGCCAGCGTAGCGAGCAAGCCGAGCCCCAGCGCCAGAGCGAGACAAAGCTGGGCGAGGAAAGGACGGCGCTCGAACCCGAACAGGGCAGTCGGCCATGCCCCCCAGCCAGCGGCTGCGGCCAGCAGGACAACGACCAGCAGGCCGTCGCTGGGCAAGACCAGCCAAGCGCCAGGGGCGGAAGCTGTCAGCAGTGCGAGTGCCGTCAGGATAGGTGCTGCCGGCGGCAGAAACACTAACAAGCTCTGCCAGCGGTTGGCGTGGGCGGGCCGACATGACGCGGACATGTCGGCATGATAACCGCGATGGCGTCGCCGCGGCCTGGCAACCTTTGACCCCAGCGCTTGGTCGCAGTTTGACTGAGCGCGTCTGTAGCTCGACAGTTGCTCGGCGACAGACGCGTGACGGTACGGTCGATCAGCACATCGCGATGTAAGCGGCGATGAAATACACGATGATGCGGATGCGTTGCGGTGTCCAGGCAAACAGCATCTTTCGCCTCCTGAGGCGGTGTCCGCCTGTGCGCCGGTCGGTCAGTCCGGCGGCCGGCGCAGTTCACTTTGGCTACCAAACTAGTACCCGCGACAGTGCCGCCGGAGCAAGTCGATTGGCGAATTAGTTGCCGGTCGTTCTGCGGAGGGGGCGTTTATCGGTCCGTGGCTGGCCGTGCCGATAAGCCGGCAAGCGGCACCGGGTGTGCTACTGCTGGCACTCCGGATCGTGGTAAGTGGGGCCTGGGTAAGGCTCTTCGGAGAAGGGACGTCCAAATTCCTGTACCCAGTAGAAGCCGTATTCGCCCCCGTAGCGAATGCCCACACCCAGTTCCGTGAAGGCGGGGTTCAGGATGTTCTGGCGGTGGCAGGGACTGCCCATCCAGTCGGCGACGACCTGGGCGGGAGTGCGCTGGCCAGCCGCCAAGTTCTCTCCGATGATCCAATAGTCGTATTCGAATTCGGCTGCCCGTTCGGCCAGAGTGGAGCCGGTAAAGTCGTTGACGTGGCCGAAGAAACCGTAGTAGACCATTTCGCAGGCGTATTGGGAGGCTTGGGCCTCCAGGGTGGCGCTGCGTTGGACCGGCGGCACCTTTTTCTTGGCGCGCTCCTCATTCACGAGTCTGAGCACTTCAGCTCGCCAGAAGGCGGCTTGCACCGGTTCTCTACAGCCGGGGAACTCGACTGTAAGCTCGTCGGCGATAGTTTGGACGCCGGCGGAATCGCCGCCGACGGCCGTATTCCCGGGGCGGGTGGGGTCGGCGGTGCCGCCCCCGCTGTTGTTGTTGCTTGTGCCACCGGCTGCCGGTCCTGAAATGGGCAGGCCGTCGTCGCCATTGCCGAGGGGCACGCAGCTGGCAAGCTGCCCGAGAAGCAACCCGAGGACAGTCAGCCACAGGTAGGTGAGGCTACGGTACATTCGGACCCTCGCGTGGGTCTGGAGGAGGGCGGGGGACGTCACCTCCGGCACCCTGTCATTATAGCTTATCGACCGGCGCCCTTGAAGCGACTCGTAGCCGGCCCCATACTTACGCGCGACGGGGAAGCCCGGCGCTTCTCGCGGAGGTGTAGTTCATGCGCGGACGGCACTCGATCCGGTTGTTGGGCCTGTCGGGCCCATTATTGCTCCCGCTCCTGCTGATGCAGGCCCTGCCGAGTAGCTGCCTGCCAAGCCCCGGCGGTGGCGGCCAGCCCGGGTTCAATCTCCCGCCCACCGTGAATCTGACTTCCGATGTCACCAGCGGCGTCGCACCCCTGACGGTTTTTTTCAGCTCTTCGGGGAGCAGTGACGACGGCGTGATTGTGCAACGCCTGTGGGATTTCGGTGACGGCGTGGGCACTAGCCAGGAGATTTCGCCGACCTACACTTATCAGACCACTGGTGTGTACACGGTCACCTTGACCTTGGTGGATGATCAGGGTGCCCGCAGTTCCGACACGTTGAAGATCAGCGTTACCCAGCGACCTGTAGCCATCATCGAGGTTGATCGGACGGTGGCGGCCAGCGCTCCGGCGGTGTTCAAGTTCGACGGCTCCAAGTCTTACGATCCGGATGCCAAGACGGGCGAAACCCTGAGGTATCGTTGGGATTTTGGCGACGGTTCGCGTGAGCTGCTGGCGCAAGTCGATCACACGTTCGCCAGCCCGGGCACCTATCGGGTGCGCTTGACCGTGACGGATGCGCTGGGTGTGATTGGAACCGCTGAAGTGGTGATCCTGGTGGGCATCCCGCGCCCGCAGATCACGATTCGCACGCCGCCCGAGGACATAACCAACATCGTCTGCACCAACGCGCGCACCTCCAGCCTATGGGTGCATGCGGTACCCACAGTCGCGCCGGGCGTGCCCTACCGGTTGCGGGCCGGTTTGGACGGCGACCGGGATGCCTGCAACGCCTTGATCGCGCTATATGACCCGCAGACCGGCGAGGAGCAGGCCCGCCTGGAAGATGCGACCGGGAACGAAGATCTGCGGCAGCGTGCCGTGCGTGCCGCCGTTTTCCATCCCGATCCGGATAGCGGCCGGCTGTTGGCCGGAGGGGATGACGGGCGGGTACGCCTGTATGACACGCTGAGCGGGGCGGTGCTGCGCCGCTATACGGGCAGCGGCAGCGCCGTCAAATCCTTGGCGTTCTTCCCGGATGGGGCGCGCTTCGTGGTGGGGTACGCCGATGGCACGGTGCAGGTGCGCGAGACGGGCAGCAACGCCATCGTGCGCGCCTTGGTCGGGCATGCGGATGCCGTCAACGCCGTCGCTGTTTCGCCGGACGGAAATCTGGTACTGAGCGGCGATGCGGCGGGCATTGCCATTCTATGGAGCGCCAGCAGCGGAGCGGAGCTGCTGCGCTACGACCATGGTGGGGCGGCCGTCAATGCGGTGGCGTTCTCACCCAGTAATCCGCAACGTCTGCTGACTGCCAGCAGCGACGCCACGGCCCGCCTGTGGAGCACCGTCAACGGCAACATGACGCAGGAGTTCGCGCCGGTGTACGTCGGCGGCGAGCTGGTGGCCGGTCACTCCAAGGCCATCACGTCGGCCGCCTTTTCCACCGATGGCACGTTGGTGGCCACGGGCAGCGAGGATAAGACGGTCATCCTGTGGAACGCCGAACTCGGCAGCCAGATGCGCGCGTTCAAGTCGCATACGGCGGCGGTGCGCGGTGTGGCGCTCTCCCCGGACGGTACGCAACTGCTGAGCGGGGGCGACGATGGGACGGCGATCGTGTGGAATGTGCAATCCGGCCAGGCGGCGCGCACGCTCAAACCGTGCAGGTCGGGCATCACTGCGGTGGGATTCGCTGCGGACGGACGCAGCGTGCTGGCGGCGGTAGCGGCCCGGAACGATTTCCAGCTCGACACCGAACCGACCAGCGGCAATGACCTGAATCTGACCATGCCCACGCCGTTGCGGCTGAAAACCGAGAAATATGAGGTGGCGCCCGGGCAGTACTACTTGTGGGTAGAGGTGCAGACCGATCGCACCGCCCCGGTGCGCAGCTATGCCAAGGCACGCGTCAACGTAATGACCGAGTTCCCCAGCACCATTTCCGGGGACGTGCCGGTCATTCCGTTGCGTAACGACGCAGCCAATGTGGTAACGGCGGCCAGTGGACAGCGGCAGATATTCGATCTGGGCGAGCTGGACGTAGGAGACCGTGTCTACCTGTCTTTGCTCACCATCCCGGGCTACGGGACGGCTTACGCACTGGAGGACTTCAGCGTCATGATCTTGGACGCCGAGCAGAAGCTCTTCGCTTGGTACGAGCGCAAGTCCGCCATGCCCAGCGACACGGTGCTGTTCTCGCCGGCCACCAAGCTGATTGTCGGGCACTACAGCCCAAGCTACTACGTGGTGCTGGACAGCCATGACTCGAGCGTACCGGTGCCGAGCGTAAACATACGGATCGAGCGCGAATTCGCCGCCGATAGCCAGCCGCGACAGCAGTACGTCTATCTGAACTTCAACACGTCGGTGGTGCGCAACTTGGCCGTTGCCGGATCATCCCAGTTCAACCTGGCGCCGTTCGACACCGCAGTGGGAGCGGCGGGCTATGACGTGACGGCGGTCAAGTTGGCCGTCGTGGCCCGCCTGCAAGCACTTTTCGGCGCTTACAATTTCGTGGTGAGCACCAGCCCGCCGGCCTCGGATGTGACGCCGCGGCTGACGGTGTACTTCGACACCACCAACGCGCTGCTGGCAGCGCGCCTGACTGATCGCAACAACAACAACATCACCGATGCCGGCGACTTGGTCTTTTACGGGCTGACGGACTACATCGATGCTCGCAATATGACGCTCAGCGGCAAGGCGGTCATCGCGGTCGGCCAGATCATGGCCGATTTCCCGGGTTTGGCCGACGGCGAACTGGGGACGGCCATCGGCAATGCAGCCGCTCACCACATCGGTCTGCTGTGCGGCTTGCGTGAGACCACTCAGTCGCTTGCCACGGACGTGATGATCAACGATGAGACGGAGGTGACCAACGCGGCCCTGACCTTCACGACCGCCGCCCTGGCCCCCTCCGGCGACTTGGATGCCATCGGCATACAAGACGCCGATTTGCTGCTCGGCGAAATCTTCGGCATTCCGTAGGAGACTGCCCGACCAGCCAGTCCCGGGCTGGAAGAACCGCGCGCTGTGCGGTTCCGGCACGGCAGGTGCTGCGCAGTCCGCTGCGCCTGGAAAGGACCCACGCACCGGCGGTATCCCCCACGGCCGCGGTGACACCCGTCCGGTCAGGCCGCATACCGGCGGTGCTGTTGCCGGCGTACAATAGGGCGGTCTATGTTCAGCGGCATCATCGAAGCTGTGGGTACCGTCGTCGGGCTGACCAGCGCCCCGCGGCAGCGGGCCAGCGCCGCGGCGGCCCATCGTCTCGACGTTGACCTGATGGGGTTAGCGGAGGGCCTGCGGATCGGAGCCAGCGTGGCGATCGATGGAGTCTGCCTGACATTGGCGGAGTTGTGCGGCCGCGTCGGTGCTTTCGATGTCGTTCCGGAAACCTGGCAACGGACGACCTTGCAGCGACGGCGGATCGGCGACCAGGTGAACCTGGAACGCGCCCTGCGCTTGGGTGACCGTCTCGACGGTCATTTCGTCCAGGGGCACGTCGAAGGAGTCGGCATCGTCGAGCGCGTGGAGCGCAGCGCCGGGGAGTGGAAGCTGTGGGTGCATGCGCCTGCCGAATTACTGCCGGCGATCGTGCCCAAAGGATCTATCGCCTTGGATGGCACCAGTTTGACGGTGGTCGATGTCCTGGAGAGCCGCTTCTGCGTAGCCTTGGTGCCCATCACGTTGGAGCGCACGGTGTTGGGCCGGCGCGGTCCCGGCGACGAGCTGAATATCGAGACCGACATCCTGGCGCGTCTGGTTCTGCGACGGTTGGAATCGCTAAGTAGTGCGGCGGCGGCGGATGGCGTCTTGTTGGAGAAGCTGCGCGAAGGTGGTTTTGTTTGATGGTGTCCTGCGCGACCAATTCGCTCGTCGATCGACCATTGATCGGCATCACCATGGGTGATCCGCTGGGAGTCGGCCCAGAGGTGATCGTCAAGTCGTTGGCCGACGAGAACCTGCGCTGCCGAGCACGCTTCGTCGTCTTCGGTCTGCACGAGGTGCTGGAAGTTGCCGCCGACCAAGCCGAAATCAACCCTTTCTGGTGGCGCGAGCCCTTCGATCCCCAGTTGCGCGTCAGCAGCGGCGTACTGGTGGCGGATTTCGACGAGTTGCAGCCCGTACGGACCAACGGTGAACGCGGCCCGGACGCGCTGGCCGGACACGCGTCGTTCCGGTTCGTGGAAGAGGGCGCGCGTCTGTTGCGGGAGGGTCTGCTGGATGCGTTGGTGACCGGACCGATTTGCAAGCAAAGCTGGCATTTGGCCAACCATCGCTTCCACGGACACACCGATTTTCTGACGCGCTGCTTCGATACCCGGCGCATCAACATGCTCTTCGTGGCCGGGCGGTTGCGCGTCGCGCTGGCTTCCGATCACGTTCCGCTCTTCGAGCTCCGCAATCGCTTCACCATCGGTCTGGTTCACCAGCCCATCGATCTGTTGGACCAGGCCCTGCGCGCCTGGTTCGGCATCGCAGCGCCGCGGATCGGCGTGCTGGGGCTCAACCCGCACGCCGGCGAGGACGGGTTGCTCGGTGACGAGGAACGCCGGATCATCATTCCGGCCCTCGACATGGCACGCAATGCCGGGCTGCGAGTGAGCGGGCCGCTGGCGCCGGACACGGCTTTTGTGCCGGAGGTTTGGCAGCGTTTCGATGGCCTGGTGGCCATGTATCACGATCAGGGGTTGATCCCGATCAAGGCTCAGGCCTTTGAGAGCGCCGCCCAACTGACGCTCGGGCTGGACCGCATTCGCGCCAGCCCGGCCCATGGGACGGCCTTCGATATCGCCGGAAAGAACCGCGCTCGCCATGGCAGCATGCGTGCCGCCATCGAGCTGGCTATCGAGTTGGCCGGGGCGGCCTGCCGCCAACGCGGCGCGCCGACCGTTGCCCGTTAGCGGTCTACGGCCCGGCCAGTCCGAAGCTGGCGGACAGAGGCGAGCGGCGGGAAAAGTCCTAGGCGAAAAACTGTTGCGCGCAGTCGATGATGGCGCGGACCGTGGTGGCGGTCTCTTCCTCTTCGTTCATCAGAGACTGGAAGAAGGCTCCGATAAAAGTGCTCGCCAGGCTGGTTGCCGCGCTGCTCACCCCAGTCAGTACGGACTCGCGCACCGCCGGATCGCAGCCTTCCAGAACCAACGCGCTGCCGCTGGTTAGGCTCAGCAGCCACCACTGGCCACGCCGAAGCCAAGCTCGCATGCGTCTCTCCTTAGCAGATCATCGGCGGCCGAGGCCGAGCAACCGGCCGCGCGAAGCACAGCAACATTCCTATCGGCACCATCTACCGGCTGGTTGACAGTAGCAGCACCTGCGGCTGGGCGGACGGCGTTCGCGAGCCGGGGCATCATTCTGGCGGATTCTCCACAGGAGGCTCGGGGACCGGCTGGTCCGGCGGGTTGTCCGGCGGCGGTAGTGGTTCCGGTGTCGGCTGAGGCTGCGGCTGGGGCGGTGGGGGCGTCGGCTGCGGACGCGGCAACGGCGTCGGCGGACGTGCCGGCGTCGGCGACTTGTTCGGACCGGGCCGGCCCGATTGTTCAGCGGCCTGCTTCTGCGCTCGAGTCGGCAGCTTCTCTAGCCGCGGCTTGAGCTGCTTCTCGAAGATTTCGTTGATCGGCTCGAGCAGCTTGTTACGGCGTTCATTCAACTCCGTAAGTTGTTTAATCTTGTCCGGCGACGGGGACTGCGACAGCTCTTGAAGCTGTTTGTCGATCCGTTCGAATTCCGCCTTGCGACGCTCGATCAGCCGGTTCGCCGCCTCCTGACACTCTTTGAGGATCGCGTTGGCCCGAGCCGTTTGTGCTTCATCGAGCTGGTAACGCTGGATGAAGTCGCGCACATACGCCTCCCATTGGCTGAGTGGGTCGACACCTGCCGGATAAACGGTCGGCGGCTGTCGCGCCGCAGCGGCCCCCGGGCCGATGGGAGCAGCCGGGGACGTGGCACCTGGGGCCGCGCTGCGCCGGTCGGGCAGTTGGCGAACCTCCTGGGGCGGGCGCGTGACCGTTGTTGGCGGGGCGACTTGGCCAGCCACCGGCGGGGTCGTGTCCGTCACAGTGGCGGTCGGCTGCGGGGGCGGTGCGGCGGGCGCTGCGGTAGCAGAGCGCTGCGGCACCTGACGTCCGGGGCCGTGGCGGAACTCTTCCACCGTCATCTGGCCGGAGACGATGCGCTGCAACTGCGACTCCGTAGTCGCGAAGCTGTCATACATCTCGCGCAGGTCCTCGTCATGCGTGCGGCGCTGCTCTTCCGTCAGGATCTGACGCCACTCGTTGTTGCCTTCGATGATCAGCGTCTTGGCCTCCTCGTACAGCGGCAGCGCTCGCCGGCCCCAGTTGATCAGCTCCTGCTGGGCGATCTCCCCGCCGGCGCGCACCTCCACCAGGCGATCAACCAGGTCGAACAGCTCCTCACGGTGTTTGGCCAAGAACGCTTCAGTCTTCTGGCGCAACAGCGCCTGGGTGAAGGCGTCCTGCTCGGCCGTCAAGTTGTAACGTCGGGCCAGGAAACGGGCGTGGTTGTCCAGCAGCGCATCAATGTTCAGCATGCGGCTGTAACTGGTGCGAGGCTGTTGCTCCTGGGCGTAGGCGGAGACGGCACAGGGCAGTGTTACCGAGACGCAGACGATAAGCGACGCTAGGCGGTGCATTCTCGACTCCCGCAGGCGCTGCCGGCAGAGCGGCACAGCGTGTCCTAGTACCAGGGACCCGCTGCCTCGGCAGCGGTTCCTAAATTCCCGATCGGTTCCTCGGTATTATAAGGTGACGCCGGCGGGCGGTTGCGTGGGAGCGCGTGAATAGGCATGGTGAACGAGCGACACAGAGGCTGGCCGGGAGCGCTCCCAGTGCCGCGCGCCTGCGTTTTCGACCTCGACGGCACGCTCGTCGACTCGTTGCGCGACATCGCCGAATCGCTCAACCACTGCCTCGACTTGCTCGGTTTACCCACCCATCCGGTCGACGCTTACCGGTACATGGTTGGTGAGGGCGTGCCGACACTATGCCGACGCGCCATCGGTCATACGCATCCACACCTGGTCGCCCGCTTGGCTGAGCTTGCCCGGTCATATTATCGCACTCGCCCTTTGCGGCACACACGCCCTTACCCTGGCATCAGCGACCTGCTTGCACGTCTGCGTCGCCAAGGCTTGCGCTTGGGCGTGCTCTCGAACAAGCCGCACGACTTGACGGTCCGCGTGGTGCGCACGTTCTGGCCGGACGACACCTTCGAGCTGGTGTATGGATACGTCGAGGAGGAACTGCGCAAGCCCTCGCCGGCGTATCTGGAGCGGATGTGTCGCGAGTTCGGGGTCGGACCGTCGGAGTGCTGGGTGATCGGTGATACTCCTACCGACGTACAGACGGCCCATGCGGCCGGGGCGCCGGCGATCGGTGTGACCTGGGGGTTTCGTACACGGGCCGACCTGGAGGCCGCCGGGGCTGACCTGATCATCGACCGACCGGAAGAGCTTGGGTGAGCGGCGGGCGCGACCATGTGGCGGCTTTTCGCTATTTGGCCGGTGTGGTAGGCTGCCGGCGTGCACTACTGGGTTGCTCTTGTTGAGTCCGAGCGGAGCGTAACGAATCATGGCCAAAGCACCGCCCAATGGTACGGTTTTCGAGTTCGCGCCCGGTCCCAAGGGACCGGTGACCGCTGATGTGCTGATCGTGCCGCTGCCGGCCAAGCCGCAGCCCCCGCTGGAACTGGTGACTCGCCTAGACAAGTTGTGCGACGACGCGGTCTCAGAACTGCTGGCGGTCAAGGCGCTGAACGAGGAAGTCGGTCGTGTGGCCCACACAACGCGCGCCGCTGCCTGTCGGCGCGTGTTGCTGGTCAGCCTGGGCGACATCGAGAAAGTGAACGCCCACGAAATTCGCCGGGCCGGGGGGGTGGCAGCACGCTGGTTGATCGACGAAGGGCTGAAAAGCGCCACGCTGTGGATCGATGGATTGGCGACCACGGGGGTGGAAGAGGCGGCCGCCGAGTGGGCGCTCGGCATGGCCTTGGCCGGTTTCCGCTTCAATGAATACAAGCAGCCGGACGAGAAGGTGCCGGCCAGTATTCGCGTCCTGGTACGTTCCGCAGAGACTGGGCACGTGGAGCGGGCGCTGCCGGAGATCCGCACGTTGCTGACCGTGGCCGCGGCGGTGAACTATGCGCGTCGGTTCGCACACCAGCCTGCCAACGTCATCAATCCGCAGACGCTGGCGAGCGCAGCCCGCGAATTGGCTCGTGCCGCACGACTGAAATGCACCGTGCTGGAGGTCGAGCAATTACGCCGGCTTGGCATGAACGGGTTGCTGGCGGTCGGACAGGGCGCGCGCCACCCGGCGTGTCTGATTCAGCTCGAATACCGCGGCACCACGCGCACACGAGCGCGCACCGTCCTGGTCGGCAAGGCCATCACCTTTGATACGGGCGGCTACTCGATCAAGCCCTCCGCCGGCCTGGAAGGGTCGAAGTTCGATAAGTGCGGCGGAGCGACGGTGCTGGGGGTGCTGAAGGCCGCTGCCGAGCTGAAGCTGAAGTGCAATCTGGTCGGTCTGGTGGCGGCAGCGGAAAACGCGATCTCCAGCCGGGCTTACCGGCCCGGCGACATCATCAAGATGATGAATGGCAAGACCGTTCAGGTAGTGAGTACCGATGCGGAGGGCCGGCTGATCCTGGCCGATGCTTTGACTTACGCGCAGCAGAAACTCAAGCCGACGGCGCTGATCGACATTGCGACGCTGACCGGCGGCGTGGGGGTGGCGCTGGGGAAGGTCGCGGCGGGACTGATGAGCAACGATGACGAGTTGGCCGCGGCTTTGGGCGAGGCGGGCAGACGTACCAATGAACGGCTGTGGCGGCTGCCGTTGTGGGACGATTACCGCGAGCTGATCAAGAGTCAGGAGGCCGACCTGAACAATTCGACGGCCAAGCGCGATGCGCACGCGATCGTCGGCGGCGTCTTTCTGAAGGAGTTCGTGCGCGACAACCTGCCCTGGGCCCACCTGGACATTGCCGCCGTCGCCACCGACGACAACGGTAGGGGTCCGCTGGGCAAGGGGGCCACCGGGTTCGGTGTGCGCCTGCTGGTTGAGTTCCTGCGGCGGCGCGGCTGATGGTGGTCGGTCGCCAAGCCGCGTCTAGAATGAAGGTACAACCATTGTAGTGGGAGCGACCATGGAACTCAAGGTAATTGCTCGTGGCTTGGATGACGGGGCGAATCTGCGCGAGTTTGGTGCCAACAAGCTGACGGGAGCACTGGAGCGCTTCGAGGACCGCGTGTTGACCGCCACGATGCGGCTGGAGGACGAGACGGGACCGACCAAGCACGGTGTCGACAAGGTGTGTAGCATCGAGGTGCGGTTGCGAACGGGCGAAATTCATATTCGGGAGGTCGGGGAGGAATTCCGCGCCACGATCGATAAGGCCGTAGATCGCCTGAAGGCTGCGCTGAGCCGCGAGGTGGGCAAGGCCAAGCGGGGTGTCGGGGAGGGCTAGCCGGCACGCCGCAGGCTGAAGACGGCCATGATGGCACCGGCGCTGCTGAGCAAGGCCAGCGTTACGCCCAGACAGGGCAGGAAGTTGCCGCGGGCGAACGGCAATTGGTCCAACAGAGGGAAAGCCGCCAGGCCGAGGCTGCCCAGCAGCGCCAGCCCCACTCCGACGGCTGCCCATCGCGATGAGGTCGCTTTCCCAGGCATCAAAGACTCCGTGGTGGGACTTCGGGGGCGGCTACGGACGGAGCCTGTCGCCACCACCGACCGCAGGCCCCTCTCACCTACCGGTATTCGCATCATGAAGCCCGGGCTTCGCCGCTTGCCATTAGAACTTGGCGAGCATTTTGGAGCCGCTGGTCCTGACAGCCGGCCGGATGCAGCGCGCGGAGCTACGTCGTGAGCGTCTGGGAACTCATCCTGATGGGATATGTCCTGGTGGGCTGCCTGTACTGGCTGGTCAATCTGCTATTGGCGGTCAGGGTTGTTCGGCGCGTACCACAGTTAGCCGACACTCCGGTCGAACGCGCTGGTCCTTGGCCACGCGTGTCTCAAATCGTGCCGGCGTGTGATGAGGCGGAGACCATCGAGGCCGCGATCCGGGCGCGCCTGCGCGAGGGTTACCCCGATACGCAGCTTGTCGTGGTCGAGGACCGTTCAACGGACGAGACGGCGGTAATCCTTGATAGGCTGGCCTCGGACGATCCACGTATCCGAGTCGTGCACGTGCGCGATCTGCCCGACGCCTGGCTGGGAAAGGTTCACGCACTCCATCAGGGTGTGCAAGTGGCCGACGGCTCCTGGTTCCTGTTCAGCGATGCCGACGTGCATCTGGCCCCCACCGCCCTGCGGCGGGCGGTGAACCACGCTGAGCGGCACGGGTTGGATCACCTGGCTGTGCTGCCAGAACTTTGGCCTACGACCTTTCTGTTGGACGCGGTGCTCGCCACGTTCGTGCGCATATTCTGTCTGATCACCCGGACCTGGGCGCTGGATGGGGCACGCTGGCGCACGCCGCTGGGAATCGGAGCATTCAACCTCGTGCGGCGGTCAGCATTCGAGCGGACGGCGGGGTTCGAATGGTTGCGGCTGGAAGTCGTGGATGATCTGGGGTTGGCCCAGATGCTGCATGCGACGGGAGCCGTCGGCGGGATCGCCAGCGGGCGCGGGCTGGTGGGTCTGCGTTGGTACCGGACCCTGGGGGAACTGGCCAGAGGTGCCGAGAAGTCTGCCTTGAGCGGTGCGGTGGGGTTCAGTCTCGGGCGCGTGCTATGTAAGTCATTTGTGCTGGTGGGGTTGGAGCTGGCTCCGTTCGTTGGCCTGCTACCGATCGGTCCCGGACTGCCGGCGCTGGGGCTTTTCGGCGTCGCGGTGGCGCTGCTGGCCCAATTGACCTTGGCACGCTGGGCGCGCCGACCATTGCTGCCGGCTGCGTTTGTACCGCTGGCGGCGGTGCTGGGCCTCGTCATCAGCGTGCGGGCAGGTTGGTTAGCGTTGAGACGCGGCGGACTGATGTGGCGTGGCAAGCTCTATCCGTTGGCTCAGTTGGGGGGCGGATCGCGGGTTCGCCCGCCCTGAGCGCCGGGTTGGTAGGTCGCGCAGGTACGTTTATCATCGGACTTGATGAACCTGCGCGAATCTGTCGTCGGTGGCCTCGGTCATCCAGTCCACGCTGTCAGCTCGACCGATGCACAGCCAGCGGCCCGCGCCGGTGTGTTGTATGCTGTGGGGGCCTACGGGCTTTGGGGAGTCTTCCCGATTTACTTCAAGGTGGTTCGGCACGTGCCGGCGCTGGAGGTGCTGGCTCACCGCATCATCTGGTCGCTGGCGTTGCTGCTGGTTTTGATCGCGGCGCGGCATGATTGGCCGGCACTACGGGCAGCGCTACGCCAGCGGCGCACGTTCATCACGCTCTTGGCCACCACGTTGTTGATCGCTGCCAACTGGCTGTTGTTCATCTGGGCCGTGGCGCATGATTACGTTCTGCAAGCCAGCCTGGGGTACTTCATCAATCCGTTGGTGAACGTGCTGCTGGGGTTCGTTTTTCTGAGGGAGCGACTGCGGCGTTGGCAGACGGTGGCGGTCATCCTGGCCGCCAGCGGTGTCGGCTACATGACCGTGGCCGGCGGGTGCTTCCCCGGCATGGCGTTGTTCCTGGCCGGTTCGTTCGGGTTCTACGGCCTGCTTCGCAAGGTAGCCAACGTCGAAGCTCTGATCGGGTTGACGATCGAGACTGGCCTGCTGACGCCGCCGGCCTTAGCGTTTCTAAGCTACCGCATGGTGGTCGGCCAAGCCGTTTTCGGATCACGCCTGGACATGAGCCTGATTCTGCTTCTGGCGGGCGTGATCACCGCTACGCCGCTGCTGTGGTTCAGCCAGGCGGCACGCCGCCTGCGCCTGGCGACGCTGGGGTTCATCCAGTACCTGTCCCCGACGGGGCACTTTGTGCTGGCAGTGGTGGCCTTCGGCGAACCGTTCACGAGTGCTCATCTGGTGACTT
>Ga0209101_1000485_pt1 | contig 32432 bp, 37 predicted proteins | sample ConPoolayeCmetaG_FD_185481 | JGI IMG/M metagenome (GOLD analysis project Ga0209101, IMG submission 185481) | Hot spring microbial mat communities from California, USA to study Microbial Dark Matter (Phase II) - Cone Pool mat layer C metaG... ...
GCCTATCAGCGCGCCATCGAACTTGACCCCAAGGACGCCTATCCGCACAACGGGTTGGGGAACGTGTATCGTGCGTTGGGTCGCTACGAGGAGGCCATTGCCGCCTATCAGCGTGCCATCCAACTCGACCCCAAGGACGCCTACCCGCACAACAGGTTGGGGAGCGTGTATGCCGATTTGGGCCGCTACGACGAGGCCATCGCCGCCTATCAGCGCGCCATCCAACTCGACCCCAAGGACGCCGCGCCGCACAACAATCTGGCAAATATCTTCGTCAAACTGGGCAGGTTCGATGAGGCGCAGCGCGAATACAATGAACGCATCCGCCTGGCGCCTGAAAATCCCTTTACGCCGCTAGTCGCGCTGGGGGTGATCGCCCGTCATCAGGGCTTGCCCGAAAGCGACGAACATTTCCAGCGCGCCCTGGAACACTGGGAGGCGGCATGGCGCGCACGGTGGCAAACGCCCGCAGGGTTGTTGGAGAACAAAGCGAAAGCATTGCTGTGTCTGGGCAGGAAGGAGGAGGCATTGCAGACGCTCGCGCAAGCCATCGCGCAGAGGCAGCCAGGCGAGCCGATTGAGCTGGATGACTGGGAATTGCTGCGTACCGCTCCCGTGCCGCCGGCGGGTGTGGAAGAGGCAATTGCGATGTTGAAAGAGGCGCAAGCGAGGCGCGGGTGAGAAGACCTGTCGGGTCTTCAAGACCTGACAGGTCTTCCAGTGGTTCAACGCGTTGGTGGGGCTATAAACTGCTCGGTCGTCTGTCAGCGGTCGGCGGTCGTCCGTCAGCGGTCGTTTTCTTCAAAACGCAAGCAAAGAGTGAAGGAGTATGCCAAAAGAAATTACCATTGCGGTTGTGCCGGTCGCCGGGATGGGGACACGCCTGTTACCGGCGACCAAATCGCAACCCAAAGAAATGTTGCCGGTAGGACGCAAGCCGGTGGTGCAGTACGTTGTCGAAGAAATGGTCCGCGTGGGCATTCGGCGCTTGCTGTTCATCACCGGCGCTGGCAAGACCTCTATCGAAAATTATTTTGATCTCAATCCAGAGTTGATTCAGACCTTGCGTGAAGCGGGCAAGGAAGAGTTGCTGGCAGAATTGGCGTTCGAACGCGCGCCGCTACAGTACTTTTACACACGTCAACGTCAACTGCTGGGGCTGGGTCATGCCGTCTTGTGCGCCGAGCCGTTTGTGGGTGAGCAACCCTTTGTCGTCGCGTTGGGCGATTCCATCATCGGCTTGCACGCGCAGAGTGACATTGTCCAGCAGATGATCGAATGTTTTTGGGACACGGATGCACACGCCGTCGTGGCGTTCGAACCTGTGCCGCGCGACGAAGTGTCGAATTACGGTATTGCCAAACCGCGAACGAACGGCCGCGTGTTCGAGATTGCCGATGTCATCGAAAAACCCAGCGTGGAGCAAGCACCCAGCAATCTGGCGATTGCGGCGCGCTATGTGTTCGCGCCAGCGATCTTTGACGCGCTCCGGCGCACCGCGCCCGGCAAAGGGGGCGAGATTCAACTGACCGATGCGATTCGTTTGCTGTTGCAAGAAGGCGGCAAGGTCTATGGAATGACGTTGCAGGGTGAACGACGTTACGACATTGGGAATTTCGATTCTTACTTTCGCGCCTTTGTGGAATTTGCACTCGCGGATGAAAAATATGGCGCCAGTTTGCGCGACTATGTGAGGCAGTTGATCTATGCTGATCATTCGTAAACGCGCCTATGCGCGCGCCGGCTTGTTTGGCAATCCCTCCGATGGGTATCACGGCAAAACGATTTCCATCATCGTCCGTAATTTTTGGGCGGAGGTAGTGCTGTACGAATGGGACACGCTTGAGATCGTTCTGGCGCAAGACGATCGCGCGCGCTTTAACTCGATTCACGATCTGGCGCGCGATGTGAAATTGCACGGCTATTACGGCGGCATTCGCCTCATCAAAGCGACCATCAAACGCTTTGTGGATTATTGCGAACGTAAAGGCATTGCGCTCCACACGCGCAATTTTTCGGTACGCTACGAGACGAACATTCCGCGTCAGGTCGGTCTGGCGGGCTCCAGCGCCATCATCACCGCGACCTTGCGTTGCCTGATGGAATTTTATAACGTCGAAATTCCGCGCGAGGTCCAACCCAGTCTGGTGCTTGCGGTCGAGAATGAAGACCTGGGCATTGCAGGGGGCTTGCAAGACCGGGTGATTCAGGTGTACGAGGGGTTGGTGTATATGGATTTTGCCAGAGAACGCGAACGCGTCATTGATGGATACCGCTGCTATGCCTACGAACCGCTCGACCCGACGCTATTGCCGCCGCTCTATGTGTCGTACTCGGAGACGCTGAGTGAACCGACCGAGATTTTTCACAACGATATTCGCGGGCGCTACCATCGCGGCGAGCCACTCGTGGTGAATGCGATGAAGCGTTTTGCCGAGATTGCGGAACAGGGGCGAGCGGCACTACTCGCGCGCGATACGGAGCAACTGGCGCGCCTGATCAATGCCAACTTTGATACGCGACGCACGATTTACAACTTGCCGCGCTGGCAAGTCCAGATGGTCGAAACTGCGCGCGCGTGTGGCGCCAGTGCCAAATTTGCCGGCTCTGGCGGCGCCATTATCGGCACCTATCGTGATGAAGCGATGTTCAAAGCACTGTGCGCGCGGATGGCAGAAATCGGCTGTCGGACGCTCAAGCCGCAGGTGGTTGCATAGAAACGACGTAACCGTATCTCTAATCAACCGGAAACCGCACGCTCAGCCGCCGCGCGTTATCGCCGCCGACGCGCGGCACCACGCGCACGACCAGCACACTCGTATCATCGTGCGGTCTGCCGCGATCCAGTTCGATGGCGCGCGCGAGAATTGCGTCCGCGAGTTCCGACGCGCCAACGTTTGCATCGCGCAATTTTTCTGCGACGAACGCGGCAACGTCGAATTTTTGTTCCTCGCGCGCGCCGGCGTCCCACACGCCATCGGTGAAAACGACGACGGTGGTGTGACGCGTCAGCGGCAGTTCCGCGATAATCGGTTTCATCCGCCGATGGATACCAATCGGCGCGGCGGCGTCAGCGAGCGCGCGCAAACCGCTCGCGTCGCCGACGAGCGCGGGGCAATGACTGTTGCGCGAAATCACCATCGTCTCGCTCACCAGATCAATCGAGACGATGTGCAGTTCCGCCGAGACCCGGCCGTTATGCGTGGTGTAGAGATAATCGTGCGCGGCGCGCGCGGCAGCACCATCGCGCACCCCTTCGGCGAGGAGCGCGACGACTTTGCGCGCAACCAGATGTGCCACTTGTTTGGCGCCGCGGCCCGTGTGTTGCCCATCCACCAGCACAAACGACAAGCCCCCGTGCGGTCGCTCGATCATCTCCAGCGTATCGCCCGATTCGCGTTGCGCGTATTTGGGAATTTTGGCAGCAGCGATTTGCAGTTCCATCAAAGCCGATTGCCGATTTTCGATTGCTGATTGCCGATTGCCAACTAACGAATCAACGAACCAACAAACCAACGAACCAACGAACTTCAATCGCAAATCATAAATCGAAAATCTAAAATCCCTTCAACATCCCCCGCGCCCACGCCAGCGCCTCCTCGCGCGTCCTCACCTCGCCTTCCGCTTGTGCCTCGCGAATCGCCTCCAACAGTTCGCCGATGCGTGGTCCTGGCTCCAGATTCAACTCGTGCATCAACGTCTTGCCGTCAATCAGCGCGGGCGGCGCGATGACCTGATCGCGCGCGCGAAAATAGCGGTCGAGTAGAATCGCGTTCGCGGCGCGATAGCGCGCGTCTTCTGCCGCGTTCCACGTCGCGGCTTTGCCGCGCTGGTCGGCGAGCATCAGCACGCACGCATCCACGCCGGCGTCGCCCGCGTCGCGGAAGAAACGATACACCGCGCGATTCCGCAGGTGTGGTTCGCGCGCCAGTTGCGCGGGACGCACGTGTTCGGCGACGACGCGCGTCACGATGGCAATTTCGTCATTGCTGAAACGCAGTCGGCGCATCAACATCTCGCTGAGCGCGGCGCCGCGCGCTTCGTGATCGTAAAAGTGAATCGCGCCAGTGTAATCCACCGTGCGAGTGAATGGTTTGGCAATATCGTGTAGCAGCGCGGCAAGACGCAAGAGCGTGCCGCGCGTGTGGTCTGCGGAAACGATCTGTGCAAAGTGCGTTTTCAATTCGGCGATGCACTCGCCGTTCGCCACATCGGCGTACGCGTTTGCTTGTAGGGCAACCAGTTCGTCGAGCGTGCGCAGGGTGTGCTCGAACACGTCGTACGCGTGCGGCGCGGATTGGATGACGCCTTTGAGCGCGCTCACTTCGGGCAACAGTACAGCGAGCAAACCGAGGTCATCCATTCGTCGCAGCCACGGCGTGGGCTGGGGGAGCGCGAGGATTTTGAAGAATTCGTCGCGCGCGCGTTCCATCGAAGCGAAGGCAAGGAGGTGCGCGTCGCGGCGAATCAGTTTTTCAGTGTGCGCGCCAATCGTAAAACCGAGTTCGCCGGCAAAACGGAGCGCGCGCAGCAGGCGCACGGGATCGCGCTGAAACGCTTCGTCGGACACCGCGCAAATTTGCTTTTGCGCCAGGTGCTTTTGCCCGTGAAACGGATCGAAGAGTTCATTGCTGCCGAGTTGGCGTGCCATCGCGTTGATGGTGAAATCGCGCGTCGCCAGGTCTTCGCGCAGCGAACCACGCAATTGCGCGAAGTCCACGTAGGTATCGCCCAGAATCACACGCGCGACATTGTTCTCTTCGTCCATCAAATAGTACGCGCCGCCAATCGCATCGGCGAACGCGCGCGCCAGTTCCGCCGCGTCACCATCCACCGCGAGATCGAGATCGCGTTTGACGACGCGCCCCAACAGTTCATCGCGCACCAACCCGCCGACAAAATACGCTTCGACGTTTTGCTCCGCGATAAACGCCAACACGTGATCGAGTACGTTCATAGCACACCCCTGGAGTCAATGAGCCAATTGCCCAATGTGCCAATGAGCCAAAGCCAATGTGCCAAACTTGCCAAATGTGTCAAACCATTTTGTCATTCGTCATTCGTCATTCGTCATTTGGCTCATTGGCTCATTGGCTCATTTCCTAGCACGCGCCAACTTTTGCGCGACGAGTTCCGCCACTTCGCCGGGAAAGCGCGCGACCGGCACACCAGCGGCTTTGAATGCGGATATTTTTTCGGCGGCGGTGCCGGTGCCCCCTTCGATGATCGCGCCGGCGTGACCCATTCGTTTACCGGGCGGCGCGGTCTGTCCTGCCACAAACGCGACGACCGGCTTGCGCACATTCTTCTTGATGAACGCCGCCGCTTTTTCTTCATCCGTGCCGCCGATTTCGCCAATCAGCACAATCGCTCTGGTCTGCCGATCCTTCTCGAACATCTCCAGCACTTCGATAAACCCCAGGCCGTGCACAGGATCACCGCCGATGCCCACACAGGTGGACTGACCGATTTTGCGTTGCGTGAGCGCGTGAATCACCTCGTACGTTAACGTGCCGCTGCGCGCGACGATGCCGACCGGTCCGGGCATACAGATATTGCCGGGAATGATGCCCACTTTCGATTTGCCCGGCGAAATCACGCCGGGACAGTTCGGTCCAACGAGCAGCGTCCCGGTTTCCTCGAGTCGCCGCGCCACGCGCATCATATCCGCGACCGGCACGCCTTCGGTGATGCAAACGACCAGATGGATGCCGGCTTCGGTGGCTTCCAAAATCGAATCCGCTGCCGCGCGCGCGGGCACATAGATAATCGAAGTGTTAGCGCCGGTTTTGGCTACGGCTTGCGCGACCGTGTCAAAGACCGGCACGCCCAACACTTGCTCGCCGCCACGTCCCGGCGTTACGCCGGCAACGACGTGCGTGCCATAGTCGAGCATTTGCCTGGTGTGAAATTCACCTTCGCGCCCGGTGATGCCTTGCACCAGCAATTTGGTTTTCTTGTCAATCAGAATACTCATCGTGTCACTCCTGAAGATGCGACTGCCGACGACAGACCGCCGACCGCCGCGATTTTCTCTTGGCTGACTCAACCGCGTCAACGAATGGGAAACGAATTGATCGCGCTTGTTCGTTCATTCGTTAGTTCGTTCATTCTTGACCTCTATAGTTCGCGTCTCCCAATTCGCGTACTGCGCGATAAATTTTCTTGACGCACCTTTCCGGTTGCTCCAACTCCGTTTCGGTGAAACGCAGCGCGCGCCACGTTTTTCCCTGCGGTAGCCGACGCGCGTGTGTGCCGAGCGCGATCGCCACTGCGCCGCGCGCGCACGGAATCCAGAAATCCACGCGATAGCGCGCGTGCGCATCGCGCACGGTGACGTGGCGTTCCGCGCCAATGCCGCGCGCTTTGAGCGCGTCCCACAACGCGTCGTCCGCCGCGCTCTTGCCCAGCAAATCGTTCAGTTCGACCGCGCGCGAGAATTTGGCGCCGGTCGTCCAGATGAACAACAGGCGGCGCCCCCGCCGACTGACAATCGGGCGCGGCAATTCGATGAGTGGACCGAGTTGCAGTTTGTAGTACGCTTCGTCCGCGCGCGGATGCTCGCGCGCGTTCGGGAACAGATCGCGCCGCCGTACCAGTTCGTGTCCATAAATCGGCGCGTACTCGCGAATCGTCCACTTGTGTTCGCCAAAGGCTCTGGTGAGGTAGAACGCCACATAGCGCGCCTGATTCAAATGCGCCGGGGCGTGACGCGCGGGAATGCGATACCAGTGCTCGATGCGCGCAATGTGCAGATCGCGCGGCTGGTTCATCAGTGCCACCAGCACCATTTCATCCGCGTCCATCTCATTCATCCTGAATATGCGCGCGAATTTTCTCCGCGATACGTTCCAATTCTTCGCGCGACGGCTTGCCGCGCGCGCGCCATTGCATAATCCGCTCGGTGTCGGTACGCCACATCAAGCCATCGCCCAAAAACCGCGGGGCAAGATGTGCGTGATAGTGGAAGACGGTTTGTCCCCCGGCGCGCTCGTTCGATTGCAACACAGTCAACCCATCCGCCTTGAACGCCGCGCGCAGCGCGCGCGCGACCACGCGCGCGGCGTGCATCACCGCGCGGCCGCTCTCATCGTCCAGATCGAACAGGTTGCGACAATGTTTTTTGGGAACGACGAGCGTGTGTCCTTCGACAACCGGATGAATGTCGAGAAACGCCAGTGCCGTGTCCGATTCGTACACAATCGAAGCCGGCGCACGTCTGGCAACAATCGCACAAAAGATACAGTTGTAGTCAACGTGCGGCATTGCACCTCCGGTATCAGTGGTTAGTGGTCAGTGGTCAGTGGATTGAACACTGAATACTGCCTACTGAATACTGAGCGTACTCAACACTCGCGCCAGCACCTCGATCGTGCGTTCGTACTCTGTCAGGTCGAGATGCTCGTTCGGGGTGTGGTCAAGTGTGGAATCGCCGGGACCATACGCGACGATGGGGCAAGCCCACGCGGGACCCACGATATTCATATCCGATGTGCCAGTTTTCAGCGTGAACGCCGGCGTGCCGCCAACGTCGCGAATCGCGCCGAGAAACGCGCGCACGAGCGCGTTGTGCTTGTCCGCGCGAAACGCCTCCTCTTCCGACGAAAACGCGAGGCGCGCGCCATCGGCGTACGACGCCATTTTCTCCTCCACCGCGCGAATCGTCAAGCCGAGCGGGACGCGCAGCGCGAGGCGCATCACCGCGCGATCCGTGAAACCATCGTCGCTGGAATTGAGCGCGCGCAGCGATGCATCAAGTTGGTCAAAGACGCGCGCCTTGTCGCGATTGTATTCGGCGGCGAAGGCGGCGACGCGATTCCAGAATGTGACCGCGTCTTCGACTGCTGCGCGCACGCCGCTCGCCGTGTGCGTCACCGCTTTGGTGATTTCGTAATCCACCAGCACGCGCCCTTTGTAACCCAGCGTGATGCGGTCCCAGCCGCTCGGCTCGCCGATGATGCAACAGTATGGTGCGTATTGCGTGAGTGCGTATCTGGCACCTTTTGATGTGGAACACTCTTCTTCGACCGCGCCGATGACGACAAAGCGCATACCATCGCGCGCGCCGACGCGCGCGCACGCGGCGACGAACGTCGCGAGGCAGCCTTTGGCGTCCACCGCGCCGCGGCCGTACAGTTTGCCGTCCTCGATACGCGGCGCGATGTAGCCGGGGAATGTGTCAATGTGTCCCAGCAGAACAATGTCACGCGCGCCATCACCCAGAATGCCGACCGCGTTGCCCGCCTCGTCTATGAACGCGCGAAAACCGAGCGCGCGCATTTGCGCGACGAGATACTCGACGGCGGCGCGTTCTTGCGTAGAGGGGCTATAGATTTTGACGAGACCCCGGATCAAGTCAAGCGGATTCATTCGTGTTCAAGGAACTGGAGCACGTAACTCTGAAATTGTTCAAAATCACTGAGACGGGTTTGCAAGTTTTCGTGCACCTGACGGTCGTTGACTTGCATATACACGTGGACGAGGAGATTCCGAAAACCCGCCATTTTTTCCAGCGTCGGAACGAAATTTTGCGGAATCACTCGATTCTCCCCCAAAATCCTGAAGATGTCGGCATAGTCTGTTGGAGAACGAAATTGTTTGCTGGCGATAATATGATTGCCAACGTCAATGCACACTTCAATTGCCACGAGGAGATAATATCTGGCTGAGCCGATGCAGTGCGGATCTGCCACGAACTGCTCCACATCCATTTGCGCCAGAGTGCGTAGATGTTTAAGGTATTCTCTCTGTTGTTGCAGCATACGCAAAATCTTGTGTCGGTCAAGCATAGTGCCTCCCTGATTGCCGGGCGGAAACAATGCCTCAAGCACCTGCTCCTCGATGGGTTTGAAGTCCAGATACTCAAGACGCGTCCGCGTTTCAAATGAAATGCGAAACGTCTCGTCTCGTGTGTACAGCAAAATGCCACGCGACACCACTTGCCCCTGAAATAAGAGTGAGGCAGGATTGACGAGTCGAACATCAGCATTGCGAATGCCGGCTTGATGCCTTAATTCGTTCTGTACTTCCAGTTCCACATTCAACATTTCACCTGCGCTCAACGGGCGCGCGGCGACGAGTGCAATGTCAACATCGCTGAAAGGCGTTGTGGCGTCCTCCGCTACTGAACCGTAGAGATAAGCCAACACAATCGGGTGCGTCGCCAGAATTCGCGGCATCATCTGGCGAAGCCGTTCGACCAAGGTATTTAATTCGATTTTTTCCGTCGTGTTTACAGACAGCATATCGGATTACCCGCGTCGTCTATGAACGCGCGCAACGAGACGCATAGCGTTCAAGGTTGTGCAATGGACTCGAATGTTCCATCGAGACGCAGATAGTACAACTCGATGGCAAGATGCGGATGCTTTCGTTTGATCTCTTCTGCCGCGCGCTGGAGATCGCGAGCATGGCGCTCGACTGTGCCCGCCGCGCCGTACGCGCCACAATCTTCGTGGTTGATGAGGATGGCTTGACGGATGTTGTGCAGGCGAACCGCGATGCCGACTTGTTCCAGCACACCCTCCAAATCCAAGACTCCACCCGCCCAGGACACCCGGTCATAGTTACCGTGACCGACGTGCTCTTCCAGCCATTCGTTGAGGTGTTTCTGGAATCGAAAATCAATGCAGTGAACGACAATCGCTTGACAGTGGTGAGGCATATTTTTTTCCTTTAACTACTTTCTTCAGCCGCCATCAAAATCTCTGAGAAGAGATCGTCAGAGATCCGAAATTCCTCAGTCTGCATCGTTTCCAGCAATGGACGCACGGCAGAAACCAATCCACGTTGTTTCGCACGCAAGAGTAGACCCAGACTTCCGATAATCGGAATCCCCAGGGATTGTGCCAATCGCCGCGCGGCAAGGTCGTCAATCAGCAATTCAGTTGCTTGCATCTCCAATGCTAGCGCGATGGCTTCGCGTTCGCCTGCTCCCCAGCCGTGCTGAAGCAATGCGAGGCAACAGCGGCTGAGATAGAATACGCTCTTCGACCCAATCGGGCAATGGCTTTGAACCAAATACCTCGCGCCGTACAGCGGGGGGAATGCACAAATGTCCCATCAGCGCGCGCAAGAGCTCGCGTTGCCCTATGCGCTCGAAAACAATGAACGGGCTGGAATTGGCAACGTAGCGCGGAACACTCATGCTTGCCTCTGCGCGGCTTGAATCTCATCGTGTAGTTCTTGACGATCCAGATCGAAGAATGGAATGCCCACGCGCGAGGCATAACGAATAAATTCAAAACGTTCCATACCCAACAACTCGGCGGCTTTGCCGCTCGAGATTTCGCGCCGACGATACATTTCGAGTACGGGATACTCTTTCAGTTTGTCTTCAGGTCGTCCCACGTGATGCAAGAGATTGAATAACTCACGATCTATTTCCATAGTCACCGTACTCATCTTTCAATCCTCCTTTGCCTCATTCAACACGCGCTCAATCGCCTCCGCCACCACATCCAGATCACTTTTTTCGATGACGAGTGGCGGCAGCAAACGTAGCACGTTCAAACCCGCCGGCAATGCCAGCACACCGCGCTCCATCAAGGCGTGCAAGTACGGCGTCACTTTGTGCTTCAACTCGACACCGATCATCAAACCGAGCCCGCGCACCTCGCGAATCAACGGTGATTCGATGCGTTGCAAACGCCCGATGAGGTACGCGCCGAGTTCTGCTGCGCGCGCCGCGAGATTCTCGCTCTCCATAAAACCGATGGCGGCAAGCGCCGCCGCGCACGCGAGCGGATTCCCACCAAAGGTCGAACCGTGAATCATCGGCTCTAACTTTTTGACGCGCGCGCCAATCATCACCGCGCCCATCGGCAAGCCGCCCGCGATGGATTTCGCGACGCACACAAAATCGCCTTCCAGCCCGTAATGCTCCGACGCGAACATTTTGCCGGTGCGGCAAAAGCCGGTCTGCACTTCGTCCACGATGAGCATCGCGCCGCGTTCGCGACACAATTCTTGCAAGCCGAGCAAAAATTCGCGCGAACCCGGTCGCACGCCACCTTCGCCCTGCACCACTTCGACGATGACGCCGGCGGTCTTGTCCGTGATCGCTTCGCGCGCCTTGTCCAGATTATCGTACGGCACGTGCGAAAAATCGGGGACGAGTGGCAGGAATGGCTCACGGTATTTCGGCTCCCACGTCGCCGAGAGCGCGCCCATCGTGCGCCCGTGAAAGCCGCGCATAAACGCGACGATGCCGGTGCGCCCGGTCGTATAGCGCGCGAGTTTGATCGCGCTCTCAATCGCTTCGGCGCCCGAGTTGCACAGATAAATGCGGTTCGCGCGATTCGGCGAAATGCGCGCGAGTGTCTCTTCGAGCGCGGCGCGCTTGTCGTTGTAAAAAATTTCGGTGAGCGCGATGAGCGTGCGCGCTTGTTCGGCAATCGCTTCGGCAACGAATGGATTGGCGTGTCCAACGTTCGCGGTGCCCTGCCCACCGACGCAATCAATGTACTCGCGTCCGTTTTCGTCCCAGACGCGCGCGCCTTTGCCGCGCACAATCGCGAGCGGACGTTTGCTGGTTACGCCGGAGGTGTATTTCGATTCAGTGTCAATGATGCCCACAACAACCTCATTTTCGATTGCCGATTTCCGATTTTCGATTTATGCTTGCAAATCGAAAATCGGAAATCTAAAAATCTGAAATTGCTTGTTCGTTGGTGATGCGCCTGCAAACTCTTGAACGTGAACGACTGTTCGCGCATCGCGCGAATGCCACTCACCGCTGCCGATGCCGCCGATAGCGTCGTGAGAAGCGGCACCCCGTGCGCCACTGCCGCCACACGAATCGCCGACCCATCGGAAAATGAGCGGGAACCGAGCGGCGTGTTGATGGTGAGTTGAATCTCGCCCGCGCGAATCAAATCCACAATGTGCGGCGAACCTTCGCTCACCTTGTTCACGCGCTCGACCGTCAATCCAATTTTCGTTAGCCATTCTGCCGTGCCGCGCGTTGCCAGCAGACGAAAACCCAACCGCTGCAAATCGCGCGCGATCTTGACGATCGCGCCCTTGTCGAAATCGTTCACACTGAGAAGAACCGCGCCAGAGAGCGGCAACGCATTGCCTGCTGCCATCTCCGCTTTGGCGAACGCGTGCCCAAAATGCGACGCGTGCCCCATCACTTCGCCGGTGCTGCGCATTTCGGGACCCAGCACCGTGTCCACGCCCAGAAATTTTTTGAACGGCAACACCGCTTCTTTGACAAACCGTCCACGCGCGGCGACTCGGTGAACTGCAATTCCGCCAGCGATTTGCCCACCATCACTTGCGCCGCCAGTCGCGCGAGCGGTACGCCGGTCGCTTTGCTCACGAACGGCACGGTGCGCGACGCGCGCGGATTCACCTTCAGCACGTACACAATGTCGTCCTTGATGGCGTATTGCACGTTTATCAAACCGCGCACGCCGAGCGCGAGTCCAATTTGCCGCGTGTAATCTTCGATGATGCTCAGGTGATACTGACTGATTTTGTACGGCGGCAACACACACGCCGAATCGCCCGAATGCACGCCTGCTTCTTCGATGTGTTGCAGGATACCGCCGATGACGATGCGCTCGCCATCGCCCAGCGCGTCCACGTCCACCTCGAACGAATCTTCGAGATAGCGATCAATCAGCACGGGATGCTGCGGCACCGCATCGAACGCGCGCGCAACGAAATGCTCCAACTGCGCGTCGTCGTACACGATCGCCATTGCGCGTCCACCCAGCACGTACGACGGTCGCACGAGCAAGGGATAGCCGATACGCGCGGCAATCGCGCGCGCGTCCTCCAGCGTACGCGCGAGACCATGCGCCGGTTGCGAAATGTCCAGCGTCTCGAGCAACGCGCTGAACCGTTCACGATCTTCGGCGAGATCAATCGCATCGGGTGACGTGCCAAGAATCCGCACACCGGCGCGCGCGAGGGGCAAGGTCAAATTGAGCGGCGTTTGTCCACCCAGTTGCACAATCACGCCAAGCGGTCGTTCGCGTTCGTAAACGTCCATCACATGCTCGAACGTGAGCGGTTCAAAGTACAACCGATCCGCCGTGTCGTAATCGGTCGAGACGGTTTCGGGATTGCAATTCACCATCACCGTTTCATAGCCCATCTCGCGCAGCGCGTACACTGCCTGCACGCAACAGTAATCGAACTCGATGCCCGACCGATGCGATTGGGACCACTCCCCAGAATCATCACCTTGGGCTTGTCGGTCGGGCGCGCTTCATCTTCGGTTTCGTACGACGAGTAGAGATACGGCGTGTGCGCTTCGAATTCGGCGGCGCACGTGATCTCGCGCACCAGATCGCGCCCGTCGAGTCCTTGCCACGCGCGCGCCTTTTCGACGAGTCGCGCGGTGTCATCGTCCAGCGTCGAAACGACGCCCTTCATCACGCCGCGTTCGCGCAGGTGACGCGTGAGCGCGCGCGTATCCACGCGCCACTCAGCGCGATGATATTGTGCTGGCGCAACCAATCGGGCAGAGGTTGCTGCGCGCGCCAGTTCGATGTCACACGCACGATCTCGCGCGCGAGAATCGCGGCGCATTGCGGTTGCGCCGATTCGTTGTCCGCGTCGTTCACCCCGACGTTGCCGATGTGCGTGTAGGTGAACGTGATCATTTGCCCGCGATACGACGGGTCGGTGATAATTTCTTGATAGCCGGTGAGCGCGGCGTTGAAAACGACTTCGCAAATCTCGCCTACTGCGCCGACCGATTCACCACGAAAAATTTTGCCGTCTTCCAGAGCCAGAAGCGCCATTTCAAAATTTTAGATTTTAGATTTACGATTTCAGATTTGCTGCGCGCAATCTGAAATCGTAAATCTGCAATTATTCAATCACTGTTCCCTTGCCTTCGAGTGCGCGCTGAATCGGTTGCTCGATACGTCCGTCCGCGAAGATCACCTGTCGCACGCCAAGCGCGAGTGCTTCTGTCGCGCCGAGCACTTTTTTCTTCATTCGCCCTTCGGCGAAATCAATCGTCTGTTCAACGCGATGTTTGTCAATGCGCGCGATGAGTGATGACTCGTCGGGAAAATTTCGCAGCAGCCCCGGCACGTTCGTCAGGATGACGAGTTGCTCCGCGCCGAGCGCGCCGGCGATCATCGCGGCGGCGCGGTCGCCGTCAATGTTGATTGCATCGCCCTGATAACTGATGGCAAGCGGCGCGATGACCGGCACATAGCCGCGTTCGAGCAGCGCGCGCAGCAAATCGGCGTTCACTTGTTCGACGCGCCCGGTGTAATCATCGCGCAGGATGCGCTGGCGACCGTTTTCGACGATGCGGATCGCGTCCTTGCGCGTTCCTTGCAGCAAGCGGCCGTCCACGCCGCTCAAGCCCATCGCGTTGACGCCGAGTTTTTGCAAACGTTCGACGAGGAACGTGTTGATTTTGCCGCGCGCTGCCATCGCAAAAATTTCCAGCGTGGTGCGATCGGTATAGCGCGAGGTAAACCCTTGCGGCGAGGTGACGTGCCGCGCGGGATGCCCCAGTTTCTCGCCGAGCGCGTCCGCTTCCTTGCCCGCGCCGTGCATAACGACGAGTTGTTTGCCTTGCTGAACGAGCGCGGCAATGTCCGCGCAGATGTAATCGAGGTTGATGCCGGCAGAACCGCCGATTTTGATGACAAGCATAGTCTCTTTCAAGATTGCAGATTGCAGATTTAAGATTTTTTGGATCGCTGGGGCAAGCGTTTTTGGGCAGTGTTGAGAGAAGCAACGAAGATGGAAACCAATTCATTGCCCTCTTTCATCAGTGCAGAAACGCGGTTTTCTGATTGCATGCCACTTGCAACAATCACTTCCATCTCCCTCCAGTCTCTAATCTGCAATCTAAGCGGTGTATGTTCCACTATTTTCCAGCATAACTAACTGTCGTTGTAAAGCGGGGCTGGGTTTTCTCTTTTGAAATTCCAGTTTGTATTTTTCATCAATGCGCCCTTTTGCCAGACGGTCTTGAATCATTTGATAGTACTTTTCATCAATCTCGGCAGAGATAAATTGACGCCCTAATCGTTTACACACCTCTAACTCTGATCCACTACCGCCGAATTGTACCAGGACAATATCGCCAGGGAGCGTACAGCATTTAATCAACAATTCAGCCAGTTGCTGAGGAATTTGACAGGCATGAAAAGTTTTTTCTCGACTGACGTTTTTTACCAGATCGAAATACAGCCAATCATACGGCATTCTTCCCTTGGAACCCCTGGCAAGGTTCTGGCGAATGCGGCGATCGGTAGGGTTTTGATAGGGCACAGCCACTTGATCTTTGTAGAATCTGTTATTCCTAGTTTTACGACAGTGCAGAATACTGCGGTGAGCCGTCGTAAATCGTTTTGGGCTATGACCGATATTGGAATTGAAAACCCAAACATAGTCCAGCACTTCGTAGCATGCCGAATCCAGGAATTTTACGCGGAGATAGGCGTTCTGCTTTGGATAGTTCACAAGAAACATATTGCCGTCATCTTTGAGCACACGTAATGATTCTCGCGCTAATTCGATATACCACTCGATGTACTCATCAAAACTTCGCGTGTAGGAGCGATCGCCGTATTTGACACCAACGTTATAGTCAGGGTCTCCATACACCATGTCAACGGACTGGTCGGGCAACTTTTTCAATAAATCCATTACATCGCCCAGGTAAACCTTATTGAGGAACTCGTCTAGACCCGCTGATGGCATACTCACCTCCTGACGAGGTTGTACTGCGCTTTTTTGAGTAGTGTGACAGACCCTAATTCATCTGCATTTTCAAACGTGTAGTTGTACAAGCGAAGCACCGAGTGATTTGCCTCTCTCTTCCGTAGAACGTAGCATGTTGTGATTTGCTGGATACTCAGACGATTTGCCTGTCTAAGCATGTCGTAATACTTGAAGGGATGAAAGATTTGGTACACAGCAAAATCTTCAGGAAAACCGTTCTTCCCCTCCACGACAGTCACTATGCCATGATGCTCCAGAGTAAGATCGATTTCGATCTGTACGTTGACTGCTGAGATCGTTTCACCTCCAACATTGTACGTTAGGTTTGCTTTTGTCCGACGTGCATTGTACACCTTGGGACTGGCTACAATGTCTCCGTAGAGAAAATCGTGCAGAATGCGTTGATTGCTGGCTACAGACAGAATGTTGGATTCACTGGTATCAAATTCATTCAGGATGCTAGGACGATACTTCCAGTCAATCATCTCTGCGGGTTCAACTTCTTCAAAGCGATGATAACCCAGGAGTACACCTTTAACAAAGCGATGTCTCCCCTGACCCAAGTGAACGATGAAATAGTCTTCGTCGCGTAGTATCTGCGGAAGCAGAGAGGAATTGTCAATTTTGGTAACGTCAAACGGGTTACCAAATCCATTCTTCTCCGCATAGTGTCTCACAAGCGCATTGTCAAATTCCCAGGTGTTCCTGGATTTGCAATGCTGAAACAGATCTTCAATGACTTGTTGCTTGGTCCCCATTTTCCATCTTCCTCATCACACCACCCAGATCACTTCGCGTTCCAGGGTTCGATGCCAGCGTCCCCCATTTTGCAGTGCTTGCCATTCGTCTTGCGTGTACACCAGCACGTCGGTGGGCACAGGGAGTTCCGCCGTGTCCCACGCGCGCGCGCGCTGCTCGAATGGTTGTGGCGCATCATCCACAATCACAATCACATCGAGATCACTGCCCACGCCCCAATCACCGCGCGCGTACGAGCCAAAGTAACCGATGCGTCGAATCGCGGAATACTCGCGCGCGAGTCGGTGTGCCCAGGCGCGCACGGCTCGGTCAACGACCTGGGCGTTGGGCCATTTGAGTACGGACGAACTCAACAATCTCACAGGCATAACGAATCGCCTCCTCGCTTTGCAAGGGACCATAATGTTCGAACGGCGCGCCTTCGGGAAAGCCGTTGGGATAACGCGGCGGAATGTAAAAGCCGTCTAACACGCGCGCTTGTTCAATCAATAGCACGGGAACATCTACAGAATCAGACAACTCTTGCAACAGTTTTGCAATGACATGTCCCCATGCTTCTTGCCCTAGATGCAAATGGAGTGCCTTGACGGCTTTCTCGGCCGCTTGTTGTGCCGCAAAGCACGCCCACTCGTGACGATTGGCGCGGCGCGAGTCCTGGGCTTGTTCTAGATCGCGCACTGCCTGATTGAACCAATCGTGCGCACGATTTGCCATGTTACGCCTCCCATCCCCAATCTCCAATCTCCCATCAAATCGGATGTAGCCCCACAAACTCCAACCCCGCGCGCTCGTCGAATCCACACATCAAATTCATCGCTTGCACCGCGCTCCCTGCCGCGCCCTTCATCAAATTGTCTATCGCGCAGAGCGCGACCGCGCGCTGCGTCGTCTCGTCGTACTCGAATCCCACATCGGCGTAATTCGAGCCAGACAAAATTTTCGGTTCGGGATAACGATAGATGCCTTGCTTGTCTTTGACGATACGCACAAACGGCTCGTCTTTGTACGTGCTGCGATACGCGCGCCACAAATCCTTTTCCGTCACACCCGTTTTCAAAAAACAGTGCGCGGTGGCTAGCACGCCGCGCACCATTTCGATTGACGTGATCGAAAGATGCACGTTCGTCAAGCCAAGTTCTTGTTCGACTTCTGCCGTGTGGCGATGCCCCACCGCTGCGAACGTGCGTACCGCGCCGCTCCGTTCGGGATGATGCGAGGCGAGCGAGGGCGAGTTGCCGCCTTCCGACGAGCCAACCTTGATGTCCACGATAATCGGGCGCGCGGGGTCAATTAAATTGGCGCGGACGAGCGGCAAGAGCGCGAGGTTGGTCGCGGTGGCATTGCAACCGACGCCGCTCACGTATTGCGTGTTGCGGATTGCGTCGCGGTGGAGTTCAGGTAGTCCGTAAACAAACCTGGTGAGCCACGCGGGCGCGCGATGTTCTTCGCCGTACCAGCGCGCGTACGTCGCCGCATCGCGCAAGCGAAAATCGGCGGAGAGATCAACAAGGCGCGGCGCGAGCGTGGCAAACTGCTCGATGCGTTTTTGTGCTTCGCCGTGCGGCAGCGCGAGAAACAACACATCGCACGGCGCGATTTGATCGAGCGTGGTAAATTGCAACCGGGTGCGTCCGCGCAGATTCGGATGCACCTGATAGAGATACTCGCCGACGTGCGACTCGCTCGTTACTTGTGCAAGTTCAACGTGGGGATGCGACAGTAGCAAGCGCGCGACTTCGCCACCCGCGTAACCAGAACCACCAAGGATGGATGCTTTGATCATAGTTGTCATTTTTTCGTGAGTATACAAATCATTTTTACAAAAGTCAATGTGTCTGGCGAGAACGTTTCCCTTTGATCTTTTTGACCATCGTCAACCGATTCCCCTGTCCTGATTCAAAATCAAACTCGACGCGATCCATCAACTTGTGCATAAAAAACAGCCCCAGCCCACCGATGCGACGTTCGGAGAGTGGAGCCTGTGTGCGTGGCTTTTGCACTTGACGGGGATCAAAGTGTTCACCAAAATCCCGAATCGTGACAACAAATTCGTTACCCTGGCGTTGACACATCAAGTCAATCGTTCCATCGGGGTTGTCCCGATAAGCATGCTCGATGATGTTCGTGCAGGCTTCATCCACCGCCATTTGCACATCGTACGTTTGTTCATCGTCCAGGCCACACGCGCAGGCAGCATCGGCAATAAAATCAGCGATTTCTGCCAGACGTTCTCGGCGGCTGGTAACCGTGAGGCTGTATTTCTTGGACATGTGGTCTCCTCGCGCTATCCACTAGCGCGTTCCGCTGGCTGTTGCCGCAGGCAAGGGGGGCGCGCTGATGAATCCTTTGATCGGTGCTGTGCGCGCGGTCTGACGATACGCATCGGTTGCCTGAGCAAAGAGCGAGACCATACCTGCTATGGGCACATTCCAATCGCACAGCGCAGTTTTTTGGGTGGACGCGCGCGCATCCAGCGCGCAGATCAGTTGTGGGTGCAGTTGCCCCGAGAGTTGCCCCCACAACTCGATGCGTTCCAATTCGGCGTTGCTGCGCGCACTAAAAGTTACGCGCAAAGGCGCGCTGCCAGAAAAATGATCGTGCGGCGAGAGAATTTCGACAGTGGGTGGAGGAGGCGGTTGGGCGCGCGGGGTCGCCGTGGCGCGCGGTGTCCGCGCGCGCGTCGGTGTGAGTGTGGGCAGCGGCGTCGGCGTGGGCTGTCCCCATCGTAGAATGCTAATCGTTTGCATCGGTGTATCTTTCACATTGCCGTTCGCGTTGTACGCGCGCGCGCCAATTTGAAAGTCACCCGGACTCGCACTTTGCCATACCACCTGCGCGGTTAACGCGGTTTGTCGCGTGGGGTGTGAACTTTTGGCGGTGTAAAAAATTTCCTTGCCGTTCAAAAACTCGATGCGTTGAATGCCGCTCACATCGAGCGCAGTAACGGTGAGCGTAATCGGTTCGTTGACGAGCGCGCTGGTTCGCTCTGCCCACATCTGGACGATGGGCGAATGGGTATCTACGACCAGCACGCGAAGCGGAGTCGAATCGGTGGTTTGCTCCTGCTGATCACGCGCGCGCACAAAAAAAACGTGCGTGCCCGGCATCAATGCCGGCCAGGTAAACACGAACGGAAACACGGTCGGATTATCCGTCGGCGGTGGCGTCAGATACGTGTAGAGTTGATTGTCCACCCACAATTCTACCTGCGTGACGGTAACCTCATCCGTTGCCACTCCGTGAATGTGCAGGATGTTTCCCAACTCGATCTGGGGCAGACCGACGGGCGCGGTGATGAGCACACTCGGGCGACGCGCATTTTGTAACACGGTGACACTCACCTCTTCCGATACGCCCGCGCGATTTCCTACCCCATACGCGAGCGCGCGCAAGGTGTGTGTGCCGGTGTATGTCGGTGTCCAGGGAAGGCTTGCCGAAAAGATGCGCGGCGCGGGTGTCGGAGCGTTTTCGGCACGCACGAGCACACCTTCGACCATCAATTCGATGCGCGTGATGCCGTTGTCGTCAGCCGCATATACCACGACATAGTGCGTCTGATGAACACTAATCTGTGTATTTGCTATTGGCGAAACAAGTTGCACCAGTGGCAATGTGCCGCGCGGATTGGCAGATGCAATGGTGGGAAGGGCAGTCGGCATCGCCGCAAAAGTCGGCTCGACGGTGGGAGTAAAGGTGGGAAAAGCGATGCGCACCGGAGTACTCGTCGGTGGTGCGGGCGTGGCGGTGGGAATATTCGACGTGGGACTCGCAGGTATCACCGCCTCGCACGCAAGCAACACCAGCAATCCGAGCGGTAAGACGAATCTGTAATAGTGCTGAGAGGTAAGCATACTCACGATTATACAGCAGAGGGTAGAATTTTTCTACGCGCTGAGCACCTCTTCCAGAACGCGCGCGTGAATCGTGTAGGCGCGCGCGTCGTACAACACCATCCGCACCAGTTTGATTTCGGGATGCTGTTCCAGATAATCAATGATGGTACGAAAAGCGATGCGCGCGGCGTCTTCCATCGGATAACCGTAGGCGCCGGTGGAAATCGCTGGAAAAGCCACCGAGGCGCACTGGTGTTGTGATGCCAGTTCCAGCGCGGTGCGATACGCGCTGGCAAGCAGTGCGGCTTCGTTGTGCTTGCCATCGCGATAGATGGGACCGACGGCGTGAATCACATAGCGCGCGCGGAGTTTATAGCCGCGCGTGATCTTGGCACTACCGGTGGGGCAGCCTCCCAGCGTACGGCATTCGGCCAAAAGTTCGGGACCCGCCGCGCGGTGAATCGCACCATCCACGCCGCCGCCACCCAGCAGTGTTTCGTTCGCCGCGTTCACGATCGCGTCCACTTCTTGCCGCGTAATGTCACCCTGCACCAGTTCGAGTGTGGATGTGTTAATCGTTACCTGCATACTTGCCTCCAGGGAAAGCGTAGGGATGCACGCCAGGTGTATGTTTACCCACGTACGTATTGTTGTTCAATCGTACTCACTGCCGCCACACACTCGACATCGAGCGGATCGGTACCCAGTGGCGTAGCAAACCACGCGTCCAGAATTTCTTTGGCGACGGCTTCTGAGGTCGCGCGCAAACTCAAGCAGAGTACATTGGCGCGATTCCACAGCCGCGCGCCGCGCGCCGTTTCGGCGTCGTGACAGAGCGCGGCGCGAATACCCGGCACTTTGTTCGCGGCAATCGAGACGCCGGTCCCTGTCCAGCAGAACAAAATGCCTTCATCCGCTTCACCGCGCGCAACCCGTTCGGCAACGGCTTGTGCGACGTGGGGCCAGAGCATATTTTCATCGCGCAACGGACCCACGCGCTCCACTGTGTGCCCGCGTTTTTCAAGGTCTGCCACAATCACATCGGTCAAGTGGGTACGCTCATCTGAACCAACAGCCAGTTTCATCTTTCCTCCCTAGCACATACGACTGCCGACAGACTCGTGCAGCGTCGCATTCCCATTGTCCTGCGACGCTGTGCGCCGGCTGTCGCAGAAGAGTTATCTCGGTACACCAACTTGTCTTCGCTTCCATTATACACCAGAATTTACAATTCACAATTTGACACGCCTCTGAGGACGTGTTACACTTGCCGCCGTAGCGGCGTTGCTGGTCCGTAACTTGCCACGCGCCAGCGGGTTTTATACACTGAACACTAAACACTGAACACCGAACACTGTCTTACCGAACCCTGCCCCAAGGAGACATTCGATGGAAATGATTTCCACCGCCCTGCTGTGTTTTCTGCTTGGCTATTTGTTTGGCGCATTTCCCACCGGCTATTTTGTTGGACGTTTATGGAACATTGACGTACGCAAACACGGGAGTGGACGCACCGGAGGTACCAACGTATTACGAACTGCGGGCTGGACTGCATTCACCTTGACCGTGATTGGGGATGTGTTGAAAGGGGTGTTGCCGGTGCTCCTGGCGCGCGCACTGTTTCCTGCGGCGATTGACGCGCACACACTGGCAGTAGTGGGCGCCTTGCTGGGTCACAACTGGTCGGTGTTTATTGCCATGCTTGCCAGACCCGATCCGCGCGTCACCTTTGCGCCACCACCGCTGGGCTGGCTTCAGCGGATCGCGCAACAAGGACGCGGCGGTGCCGGCGTCGCCACCAGCGCCGGCGCAATGCTCGCACTCTTTCCACCCCTCGTCTTGATTCTTATCGTTCCCATCATCCTGATTCTCGTCATCGTTCGCTATGCCTCGGTTGCCTCGTTGACCACTGCGATTGTTTCCCCGCTGGTGATGCTCGTCTTTGTCTGGCGCGGTGAGGCGCCGTGGAGTTACCTCCTGCTCAATCTCGTCCTCAGCACCATTATCATCATCGTTCACATTCCCAACATCCAGCGGCTACGCGATGGCACCGAGCGTCGCTTTGGAGAGCGCCTGGTGCAACGGAAACGTGGTTCATAATCGGCTATGCCCTCGCTCCTGATTGGTGTTGCCGGCGGTTCAGGTTCCGGCAAAACGACGGTCTCGCACGCGATTCTCGAACGCGTCGGACGCGACCGCATTGCCTACCTGCAACACGATGCGTACTATCGCGATCGCAGCGCGCTACCCCCGGCTGAACGCGCGCGCATCAACTACGACCATCCTGATTCGCTCGAAACCGATTTACTCATCGAGCAGCTCAAGCAGTTGCGCGCCGGTCGCGCCATCGAAATGCCGCAGTACGATTTTGCCCAGCACGTTCGCAAAAGCACGACGCGCCGCGTCGAGCCGCGCGCGGTAATTCTGGTCGAAGGCATTTTGATTTTTGCCGACCGCGCGCTGCGCGATTTGTTCGACATTAAAATTTTCGTAGACACGGATCCCGATTTGCGTTTCCTGCGTCGCTTGCAGCGCGACATCGCCGAGCGCGGACGTACCGTCGAATCGGTCATTGCGCAGTACCTCGAAACGGTGCGCCCGATGCATCTTGAATTCGTCGAGCCAAGCAAACGCTACGCCGATGTGATCATTCCCGAAGGCGGTTTCAATACGATTGCGATTGATATGGTGGTCGCGCGGATCAACGCGATGTTGAGCCAATGAGCCAAATGATCGGACGGTCAAAGCGAAGAGAAGTGAAAATGCGTCAGCGCGCGCCGCGCGTGGATGTGGCGGGGTTGGCGCGTTATTTTGCCGCGCAACCCGATGTCGTCGTTGCGTACCTGTTCGGGTCGGTTGCCAGAGGCACCGCGCGTCCGCAGAGCGACGTGGATATTGCCGTGTTGTTCGACGCGCGGTTGGATGCGTTAGCACGCGTCGAGCGCGAAATGGAAATCGCCAGAAATTTGCCGAAAGAACTGGCAACTGGTGAGATTGACCTGCGCTCACTGCACAACGTTTCGCCCGTGTTTCTGGCACAAGTGCTCGGCACCGGCACATTGCTGTATGCGCGCAGCGAGTCAGAACGCATCGCCTTTGAAGTGCGGGCGATGTCTGAATACCTGGATACACGACCGCTGCGTGAATATTTCAAACGGCATCTGTTTCAAGAGATCAGGGAGGGAAACTTTGGGCGCAGAAGACGACGCTATCCTCGCACGACTCGAATTACTCCGACAATACAAAGCGCAGTTGTTGGAGATTCCCGCGTCTAACTTTCAGGAATACGATCGCAACTTCCTCGTCCACAAAGCCACGGAACGGCTGTTACAGACTGCCATCGAAGCATGTTTGGACATCGGCAAGCACATTATCGCGCAAGAACGGCTGCGTTTTCCCAAAGACAATCAAGAGGTGTTTACTATTTTGGGAGAAGAACAGATTGTTCCTCCCACACTGTTGCCACGCCTTCAAGATATGGCGCGCTTTCGCAACCTGTTGGTACACGAGTATGCCAAAATTGATAATGCGATTGTCTATGGCATTTTGAAAAAGCGTCTTGGCGATTTCGACGAATTCGCGCGCGCCATCGTCGAATATCTAGAGCGCGCCTCGACCAATACCCCAGCCGCGCGTGAACGCCGCGCCAGATACGCGACCCCACGGGCGCGCAAATCGAAACGAACGTGAAGATCGTTTACAGCATTGACGCCAAATTCGGCGGAAGTGGAATCGGGTGGATTGCCTACAACGCCGCCGCAGGAATTTATCGCGCGGGACACCTCGCGCGCTTGTTCGTCAATTCGAACGCGCAAACGACTATCCCGCGCGCGCTCATTCGACAGTGGGGCATCGCGGGACGCGGCGTCAAGTACCTCGCGGCAAAAGATGCCACCGCTCTCCTCGACTATCTCGAAAATACCCTCTTTGATTACTGGGTTGCCGCGCAACTCCCCACCGCGCAGATTTTTCACGGTTGGAACGCAATGTGCCTGCGCTCGCTACAGCGCGCCAAGACGCGCGGAATGATCACCGTCGTCGAACGCGCCTCCACTCATCCTGCTACGCAAGCGCGCTTGATGCGCGAAGAGTACGCGCGCTGGAATGTCCCACTGAAATTTCCCACGTGGAATCTCGCGCGAATGCGCCAGGAATTCGCGCACGCCGATTACATCATCGTCCCCAGCGCGTTTGCGCGCGCGACGATGCTCGCCGAGGGCATCCCCGCGCCCAAACTCATCGAAATTCCCTTCGGTGTTGACCTCACGCGCTTTGCGCCGGCCGACTCGACGCGCGCGCGTCCTTTTCGCGCCATCTTTGCAGGCACAGTGACGATCCGCAAAGGCGTGCCGTACTTGCTCGACGCGTGGCAACGTTTGCAGTGGCATGACGCGGAACTGTGGATTGTTGGCGCCATCGCACCCGATTTTGCCACCATCCGCGCGCGCTGGAACGATTTGCCCAACGTGCGTTTCATACCTCACACGAACGAACTGGCACGCTTGATGCAACAGTGCGATGTGTTTGTCTTCCCCAGCATCGAAGAAGGGAGCGCGCTGGTTACCTACGAAGCAATGGCAGCGGGCTTGCCACTGATAACCACGCCCAATGCTGGCTCGGTCGCGCGCGACGGCGAAGAGGGTTTCATCGTTCCGATGCGTGATGTGGACGCGCTGTGTGCTCGTCTGGAACGTTTGCGCGGCGACGAAGCGCTACGCGCACGGATGCGTCGCGCGGCGCGCGCGCGTGTAGAATCGTTCACGTGGGAGCATTACCACGCGCGTCTCCTCGCGTTCTACGAACGCGCGGTCGCGGAGCGCGTTCGATGACGATCGCTCAGCGCGCCGTTCGCGGCACGGCGTTCGTCCTCATCAGTTCGTACACCAACATGGCGATTGGCATCGTCTATGGCATTCTCATCGCGCGCCTGCTCGAGCCCGAACATTTTGGCGTCTTTGCGCTGGCGATGTTCTTCTTCACGCTGTTCGATGTGCGCGGCAAACTGGGCCTGGAGTACGCGTTTGTGCATCGCCAGCCGACGACGGATGAATTGTTCGCGACGCATTTCGCGCTGCAAGTTGCCGCGTCCATCGTCACACTCGCGTTGACGACGCTTGCCGCAATCGTCATCGCGCAGTTGAACTATCCCGCCGCGACCGCGCCGCTGATGATCGCGCTCGCAGGCGCGCTCGTCATCGAGTCGGTGGGCATCAGCGCGCGCGCCGCGCTCGAAAAAGAACTCGCCTTCGCGCGCTCGACGGTCGTCGTCACGAGCGCGCTCGTGCTCTCGTATGTCGCCGCGCTTGCGCTTGCGCGCGCGGGATTCGCGTACTGGGCACTCTTTGGTCAGGTCGCGGTGAACGCGCTCATCGGCGCGTTCGGTTTCTGGTGGGCGTATCGGCGGATGACGCGCGGCGCGCGCGTGCGTTTTCGCTTCGATGGAGCGCTCGCGCGCTGGATGCTCCGTTACGGCGCGGTGATGTCGCTCGGCGCGATTGCCACCGTGCTGTTGTTGCAATTCGATAATTTTCTCGTCGGCACGTTCGTCGGCGCGACTGCGCTGGGATTCTACGCACTCGCGTACAAAGTCGCGCAGTGGCCCACAGGACTGGTCACGCACATCGTCAGCCGCGTTTCGATGCCAACCTATGCCAAATTGCAAGACGATGCCGCGCGACTCGGCAAAGCGTTCGAGATGAGTTTGTGGATCATCCTCACCGTCGCGCTGCCGCTCGCGCTCGCGCTCTTTGTTGCCGCGCCCGATTTTTTGTTGTTGCTCTACGGCGAAAAATGGTTGCCGAGCGCGACGCTGCTGCGCTTTCTCGTCGGTTACGCGGTCTTGCGTCCTTTGCTCGATGACACGGGCGCGCTCTTTACCGCAATTGGCAAACCCGAACGCATCACGACCGTTCTCGTCGTGCAAGCGATTACACTCATCATCGTTGGTACTGCGCTGACGCTTGTGTTCGCGGCGATAGGCACAGCGATTGCGGTCGGCGTCGCGTTCGTCGTTGGCATCGCGTTGACGTATCGTTTCGTCGCGCGCGCGCTGCCGATTGATTTACCGCGCCTGTTCGCGCCATCGTTCATTGCAGCGGTTGCGAGCATCGCGTTGTACTGGGTTTGCGCGCGCGCGTTCGATTTGAATGTGTTGCCGCTCATCGGGCGCGTCGCGTTCAAGGGCGCGCTCGTCGTCGCGTTCTACGGCACGCTGCTCCTCGCGTTCGAGCGCGGCGCGTTCCTCGCGCGCATCGCGTACATCGCGCGCGTGTGGCGAGGTGAGGTACGTGGATCATGAAAATTCTTGACGTTGGTTGTGGTAATGCTAAAACGGCTGGCGCGATCGGGATAGATTCCAATCCCAACACAGCGGCGGACATTCTTCACGATCTCAATCAATATCCCTGGCCCCTGGCTGACGATTCCTTCGACCGTATTGTGTGCAATCACGTCGTCGAACACATCACGGATTTCGTTCGTTTCGTCGAGGAACTTGTTCGGGTGGCGCGCGCGGGCGCGTCCATCGAAATTGTCACGCCGCATTTTACCAATCGCTTTTCGTACACGGATCCAACTCATCTCCGTCATCTCTCACTTTTTTCATTCGACTTTTTCATTGATCAGCCGCCGTTCAAGCCATCGCTCTTGAGTCGAATGTTCGAGACACAATCACCGCTGGTTGGATTCTATTCGCGCGTGCGTTTGAAAAAGGTTCGCGCCTTTTTGCGCTTTGGTAGACCGTTTCGCTGGATTGGCTTGCAGTGGTTCGCCAATCGCTTTCCCTATTTTTACGAAGCGTACCTGGCATTCATCTTTCCCGCGCGCGATTTGTATTTTACGTTCACGGTGATCAAGTGATGCGCGTCCTTCTCGTCTCGCATACCTACATCGCGCCAATCAATCGCGCCAAACTCGATGCGCTGGCGCAGCACGTCGCGCTCACCGTCGTTGTGCCTGCGTCCTGGCGCGACGCGCTCTTCACCTTGCGCGCGGATCGCGCGTCCACCGCGAACTATACGCTGCACGCGCTCCCTGTGCGATTCGATGGGCACATCGTGCGTTACGTCTATCCGCTGCGCGCGTTGCAGCGCATCATTCAACGCGCGCAACCCGACGTGATTTACGTCGAAGAAGAGCCCGCGAGTCTCGCGCTCGCGCAATGCGCGCTGCTCAAACGCCGCGCCAAACTCATCGGCTTTACGTGGGAAAACCTCGCGCACCGCGTCGGCCTGCCTGGCGTCGAACGATTCAATCTCGCGCGCTGCGATGGCATCATCGCGGGAAATTCCGACGCCGCGCGCATCGTGCGCGCCAAATTTTCCAAGCCGATTGTTGTCACGCCGCAACTGGGCGTAGACACAGAACTCTTTCAACCGCGCGTCGCGCCCGAAAAAGAGACGCGCGCGTTCACCATCGGTTACATCGGGCGATTGGTCGCGGAGAAGGGGGTGTGGACGCTGCTCGCCGCGCTTGCCGATTTGCCGAACGCGCAACTCGTTCTCGTCGGCGATGGCGCGTTGCGCGATGAGATCGAACGCTGGGTTGCCGCGCGCCAACTCGCCGCGCGCGTACGCCTCGTCCCCGCGCTGCCGCACGAAGAAATCGCGCGCGTGCTGAACACACTCGACGTGCTGGTGTTGCCCTCGCAAACGACGCCGACGTGGAAGGAGCAATTCGGTCACGTACTCATCGAAGCGATGGCGTCGGGTGTGCCTGTAGTCGGATCAAATTCGGGCGCGATTCCCGAAGTGATTGGCGACGCGGGAATCGTCTTTCCCGAAGGCGATGTGAGCGCGCTGCGCGGCGCGCTCGCCACGTTGCAAAACGATGCGGCGCGGCGCGCGCAACTGGCGCAACGCGGACGCGCGCGCGTGCTGGCGCAATACACGCACGCGCACATCGCCGCCGCAAACGTCGCGTTCTTTGAGATGATTCTAGAATCCGACCCAACAAACAAACGGACCAACGATTAAACGAACCAACAAACCAACAAATCAACGAAATGAACGTCACCCTCTTTCGTGACCTCCCCACCGAACAGTGGTGGAGTATGGAACGCTACGCCGACGAGTTGGCGCGCGCGCTTGAATGTCTCGGCTGCAACGCGCGCGCGTACGTCGCCGCGCGTCCCCTGCCCTACCTGCGCGGCGCGGTCAACACGTTGGCGAATTACGCGTGGCGTTCGCTCGCGTACCCGCTTGCCGCGCGTTTTCAGCAAGGCGACATCAACCATATCGTGGATCACTCGTACGCGCATTTGATTGACGCGCTCGATGCGTCGCGCACCGTCGTCACCTGTCACGACCTTGCGCCGCGCGCGCTCGATGAGGGACACGGGCTGGGGCGCTGGTTGTGGGAGCGTTCGTTCCGCGCAATGTTGCGCGCCGCGCGCATCATCGCCGATTCATCGTTCACGCGCGATGAAATCTTGCGCCACTCGAACTATCCCACCGAGCGCATCACCGTTGTGCCGCTCGCCGTCGGCGCGGAATTTTTCGAGCCCGTTGCCGACGCGGATGTGCGCGCGTTGCGCGAGCGATTCCAACTGCAAGATCGGCGGGTTGTTCTGCATGTCGGTTCGTGCGCGCCGCGCAAGAACGTGGAGGTGATTTTGCGCGCGCTCGCGCAACTCGAGCGCGAGGTGGTGTTCGTGCAAGTCGGTGGAGAGTTCACGCCGGCGCAACGCGCGCTGGCTAATCCGCTGAATCGGCGCGTGCTTCAAGTGGCGCCCGCGTTTGGCTATGCGTTGCGCGTGTGGTATCGCGCGGCGGATGTGTTCGTTTTCCCTTCGACCTACGAGGGGTTTGGAATGCCGGTGCTGGAAGCGATGGCAGCGGGCGTGCCGGTGATTTGCGCGAACACGAGTGCCCTGCCCGAGGTCGCGGGCGACGCGGCGTGGCTGGTTGATCCTCACGACGCGACGCAACTCGCGGACGCGCTGCGCGTCGTCTTGCACGCTGCCGCACGCGCAGCAGAGTTGCGCGCGCGGGGTTTGGCGCGCGCGCGGCAGTTGACGTGGGAGCGTACCGCGCGCGAAACACTCGCGGTGTATCAGAAATTAGAGATGTTTGCAATTATTGACGAATGTACCTCGTGATGCTATAATGGACAGCGCAAGACCGAGGACGAAGGACGAACAACCAAGGGACACATTCGCCATTCGTCCTTTGTCTTTCGTCCTATCCTTCAGAGGAACGACGATAACTCCGACAGCAACCGTACCTGCACCTGCCACAGCGATCCCCGGCATCACCAGCGCCCGCCTGCTGATCGCCACGTCAACGTGGACTCCCATCGCGCGGAATAGTGCGACGCCCAATGTGACTGTAACGCCGACGAACACATGGACACCGCTTCGCACACCGGTGCTGACCTCCACGCCAACCAGCGCGCCAACTTGTCCGGGCGTTGGCGCCTTTAGCGCGCTGGGTTTGGAAGGGATTTGGCTGCAAGAAGGCAGTGTCGTTCACAGCGGCGACATTGGTGCGAACGACAAAGGGCAAGCCCACTTTTTGCCCGACCGCGTCGAGGTGATCGTTGGCGAACGCGTGCGTTTCCCCGATCGCGCCTCGCGCTTGTTGGGTGACAGCATTGTGATTGGGCAGGGCGCGCAGGTATTCGACGTGTACTACAACCATCTCGTCAACCGCGGAACGATTCAGGGTACGAAGCACACGCCGCTCACCCTGCCGCTGTTCAACACCTTGCCGCCTATCCCTCCTTTTACCCCTGGCACGCAGAATGTCGAGGTTGCCCCCAACGGGACGCTCACCTTGCCGGCGGGCAACTATGGCAAGTTGCTTGTGCAGCCGCAAGCGACGCTCACTTTTGCCGGAGGTGTGTACACCTTTACCGAGTGGGATATTCGCGCCGACGCAAGAGTGTACTTTACTGCGCCAGCGGAGATTCGGATTGCGAACGAGGTGCAAACCGGGGCGCGGGTGTACGTGGGACCGGCGCCGAACGCGACAGGGTTTGGCGCGCGCGACCTGCTCATCCTTGTGCTGGGAAAAAAGGGGCAGCCGGCGCGATTGGACCTCAAGCCCGATGCGTGGTTTGGCGCGCAGAACACCGTGCGCGCGAACGTGTACGTGCCGCAGGGCTTGTTGTGGCTGCGCGAAAAGACCGTCGCGACGGGCGCGTTCATCGCCCGGTGGGTGCTCATCGGCGCACAGGTGGAATTGACCTGGGCAAGCCGCTTTTGCGCGCCGAATGCGACCCCGACGCGTACGCCGCTTGCAACCGCTACACCGCTGCCGTCAGCGACAGTGACACGCACGCGCACACCGACGGCTACCGTCACGCGGACGCCGATGCTTACCCGCACGCCGCTGGCAACCCGTACGCCTACCCCAACACCTACCCCTGCGTCGCCACCCCATTCGTATCAACTGATTGATGCGGCACTCGCGCGTGGCGAGATCACGCGCGGCCAAGCCGCGCTGTACAAAGTGTATGCGCTATTCGGCGCGCGGAGCGAGATTCCAGCGCAGTACATCAGCACGGAACCGGTGCCCGGGGACGGCACGATGCTGTTTCTGGAAGCGCTGAAAGATTGGGAGCGCCTGAGTCCAGAGACAAAAAAGCGCATCAACGATTTCATCACGCCCAAAGAGGTGAACCGTAACACACCGCCACCCCCGCGCTCAACGATTTCACCTAGAGTCACAACGACGCCGACGGCAACGAACACGCGCGTCGCAGCCCTGCCGCCGCGCGCGGTGGCCATACCCCCTACGCCCGTGATGTTCATCGAAAACGTGGGACAGTTCGATAAAGGTGTGCGTTTTCAGGTGCGTGGGGGCAATGCAACCATCTACTTTGCCGACGAGGCCCTCTGGTTCAACGTGTTGGAGCAACCGAAGGGGAGCAATTTGTGGCAGCGGCACTTGCTCGATCCTCGAAATTTGAGGGCGGTGCGTGCAGAGACGTCACGCCGAGGCGTCAACCTCAAACTGAGTTTCTCGGGAGCGAACCCTCATCCGACCATCGAGCCGTTCAATCGGCTCCAGACGCGCGTTTCATACTTTGTCGGCAATGACAGGTCGAAATGGCGCACCAATGTGCCGGTCTGGGGTGGCGTGCGTTACAAGGACCTGTATCCTGGGATTGACCTAGAGATCACGAGTGAGAACGGACAATTGGTGCAGCGCCTGGTGGCGCGCGCGGGCGCAAATCTGAATGCGGTGCGAATGCGCGCGGAGGGCGCGGACGCGCTGACCCTCGAGGCGGATCGCCTGCGGCTCCATACGGCGCTCGGTCAATTCACCTTCCCTCTCCTGGGTGTCATCGGCGGGGACGGACGCGCGCTTGCCTCTGCGGTAGCCAGGCCGACCCTGCAAGGCAACGAGATCACCGCACCCTTTGCCGTATCTACGTCATCCACCGCGCCCCGCGTGGCGACCCTGGATTCGGACCTGGTCTATGCCACGCCCATCGGTGGCGGTCACTCTGACTGGGGCAATGGCATTGCGGTAGATGCCACTGGTGCGGCTTACATCGTTGGTAACAGTTACTCAGCTCGTTTCAGTTCTCGGGGCGGTTTGAATTTGAATGCCGGTGACAGCGACGCGTTCATTGCGAAATTGGACGCGAACGGAACACCCATCTATGCGGCTTTTCTAGGCGGGACGGACTATGATGCTGGCAGTGGCATCGTCGTCACGGCGGAGGGAGTGGTCTACCTGACCGGCTCTACGTCTTCCCCCAATTTTCCGATCACCGATGGGAGTGCCTACCACGGCATTACGGATGCCTTCGTTGCCAAACTTGACCCTGCAGGGAATCTGACCTACAGTACTTTGATCGGCGGTGGCTCTGTGGACTGGGGCAATGGTATCGCCATGGACGGCAACGGCTTTGTCTATGTCGTTGGCTGGACCATGTCTTCCGATTTCTATCACACCAGCGGCGCGCCACCACTCAATGGCACGACTTTCGTGATGAAATTGGATCCAGCGAATTGGAGACCGCCGATCTACTCAACTTTGCTGAATGTTGGAGGTGACGCGGCGGACAGCGACATCGGCTACGACATTGCCGTAGAGGGAAGCGGCGCGGCGCTCGTCGCCGGGGCACTCCAGCCCGCCAGCCGAAACGATAACGACATCTTTGTTGTGAAACTGGACG
>Ga0209101_1000486_pt1 | contig 32412 bp, 21 predicted proteins | sample ConPoolayeCmetaG_FD_185481 | JGI IMG/M metagenome (GOLD analysis project Ga0209101, IMG submission 185481) | Hot spring microbial mat communities from California, USA to study Microbial Dark Matter (Phase II) - Cone Pool mat layer C metaG... ...
GGGGTGGGAGTGGGTGGCTGAGGGATCAGAGGGCAGAGAGTACATCCCATGCCGGCCAGCAACGCCAGCAGCCCCGCTATTGTCACAAATATACGGATACTACGGTTCATTAAACTCTCCTCTTCTCGGACAGACAACCTGTCATGCCTCCTGCCTCTTGCTCTTGCCTCCTGCCTCCTGCCTCTTGCTCTTGCCTCTTGCCTCCTGCCTCTTGCTCTTGCCTCCTGCCTCATGCATCCTTTAGCGAGACAATGTATTCGAAAAAGCTGTATCCGTAGGGATTGCCCGGCCACAACAATTCACCGTAGTCATAAGAATTCCATGCCCCGCTACCGCCCACAGTGAACATCGCTGCCCCAATAACGTAGTCGTCCTGGCGCAACTTGTCATCATACCAGGCCATTTCCGCGATGAAGCGCTCCTTCCAGTGATTGGTCGGCTGGCCGGGCTGCCAGAGTACCGGGTCCAGGCCACACTCCGCGATGACCAGTGGGACGACTTCATCACGTGGGATGAGAAAGTCGCGGTAGAGGTAACGGTAACGCCCTGTCAGGACACCGCGATCCTCATAAACCGGGCAACCGGGCATCTGTTCACCCCAGCGGTGGCTCATCACCGGCCAGTTGTACTCATGCAGAGAAACGATATGCCCGCCGGCCTTAGCCCGCGCGAACACGCCAGTTTCCACAATGGCCTCCCATTCATACCATTCAGGTACACCGACGCTGTAGGAAAACAATGCCAGTTTATAGCCATTGGCCTCAGCGATGTCCATCGCAGCGATGTAAAACTGAGCGAGCCAGACGTGCCCTTCCACACCAGGCGGATCGTTCTCGTTGAGCACCTCCCAGTAGTCCATCACATCCTTTTCGTATTCCCAGCGTTTCATGTGTTCTGCCATTACTTCCCTGGCCTTCTGCGCCGGGTCGCCACTGGGTTCTACCCACTGCAGGCCGCTACACCGGCCGACGGTGACCGTTTCAGGTGAGAATCTCTTGACTTTACGGATGTACCCGAAGGTATCAAGCGCTTTGACCACAGCGACGCGCGCGCCGGCCTCATATACCGCCTTGCAAAAGCCGACCGCATCGTCAGGGAGGATGGTGTGCAGACCAAGTTTGGAGGGGCCATGGGCTACAGCAGGGCTGGTGAGGACCAGGGGCAGGTAGAGTGCATAGGGCAGTAAGGTTGTACCAGGGCCGGTTAGTGCAGGGGGCGTCTCTACAGCCTCAGCAGCGCGTACAGGTAGAGCCATACCCCGCCACAAGTACCGGGAGAAGGCAGCGACAGAGATGGTCGCTGCCTTCTTAAGAAAGTTGCGTCGGCTGATCTGTCCTGTATGTTTATGTTCAGGAGACATAGCACGCCTCCCACAATGAGGCAATGCAGCGCCCGCCCGACAGGTTGATGGGGCCTGTGCTTATGACCCGTAAATAAGCCGGGCCTGACCATTCAAGGCCGATTGAACTCGCCCTCTTGGGGCGCTTCACGCCAGGTGTCGGCCTGCGCCAACACTGCCCGATGGTGCAACAAGAAGGGGCGATTGATTAACCGCACGTGCTCAGCGAAGACCGAACAACGGTCACAGACCCAAAAAGGTGTCCGGGCCAAGCATCCCTCGCCCCTACGGTCACCGCTGATAGTTAGTGCCTATCCGAAAAACGTAACCGACGCATCCCTATGCGTCGGTATAAGCGGCATAGGGATGCCGCTTGTACGGTTTTTCGGATGGGCTCTGGCATCACATTTCTACAGGCTTTCTTATTCGCATAACTTATTCTGAGGCGCAAGGTTCTGGCCAATCTCTTGACTATGCGCCGCGCGGATCAAAATCCACGCGGGCCGGGTGCTGGCCGCCCACCGCTGCCGCCGGATTGTGATCCGGCGGGCACGTCCAGCGGGCACGTCCGGCGGGCACGCCCGGTAGGAGCGACGCGCGGAACGGGTACTGGCCGCCCACCGCCGGACTATGCGCCGCGTGGATCAAAATCCACGCGGGCCGGGTGCTGGCCGCCCACCGCTGCCACCGGATTGTGATCCGGCGGGCACGTCCAGCGGGCACGTCCGGCGGGCACGTCCGGTAGGAGCGACGCGCGGAATCCAGTTATGCGTATCTCACACTCGCGTGCAAACCTGATGCTAAATGCCTATCAGAAAAACGTAACCGACGCATCCCTATGCGTCGGTATAAGCGGCATAGGGATGCCGCCTGTACGGTTTTTCGGATAGGCTCTTAGTACCTGTAAGCGGCGTAGGGATGCCGCCTGTACGGTTTTTCAGATAGACTCTTACAGCCGGGCTGCAGTCCAGACGTCTATATCAGGCACCAGGTCTGCGCAGGCCGGCAAAGGCGTTCAGACCGGCATAGACCGCCTGGTCCCCCAGTTTCTCCTCGATGCGCAGCAGTTGATTGTACTTGGCCACGCGGTCGGAACGGCAGGGGGCACCGGTCTTGATCTGGCCGGTATTCAGCGCCACCGCCAGGTCAGCAATGGTGGCATCCTCCGTTTCGCCTGAGCGGTGGGAGACGATAACGGCCCAGCCAGAGCGCTGCGCAAGTTGCACCGCAGCGATGGCTTCGCTGAGCGTGCCGATCTGGTTGACCTTGCAGAGCAGGGCGTTGCAGGCCCGGACCTCAATGGCCTTGCGCACCCGCTCGATGTTGGTTACAAGCAGGTCATCTCCTACGATCTGGATGCGGTCGCCCAGCCTTTGCATCATCAGAGTCCAGCTTTCCCAATCGTCCTCGGCCAGGCCATCCTCAATGCTGATGATAGGGTACTGGTCCACCAGGCTGGCATAGAACGTGATCATTTCCTCGCCGGTGAGTGTGCGCCCCTCCTTCTTGAGCACGTAACGGCTGTTCTCGTAGAATTCGCTGGCGGCGGGATCCAGAGCGATATACACCTGCTCGCCGGCTTTGTATCCTGCCTTCTCGATAGCCTGCAAGATGACCTCGATGGCTTCTACGTTTGCCTTAAGGCTGGGGGCAAATCCACCCTCGTCTCCTATGCCGGTCGAGTATCCTTGTGATTTGAGCACGCCTTTGAGGGCATGGTAAATCTCGCTGCACCAGCGCAGCCCTTCGGCAAAGCTGGGGGCGCCTGCCGGCACGATCATAAATTCCTGCAGGTCCGGCCCATCTACCGCATGCTTGCCGCCGTTAAGGATATTCATCATCGGCACCGGCAAGACGTGAGCGTGGACGCCACCGATGTAGCGGTAGAGCGGCATCCGGAGTGCGTTGGCTGCGGCATGTGCAACGGCCAGCGAAACGCCGAGTATGGCATTGGCTCCCAGTTTCTCTTTGTTCGGCGTTCCATCCAGCTCCAAAAGGTATGCGTCAATGCCGGCCTGATCGGTGGCATCCCAACCGAACAGGTTCTCGGCGATGACCTCATTGACGTTTGCAACTGCTTTCTGGACCCCCTTACCGCCATAGCGTTTCTTATCGCCATCGCGCAGTTCCAGCGCTTCGTAGGTGCCCGTGGAGGCGCCCGACGGCACGGCGGCTCTCCCCCACGCCCCCCCCGCCAGAGTGACCTCTACTTCTATGGTAGGGTTACCTCGCGAATCGAGTATCTCGCGGGCAACGATAGTATCAATGTCGGTCTCAATCATCCCGTATCCTCCTGATGTAGATAGTCATCCGCGACCAGGCGTCCTGGCCGGATTTACAATCCCAGACTCCGATAGAGCCGCTCGAAATCAAAATGCTTCTCCATCAACGCTTCGAACTGCTCCAGTTTGACCTTCTGGCCCAGACGGGTCTTGCCGTAGACGCGCTCGATGCTCTCCACGGTTTCCATTGTGTTGTGATGGACCAGCAGCACCGGGACGCCGTTTTCCTCGGCACGGCGCAGCACTTCCGGGATGGGATGCAGCATCCCGGTCAGGATGAGGCAGTTCGTGGTGGCCGTCTCCAGCGCCACCAGTTGTATATCGGTCCGATCGCCGCCGGTAATGATGGCTTTGGAACCCGGTATCCGACGCACGCGAGGGAGCATCTGCTCCACGCTCATTGCCCCGACCACCAGTTGCTCTATCAGCATATCTTTTTTCTCCGGAAGGGTGAGGAACTGGGCATCCAACACCTCTGCCAGCTCGCCCACACTGATAGCCATCAGTTGCTCCTGCAACGGTAGCACCCCGAGGATGGGGATAAAGCGTTCTTCCATACACGGCCGGCCGATCTGCTCTACAAATTCCACCGCGTCCTCCGGGACAGCGTTGACAATGATACCCACCAGCCGCTCCCCAAGCTGTTGCCGCGCCGCGACACAGGCGTCGGCCATGCTCACGGGATTGCGGAAGCGGACGATGGCGAGCACCGGCACGTCAAGTGCATTGGCCACGCGAATCGGATCCACTCCCAGGCTCAGCCCTTCACGCAGCGAAGCACCCCCCTCGATCAGCATCACGTCCCTGTCACCGGTTAACCGCCGGTAGCGCTCCTCGATCTCCGGCACCAGATCGCGCCCGGTGCAGCCGCAGCGTGTCTCGGTCACCAGAGCCGGCGTCAGCACAATGCCCACCATGTCCTCCACCGACTCCTCGAGGTTCAGTACCCGCCGGACAAACGCGGCGTCCTCGTCATACTCCTCGCCCGGTATAGGTTCCCATGGATGGGCAGAGACCGGCTTGAAGTAGCCAATTTTGTGCCCCTCCAGCCTTAGACGACGCGCCAGGGCCAGGCATACCGCTGTCTTGCCACTGAAGGTGTGGATGGAAGTGATGTACAGAGCTTTCATATTTACCCCCTAAATATCTCTGACGGAGTGCTCTCAGCGACCTGCCAGAAATCAGACTGCAAACGTTGCGGCTCAGGAAGCCAGCACCAGACGCATATCAATAGCGATAGCTCCCCGCCCTGCCTCGAAAACCTTCAGTGGGTTGATGTCAAGCTCCACGATCTCCGGGAAGTCCATCACCATACGGCTGATACGCAGCAATGCATCGGCCAGCGCCTCGTGATCGGCCGGCGGCTCCCCGCGCACGCCCTCGAGCAGGGGATAGGAGCGGATTTCTCTGATCATCTCGTGGGCCTCCTCGCGGCTGAACGGCGCCACACGGAAGGCGACGTCTTTCAATGCTTCGACGTAGATGCCGCCCAGGCCAAAGGCGACAAGCGGCCCAAACTGCGGATCGCGGCTCATTCCAAGGAGGACCTCACGCCCCCCCAGGATCATCTGCTGGACCTGACAGCCCCAGATGCGTGCTCCAGGCACGTAACGCCCGGCACGGTAGACGATCAGGTCGAAGGCATCCCGCACCTCATCCGGCGTGCGCAGGTTCAGTCTGACGCCGCCCACGTCCGTTTTGTGCAGGATGTCCGGGGAGGCGATTTTCATCACCACCGGATAGCCGATCTCCTCTGCGATCTTCACCGCCTCGTCAGGTGTCTTCGCCAGTCGGGATTTGGGGACGGTGAAACCATAGGCTTCCAGGACAGCCCAGGCTTCGGCGTCACCAATGGATACACGCCCCTCCGCGCGCACGCGATCAAATAGCTTGCGTACCTCTGGAATACATGTTGTGCAAGGCTCGGGTTCGTAGATAGGACGTTCTTGCTCGCGGCGGTAGGCATTCATCGCCGCGAAAGCAGCCGCCGCTCGCTCCGGGAAGGGGTAGTTGGGAACACCGTACTGCCATAGTATGTCTACGCCAGCCTGGATGCGCGCTTCTCCCATAAAGCAGGCCAGCACTGGCTTATCTGATTGCCGGGCCATCCTGCCAACGACGTGAGCCGTCTCCTCGATCTCGGTCATCGCCTGAGGGGTGACAATGACAAGCAATCCGTCTATGCCAGGATCGTTCAATACCAGGTTAATGGCGTGCTGATAGCGGTCGGCAAGCGCGTCCCCCAGCACGTCCACGGGATTGGCAGCGCTGGCCGCGCCTGGCAGGTAATCGGTCAGTGCACGCACTGTTTGGGGAGACAGCCTGGGGATGAGCAACCCGGCATGCTCCAGCGCATCGGTGGCAAGGATGCCCGGCCCACCGGCATTGGTGACGATGCCGATCCGGTCACCCCGGAGCAGTGGCTGATAGGCAAAAGCCCGCGCACAATCGAACAGTTCCTCCATTGAGGTGGCACGTATGACGCCAGCCTGTCGGAAGGCGGCTTTGTAAGCGGCCTCGGAACCAGCCAGGCTGCCTGTGTGTGAGGAGACGGCCCGCGAGCCAGAGGCGGTGACGCCTGATTTGATCGCCACTACAGGCTTGTGGCGCGTAACTTTGCGCGCGACCTGAATGAATTTCTGACCGTCCGGCAGGCCTTCGACGTATATGAGGATCACCCTGGAGTGCGGGTCATCGGCCCACGCCTCCAGCAGGTCGGTCTCACTCACATCAGCCTTGTTGCCCAGGCTCACGAACCTGGAAAAGCCAATGCGCCCGGCCATCGCCATATCAAGCACGGCGGTGCCCAGCGCACCCGACTGAGACATAAAAGCGATAGGCCCTTTCTGTGGCATGCCGGCAGCAAACGAGGCGTTCAAGGGGGTAGCCGTGTCAATCACACCCAGGCAGTTAGGGCCGATGAGCCGCATCCCGTATCTGGCAGCGATCTCGACCAATTCCCTTTCCCGTTCCAATCCCTCGCGGCCCGCCTCGCGAAAGCCAGCACTGATGACAACAACAGCAGGAACGCCCTTCTGCCCGCACTGCTCCAGAGCAGCGGGCACCAGGGAATATGGTATAACGATGACGGCCAGTTCCACGGGAGCAGGGATGTCGAGCACAGAGGGATAGGCTTTCAGGCCGAGGATTTCGTCGGCTTTGGGATTGACCGGATAGAGCTGCCCTGGGTAGCCGCCGTTTACCAGATTGGCCAAAACAGCGTATCCCAGCTTCTCCGGATCGCGCGAAGCGCCGATGACGGCTACAGATTGGGGACTGAAGAAGGACTCAAGCATATGCTCTCTGTGTAAGTGATGTCTACAGTGAATGCAAATCCAGGCTCACGCCGGGTGCGCTTATTATACTGCAATCCCTCCAGGCGGCAAATCAGGCAGCGTTTCGGGTGTTCGAAGCAGAAGCGATTTGGGCTACGCCGAAGCCGCTTTTCCCGCCCGGAGTCGGGTAGGTAAGGGTACTTTAGCCGGTTTGTGCCGCGTTTGTGCCGGCTAAAGCCTCGATTCCCTCCCCTGATTAGGATTTGCTTCGAAATCCCGTTTCTGTGCGGGTGGCCGGTTATACGAACAAATCTGCCGGCGCCGAGGGAGGAATTAGCACCCGCAAGGATTTGGGGACGACTCTTATCCGCACCGGCGTGAACCCGACGGGATCGCCATCCACCTGGATCGGCACTCTGGGCTCGGTCCATACTTCTATCTCGCGAGCCTGTCTGTGTACCACGCGGGGGTCCTGCAGATGCCGATGGCTGAGAATCTTCAGCAGATGGCGAACAGCGTAAGAAAAGCCCAGGCCCTTGAATACAAACACATCGAGCAGTCCATCATCCACGCGGGCCACCTGAGCGATGTCGAACCACCCTCCGTATTGCTGGATATTGCTGGCCAATGCGAGCAGTACCCTTCCCCGCACAACACGCCCGTCAATCCTGACACGGGCTCTGACTCCTTGAAAGTCGTAAGCGACGATGACAGCAGCGACCACGTAGGGAAGTGCCCCTAACCGTTTTGTGTGCCGCGGGCGGGGCTCCAACTCTTGCGTCACTCTGGCATCAAGGCCGATTCCGGCCCAGCAAAGGAAGTAGCGATTGCCCGCCTGTCCCACGTCTATCACGCGCACCACGCTTCGTGTCAGCCCAATCGCAGCATCGCGCAGGCGTAAGGGATGGAGGACGGTGTGAGTGGGAATACCCAATTGTTTGGCCCACAGGTTGCCCGTCCCGACCGGCAGCACCCCCAGTGCTGTGGAGGTGCCAACCAGCCCGTTGACGACCTCGTTAACCGTGCCATCGCCACCTGCCGCGATGACCACGTCACAACTGCCGGATTGTGCTGCCGACCAGGCCATAGCCTGAGCATCGCCCGGTTTCTCCGTCACCAACATCTCCACCGACCACCCTCTACGTCTCAGCGTGGTGCACACCCGCTTCAACTCCTGCTGCACGTCCCTGGGCCCGGCCGTGGGATTGTAGATCATATGGGCTCTCATAAATGTTTCTCGCTCACACCGCCGGCGATGTCAACCGACTATATGTCGGTATGCCATAGATGTCCACAATCTCCCCTACATAGCAGCGGTGATAATCCTTGATTGGGTAATTGCTGGCAATGCCGGGATCAAGAAAATGGGCAGGGTCCAAATCCTGCCAGTAGATTTTGCGGCACTCGATGATCAGCTCGGCTTCAGCAAAGACTGGTGCAGCAACCCGGGTGGCTGCGATAGGAGTCAGCCCGGATTGGGCAATCTTGTCCCCGTCGCGGCCTGAACGGCTGCCGAGCAGATTCAACGCCTGGCGGTAGTGCTCAGGGAACACGCACAGGGTGAACGAATCGTAGCGCTCCATAAATTCATAGGTGTAGCGCGTGGGACGTACAAAAACCTGGGCTACCGGTTTGCCCCACAGGGTCCCCAACATACCCCAACCGACCGTCATGGCATTGAAATGTCCGGCCGCAAAGTCACCAGCCGCCAGTAACAGCCATTGTCTGGCCCAGAGATAGTGGGAACGGACCATCAGATCGTCAAAAGCGATCGGCTGAAGCCTCATAGCGAATCCTCCTATCTACGAGCATGAAAGGCATTGTGACAAAAGCTGCACGTCACTTTTGCCATCATGGGAAAAAAGCCAGATGGCGCGGGTCACAGTCTGCGCCGATAAGCACACGACAGCCTGAGCATCAATTGGGCTTCCATTCGGCTGTATGGACGGTGGCAGGAAAGGACCCTGATGCCGGGGCACTGCCGGAGCAATGAGCCCGCCAGCCACATCAGGGGCCGGGCGCGGGCGTTGCGACCATGCAGAGAAGTGCAACAGTTATGAGAGAGAGTGATCCGGGAGCACAGGCCTGACAGGCCAGCGTGCCCAACATCATGGAGAAACAGGACATTACTCACGGTAAGCGCGGCGCTCGACCTGCCTCCGCTCCCAGGCCGGCCGCATTGCCGGGGATTCGATCACCAGCCGGGTGCTGCTGCTCACCGTGGTGAAAAGCGTGCTCGCGCTGACCTCCACCTCGTAAGTGCCAGGGGAAGCGACCCCACCGTCAGAATCGCGTCCGTCCCAGATGAGCAAATGTTCGCCCTGGGAGCGCCGCTGGTTGCGGAAGACGGTGGCCACATGGCGGTTATTAAGGTCCCACACTTCCGCCGTAACCGTTGCCGGCCGGGAGAGTTCGAACACCACGACCGCCGGCTCGAGTCGGCCGTCCATACCGGGAGTGAGGGTATCACGCGTGACTCGCAGCACCAGGGAGAGAGGACGCTGCCATAAGCCGCTTATCAGCCACAGCGCCGTCACACCGGCCACCCCAAGCCCGGCAGCGGCCAGCACATTACGCACGGCAGGGGGGAGCGATGTGGCCGGCTGTTTAGGAGAGTAGGTGATCTCCCGCACCACCACATTGGTGTTGCCCGCCCGATCCAGCGCTTCGACCCGGATGATATTCGCTCCCTCGACCAGGTTCACCAGCCCCTGGAATCCCCCCTGGCTGTCCACAGCCAGCTCTCGGCCGTTCAGGCGCACCAGTGTCTGAGGCTCAGTGCGTCCCACTACCAGGAGCGATGGTTCGCGGACCGTCATACCGTCGCGCACTGTGGTCAGGGAGAGGGCAGGGGGGCGGGTGCGCAGGTACACACGCCGCTCCTCCACCGAGGTGTTGCCCACAGCATCAATTGCCTCCACGCGCACGACGTTCTCCCCCTCCTCAAGCACAACATCAACATTAAATTTCCCTTCTTCATCAACGCTGGCATCGTTGCCGTTTACCCGCACCCGGACACCTGCAGTTACCTGCCCCTGCACACTCAGCATGCGCTGGTTGATCCAGAGGCCATCAGGTGGGTTAAGCACCACCAAATCCGGCGGCAGAGTGCGGAGCGTGACCTCTCGCACGACCGAGGCCTGATTGCCCGCCCTGTCCACTGCCACCAGCTCTATCCGGTTGACCCCTTCCTGAAGGGTGTACAAAAAAGTGAAACTCCCATTGGTCCCCACTTCCAGGGGCTGCCCCGGGTGGTTCAGCCACATTGTGGCATCAGGATCGGTCACCCCTTCAATACGCAACTTTTCGTTGCCCGCACCTACCTGCGTGTTTTCCGGCAGGTTGGCCAGGCGGATGACAGGTGGAGTGGTATCTATCTCCACCGGAATGGCCGAGGAGGAGCTCTGAACAGTGGCCCGCGCGGAAACGCGCACCAGGTACTTCCCATCAGGCAACGCCTGTCCCACCCTGTCCAGGCCATCCCAGACGATTGTATGCTGACCGGCAGGCTGGGGCTGCTCCTCGACCAGCACACGCACAAGGGCCTGATTTTCGTCAAGCACATCTATCGTGACTGTGGCATCCTCAGAGATGGAGTAGACAATTGGGAGCGTGTCCTGGTTTCCATCCCCGTTGGGCGAGATGGCGGACCACTCGGTGGCGAGCGTCACCTTAGGAGCACGCACCCACTCCATCGGGAAGAGCAACGTCAGCGCAGCACCAATAGCGCCGATCACTATGATAGCGAGTAGCGGCACGATGTTGAATCTGCGCACCGGCACGGTCCGTCTGTGCCTGGGTTCAGTGAGCTGAGTCCTCATATCACCACGTCAATCCAGGTCTAGCATTATAATGTCTTCCTGCTCATCCTCCTCAAAGGGACCTGCCCAGGGAGGGGAGACCGGGCTCGCCGGTAGCGTGGCTGGCGTCCCGGCTCGCATGCCGTCACCAGAGCCTGTTTCCTGGCATCTATACGCGATCACGTCCCGCCGCAAGGAGGGTGGTACTACCGGTCGGTTGAGGTAGCGATAAGCTGCACATATCATCACCGCTGCTGCACTGCTCATCCCCAATTCTATCAGAAAATTGGCCAGGTGGGAAATCGGCAGCGCGGAAGGCCGCAGCAGGCCCAGGGCGAACGGCGCGGCCAGACTCCCCACCCCAAAGCCCAGCCAGGCAGCCGAGATACCCGCCAGCAGCCCCAGGTATGGCCGCGCCATATTTTCCATGCGCTGGCGCATTATGCCGATCCCATAACCTGCCAGTCCCCATCCCAGTATGTGCAGGATGTTCAACAGCAGAGCCTGAGGGTGTGGCGAAAGCGGTTCCCACATCCATAGCAGGGTCTGGAGCGAGTTGGCGGTATGGAAGCGGTTGATCAGGCGCTCTGCACTCAACGTCTGGATGCTCAGACTGGTTATGTCGGGCGCGGCGCCACACATGCCCGCGAACAATTTCAGCCACAGCGCAGAGCCTGCCCCGACCAATGCACCTCCCCACTCTCCCCACCACAACCCGGCCAGGAGTGGAACAAGCGGGGCAAGCCGGTAAGGAACAAGCAGGGGCGTGACCAGGAGCAGCACCACAGCACCCAGATGACGCGAGCAGAGGAAAGCCCACAGGATAAGGACTGAGAGCGCCAGAGCAGCGATATATATCGAGATGGTAAACAAGGGATATGCCAGCGCTACGATGAACAAGATGTAACCGGCGACGGGCAAAAGCAACCCACTTACCAACACTCCCACCGCGATAAAGGTACGCCATTCGACCGGAAACGCACCGGTCCTCATATCTACGAGCGCAAAGAGAGCAGCCATCCCCAGGGCAGAGGGCAGCCGGTCAAAGAAATGCCGGTAACGCTGATAGAGCCAGGGAGGGATGTTTTGTGCAAGTCTCATTTAATTGCTTCCTCCCCGGGTACAGTCAAGATACGCCGGATGGTAGCATCGGACGAGGCAGGACGGGCATGTGTGCGTGCCCAATTGCGCAGCGCCGTCATCTGCTCTCGCATCGTTTGAGAGAGCGGCACGGTCTTCTTGATGTTGTGCAGGAGGTCCTCCTGTTGCAGTTCACGTCCGGCCTCGAACGCATCGTATAATCCATCAATGACCACCTGCTCGATCTCGGCGCCGCTGAAACCCTCCGTCTCGCGGGCCAGATGGGGCAGGTCGAAATCCTGTGGGCGGCGTCGCCGCTTCAGCAGGTGGATGGCGAAAATCTCCTGACGCTCCTGGAAGTCAGGCAGGTCCACGAAGAAGATTTCATCGAAGCGCCCTTTGCGCAACAATTCCGGCGGCAGGAGGGTAATGTCATTGCTGGTGGCGATGACAAAGACGGGCGCCGTCTTCTCCTGCATCCAGACGAGAAAGCTGCCGAAGACGCGAGCCGCCGTACCGGCGTCGGAGCGGCCGGAGCTGGCCAGGCCGGAGAGGCCCTTCTCGATCTCGTCTATCCATAACACGGCCGGCGAGACGGCCTCGGCCAGGCGCAGTGCAGAGCGCATGTTTTCCTCCGAGGCGCCCACCAGCTCACCAAACACGCGCCCCATGTCCAGGCGCAGGAGGGGCAGCTTCCACATTGTGGACACGGCCTTGGCCAGGAGGGATTTGCCACACCCCTGCACTCCCAGGAGGAGCAGACCACGTGGCTCAGGCAATCCGAAGGCCCGGGCCTGCTCGGTGAAAGCCAGCCGGCGCTTGTAGAGCCAGGCCTTCAATTCTCCCATACCCCCAACGCTCGTCATCTCCTCTGCTGCCTCATAGTACTCCAGGACATTAGACTTGCGGATCAACTGTTTCTTTTCGGCGATGACGATTTCCGGGCGAATGAGGGGCTTGTCAACAGCGGAATCGAATTTACGGGCGATAACCAGCGATTTGGCGAAGACGTTCTCAGCCTCGCTGACGGTGAGGCCCTGAGCTGCCTGGAGGATCTGTTCTCGCTCCTGTGGAGTGAGCTGAAGGTGCAGCCCGCCCTGGCTGCGGGCGGAGCGTATCACCCGCTCCAACGCCTCCTCCAATTCCTCCGGTGTGGGCAGGGAGAAATCCACCAGCGTGATCTCCTTCTCCAGCTCCGGTGGGAGGCGCAGTATCGGCGAGAGGAAGAGGATCGTTTTGCGACTCTCTTTCAGCGTCTGTGCCAGGTCGCGGATTTTGCGCACCGTAGCCGGGTCGGGGGGGACGTGAGATGCACCCAGAAATGGGTGAAAATCCTTGAGCAAATACAGGGCGGCCTCGCGGGAATGTTCGATGTGCTCAAGCACCTGTAAAGCCGAGCGTGCGGCAGGGTCCACTTCGACCGGGCGGACCGTATCCACGGCCATCACGCCGGAGGTCATGGTCCAGGCGAAGAGGCGCTGATTGAGCCGGGCTGCGACACGGACAAGCATGGTCTCTATGCGCCGTTCCTCCCACGAGAGTATGTATATGAGCGGGTATTTAGCCCGGATCAATACTTCCAGCTCTTGTTCTCGCTCGGCCAGGCCCATTGGGTTGCCTTCCCAGGTCTTTCGTGGGCTGCCTCCTGCAGGTTTCTAACCTGCTGGAGGGTAGTGACTGTCAGACTTCAAGGGTTGAGGTGGGCATCCCTGTCTCGGGGTCCCATCCGTACTCGGCATAGGCGCCGGCCAGGAGTGCGTCCACGTCCGGGACCACATCGGCGCATCCCCCATCGTTCAGCGGCTGCAACAGTAACCACGGCAGCCGGTCACCGGCACGGGAGAGGCCCCGGCGTGCGTTCAGCAGACGTTTGAGATTGACGATACGTTTGCCTGTGGCAAGCAGGTCTGTCGCTTCCAGTCCCCAGCCGGTGGCACAGTTAAGCGCCGCCAGTACCCGCTCGACGCCGGGGTTCTGGAACTGGCACAGGATCAATGCGTTGTACAGGTTGCGCCATGCCTGCTGACGGGCAGCGATGCGCCCCTTTTCCTCCGTCGCCTCAAAGCGATCACCCGGCAGCACCCCGATCTCGACAGGTGGCCCCTGGCCGGTGTCCACGCCGTACATGTCGCCCTCCATATGGCATGCGCCCCGCGGCGAGAGCGCGTACGTCACGGCCATCCCGGAAAAGGCACGCGGGTCGTGCATGGGGACCTCCAGGCGGTTGACCACCACGGCCAACTCCGCGACACCGTATCGTTCTGCCAGGGCAGCACTCCCCTCGGCCAGCAGGTCGCCGAAGCCCTCCCTCCGGGCGATATGCTCTATCAGGCGATGGAAGGTTTCAGCAGCGCCGTAACGCACCTCAAGTCCGCCGGTCTCCGCACGGTCAATAATGCCCCGCTCAAAGAGTTCACAGGCCAGGGCGATGGTACAACCGGTGCTGATGGTATCCAGGCCATACAGATTGCACAGATGACCGGCATATATGACCGCCTCCAGGTCGCCTACCATAACCAGCGTCCCCAGTGCACCCAATGTTTCGTACTCAGGGCCGTCCACTCTGTCAAGGCCATAGCGGGGCGCACGCGTCTCGCGACCGCAGGCGATGGGACAGCGGTAGCAGGCCGTACCTTTGTTCAGGTAACGGTCAGCCATCACCACGCCAGAGAGGTTGCTTCCTTCCTCCCATTCCCCTTGCTGATAGTAGCGTATGGGCAGGTCTCCAAACATCAGTGCCATATCCACGTAGCCAGCGGTGCCGGCCAGGCGCAACGCCTGAGCAGCCACGTCCTCATCCTGCCCTTTAATGATCGCACGGGTCACTTCTTTGAAGCCAGCAGGATCGGCCAGGGGGACAGCAGCGCTCCCACGCACAGCGACTGCCTTCAGTTTCCTGGCACCCATCACTGCTCCCATACCGGTACGACCGGCAGCACGGCCATGGTCGTTCATCACAGCGGCCGTCTTAACCAGGTTCTCACCCGCCGGGCCGATGCAGGCGACGCGCGCTGCAGGCTCGCCCAGTATTTCCCGTACCTGCTCCTGAGTCGCATAAGAATCCAGTCCCCAAAGCCGTGTCCCGTCATGCAGCTCAGCCCGGCCCTCGACGATCGAGAGCCAGGTGGGGCGCTCCGCCTGCCCGGTTATGATGATGCCGTCGTAGCCGGCAAAGCGCAATTCCGGTCCGAAGAAGCCACCTGTGTTCGACTCGCCCCAGATGGAGGTGAGGGGCGAAAGCGCACAGACGCTGCACCTGCCAGCCGAGGGCATGGCCGTTCCCACTAAAGGGCCGGTCATGAATATGAGCGGGTTATCCGGCCCCAGGGGATCGGTGGTGGCATCCACCATATCGTAGATATAGCGGGCAGCCAGGCCGCTGCCACCGACGAAGTTTCGCGCATAGCGCTCGTTCAACGGCTCATCCCATATTGTGCCGCTGCCAAGATCAACACGCAGTATTTTGCCGATGTAGCCGTCCATTGTACCTCAGTTTCTGTTCAAAAGGAGGGGGACACCCCAATATCAGAAATCCACCGGCTTCCCTTCGTAGGCATATATGAAGAGCCGCCTGAACTCGTCATAAGAGGGCGAGCGCACTGCGGACATCATCGAGGTGTCATTGAAAGCGTCGTCTACCAGTTTGTCTAGCTGCGCCTCATAGTCCGCACGGGGCAGGCCCGTCTCGGCCACACAGGTCGGGTTGCCGATGCGGCGGCACAGATCACGTACCGCCCTGGCCAGTGCTCGTGCTCCCTCTTCCCCACCTGCCTGAGAGAAGCCGAGCAGGGCAGCCAGATCGGCGTACCTCTCAGGCGCCTGGCTGGCGGCAAACTCAATCGTGTAGGGAAGACAGATACCAACGGCACGCCCGTGATGGATGTGAAATGCCGCGCCAAGGGCGTGGCCCATCGAATGGGCGATGGAGGTAAGGGAATTGCTGAAGCCCAGGCCAGCACAGGTGGCAGCGTTATGCATATGCTCACGCGCCTCAAGGTCAGCGCCATTGGCTACGGCAGCGGGAAGGTAACGAAAGATGAGGCGGGCTGCGTTGAAACACAGGCCATCCGCGAAATCGGTGTGCCAGGCACAGGTGTAGCCCTCAATGGCATGTACCAGCGCGTCCAGACCGGTGTCGGCGGTAAGTTGAGGTGGCATCGCGGCTGCCATTCGCGGATCCACTATGGCGATATCGGGCACGGCTTCCCGGTTGCCCAGCCCCATCTTGCGGCACTCCTCCCGATCGGTCAGCACGATACCCATCGTGGCCTCGGAACCCGTGCCACTGGTGGTGGGGATGGCAACCATACGGGCTTTACAACGCAGGCCCAATGGGGTAATGGGATTGATCTCGGCCGGGTGCAGGTCCGGTCGCTCATACAAGACCCAGATGGCCTTCGCGGCATCCAGTGGCGAGCCTCCTCCCACCCCAACGATCCAATCCGGCTCGAATGTGCGCGCCACTTCTGCCCCTTCCAGCACCGTCTCAACATCCGGGTCCGGCCTGACGCGATCGAAAATATGCACCTGAAATCCGGCCCGCTCCAGACGGGCCTTAACCTGGTCCACCAATCCCAACTGGACCAGTGTACCGTCGGTGACGATCAGGGCGCGGCTGCCTTTCAAATCGTCCAGAGCAGTCATCGCCCCGTCCCCAAACACAATCTGCGGTGAGACAAAGTACCACATGTTCATTCTCCTGCGATACTGTTGCAGCCATCAAGCAACGAACTCGGTGGGCACAAGGGCACAGCAGGCCACGATCTCCTTCGCCGCTTTGGGGTAACGCATAATTTTCATCATATTACCCTTCACCTGCAGCTTGCGGGTCATCATGCCCTGGATGGGGTCCAGTTTCCCCTCGATGACGTTCCGCCAGCTCGTGTAAGGGGCGCGGAGGGTGAACTCCGCCTCACGTTCACCCTCACCGGAGATCATCGCGGCATCGGTGCACTTGCCGTGATAGAGGCCCAGAAAGAGGTAAGCCGTCTCGTTATACGCCTCGTCGGGTTCCACGACGAAGATGAAATCACCTTCCCAGTCCTTTGCAGCTCTTTCATAAGCCTGGCTTGCGTTAAGTTGATTGGCAAGCTCCTTGATCCACTCGTCGGATGGGAATTTGAACGCCATGGTGTGCCTCCTTTGATTGTAACTAAAACGCGACGATTCGACCCGTGAGGAGTAGAAAAATTATATCACTAGTTTTTATCAGTACAAAAGCACCGGGCTCAGGGCGTTCGAAGCAGAAGTGATTTGGGCTACGCCGGTGCCGGAGTCGAGGCTTCAGCAGGTTTGCGCCACGTTTGCTCTGCCCCCGGATTGGAATTTGTTGTAATTACCTGCCCGGCTACCTGCCCCCGTGTGCCGGCTGGAGACCGCCCTTTACAGGCACCTGCGGTGCCGGGCGTCGGCCTGCGCCGGCCGCTGGCCGAAGGCCCCAAGCGGGCGACGAAGGGGCGATTGATTAATCGCCCGTTCGGCATGGGCAGGCAGTTACAGCAGAAAGCACCGGTTCCCATTCAGGCAAGGTATCGTTCGGCATAGGCCTTCCAAAAGCGATAACGCCGGGCGTAAGGGTCGGCCACGTGCGCCTGACAGACGCGCAGGATCTTTTCCAGCAAGGCTCCAGCAAGGCGCGGTCGGCCAACGCGGCTTTGCGCAGTTCAGCCCCATCCTGCCGCCCCTGCCGCGGGCGATAATGTCGTCGCTGGACATCGTCCTGCACCTCGGCTTAGGGCTACAAAACTTCCTGACCGGAGCAGATAGTCTTATACCAGCCAGGGTGCTCTTCCCGTAATTGCTCGAATTCTTCCCGCGTGTAGACAAACAAATCAATCCCCACCGGGAAGCCAATCGGCAAAAACTCGGCTACCCGTTCACGAATCGGCTTGTCCGCTGAGGACAGGACCAGGCACAGGTCAACGTCGCTGCCCGGCCCCGGCAGACCGCTCACCCACGAGCCGAACCAGATGATGCGCTCAATCTCCGGATGTTTTTCCCGTAACCTGGCGGCGTAGTGCTTAACGGCCTGCTCGATACGCCTGCGATCAGCCGATTTGACGACGACAGAACTCGATGATGGCCTCAGCGTAGCGGATGGCATCTTGGGCCTCCCTGCGGGTATAAAAATCGGTCGGTGCACCCGAATCGAATCCGTTAGGGTAACGTGTGGGGATGTAATGCTTGTCCAGCGCACGGGTATAGTCAACCAGATCGGAGGGCACCTCGATTTGTGGGGGCAGATTGCCGATCAGCACCGTCAGCGTGTGCCCCCAGGCGTCCATGCTCAGTTTCTGAAACAGGGCTTTGATCGCTTTTTCTGCGGCCTGGTGTGAGGCGAAGCAGGCCCATTCGTGATCGCCGTCTTCGAGAGCATGGTGAGCATGGCGCAAGTCCGCTTCCGCCTGTCGCAACCAGTCAGCATAACGGTTACCCATATTATGCTCCTCCTCGTAATTACCTGCCCGGCTGCCTGCCCCCGTGTGCCGGCTGGAAATCACCCTTTACGGGCGCCTGCGGTGCCGGGCGTCGGCCTGCGCCGGCCGCTGGCCGAAGGCCCCAAGCGGGCGACGAAGGGGCGATTGATTAATCGCCCGTTCGGCATGGGTAGGCAGTTACATCCGAAAAACGTAAACGACGCATCCCTATGCGTCGGTATAAGCGGCATAGGGATGCCGCTTGCACGCTTTTTTGGACAGGCTCTTATGGATTGCCGGAGCTCTCGAGGTTTCGGGAACCTGGACCGGATACTTCTACTTCCCCAAGCAAGACCAGCTCACCAGCCGGATTACCGGCCACGTCCAGGAAAGACACGTTGCGTACCTCGGGATAGGTGTACATACCATTCCACACCTTATACTTACCACTGGCGGGAACGGGTATCACAAACCGGCTCAGTACCAGGTCACCTGGCTTCCAGAAAACTGTGGGGAATCCCACTCCATCGTGCTGAGCGAACAGGCGTCCCTCCCCGTCCACCAGGTGGGCGAAAAAGTGATAACTGGTCGCCTGGGGTGGCGCGGCTCTCACCCACCAGGCCAGCCAGAGTTCCAGCTCTTCGCCGGAGACGGCCTCCCGGGCCATGCTGTAACCAAGAAAAGACACGCCGTTGGCAAAGTGAATACCCTCCGGGAAACGCGTCATACCGGCCAGGAGGTCTTCCCGGTCAGGGCAGCCGCGTCGGAACAGGCGGTAGTGCCACCCATCAGGTAGCTCAATGGACGGAGCGCTCTGAACACACGGCATCCCTTCCAGGCGCGTCACAACCGCGTCGAGCTCTGACGAGGTTCCCTCAACCGGTCCTACCAGATAGACGGCCTCGTCCGCATCCGGGACGGGGAGTGCCAGCCGTCCATCGGCGAAGCGGTGAGGATGGCCGAAAAGCAGCGCATCAAAGACGGCAGGCGTTTCCTGCGTTGTCGGGCTTGTCTCTCTGCTCAGGACAAGTATTTCTGCGTCACCGGCCAGCTTTCGAGCCTGCAGGGCTGCCTCCTGCGTGTACCGGAGAGGGATGCCATATCCGCCGGTAGTGGGATGCCAGACCATGAAGGCCAGTACCCGGCCAGTGGTTGCGACCTGCCAGCTTCCCCAGGCCAGCATATAGACAACGGTCAGGATCAGGAGTGCGTTCCTGACCGGTTGAGGAAAACCCCAGGCAGCCAGACGGGAAAAGGCATCCACAAGCAGTATGGCGATCAGCAGGAATTGGACAGGATAGAGCAAATTGAAATAAAACGGCTGGACAGGTGCAGTGGGACGGCTCTGAAGCGCGATCGGTACAGCAAACCAGATCAACAATAATGTGCTGAGGCGACGACGCTCCTCAGGTCCCCGCACCGCCCGAAACACTCCATACAGGAGCGCCAGCGCCAGGAGCACTTCCATAGGCCGGTTAAGCCACCACAGGTTCGGAAGTCCGGCCAGATACTCAGTATATAGTGCGCCGCCCATCCTGCCCGCCACTTCTTCGTTTCCCATCATCAGGAAAGCGTAGCGCAGGGCGTCCAATGAGAAGCGGCTTTCTCCGCCTGCATAACGTATGAAGGCCCGCAAATTTTCCCAGCCGTGGAGTGCATCGTGGATGATGTAGGGGGAAACGAGCAGCACGAACAGGGCCAGGCCCGCGAGGAGCGGCTGTCTGGTCACCTGCCTGCGATACAGAAGCAGCGAGAGGCCCAGAATCGGCATGAAAGCCAGCCCTTCGAGGTGGAGTCCAATGAGCACGGCCATGCTGATAAACGCTCCCACCAGCGCCCGGCGCCGTCCGCGTATCAGGGCGGCGAACAGGAAGATGAAGAAAACCAGGGTGGCCAGAGGGAGGTTTTGACACCAGATCTTGCGCCCATAGAGCACAGCCCAGGAGCTGACGGCGAACAGATAGGAAGCGAGCAGTGCCACAGCCCGACCAAAATAGAGACGTCCCAACCAATAACAGGCCAGCACTGCCAATCCATTGAGAAAACCGGTGAAGAGGACAGCCACCAGTGGATCGGGCCACAGGCGAAGCGGGAGCGCCATCAAATAGAGGGTAAGCGGCAGATTGTCCACTCCGGTCGAGCTGGCCACTCCGGCCGCAGGGAGATACCCCTCGTGTGCCACAGCCAGTGCGAGCCGGGTTACCGTCGCCTCGTCCCGCTTGAACTCGCTCAGCGTCGGCCAGCCCATGCGTAGCAAAAAGGCCAGCCCCAGGATGGAAAAAAGCAACAGCTTTTCGGCCCGGCCGGAGAGAACAGGGGTATGTATCCGACTCGCTATCACGTCTCCCTACCTCTCCAGGACAATGCTCCCCCGCGCATCTCGCCAAGTAATCCAGAGCTCATATCTGAAGCACCAGTCCGGCCACTCTTTCAGCGTTCAGTTTTTCAACAACAGCGATCAGTAACTGAAGGGTACGCTCGTAATCGTCCCGGTGAATGATGGCGGCATGGCTATGGATGTGGCGAGCCGGCACGCCAAGGACCACCGAGGGCACCCCGGTGCGATGCAGGTGTATCTGCGCCCCATCGGTCGAGCCGCCGACCATAGCGGAGAACTGGAGGGGAATTCCCAACTCCCGTGCCGTATCAATCACCAGGTCACGCAGGCGCAGGTTAGGGATCATACGGGCATCGAACAGGGAAAGGGATGGGCCGCCACCAAGTTTGACCTCAGACTCTTCCGGTTTAATGCCGGGCACATCACCGCATATGTCCACCTCCAGAATGATAGCCACATCCGGGTTGATCACCTCGGCGCTGGTCTTTGCACCGCGCGCACCGACCTCCTCCATCACCGTTGCCACGCCATAGAGCACATTTGGGTGCGGGACACGTGAGAAATGCTCCAGCGCCTCGATCATCAGCGCCACGCCCACCCGATCGTCAAACGCCTTGCTCATGTAAGCCTTGCCACCAGCCAGGATGTGAAACCCCGATGCCGGTATGATCGGGTCTCCCAGGCGCACACCAAGCTCCTCCACTTCCTCCTTTGAGGTAGCGCCCAGGTCAATATACATCTCCTTCTGCTCCACTATCTTCTTACGCTCATCCTCGGTCAGGTAGTGGGGTGGCTTGGCACCTATCACTCCCCTTACCTCGCCTCTGCAAGTCTTGATAATCACCTGTTGGCCCAGCAAAACCTGGTCCCACCAGCCGCCCAGAGGGACGAACTTTACAAAGCCCTCTTTTGTGATATGGTTGACCATAAACCCTATCTCGTCCATATGGCCGGCCAGCATCACCCGAGGACCACTCTCCCCCTGCCGACAGATCAGGCTGCCGATGCGGTCCTGCTCAATGGTACCAAATGGTTCCAGATAACGCCGCACCAGCGCGCGCACCTCAGTCTCATAGCCGGGCACGCCATACGCTTCAGTCAGTGCTTTGAGCAGCTCTACGTGATCCAATGCCCTTTCCTCCCAAGAAGATGTCAGAATGATACTGGATTTTCGTGAATTTGTCCAGAGAATGCCTGGCGGTGGGTGTCCGTCACTTTTTGCACGAGAAGGGAGCGGGAGCAGGCTGTGGTCGGTCGTGACGACGTCGAGCGCGGGCCGGAGCCAGGCCCGAGGCGGGTGGACACAAAGATTGTGGTGTAGGACAACTGCTCGCAGTTGTCCTGACTGTGACACTCCGTTACTTTTTCTGTTTGCGTCTTTTACACTATAATTGTATACTAGTTAGGATAGACCGGTTTAAAAGGGCGACCTTTTTCCCGAGAAATTGGTTTGCACTTTGGGCTGCCTCAAAAAATCGGTTGCCTGACGTAATTACCTGCCCGGCTGCCTGCCGCCGTGTGCCGATTGGAAATAGACCTTCTACGGGCGCCTGCGCCAACGCGGAAACAGCGGTCGGCACAGGCCGACCGAAGGCCTGAGGCCCAAAGTGGGCGACTTCAGTCGGCAGGAGTAGGTCGTTACTGCCTGAAGCTGAATGAAGGAGACAGCAGTAGGGGTGCAGAACGCTGCGCTCCTGCTGCGGCCAACAGTCGGCCTTCGACAACCGGAGGCGTCGGCGCAGGCTGACGCCCGACGCGAACGTCCGGGGAGGATGATTTTAATCGGCCCATCCTTCAACACACGAGCTGTATGGCGCACAAAGTGCTCACGATTTTGGAGGTCTGAAACTTCGTTGCTTTCTGTGCTGGTGAGGCGGTCACCGGATGAGTTAGCTCAGTGCCGTCCACGGGAATGTCCGTATGAAAGTCAGAATATGGGGAGCACGCGGCTCCATCCCCTCCCCTCTGAGGCCTGGGGAAGTAGAGGAAAAGATTTACCGGGCCATTTTAGGGATGCCGTATATAGATACGGGCGATCCTCAGGCCGTCCGTACCTATGTGAGAGAACTTCCACCCCTGCTGCGAGGCACGGCCGGAGGCAATACTCCATGCATCGAAGTCCGGTCCGGGGGCGACCTGATCGCTATTGATGCCGGTTCAGGGCTGCACGTCCTTGGGCAACAACTGCTCAAAGGGGACTTCGGCCGGGGCGAGGGCACCATCCACATTTTCATCAGCCATCTCCACTGGGATCATCTTCAGGGCTTCCCCATGTTTATGCCGGCGTTTGTGCCCGGAAACCATATCATTATCTACAGCGTCCACGATGTCAGGGCAGCTCTCGAAATGTATATGAAGCGTCCTTATTCGTGGCCGGTCTCCCTATCCGATATGAAAGCCACGGTCGAATTCATTCCCCTGCGTGTGGGGGAGACCCTCCATCTCAGTGACGTGCGTGTTGATACGCTTGAGAACACCCACCCCGGCCGCTCTTATAGCTACCGCTTCGAAGATCTTTACAGCATATTGGTGTATGCGACCGACGCCGAGTATAAGCAACTGGACAGCTCTGCTCTCCAGCCGTATGTTGAATTCTTCAGAAACGCCGATGTGCTCATCTTCGATTCCCAATACACCCTGCGAGAGGCCTGGCGTAAGGTGGAATGGGGCCACAGTTCCGCACTGATCGGCGTTGACCTAGCCCGTGCGGCCGGGGTCAAGAGATTGCTCCTGTTTCATCACGATCCAACTTACTCAGACGCCGAGCTGCAGGAAATTCAAGCGACCGCCGTAGCCTACCAGGCGCAGGATTCATCTGTGCCTCCCTGCGAGGTCATGGTGGCCTATGAGGGGCTGGAGCTTGATCTGACTCCACCGGGCATAGTTGACTTCCATTTTACGCCTGATGGTGAAACCGCTATCCTGACCCCTGTCAATGCCTTCGATGAGCACAGCGTAGACCAGTTAAGACGACAACTGAGCAGTATAGCTGTTCAGGAAATACATATGGGTTCGATCATTGATCTCTCACGGATTGAGAGCCTGAGTATGGCCAGCCTCAAGGCGCTTGTGACGTTGAGCCAGGAACAGAAAAGCAATCCTATTGTCCTGGCTGTGCCCCAGGAAAGTGTGCGGCAGGTGATAAAACTCAGCGGGTATGCTGACTATTTCGCCATCTACCCGTCGGTGGAGGCCGCGCTGGAAGCTGCCCAGACACGTGAGGTTCTCAAGCTACCGGGTCAGATCATCAAAGAGCGTTACCAGATTCAACAGAAGGTGGGCGAAGGTCGCATAGGCACTGTACTCAAAGCCGTTGACATTTATGCCAACCGGCCGGTGGCGCTCAAAATCTTTTCCCCCTCGTTCAGTGAGGAATCTATCGCCCGCTGTATGCAGCAGGCCAGCCGGATACTTAATCTGGAGCACCCCAACATCATTCGGGTATTCGATTGGGACACTGAGAAGGATTGCTTCTTTAAGGCGGAAGAGTTTGTAGATGGCCCCACACTTCAGGAGCTGCTCTCTAATGAAGGTGGGCCTCTGCCTGCTGATCAAGCGATGGAGATCGCGCTTGGTATCGCACGTGCCCTCGAGCACGCCCACAGTTGGGATGTCATCCATGGGGATTTGAAACCACAGAACATATTTATAACTGCCCAGGGCATCAAGGTAGGGGGATTCGGCCTTGGTTCGTTTGAGGAGGGACGTCGGCTTCTCGATCTTCCCCTTATTCTCCTGGAAGCCCCTTACCTTGCTCCAGAACAGGTGTTGGGGCAACCGCTCAGCCAGCTCACTGACCTGTACGCTCTGGGGGTGATCCTGTACCGATTATACACAGGACAGTTGCCGTTTGAGGGAACAGAGCAGCAGATCGTACAGGCTCATTTGAAGGCCGCGCCTCTGCCGCCCCGCGAGTTGAACCCCCGGCTCTCCCCTGTGCTGGAACATATGATTTTGAAACTGCTGGCCAAAAATCCCGGCGACCGCTATCGCAGCGTCTCCCAGGTGCGGCGCATTCTGATGAGTCTGACCGTAGACCCCAGGGATATAGTGCGCCAACGCCGGGTCACACTGGTCGGACGGGATGAGCCGCTGCAACAGCTCCTGGGGTGGTGGGAAAATGCCCGGGGCGGAAATGGCCAACTGGTCTTCATCAGCGGGGAGACAGGTGTGGGTAAGACGCGCCTGGCTTACCAGGCTGCTGTTCAGGCAGCGCCACCCGTGCTGCTTGTGGGGCGTTGTGCACCGCTTAGAGAAAGTCGGCCCTATGACCTGTTTGCCCAGCTACTCAGGACATACCTGGGGAGCCTGGATGCAGACGCACTGGACGAAGTGGACTCCCAGTTGCTCGGCAACTGTGCCACCTTACTCCCTGATCTGCGCGCCGGGCAGGAGCTGCCGCAACCGGTCTGCCTGGAGCCACAACAGGAACAGTTACGCTTTATTAGCAGCGTGCTCCAGTTCATCAGGAAGGCTACCAAACGAGCGCCCTGGTTCGTAATACTGGATGATCTGCAGTGGGCCGATCAGAGCAGTCTGGAACTGCTCAACTACCTGGGGCGCCATATTGCGACCACACCGATGCTCATTGTTGGGACCTACAGCCCAGAGGCTTTGGAGCGCGACCATCCGTTGCGTGAAGTGCTGCGCGATCTGAGCAGCTCCTCTTTATGTCGTAACCTGCCTCTGGAACCGGTGGATCAGTCGGCAGCAGCACATATCCTGGCTAATATCTGGACACAGCCGGCCCCCGAGGAGCTGGTAGAGAAGATTTATCACCACACCGGTGGCAATCCTCTGTACATGGTTGAGCTTGCCAGGGAACTTTTGGATGAAGGGATGGTTACTCTGCAGGAAGGTACCTGGCGCTTTCCCTCCCTCGAAGAGGTGCGCCTGCCCCAGGACTTGCGAGAGGCAATCTGGCGGCGTATTCGGCGTCTGAGCCCGGATACCCAGGCTTTGCTAAGGCAGGCTTCGGTGTTGGGGGTGACCTTCCACTTAGATGAATTGCGGGAAGTAAGCGGCCTCTCACGTTGGGAAACGCTCGATCACCTTGATATGGCTCTGGAACGTCAACTGGTAGAGGAAGTGCCCGGAGATGGCCTCCTTCGCTTCTTCCACACCGAGATTCAGGAGGTACTCTATGCAGACCTGGGGCCCTCGCGTCGTCGTATGCTGCATCATCAGGCCGGCATGGTCCTGGAAAAGCGTGCCGGGTCTGATGCAGCGCTGATCGCAGAGGAACTGGCCTATCACTTCGACGAGGCTGGAGAGTTCGACAGAGCTGCGGTTTACAGCATTCAGGCTGCCCGCCGGGCAGAGGCTGCCTGTGCGAACGGAGCTGCCCTGCTCTGGTATACCCGCACGCTTGAGATGTTGGACCGTCTCTCCCCGGAACAGGCTGCAGAGTTACACGCGCTGCGGCTGGCCGCCCACCAGTCACTGAGTGAGATATTGACCAAGATAGGTCGCTACGACGAGGCGCTCGAACACTACGCCTCGGCTCTGTTTGAGTGGCTGGGCAAAGGGCCTGGTTATGTCAGCGAGGCTGAGCCAACCGTCGAAATAGCACGTATTTACCTTTTTGGCGCCGAGCTATATTATCGCCAGGGCAAGTACGAGGACGCGATCTCCTGGTGCCAAAAGAGCCTCGATCTGGCCTCACAGATCAAAACGCCTGAGGGACAACAAGTCCAGGGGCATGCCTTCTCGCTCCTGGGCGAGATCTGCATACACAGTTACAATCTACCATACGCAGCACAGTTTTTCCGGAAAAGCCTGGAGACCTATGAGCACCTGGGCGACCTGACAGGGCAGGCAAATGCTTATAGCAACCTTGGCCTGGCTGATTATTACCTGGGCAACTGGTCTGCTGCCATGGAGGCTTACCGGCAGGCGCTTGCACTGAAGCACAGAATTGGCGATGTCGAGGGCGCGGGGCAGACCAATGCCCACCTGGCGCTTATCCACATCGCGCGGGGAGAATGGGAGCAGGCACATGGCCTGCTGGAGCAGGGCCTGGCAGCACAACCGGGCACGACGCGGGGAGAGATCCATATCTCGAATATCCTGGCTTATCTTCATATTCACCAGGGAAACTGGGGTGAGGCCCGGACATACCTGGCGCACAGCGAGGCCGTATTCGCCAAAACCGGCTCTGAGGAGTACCTGCCAGAACTGGAACGATTCTGGAGCGAGCTGTTCCTCGGAGCTGATCAGTTGGACCAGGCCCTGGATCATGCGCTTCGCTCGGTCGAACTGGCGGTCGAGCAGAATTATCCGCTGGAAGAGGGGCTATCGTGCCATACGCTTGGCCGGGTGCATATGGCCAGGCGCGAGTGGGAACCGGCTGAAGCAGCCCTATCCCGGGCGTTGAATGTGCTCTCCCGTCTGCGCTGTGAGTACGAGCTTTCCAGAGTCAGGCTCTCGCTGGCACGCCTGGCCCTGGACGCCAGCCCGGGAGCAGCCGTGCAGATCGAGCGCGGTGAAGCCGTAGATCACCTTACCCGGGCGATGCAGGCCTTCGAGAGACTCGGGGCAAGGGTGGAGCTGCTTAAGGCTCTGGAGCTGGCGCACAGGAGTGAGTGGCTGGTTGATGGTAAAGCTACCGAAGGCTAAGAACCTATCCGAAAAACCGTACAAGCGGCATCCCTGTACCGCTTATACCGACGCATAGAGATGCGTCGGTTACGATTTCCTGATAGGCTCTAAGGAGTGGTGGCTATGGAAGCACTGAAGAGGCGTATCCTGAGTGATGGCGAGAACCTGGGGAGAGGCATTCTTAAGGTTGACAGTTTTATCAATCACCAGATAGATACGTATCTGATGTTTGAAGTAGGCCGGGAACTTGCCAGCTATTTCGCTGATGCAGGCGTGACCAAGGTGATGACGGCCGAGATTTCAGGGATCGCTCCGGCACTGGCCACGGCCCACGCGCTAAACGTCCCCCTCATCTACGCGCGTAAAACCCGCCCGGTTACGATGACGGGGCCAGTGTATGTCGAATCCGCGCCGTCGCACACGAAGGGGAGTGATGTATTGCTCATGGTTTCAGCGGAGTTCCTGGGGCCGGAGGACCGGGTGCTCATTGTGGACGATTTCCTGGCCACCGGGGCCACCATCGAGGCTCTGGCACGACTGGTTGAGCATGCCGGCGCGACGCTGGTCGGCATTGCCACCGCTATCGAAAAAAGATTCGAGGGGGGACGGGCTGCACTCTCCTACCTTAACGTCCCCATTGTCTCACTTGCCGTGGTTACCAGCATGAGCGACGGGAAAATTGTGCTGGAAGGAATGTAAACGTGGAGCACCCTCATCGCTACGACACCATCGTTGTCCTGGATTTCGGTTCACAGTATACTCAACTGATCGCCCGCCGTATACGCGAGGCACACGTATATTGCGAAATGTTCCCCTGGGATGCGCCTCCAGACCAGGTGCTGGCGCTTTCCCCGCGCGGCTTTATCCTCTCCGGTGGTCCGGCCAGCGTCTACGCCCCGGGTGCACCATTCCTCCCTGGATATGTGCTGGAGCAGGGGGTGCCTGTGCTCGGCATCTGCTATGGGATGCAACTACTGGCCAGCCATCTCGGTGGAAAGGTGGCTCCTGCCGCCGGCCGCGAATACGGCGCTACGGAGATCAGGCCGACCGGTCTGCCTGAACCTTTGTTTGATGGGCTGCCCTCGCTCCGCGTCTGGATGTCCCACGGCGACCGTGTCGAGGCCGTGCCGCCCGGCTTTGAGATACTGGCCTCCAGCGCCAACTCTCCTGTGGCGGCAATGGGCGATCTGACGCGCAGGCTGTACGGCCTGCAATTTCATCCGGAGGTGGTACATACCGCACACGGCACGGAGTTGCTCCGTCGCTTCGCCGTAGAGATATGCGGATGCACCCCCAACTGGACGCCAGCCGCCTTCATAGAACAGGCGGTACGCACCATACGTGACCTGGTGGGTGATGATTACGTGGTATGTGGTCTCAGTGGAGGGGTGGACTCCGCGGTGACAGCCACGCTGGTGCACAGAGCTGTCGGTGACCAGCTCACCTCTATCTTTGTCAATACAGGTCTGCTGCGCAGAGGTGAGCCAGAGCAGGTTGTGCGTACCTTTCGGGAACGTCTGGGGATGCGGCTGATGGCCGTTGACGCGAGCGAGGAGTTCCTGGAGGCGTTAAGCGGCGTGAGCGATCCTGAGCAGAAGCGCCGCATCATCGGTGAGCGCTTCATCCGTGTCTTTGAGCGCGAGGCCCGTAAACTGGGGAATGTGCGTTTTCTGGCCCAGGGCACGCTTTACCCTGATGTGATTGAGAGCCGCGGACCAGAAAGGCAATCTGCTGCCCGCATCAAGACCCATCACAACGTGGGTGGGCTGCCTGAGGATATGGACTTTGAATTACTTGAGCCGCTGCGCTATCTATTTAAAGATGAGGTGCGTGCAGTTGGGGAGGAGCTGGGCCTGCCTGACGAGATTGTGTGGAGACAGCCTTTCCCCGGGCCAGGCCTTGCCGTGCGCGTCCTGGGCGAGGTCACCTGGGAACGCCTGGAGATTCTGCGTGCTGCTGACGGTATCCTGCTCGAGGAATTGAACGCTGCTGGCCTGTTGCGGGGTGAGACTCAACAGGCCTTTGCTGTACTGTTGCCGGTGCGCAGCGTGGGCGTTATGGGTGATGAGCGCACGTATCAGTACGTCATCGCCATCCGGGCCGTCACTACCGAGGATTTTATGACCGCTGATTGGGCCAGGCTCGACCACGCGCTACTTGCTCGCATCAGCAATCGTATCGTCAACGAGGTCCAGGGGGTAAACCGCGTGGTGTACGACATCACGTCCAAGCCACCTGCGACTATCGAGTGGGAATAGGTCTGCTCGCACCTTGCCGACAGACCTGCACAGCTACCAATTAAGAAGAGGCAGGTAATTGCACAGGTCGCAACCCTGACGTGACCTCACGTCACCACCATTCTCCGGAAAGGAGTTCACTAATGCGTAAACCACGTGATCACGAATACATCCTCGCCCTCGACATCAGTCTCGACAGTCTCGATACCATAATCCTCACCCCAGATGGCAACTGGACGCCGCACCATACCTTCACCAACAACTGGTCAGGCTTTCAGGAACTCAAGCGTGAAACCCTTGCCTACCTCAGTGCGCTGGACGACCCTCGCCTGACCCTCACCGGCGAGTCCACCGGCATCCTGTGGTGGCATGTCTTCTACCACATCGCCACTGACCCCGACTTCGCACCCTACGACCCCGCCCTGGCGCTCCTCAACCCCCTCCACGTCAAACACTTCCGTAAAGCTCAACCCGAGGACCACAAGACCGATGCCGATGACCCGCGCCTGATCGCCACCTACTACCACACAATCGGTGTCAAGAACTACTACACCTTCGACTTACGCTACCTCCCCCTCCGCCAACTCACCCGCGCTTACTGTCGTCTCATCCACACCCTCGCCGCCGAAAAAGCCTTCGCCCTCACCCTCATCTACCTCCTGGCCAGCGAGTATCCCCGCCTCAAGCCCTTCTCCGACCTCTTCGGCGTGACCAGCACCTCCATCCTGACCGATTACCCCGACATCGCCGCTATCGCTGACATCTCTCTCGACACACTCACCGCTACACTTGACACCCTCGCCAGAGGTCGGCTCAAGGATGCCGCTAAAAGTGCCACCATCCTGCACCAGGTCGCTCAGGATTCCTATCCCCTCCCCGAAACCCTGCGCACGGCCGTTAGTACCACCCTCCAAATGACCATCGAGCACATCCGCTTCCTTCAAGACCAGCGTCAAACCTGCTACACCTTGATTGAGACTGAACTCGACCAACTACCTGAAGCCCGCCACGCACTCGAATATCACGGCCTGGGTCCCGTGCTGGTTGGTGGCTGCCTGGGTGAAATCCAGGATACCCGCCGCTTCATCACCGGCCGCAAGTTCGACCGCCACACTCACCAGTGGCGCGAACGCACTTACCGTGATGGGCAGGCGGCCGTGGCCAAACTCGCCGGCCTGTGGTGGCCACGCAACAGCTCCGGCCGTTTCGAGGGGCAAGATCGTCACCTGGGCCACGAACGGAACCCCTACCTGCGCTACTGGTTCACCCAGGCCGCTTACTCCCTGAAGGGAAAGCAGGAGGAGTATGCGGATTACTACCAGCGCAAGTATCATGAGGTCACCAAATACCAGCACAAACGCGCGCTGATCCTGACGGCGCGTAAGGCCGTGCGGCTGATCTTTGCCCTGCTGCACAAAGGTCAGATGGCACGGCTGAAGGAGGAAACTTCAACTTCCTGACCTTCATCCGGCGCTGACCTCGCCATCCATATCGCGCCTCCCTGATCGGGTGGTGGAGAGGCCATCCCTTTTTAAAAAATCGAGAGGGGTCGGTCTGGTTCACGCTGCGTCTGATCCGCCCCAAAATACCCCGTTTTTGCCCCTGTCGCCTCACTTGACTTTTACCGGATTCTTCCAGGTGGAACGGTCAGGACAGGGTCGGGAAAGTTCTTCAGAGCCATTATAACACCGAAATCCCGCAGGGGGCAAATGAAGAGGGGTTCTGCAGCGGCACCCTTCGGCTACCGCCGCAGAACCCCCGTTCTTTTGAGGCCAGCCCTTCATCAGGTACTGGGAACGATGTACACCTCCCGCCGGTACGGCTTCACCTGCTCCGCCACCTGTTCCTTCATGATGTGCCCGGAGACGTGCATCAGCGTGTCGTTGAAGTCGGGGTCTTTGACCATCCCGGCCAGGCAGGGGTAGTGATGGTGAAGCATCCCGGCCTGGAACTCCGCCTCGTCCACCGACACCCCCACCAGCCCCTGGGCCACGAAGCGCGCACACCCGCAGAACGCGTCCCGCAGGACCTCCACCTCCACAATGGTGCGGCTCTCGGGGTCCACCGTGATCCGCAGTTCCGGCCGCCCGAAGTGGCGAGCGAACTCGGCGATGAGCGGGTCGTTGTACTCCGTCTGATAGCGACGGACGTTGTAGGCCGTCTCTGTTAGCGAGCAGAGGGGTTTGGGGGTAACACAGGCCACCCCCATTTCCGCCAGCCAGCCCCGCAGTTGGCGGGCCAGCCCCCGGGGCAGCCACTCCTCCCGGTCCACCGGCGCGATGACGGCCTTCGCCCCCGTCCGCTTCACCACCTCCGGCACCAACTCCGCCACCCCCGGATGCTCCCCGAAGGCCAGTACCAGGTCGGCCGGGGGCAGGTCGTCGGGCAGGTAGTCCTCCGGGTAGTCAATGACCAGCGGGTAGGTCGCCGGCGCCTTCCAGACGTGAATCTCCCAGTCGGCCGGCGCGTGGGCCCGGATGTTCTCCACGTGCCGCTGGCCGTACTCTCCCGTGATGATGGCCAGGATGCGCATGATGCCTCCAACAGATCATGGGTGACTGTCTACCCCCGTCATTGCGAGGCGGCGTAGCCGCAGAAGCAATCCCCTTACGGACGTGGGGATTGCTTCGCCGCCTTCGGCGGCTCGCAATGACCCGGGTAGACTGGTCATTCCGTCATTGGTTATTTCCCACTACGTCTCATCCAGCAGCCGCCGCTCCCCCTCCAGCGCGCGGATGTCGGTGACGTCCTGGACCACCTCCAGGGTCCCCCGGTACGCTCCCTGCTCGTCCCACAGGGGGAAGTAGCGGATGTGGACGAACCGCCCCTGCATCTGAATCCAGAACTCCGCCACGTTCCGCTTCCCCGCCCGGAAGTCGTCCAGGATGCGCTGGACCCGGTGCAGGCTGGCGGGCGGATGGCACTTCTGGACCTTGCGGCCGATGACCGCCGGGGGCCGCAGGAAGGTCCGCTCCCGGGGCCGGTTGAAGTAGCGGACGGTGTCGTTCTCGTCCACGTAGGTGACCTCCACCGGGAGCGCATTCA
>Ga0209101_1000487_pt1 | contig 32394 bp, 34 predicted proteins | sample ConPoolayeCmetaG_FD_185481 | JGI IMG/M metagenome (GOLD analysis project Ga0209101, IMG submission 185481) | Hot spring microbial mat communities from California, USA to study Microbial Dark Matter (Phase II) - Cone Pool mat layer C metaG... ...
GTTAATCTCTCTTTTTGTAAACACACTATTCTTTGCGCCTTTGCGGTGATTTTTCCCGGCTTCGCCGGCTTAGTTCATGCGACATTTAAAATCAGTAGTGTCCGGTTACAATTATTGACTTATGCCTAATAAAATGCTCATTGCTCTCCGAAAATCCTTAATCATCGCAAAAAGCAAAATCGCCAACTCTTGTGAACGGCAAACTTCGTGCACTATCTATCACCATCGTATTTCGTGACAATCTGCCAAAAACCTTTGCGGTGTAAAAGTTGCATTCACTGATTCAATATTGTATTTCTTCTCATGGGGCTGCCTCCTTCTTTTTATCGCCGTTTATATTACATTACAACGATAAAAATATAGGATCGCAGTTCCTCTTATTACGTCAAATTAACCGGACACTACTGACGAAAACTGAATATTGAAACCCCCATTTTTGTGGCAAGCGGATATGCGGATGACCCTGTCATGAAAAATTCGGCTGAATATGGTTTTACGGCAAGTATCGGCAAACCATTCAGACGGATTGAGCTGATAGAGATGCTTGAAAAACACATGAAAAGCGGCGGCATATGATCGAATACATCATGAAAAAAGTCCTGTCGCTGACCATCAGCGCCCTGCTTCTGTATGTGCCCAAAGACAAGGTGCTGAAAGAAATGGCCGCCATCCCCGGCATGGAAGAGCGGGTGGCTGGTGTTGACTTGAAAGGGTGGAGGCTTGAAAAGGCGGCGTCGGAGAGGACCGGCATGACGCATTATTATTATCATTACCGGCCTGCCAATCCGGCCGCGCGCATGATGGTGTGTATTCACGGATTCAATACCGACGGCCGGGTGTTTCTCAATGTAAGCGAACTTTCCGATCGTTTCGAGCTTGTCGCGTATAATCTTCCCGAAGAGTCGCCGTATTATACCGGCACGATGAGCGATTTCACGGTCATCCTCAATGATTTCCTTCAGGTCATCGGCGCCGATACCGTGGTTTTTGCGGCAAACTCGATGGGCGGCGCGGTTGTGATGCACTACTGCGCGTCGAATCCGGCCGTGACGGTCGAAGGGCTTGTCCTGCTTTCGACGGCGGTGTTTGGGGCCACGGCCGAGGACAGCCGGCGGTACCGCGGCATGGCCGATAAACTCCTGCCGTATGAAGATTACAAATTGTACTATCTTCTTGAAAAAGGACAAAGCATCGTCGGCCGGCTCGAGCGCGCCGGGCTTGGCGATAATGCTCCCGGCGATGCCATTGTGACAAAACGCATCGGCTGGTACCGGCAGGTGCTCAGTGCGCTGTACGACTATAATGGCGCAGATGACGCCCGTAAAATTTCCTGCCCGGTTATCGCGATACACGGAAGCGCGGACAAGGTGATAGCGCCGGCGTCGGCACGCACCATTACGCAATTTATCCCGCAGGCGCGGCTGTATTTCCTTGATGGCGTGGGGCATTCGATGGTGTACTCCGATGCGCGCGCGGTGGCAGAGAAGATTCGGGGATTTATCACCACCCAAGCGGTAACAGCACGGTGAGTAACGATATGACGCTGTCTGAAATAATTCGCCAATCGCAGGAAAAGCCGTATGTGCTTCCGGAAGAAGGGGTGGAAGAGCGGATTGCGCGGATACTAAGCCGGGAGCGCATCGGCATTGAGGAGTTTTGCGCGCTTCTGTCGCACAATTCTCCGGTTCTTCTTGAGCGCATGGCGCAGAAAGCGGCCGCGCTTACGCGGCGGCATTTCGGAAACACCATACAGATATTTACCCCCATGTATATATCCAACTTCTGCGAAAACCGCTGCCCGTATTGCTCATTTTCCAGCAGCCAGAGGATTGAGCGCCGGCAGCTTGACGCCGAACAAATCCGCGCGGAAACCCGCCGTATCGCACAGAGCGGCATCCGGCATATTCTGGTGCTTACCGGCGAGGCGCGGGGAAAAACCGATATCGATTACGTCGCGAAAAGCGTCGGTGTTATCGCGCAGTCGTTTTCGTCAATCGGTATCGAAATGTATCCGATGGAAGAGGATGAGTACCGCCGGCTTGTCGATTCCGGCGTCGATTCGCTGACGATTTACCAGGAAGTATACAACGAAGACGCGTATCACAGATATCATGCGGGAGGGCCGAAAGAGAATTACCGCTTCAGGCTCGAGGCTGCCGACAGAGCGTGCAGGGCCGGTGTCCGCTCCGTGACCATTGGCGCGCTTCTGGGGCTTGGCGATACCATGCGCGAGATGCACAGTCTTGCCCTTCACGCGCAGTACCTGCAGGATACCTATCCCGATGTCGACGTGCTTTTATCATTCCCCCGAATACGGCCGCTGGTGAGTGATTTTCCCATCCCATATCCTGCATCCGAACGGCGTCTTGTGCAGATTATCACCGCATTTCGCATCCTGTTTCCGCATATCGGCATTACGCTTTCCACACGTGAATCGAAAAAATTCCGTGACGGCGCGGTGCGGCTTGGCGTCACCAAGATGTCGGCCGGCGTTTCCACCGCTGTGGCCGGCCACTCGGAATCATCATCGGTCGGCCAGTTTGAAATAGCAGATACGCGGTCGGTGGAGCAGGTGTGCGCCGATTTGATCAAACTCGGGTTCCAGCCTGTCATGCATAACTGGAACACAAAACTTGTCGCTGATGTATCTTGTTTTAAATAAACACGTTGATTATATTGTTAACAATAACGGTAAACATTTATGTCATCTGCGGATACTTTTTTATTCATCCGCAGATGACGCAGATGTGCGCAGATGCAGGAGTAACGAGGATTCGGTGCCATGAAGCTTTCGACAAGATGCAGATACGGTTCGCGAGCTCTTCTTGAAATCGCCCGCAGTTATGGCCGTGAGCCGGTGAAACGGAAAGACATCTGCCGCCGGCAGGATATTTCAAAATCGTATCTTGAAAACATACTCATCGCTTTGAAAGGCGCAGGCATTATCGATACCATGCGAGGCGCACATGGCGGGTATGTTCTCACCCGCGCACCATCCTCAATCACGCTGCTTGATGTTGCCAGGGCGCTTGAAGGGTCGCAGTCGCCGGTCGAATGTCTTGAGAACGGCAGGATATGCCGCAGGGCCGGCCGGTGTGTCACGCAGGATGTATGGCGGGAGGTGAAAGAGGCGGAGGAAACCGTGTTGAGGAAAACCACCATTCAGGATTTGGTGGACAGGGATAAGAAGTATGAGAAACCGGATTATTCAATTTAAGCCGATATGACCATCGTCATTCCCGTAGATTACGAAGCACACGCGGTTATACGCGAGCGCCATATTCATTGCATTACCCGCGAGCAGGCGCTGCATGAGGATATACGCGCTCTGCGCATCGGTATCATTAATCTCGCGGCATATAACGAACGCTACGAAGCCTGCCTGCTGCATCCGCTCGGACGTTCGGTCATGCAGATCGAGCCGGTATGGATACGGCTGAAGAGCTATTCGTATACCGGAGAGGGAGCAGAGCGGGTGAAAGAATTATACGCAACGTTCGAGGAGACGGTGGAGGGTGGGAGGCTTGACGGCCTGATTGTGAGCGGCATGTCGGGCGTAGATACGGCGTTTGAAGAATACGGCTGGTGGCCTGAATTCCGCCGCATCCTTCGCTATGCGCGGAATAATATTCCGGCGACGCTGGGACTATCGTACGGCGCGCAGATTATTGCGGCGTTCATGGGTATTGCAAGTACGCCGCTCGAGGAAAGCCTCTTCGGGGTTTTTGAAGCGCGAAACCTTGATGAAACGCACCGGATTACGGGCGTTATGGATGATGTATTTCGGTGCCCGGTACTGATGAATTCATCGGTGCCGGCCGGGGAATTGGAACGGGAACGAGACAGGGGAACGCTTTCGCTTCTGGCAAAGGCGCCCAAGGCCGGTTATCTCATCGCCGAAAGCGCGGATCGTCGCTTTCTGATGCATTTCGGGCATCCTGAATTTGAGACAGATACGATTATTGAAGCGTATCGTGATGGAGGCGCTCCAGCGGCACAGCCGCAGAATTTCGATTGTGCGCATCCGGTAAATTGCTGGCGGAGCCATCGAAGCGCGCTGTTCGGGCAGTGGATCAAATATATTCATGAGACCAGAACATATTAAAAAGGATGCGGGTATCATGGAAATAAACGAATGGATTAACACGCGGCTTCCGCTTGTGGTGCGCGAGCTTGAGGAGAGCATTCTCAACGATTTCAGCTCGATGGCCGAGGACGGGCTTGACCTTGCGGGCCGCAATGACATTTATCAGGTGCTCGACGACATGCTGGCCGCGCTGTTTCCCGGCTACTACAGCAAGGAGAAAGTGCCGGCCGGGGAGATGAATTTTTTTCTTGGCGATCTGCTCCGGCATATCAGTTTCAAGCTGTATAGGCACATTCGCGACGCCTTTAAATATCGCTGTATCAAGGACAAGTGCGAGCATTGCGATTGCGAGACACGGGCAGGCGAGGTTCTGATGCGGCTCATGGAGGGGCTTGCGGGTATCCGCGCGGTGATGCTTGAGGATATCCGGGCTGCGCTCGAAGGAGACCCGGCGGCAAAGTCGCTCGATGAGATCGTGCTCAGCTATCCCTGTATCGAGGCCATTGCCACATACCGCATCGCGCACATGCTCTACGAGCTCGACGTGCCCATCATTCCGCGCATCATGGCGGAGCGCGCGCATTCACGCACCGGCATCGATATTCATCCGGGCGCGAAAATCGGCCCGCATTTTTTCATCGATCACGGCACGGGCGTGGTAATCGGCGAGACGACGACCATCGGCCGCAACGTTAAATTGTATCAGGGCGTAACCTTGGGGGCGCTTTCTCCTTTTGATAAGGACGGCAGGCCGGCAAAAGGCGTGAAACGTCATCCCGACATCCAGGATGACGTCATTATTTATGCCAACGCGACCATACTGGGAGGAACAACGGTCATCGGCAAGGGCGCCATTATCGGCGCAAACACCTGGATAACATCGTCGGTTCCTCCGGGCGCCGTGGTGGGCAGGGACGGCGGGCACTAACCAATGGGGTAATGGCGTGATGGAGTAATGGGGGGATGCGGGGATGGGGGATGGAATAATGCTTGGAGATAGTCCTGGACACAGGATTTTTCACGTCACATGGCGTTGACGCCGAATCAAAGAGAGCGATTCAACCGCACTATCCTTCTTGAGGGGATCGGCGAGGCGGGACAGGAACGGCTTCTCGCGAGCCGCGTGCTGATTATCGGCGCCGGTGGACTTGGTTCGGCGGCGGCACTGTATTTAGCCGCCGCCGGCGCCGGCACACTCGGTATCGCCGACGGAGACAAGGTTGAATTGTCGAATCTCCAGCGCCAGATACTTCACGAAACCGCGGATATCGGCTCGCCGAAGGTTGCCTCGGCTGAGCGGCGGCTTTCAGCCCTGAATCCGCAGATTCACGTGGTGAAACACGGCATACGTATCGATGAAACAACGGCGGCCGCGGTCATCGCCGATTACGATTTTGTCATTGACGCAACAGATAATCTCGGCTCAAAGTTTTTGATAAACGATGCGTGCGTACGCTGCGGCGTGCCGTTTTCACATGCCGGCGTGCTTGCATTCCTGGGTCAGGCCATGACTGTTGTGCCGGGCCAAAGCGCGTGCTACCGGTGCGTTTTCCCGGAGCCGCCGCCGGCTTCGTCGCAGCCACGCACATCGCACCAGGGGATTCTCGGTTCGATAGCCGGCATTCTCGGCGCGATTCAGGCGACCGAATGTATAAAATATCTGTGCGGTATCAAGGGACTTCTCACCGATCGACTTTTTGTATGTGACGGCAAATCGATGGAGTGCCGCACGGTGGATGTGCGCAAAAGGCCCGCCTGCCGGGCATGCGGAAGGGGGGATTGATTTTTTATGCCGAAAGCTTTTCCTGCACCCATATATTGGGATACATACGATAAGCTGTTAAAAATAATCCGGCGCTACCGAAGCGCCGTTATCGCGTTCTCCGGCGGTGTCGACAGCACCTTTCTTGCCTATGCGGCGGCAGAGGCGCTTGCGGGGAAGGTCCTGCTGGTTACGGCGCGCTCGTCGACCTACCCGAGGTCGGAACTGGCTGAGGCAAAGGCCATTGCGCGCAGGCTTGGCCTTCAACACCGCATTATCGTGTCCGAAGAAACCGCCGTCCCCGGCTTTTGCGCCAATCCGCCTGACCGATGCTATTACTGCAAGAAGGAGCTTTTTAGCAAGCTCAAGGCGCTTGCGCAGGCAGAAGAATACGCCGTTGTTTTTGACGGGAGCAACAAGGACGATGCGATCAATGATTACCGTCCCGGCAGGAAAGCGCTTGCGGAGCTCGGCATTGTGTCGCCGCTTCTGATGGCGGGTTTAACCAAGGAGAAGATACGTGCGATGTCACGTAAATTCGGCCTTTTGACGGCGGACAAGCCTTCCTATGCCTGCCTTGCGTCGCGATTTCCCTACGGTGAAACGATAACCCGCGCCGGACTCAGGCGTGTCGAAGAGGCTGAACGCCGCATTCGCACGATGGGATTCACCCAGGTGCGGGTTCGCAGCCACGGCGACTGTGCGCGCATCGAATTTATAGACGAAGAAATCGAAAATGCCTGGAAAAAGCGCGCCGCGATTGAGCGCGCGTGCGCAAAGGCCGGCTTTGTCTTTACGGCAATCGACACACGCGGCTACCGCATGGGCGCGATGAATGAAGCTTTGGTGAAAAGGCAGAACTAATTGGGACGTGCGGTCACCGCACAATCCTCGTCCCTCTCCCTTCAACGATTAACCGTGGTATTGCCTGCGCATACGTTACGTGATATAATAGGACGCATATGGTTGTGCCGCTCATATATACATCGATGATCTGTGCGCTTTCGATGCTGCATTTTGCGTTCCCGGCGGCAGGGGAGTGGAAAATGCTTGAGGATGGACTCGCGCTCGGCGTTTTCGACGCCCCCTTAAAATCGTCACAGGGTGATTCGAAAATAACTGTTCTCAGGGTGGACACCACGCGGTTTGATTTGAAACTTTTCTGTGCCGCGCAGTTCGACAGCGTCAATCTGACGACGCGCCAATGGTGTAGGCGTCATAAGCTTGTTGCCGCAATAAACGCCGGGATGTACGCCAAAGACTACAGCACGCACATCGGATACATGAAAAATTACACATACGTCAACAACCCGCGTCTTCGCGGCGACTACAAGGCGGTGCTTGCGTTCAACCCGGTGAAAGGGGCGGCGGTTCCGCCGGTGCAGATAATCGACCTTGAGTGTCAGAAATTCGATGCTTATAAAAACAAGTACAATTCTTTCGTTCAGAACATCCGCATGATTGATTGCCGCCGGAAAAACGTCTGGAGCCGGCAGCCGCAGCAGTGGAGCTGTGCGGCGCTCGCCATGGATTCATCGGGCCATGTGCTGTTGCTCTTTTCCCGATCGCCGTATACCGTTCACGATTTTATCAACATACTCCTCCGGCTTCCGCTCTCAATATACAACGCCATGTATCTTGAAGGCGGCGGGCCGGCCTCGATGTATGTGCACAGCGGTACGACGACGATTGAGTGCTACGGCATGGCTGAAGGCGGCACGCACAACGACGGCGAACTTCAATTCACCCACCCCCTGCCCAACGTGATCGGCGTGGCGCGGAAGCGGCGGCACTAGCATTATTCACGGCTTCGCACGGCAGTGCCGATATGTGGCTATTGAGTTTCTTCAAGTACGATTGCCTCCACCGGGCAGTCGGCCGCTGCCTGGCGGCAGGTCTCCTGCGCCGCCTCAGGGATGTCGCCTGCTTTTGCCGTCGCAACGTTCCCGTCCATTTTAAAAACATCCGGACACGCTGATATGCACAGCTCACAGCCGATACATTTGTCTTTATCCACATGTGCTTTCATAGTATCGAATTCCTTCTGAATAATATTGAGAAGGCGGGATCGTCAGGAAGCATATTTGCCTTCGTATAATCCTGATAATTCTGCCGCCTAATCCTGTCCATCGTGTTGTTTTATCATTACCAGCACCATCTTGAACCGCTCGGGCGCGTCGACCGCATGTGGCTTGCCTGCAGGCATGATAATAAATTGCGGTGCGGTTACGTGATACTGTTTTCCCTCGATCGTGATAAGCCCCGTTCCTTCCACCACTTGCAGAAGTGCGTCGAATGGGGCAGAATGCGTGCTGAGCCGTTCGCCCTTATCAAACGCGAATACGGTCACGGTACCGCTGGTTTTTTTTATGATGGTGCGGCTGACAACCGCTCCATCCTGATAGTTGACCAGCCCGGTATAGTCGAGCGGCACGGCCACCAGGCGCTCATCGACAGGCTTTCCCGTTTTTTCATTCATAATAACCCCCGCCATTTCCAAACACACCTATTGGAACCTGTTCGTCGATATCTTCAATATTTCAATCTGCGATCATCAATCGGAAATCCTCACTTTCTACACCCAATCCTCCTGCAGGATTTCTCCTCGCAGGCTGACCACAACTGATTTTACCGGCACTTTTCGTTTGCATTGTGCCGCGGCTGTTTGGGCCAGGTGCAAGAGTCCGCCGCAGCAGGGTACCTGCATGATCATAACCGTAAGCGTATTGATTTTAGCCTCATCTATCAGCGCCTTGAGTTTTTCAACGTATACGTCCTGTCCTTCATCAAGTTTGGGGCAGGCAATGGCGAGTGTCTTTCCTTTGAGGTAATCTTTGTGAAAATCGCCCAGCGAATACGCCACGCAATCAGCCGCCAGCAGTAGATCGGCGCCCTGATAATGCGGCGCAGCGGGGGAGATGAGGTGCATCTGTACCGGCCAGTGCGTGAGCGCCGAGGGGCGTTTGCCCGCAAGCGCTTCGGCCGCATTATCTTCGCGTTGTTCGGAAAAAGCCATGGTCCGCGCTCCCGGGCATCCTTCAAAGTGTGCATGTGCCACATCAACCTCCTTTGTATCGGGAATGGGGATGTTTTTTTCCTTAAGAAAATCCAACGCCTGTTGCAAGTATCCCGTCTGCCCATGACCGCGAAGGTGGTCGAGGTGTGCCTTGATAGTGTTCGGCCCCGCTTTCACGATATTCTCCATGACCTTGCGCTCATCATAGGCGTCGGCCTCGCGTTCTTCTTGGCTGATGGCGCCTTCAGGACAATGCCCAAGACATGCGCCCAGGCCGTCGCACATCAGATCGCTTACCAGCCGAGCCTTGCCGTCGATAATTTGGATAGCCCCTTCGGGGCAATTCGGGATGCACAGGCCGCAGCCGGTGCATTTGTTTTCGTCGATTTTGATGATTGTGCGTTTCATAATTTGGTTGCCTCCACGTGTACACGTATTGGATTGCTGTGCGATGTTCTGCGTGTTGCTGTCATTAAAGATACGACACCCGGGGGAAATTATGCTTGATGCAGATCAAGAAAAGGTTATTTTTATCCTGAATTCCGCAGTTTGGGAAGGATGCGGATATATGTTTGGAAACCGGCGTGAAGGCGCAACATTGAGCCTGCCGGAATGCGCCGCATCCAAGCGCGGAATGTAGGTTGAAGGGAAACACGGAGGATGCATTGGAATCCACGGACGTGTGCACGAAACAGCAGCGGATAGCACGGTTTAGCGAAATCATACCTTGAAGAACCGTATGTCTTCATTGGCTCGTACGGGTCTGTGGGGGATTCGGGTAAGAAATCACCCGGTTCTACCCGGCATTCAACGATAGGGGGGCAACACCCGCTTAATCGCGATAGCCCGCGCTCAATCTGCCGGGGCGCCAGCCTGAATATCCCAGCACGCCGCGTACGCGCCGGCGCCGCGGGAGGGATAACGGCCGATCTTTTTTTCGAAGCACGTTCATGAATGGAGAATGGCTGACAGCATATCGGGAATCGATTCAACGACCTTTGTCCCGCACTGTTCGAGCCGGCCGCGCGCATGGTGCCCTCCGGGCATGAGCACGCAGTCGACACCGAGCGCGAGCGCGACCTCGAAATCATGCGTCGTATCGCCCGCCAGTATCACCTGTTTCGGATCGTACCCCGCTTCAGCCATCATCCGTTTCCCGATTTCTTTTTTTCCTGCGGCATAATGGTTGTCGAGCCCGTAGAGGCCGGTGAAATAATGGCGTATATCAAACGACCGTACCACGTCTTCAAGCGTGTGCATCGGATACGCCGACAGAATCGATTGCCTTATTCCCGCATCAGAAATGCGGCCGAGCGCTTCCCGCGCTCCGTCGCGAAGCCTGCATTCGCCGCGCCGGCGCTCGTATTGCTCGATAAATTCGTTTGCTAGGATTTCATACGGATCAACCGAAAAATCAAATCCCGCCCGGCGGTAATATTCCCGCACAGGAAAATCGAAAATCTCCTGGTAGCGCTCCTCGGACAGCGCCTGTTTTCCGCGCGCGGCAAGCATCCCGTTGACCACTTCCCGGCACAGCCATGCGTCATCGAACAGCGTCCCGTTCCAGTCCCAGATAACGTGTGAATATCGTTGCATATCCTGTTTTCAATCTCCGGCGCCGAATGACAGCACACAAAAATACACCCGCCGGATTGTCACGGCAACCCGGCCGCCGCGCGTCGGCGATAGGCGCGAATGTGTTGATATGGTCATTTTAATCGACTATATTATTATCCTAAATTCCGCAGTTGATGGGGCGCATTTCGACAGGCTCAACACACCGCTTCAGGCGGCGTGGACATATCACTCGACGGATATGCCCTGCGCCGCCTTTACGCCGGTTTCCACGCACGTATTCGCATCCACCCCAACTGCGGAATGTAGGATCAAAAGAACGGATGACCGATTCCATGCAGATTATCGACGGAAAGATCGTCTCGGCGGCGGCGCTCGAAAAACTGAAGCATGACGTCGCGCGGCTCAGGGAAACGCACAATCTCACGCCCGGCCTGGCGGTAGTGATTGTCGGCGACGATCCTGCCTCGCAGGTCTATGTCCGCAACAAGGTGAAAAACGCCGCCGAAATCGGCATGTATTCCGAGAAACACGAGCTTCCCGCGGACGCGTCGCAGGAACAGGCGCTCAGCCTTGTCCGCAGGCTGAATGATGACACGAGAATTCACGGGCTCCTGGTGCAGTCGCCGCCGCCCCCTCATATCGACGAACGCGCGATTATCGACGCGATAAACCCGGCAAAAGACGTCGACTGCTTTCACCCGCTCAATGTGGGCAAGCTGCTTATCGGCGATGACGACGGGTTTGCGCCGTGCACGCCCGCGGGAATCATGGAGCTCTTGGCGTATTACAAAATCCCCACGGCAGGGAAGCATGCCGTGGTTGTCGGCCGGTCAAATATAGTGGGCAAACCCATGGCCGTGCTTCTGAGCCGAAAATCGCCATCGGCGGATTGCACGGTCACGCTGTGCCATTCGCGCACGCATGACCTTCCCGGCATCTGCCGCCAGGCGGACATCCTTGTGGCCGCAATCGGCAGGCCGCGTTTTATCACCGCCGGCATGGTCAAGGATGGCGCGGTGGTGATTGACGTGGGAATGAACCGGGTGGAGGACGCGGCGAAAAAGAGCGGGTACCGCCTGGTGGGTGATGTGGATTTTGACGCGGTGGCGCCGAAATGCTCGTTTATCACGCCGGTGCCCGGCGGCGTTGGCCTGATGACCATCGCGATGCTTTTAAGAAACGCGCTCATCGCATGCTGCAGGCAGAATAACATTTCTATACCATAACGGAAGATGCCCGCTATTTCACCCCGTATAAAAACACTCGCCTGTTCAGCCATGTATTCCGCGGTCATTCTGACGGCGGTACGTGCATTCTGCTCAAAGAACCCCATTGAAGAAAGGCGTGCAGACCGGGCGGAACAGAACACTGCGGCATCTGCCGGCACGGTTTCGTCACCGGCCGCGCCCTCGCCGCAGCCGCCGCAGGCTGCCGGGGACACGGCACTACGAAAGGCGCCGCCGCGGTATGCGGGAATCATGGAAGTAAAGAACAACCAGCACTTTATCGAAATAATCGAAGGCGCGGGCGACAGTCTTGTGGTGTTCGAGCTCTACGCCGATTGGTGCATGCCCTGCAGGGTGCTGACGCCGGTGCTGGCCGAGCTGGCTCAAAAGCATTTCCGTCGCGCATGGTTTTTCAAAATCAACACCGATGTGCTTCCGCAGGTCGCGCAGACGTTCGGCGCGCGCGGTATCCCGTATGTCGCTTTTGTCAAAAATACAAAGGCCGTGCATGCGCTCATGGGCGTGCAGCCCGGGGATTCATACGAGCAGGCGATACTGAAATTCAGCGATACGTTGCCGAAGACGCAATCTGCGACGAAGCGACAGTAACGGTTGTTTGTCACCAGGGCACATCATGAAAAAAATAAGCGTCGTCATCCCCGCGTTCAACGAGGAAAAATACCTGCCCTCACTTCTGGCAAGCCTTCAGCGGCAGACATTCCGCGACTTTGAGGTCATTGTCGCCGACGCCGGTTCTCACGATGCGACACGTGAGATTGCCGCGCGATGGGGCGCCCGTGTCGTCGAGGGCGGAACGCCCGCCGCGGGCCGTAATAGAGGCGCCGCGGCTGCGGCGGGCGAATTCATCTTCTTTCTTGACGCCGACGTTGTGCTGCCCGACGATTTCTGTGAATGCGCATGGAACGAACTCCATCGCAGAAAATTGAAGATCGCCACCTGTGAAGTATTGCCGCTTTCAAGCAAAACCATTGACAAGACATTGCACAGCCTGTCGAATCTGTCGATAAAGCTCATGCAGTATTCGGCACATCCCCATGCGCCGGGAAGCTGCATCATGATTCATCGTTCCTTGTTCAAGCGTGTGGGAGGATTTGACGAGTCGCTGTATCTGGCGGAAGATCATGAACTCGCCAAGCGGGCGGCACAGTACAGTCCGCTGCGTGTCCTCAATTCCACCTACGTTATGACGAGCGTGAGAAGGCTCCGCAAGGAAGGACGGTTTTCTCTTGCCGGGAAATACCTCCAGGTGGAGCTGCGCCGCATGTTCAACGGCGAAATCCGCGACAAAATTTTCAACTATGAATTCGGAGCGTATGGCGACATTGAGCCGCAGGGGGCGCGCAACGGCTTCCGCCGGTTGTATGAGTATCTCCAGAGAGTCAACAGGAACCTGAATGCGGCTACTGCCGGACGGCAGGCCGCGGGGACGGTTCGCGAGCCGGAAAAAAAGATCATCAAGGCATTCCGCGGTAAAATGAACAAGGCCGCGACGGAATTCCGCAGACTGATTGAGCGGTATGCACGAACCCCGCCGGCATTGACGAAAACGCCGGACGACCGCGGCGACGGCGGCATTGATTCGCGCGGATGAAACGCCCCGAGTTCAGCGCGACATATTTTTTCACACTCTGTCGCGCGGTTCCTCATTGATATGGAATGGGGACGTTATGGCGGACATATTTCAATGGGTCTGGTGGATATGCTGGGGGCTGTCTGCATGCACCGTCCCGAGCGTGCTTGTGCAGCGGGCCGGACGACCGTCAACCGCATTAAGCTGGATCCTTGCCTTGTTTGTTTTTCCTCCGGCAGTGCTTCCCGCATGGTGGCTTGTCGGCCGCACTCATCTCAAGGTGCGCCGGCGCCGCCGGCGGTTGTCCGAATCGATATTCGGGGAGAAACTCAAGGCCAGGCCGCGGGGAACGGAAGATCCGCAACCGGGATCGCCGGTGCTCAGCGGCATTACCGGCCTTCCGGAGGACATGAAACGGTGGGTGTTTCCCCCGACAACAGGCAATGAGGTGCGGCTCTGTGAGAGCGGCGAGAAGGCATTCAATGCCTGGGAATGCGCCATCAGGGGCGCACGGCGCCATGTCCACCTTCTCTTCTACATCTGGCGAAACGACGCCACCGGCACGTGTCTGCGTGACGCCCTGATTGATGCCGCACGACGCGGCGTCGAGGTGCGCCTGCTGGTCGACGCAATAGGCACGCCGGCGCCGCGCAGTTTCTTCCTGCCTTTGATCAATGCCGGCGGACGCGTCGAATGGTTCCTTCCGTTGAAATTCGGCTCGCGGCCGGCCGCCATTAATTTCCGCAATCACCGCAAACTGCTGGTCATCGACGGCGCCGCGGCGTTCATCGGCGGCATGAACGTGGGTGATGAGTATTGCGCGTGGGTCGACCTGGCAGTCAACATCAGGGGCCCGGCCGTCGACCAGATGCAGGAAATATTCTGCGATGACTGGTATTATGTCACCGGCGAGGACCTTTCCGATCCGCGGTATTTTGGTGGCTGGGAACCATCCGAGAATCCGCGCGCCGCCGCGCATATCTGTTCGTGCGCCGTCGTGACCGGCGGCCCTCACCAGCGCCTCAACGGCATCCGCGAGACCATGCTGCTTGCGATGAGCTCCGCGACAAAGAGATTATGGATAATGACTCCATATTTCATCCCCGACGTCGCCCTGACCCAGACACTCCGCCTTGCCCGCTATAGAGGAGCGGACGTCCGGCTGGTGGTGCCGGCAAAAAACAACTGGCCGCTTGTGCGCAGGGCGTCGCGCGCATATTATCCCGAACTTCTTGACGCCGGCATTCGCATCTGCGAATTCGCCGGCATGCTGCATGCGAAGGTGACGATTATCGACGATAATCTTGTCTGCATCGGCAGCGCGAATCTTGATGAACGGAGCTTTCGGCTGAATTTTGAAATGAGCTGTTTTCTCGAATCCTTTTCGCTGAATACCGACATCGTTCATTTCTTTAACGAAATCAACGGCCGCAGCGTTGAAATACGCGCAGCTGACGTCATCACGCGTTCCTGGCTGACCAGAGTTGTTGACGCCGGGCTTCATTTATTCAGCCCGGTGCTGTGATACGGCACAACCGCGCCGGCGGCTCCTCCCGTTTGTTCATCGTGCGTATTACCAACGCGCCGTGCCGCGCGGCCGGAATGCATCAATGATATCGCGGGCGCACGTCGGGGCGCTCCGGCTGATATCGAAGGGGCTGGTATCCCGCGCTTGGCCGGTGCTCAATAAATTCCGCGCGCCGAATCTCCTGCGCGCCAAGCGCGGTTTTATATGGCGCGCTTCGGCAGGCTCAACATAAGCGCATGCGCTTTTTCTTCCTGACGCACATATTTCGCGACAATGCCGATGGCGATTCGGGATAGGGCACGCAGGACAAGGATCGAGAGAACGATACCACGGGCGTTTCGCTGGACAAGGGCCATGAACGCGATAAAAAATCATTCAAACTCACCGAACCGGTCATAGTGCCTTTCTGTTTTTACCGCCGGCAAAATCAGGCCGTCCCCGCGCTGCGATTCGGGCAAAAACGCCGGTACGGCCGGCCCGGCCAGTTCTTTCATGACCGTGGCGATATTGGCGACAAGATCGCCCGCGATCATCGAATACTCAGTCAGCGCAGCCCGCGCCGCATCGCCGGCTAAGCCGTGGATACAGGCGCCCAGCACGGCCGCATCAGCGCTCGCGCACCCCTGCGCGCACAGTGACACGATAATCCCGCTCAATACATCGCCGGAGCCCGCCGACGCCATGCCGCTGTTGCCGGCCGCGATTATACAGGCGCGGCCCTGCGGATCGGCGACAAGGACGGGCGTTGACTTGTACACAATCGTCATGGCATAGCGCCGCGCCGTCTCCATAAGCGTCAGTATCCGCGCCTCGGGTTCATCGGGAAGCGGCGCAAAAAGCCTGCCCCACTCCCCCTCATGCGGCGTGATTACCAGTTCGCAATTCCGGTTGCCCAGCGCCTCCGCGTACCCCTTAAACGCATTAATCCCGTCGGCGTCAAGCACCATCGGCCTTTTCATCCGCGCCACAAGGTCGCGCACCATGCGCGCTGTTTCCGGGTGATGGGAGACGCCTGGTCCGACAAGCGCGGCCTGCATGCCGTTTGCCCGCTCCACAATCCACGGCAGCGCATCCGCCGACGGGCTCCCCTCGTCGGTTTCCTCAATCGGGTGAATGACCGTCTCGGTGAGCTTGACCGCCAGCACAGGCACTGTCCCGGCCGGGGCGGCCAGGTGGACCATCCCGCAGCCGGTGCGCAGCGCAGATTCCGCCGCCAATGCCGCAGAGCCGGTCATGCCTTTTGAACCGCAGAGCAAAAACGCGAGTCCGTGGTCGAATTTCGAACCCGCGGGTTTGCGGCACGGCAGCATCCGCCTTAGGTCGTCCTTTGTCGGCGCGAACACGCCGGCATGATTGCGGCGGACGATCTCATCAGGATATCCCAGGTCTTTTACGACCAGCCTGCCGATAGTGCGGCGGCCCGGGAAAAAGAGCTGGCCGATTTTAGGAAAGCCCATGGTTACGGTCAGCGCGGCGTTCACTGAAGGCGTTCCCGGCCTGCCGGTGTCGTTATTCAGCCCCGAGGGGGTGTCAACGGCGATGACCGGCTTGCCGGACGTGTTGATAATATCGATTGCTTCCGCCGCCAGCCCGTGCGGATCGCCCGTAATACCCGTACCAAGAATCGCATCCACGATAAGCGAAAAATCGCTGAATCCTTTCAGATCCTCGGCGTCGGCAATCCGGAAAAAGTTCCCGCTTGCCGCCATATAATCTTCGTATGCCCTGAGCGCCTCGCCGCCAAGCGTATCAGGGTCGCACAGCCCGAAACACATGGGTTTGTAGCCCTTCTCAAGCAGCATGGTTCCAAGCACCAGGCCGTCGCCGCCGTTGTTGCCCTTGCCGCATACGATGGCAATCTGCTCGCGCCCAGGCTCCCGTATAAACCGGATTACCTCATCGAACAGACCCTGCGCCGCCCGGCGCATATAGCCATAGCCAACCGTCGTATCACCGGCAATCGCTTCCCTGTCAATACGGCGCATCTGAGTGGTGGTAAGAATTGGTATCACGGTATTGATCCCTGAGGACGGAAAAAACGCTCATGCAAATATAGTATTTTTGAAAGCGATACCAGACTATTTGATGTGCTGAACACAGCATTCAGTCAACTGCCATCCTATCGTTACAGGTCCGCGAAGGCGAAACGACGGCAGGCGGGCGAGGGGGCTGCGCCTGCAACGGCGCCGGGAATACGTCTTCATCTGAACGCAGGGATAGTGCATGAAGCTCGTCGTATTCGTACTCAATCGTGAAGAACTGCTTGAGCAGGTTCTGGAAGCCTATGCCGAAGTGGGTATCTCCGGAGGCACCATACTGGATTCCGAAGGCATGGGCCGGTTTCTGACGTACGAAGTGCCGCTGTTTGCCGATTTTAAAAAATTCATGAAAGGCAACAAGCCCTACAACAAGACAATTTTTTCGGTCGTGCGGGACGAATCGCTGATTCCGAAGCTGCGTGCAATTTTGGAGGAAATCTGCGGGAGTCTAAGCGCCCCGGGCACAGGAATACTTTTCACCGTACCGGTGGACTGGGCGGTCGGTCTGGCCGAGAAGGAGGAATGAATGTATGCTGTGCGAACTGTTAAATCCTGCATGCATCGAACTCGACATTAAAGCCAAACGCAAACAGGCGCTCATCCGCGAACTGGTTGAACTCTTGTGCCGTGCAGAAAATATAGGGGATGCTGATGATCTCTTCCGTCGTCTTATGGAACGGGAGGACCTTGGGTCAACAGGCATTGGCAATGGCGTTGCGATTCCGCATTGCCAGACGTCACTTGTCCGCGAGACGCACCTTGTTTTCGGCCGCAAACAGCCCGGTATTCCTTTCAATGCGGCGGACAACCAGCCGGTTTCGCTTTTTTTCCTCCTGGTGGGACCCGAGGACAACCATATGCGCCACCTTCAGATTCTGAGCAGGATGGCCCGTTATCTTCATGACTCTGATTTTCGTCTGAGATTGCACGCCGCCGCCACTGCGGCCGAGGTCATCGGCGCCTTTCGCGAAAAGGAGACGGTATGAGCGTCCGTACCCGCTGGATATGCATGCGCATTGCCATCACATTCGTGTCCCTGATGGCCGGATGGCTCTTGTTCACCTGGTCGCTCGACGCCGCTTCTCTGGCCGCAGGCACGGCGGCATGCCTGATCGTTTCAATACGTACCTACAACCTCTTTATCGATGAAACCGAGGCCGGACGCCGTGAGCATATCCCCAGGCCGGACATGCTGGCGTTATTCATTGTGGCGCTGATTTTCAATATGTATGCGGCTAGTTTCCGTGTCGCCCTGGATATCATGCACGGACGTATCAAGCCTGGTGTGGTCCATTTTCGCACGCGGCTGCGAACCGACATCGCCCGCGTCGCTCTCGCCAATGCCATTACCCTCACGCCAGGAAGCATCACTCTGGCGATGGATGACGATCATATCATTGTCCATTGGCTCCATGCGCATACGACACATTCACGCTTGGCGGGTGAATTAATCAAGGGGACATACGAACGATTGTTGAAACACGTATGGTTGTAATATTGCAATACTTGACCTATTTCCTTATTTTATCGAGCGTCGTCAGCGCGATCCGCGTATTTATCGGTCCCTCCGTGGCCGACAGGCTGACCGGGCTCAACATGGCCGGCGCGCAGATTCTTGCGCTCCTCGTGGTCATTTCCATTGCAAACAACCGCAGCATATACCTTGACGTGGCGCTGGTCTACGATATTTTCGGTTTTGTCGGCATTCTTGCCATAACCCGATATTTTACCCGCCGAAGCAATACGCATGAGGAGGATGCGTGACTATCATCGCGTGCGTTTTTTTCGCGCTGGGCGTGCTGTTTAACGTCATGGGAAACATCGGCGTTCTGCTGTTTCCCGATATCTACACCCGTCTCCAGGCTTCGTCGACCTGCAGCACCACATCGGTGCTGTCGATTTTCATCGGGTGCATGTTTTTAGCCGGCTGGAGTCCGATGACCGGCCGCCTTCTCGTCATCACGCTTTTCTTCTTCGTGACAAATCCGATTTCAACCCATATTATCGCCGGTTGCGCCTGGCAGAGCGGTATGGTACCCTGGCGGCGCCCGCCCCAATCACATTAACAGAAAATAACCATGCTTAACGCGCTCCTTGCCATCATGCTTCTCAATGCGATTATCGCCCTGCAGCTCAAGGACATGCTGGCCGCGGTCATCATGCTGGGCGTCTTCAGCCTCATCAACTGCCTTGTTTTTTTTCTGATGCACGCACCGGACGTCGCGCTGACCGAGGCGGCCGTGGGCACCGGCGTGGGAACAATCGTGCTTATCTGGATCGTGCATAAAACCGGACGGAGAGATGAGACATGACGCATGAACGCCTTTCCCGCAACGGCCGGATACGGCGCCTCGGAGCGCGCGCCGTGGAAACGGCGATTGTTCTCTTCGCCGGTATTTTTCTGTTTCTTGCTCTTCGCGGACAACACCCTGAAACAAACGCCCTGCGCGATTATATCCTGAACAACGGCAGTCATGACACCGGCGCGCTGAATCTGGTCACCGCGATATATCTGGGCTACCGCCTGTTCGACACTGTGGGCGAAACCATCGTCCTGCTTCTGTCGGTGGCAGGGGTCCTGTTGTTTACCGAAGGAACGACGAACAATCTTCTCCATAGGCCGCATCATGAAAAAGACGAGCATACTTGACCTCGTATCCAGAAAACTGGCGCCGTTCATGTTTCTGTTCGGATTTTACCTCTTCGCCTACGGCCATCTGTCGCCGGGCGGCGGTTTTCAGGGCGGCGTCGTCATCGCCTCGGGCATTATCCTTCTGTCGGTGAGCCGGGGCGTTACAACTGCCGAGCGGCTGTTCCCCGTGTCGGTGCTTATGGCCGTCGAAGCGGTCTGTTTTTTACTGCTGATTGCGCTGGGGGTGACCGGCAGTATGACGGGAGCCGGATTTTTCGGCAATCCCGTACGGGAGAAAATTATCGCGGTGCCGCACGTGAGCATGGTGCTGTTTCTCAACGTTGTGATCGGCCTGAAGGTCGGCGCGGGTGTGAGCCTCATCTGTATGCGCCTGTTGAGGGAGGAATGATGGCGTGGTATCTCATCGGCGCTCTGTTTCTCACCGGACTCTGGGGGGTTGCCGCAAAACATAATATCGTGAAAAAAGCCATGGCGCTCAGTATCGCGAACAACGCCCTCATACTGTTTTTTATTTATAACGGTTCCCGCGGCGCCCAGACCGCGCCCATCGAAGGAAGCGCAAAGGTCATGGCCGATCCCCTTCCCCAGGCACTGATGCTGACGGCAATCGTGGTGGGCATCTGTATTCTTGCACTGGCGCTGGCGCTCATTTACCGTCTGTACCTCAGGTTCGGCACACTGGATATACGCACCATTGAACGGAAAGCGTGGAAAACGCATGAGTGAGGGGTTGGTTCCCTGGCTGATAATCGTGCCGCTCATCTGCGGCGGCGCGGCCCAATGCGGCAAGGTATGGAAACGCTTTGATAGACACGCATGCGTTCTTTCCACGGCTTTGCTTACCGGTATTGCCGCGGTTCTTTTGCCCGCACGCGCCGCGATTTTCAGCGGCGCCGTCCTCAGATATCACCTGGGAAGCTGGACTGAGCCGGTCGGAATCACCCTGATACTCGACGGCGCCGCCTGGGTCTCGGCGGCGTTGATATTCATTATTACCTTCCTGGTTGCCGTATTCGCGCTCGGTGAACGACGCTATGGCGCCGCGTTTTTCTTCTTTCTCATGATTATGACCGCAGGCATGATGGGTGTATCACTCACCGGCGATCTCTTCACCATGTTCGTCTGCTTCGAAATTGTCGCCATCGCCGCGTATGCGCTGATCGCCTTTGACGGAACCGCCGCGGGTCTGGCGGCAAGTTTCAAATACCTCATTCTCAGCTCGGTTGGTATCTTTTTCTTCCTGTTCGGCATTTTTCTTCTGTATCGTGACATTGGTTCTTTGTCAATCGCGGCCGTCAGCGCGGCTCTCGGCTCCCCGGGCGCCGCCGCCGTGCCGTCGACGCACCTCGCCCTGGTATCTTTGTGCGCCGGTATCGGCGTGCGCACCGCCTTTATCCCGTTCCACACATGGCTCCCCGAAGCTCACGCGTATGCGCCGCATCCTGTCTCCGCGCTTTTATCGGGAGTGGTCATAAAGATATCGCTCTTCGCGATGCTCAGATTACTGCTCCAATTCGGCGGACAATATCTCTTCGGGCTCCTTCTTTGGATCGGCGCCTTGACCGCCTTGAGCGCAGTCATCAGCGCGCTTGCCCAGAGTGACGCCAAGCGGCTCCTTGCGTTCTCCTCGATCTCGCAGATGGGATACATTCTTGCGGCGTTCGCCGCCGGAGAAAGCGTATCGCTTGTCGCGGCGTTCTCGCATGCAATCAATCATGCGCTTTTCAAAAGCCTGCTGTTTCTCACGGTCGGCATTGCGGTGCAGGCGACCGGTGAACGCAATCTCTATCGCATGCGGCCGCTGGGCCGTGACTATCCGATCATTTCGGCCGCTTTTTTCATCGGCGCGCTTTCCATCTGCGGCATGCCGCCGCTGAACGGCTATGCGAGCAAAGCGCTCATCGGTACAGCAATGAAAGGTTCTCCTGCATATCCACTTTTATGGATAACAAGTTTTGCCACCGTGGCAAGCTTTATAAAATTGAGCCGCATTTATTTACCCGGCGCCATCTCCGCCCGCGCGCGCACAAAGCCGGGAGTTCTGACAACAGTGTCCGTCATCGCGCTGTCGGCGCTGTGCCTGTGCGCCGGAATTTTCGGCGGCCCAATCGCCGGCATGCTGCAGCGCCTGCTCCAGCCCGCAGTTCCCTTCGCCGTGCCGGCTCTGTTTCGCGTATCTGCGCTTCTTATGTTCACGCCGATCGCCGTTCTCGGAACGGCCGGATATTTCCTGATTGCAACGCCGGCGGCAAGATCTCTTGCCGCCAGATATGAATCGTTCATGCCGAATGTGCGTACCGTGCTGGTGCTCTTCTTTGCCGGCCTGGCGTGTTTCGTCGCGGCAGGACGATGGTGAAATTACGTATTTTCAATATATGCGGCGCCTCTTTATCGCATTGGATTTTCCCGATACAATAGTCGAACAGGTCGCCAATCTCTGCCATGGCGTGCGGGGAGCGCGCTGGACCCCCAGCCATCAGCTTCACCTCACGCTGCGGTTTATCGGCGAAGTCGACGACGGGACGTTTGAGGACGTCAAAGAATGCCTCGAAATGGTCAACTTCAGCGCGTTTTCCATCCGGCTGGCAGGGACCGGCTTCTTCCCGCCCCGCAAACAGCCGCGCGTGCTCTGGGTGGGAGTTGAAAAATCCACCGAGCTCAACGACCTGTTTTCACTCATCGAAAACAGCCTTGAAAGCGCGGGTCTGGCGCCGGACGAGCGCACGTTCCATCCCCATGTGACGGTTGCGCGGCTGCGCGAAGGGGTGCGGCCAGGGGAAATCACGCCGTTTTTGTCGGGTACCGGGCTTTTTAAAACCGAACCGGTGCTTATCAGCGAGTTTCATCTCTATTCGAGCGTGCTCAGACCCGAAGGACCGGTGCATACCGTCGAAGCCAGCTACGAACTGCATTGACATACGCGGTGATTCTTTGGCGGGCGGCTATGCCATAGCCGCACACTCCAGGCTACGCCTCGAGTGCCAAAGGTCACCATTGCCGCACTGACGTGCCGCCTTTCAGAATCGCGGCTATGCCGCTCTTCTGAACGCCACCAGCTTTGCTGGTGGATGGTTACTCACGGTATCGCGATGACATGCGCCGCCACATCTCAGATCAGTGTTTTTTCGTCGATATGTCGATGGCATTCAACCACGGTGGACGCAATTCGCGGCGACGCATTATTTCGCCTTCTTATACTGCCGGCGCCGCTCAATAAATCCAAGCGCGCTCTCCGCGCTGCGGGTCACCACCAGCTCAGGGGGAAACGCGCATTGTACAAGGTAGGGCTGCACCGCTTCGTCGCGGCCAAGCTCGGTAATAACATGGGCGTCGCCGGTTACCGCCACGAGACATCCGGCCTGCGCGCAGGCATCCACAAGCGCCGCCGTCATCTCAGGTGTAGTGCGCTTATTCAGCGTTTTCGAATTATTCAACTCTATCGCCATACCGCACTGCGCGGCGCATGCGGCAACCGCAGCAAAATTGACCGGAAATGATGGATCGTTGAGGTGGGTGATGATATCGACGCACGGGTTTTGCCGCATCGCGGTACAGAGCAAATCGGTAAGCACGGCGCTGCCGACGGCGGCCTCCGTGTTATGGTGAATGCCCAACAGTACGACGTCCATGTAGGGCAGATATTTCGCCGGAAGGTCAATCCCGCCTTTTTCCTTTGCAAGGTTGCATTCCATGCCCTTGAGCAGCCGCACCCCATCAAAGGGATTGACAAACCGGTCGAAAAAGACGCTGTTGACGCGGCCGCCCAGCGCCGGGCCGTGATCGGTGATCGCCAGCGCATGCATCCCCAGCCTTTTTGCCTCGGCGAGAAGCTCCAGGTGCGTATGGACGCCGCACAAGCTGTACATGGAATGGGAATGGAAATCAACGGAGAGCATACAAACGGCAGAAAACAGCGCCGCCGCCGTTTTCTGCCGCATCCTTTCGTTTGCCTACCGCCGTGTATTAGCGTTGTGTCTTCGCAGCTTTCCTGACGGCAGTCTTTTGTGCCTTCACGGCGGTTTTCTTCGCCGCCGTATCCTCAATGGCAGCCTGGGCCGCGGCAAGCCGCGCAATGGGCACCCTGAACGGCGAGCAGGACACATAGTTCATGCCCACTTTGTGGCAGAATTTGACCGAATCGGGATCGCCGCCGTGTTCGCCGCAGATGCCGACTTTGAGTGCCGGCCGGGTGGCGCGGCCGCGTTCGATACCGTAGCGGATAAGCTGGCCCACGCCGTCCTTGTCTATCGTCTGGAACGGATCCGCAGGAAGCATCTTTGTCGTCAGATAGTCGGGCAAAAACGACCCGATATCGTCACGCGAGAACCCGAAGGTCATCTGGGTGAGGTCGTTGGTGCCGAAGCTGAAAAACTCGGCCGTTTCCGCCATGGCGTCGGCCAGAAGCGCGGCGCGCGGGATCTCGATCATCGTGCCGTACATGAACGGTATCTGTTTCAACCCAAGCTTTTGCTTCACCTCGCTATATACCTTGTCGACGATGACCTTCTGGTTTTTAAGCTCGTTGGCCGTGCACGTTACCGGGATCATGATTTCGGGCACCGCTTTTTTGCCCGCTTTTATCAACTCGCCGGCCGCTTCGAGGATCGCGCGCACCTGCATTTCCGTTATCTCGGGATAGGTGACGCCCAGGCGCACGCCGCGGTGGCCAAGCATGGGATTGTTTTCCCGCAGTCCCTCGGCGCGTTTCTCAAGCTCCGCGCGGTCCACGCCGAGTTCGCGCCCGAGCGCTTCGAGCTTGTCGGCGCTGTGCGGCACGAACTCATGCAGCGGCGGATCGAGCAGGCGGATGGTGCAGGGCCGTCCCTCAAGCGCCTCCATGGTCGCCTTGATGTCATTTTTAACAAACGGGAACAGCTCGTCGAGCGCCCTGCGCCGCTCATCAAGCGTCGTGCTCATGATCATCTTGCGCAGGAGAAACAGCGGCTTGTCGCTCCCCTCGCCGTAGAACATGTGCTCGGTGCGGAATAGCCCGATGCCCTCGGCGCCGAACTGCACCGCCTTGCGCGTATCGGCGGGCGTATCCGCGTTGGTGCGCACCTTGAGCACCCGCACCTTGTCGACCAGCTTCATCAGCGCCCGATACGATTCATTACGTTCCAGATCGACGTCAACCAGCGCCAGACTTCCCTCATACACCAGTCCCTTGGTTCCGTTCAGCGAGAGCCAGTCGCCTTCGCGTACGGTCACCCCGCTCTTGGTGGTGAATGATGTATTGTCATGCGCTATCTCGATATCGGCGCACCCGACGATACAGCATTTCCCCCATCCGCGCGCCACAAGCGCCGCGTGCGACGTCATGCCGCCCTTTGAGGTCAGAATGGCCTGAGCCTTGTGCATCCCGTCAACGTCTTCGGGCGAAGTTTCTTCGCGCACCAAAATGACTTTCTCCCCCCGGCTTGCCCATGCCACGGCGTCGGCAGATGTGAATACCACACGTCCCGTGGCGCCGCCGGGTCCGGCGGGCAGCCCCTTGGCAATGGGTTGAGTGGCTGCTTCAGCCTTCGGATCGATCATGGGAAGAAGCAGTTCGACAAGCTGATTGGGCGCGACACGCATAATCGCGGTATTCGCATCGATAAGCTTTTCCTTGTACATATCGGTTGCCATACGCACCGCGGCCACGCCGTTGCGCTTGCCCACGCGACACTGAAGCATATACAGTTTGCCCCGCTCGATGGTGAATTCAATATCCTGCATGTCGCGATAATGCTTCTCAAGCCTGCGTTGATATTCAAAAAGTTCTCGGTACAGTTTCGGCATGAGTTTTTCAAGAGTCGGCAGGTGCTCGCTTTGGGCATTCTTCGAGTATTCGTTAATCGGCGCCGGCGTGCGGATACCCGCCACCACGTCCTCTCCCTGCGCATTGACAAGGTATTCGCCGTAAAACCGGTTCTCGCCGGTTCCGGGATTTCGCGTAAAGGCCACACCCGTGGCCGAATCCTCGCCCATGTTGCCGAATACCATCGACTGCACGTTCACCGCGGTTCCCCAGTCATCGGGTATTTTTTCGATGCGGCGGTATTCCACCGCGCGCTTGCCGTTCCAGCTCATGAATACCGCGCCGATACCACCCCATAACTGCTCGTGCGGATCTTCAGGAAAAGGCTTGCCGAGAACTTCCATCACCATCTTTTTGAAGTCCACAACCAGTTGTTTCAGATCCTCTGCCGTCATTTGCGTATCGGTTGCATACCCCTTGGCCTTTTTCACCTCATCCAGCCGCTCATCAAGCAGCTTGCGAATGCCCTTCCCGGCCTTCGGCTCGATTCCTTCAGCCTTCTCCATCACCACATCGGCATACATCATGATAAGCCTGCGGTAGGCGTCATAGGCGAAACGCGCATTTCCGGTCTGCTTGATAAGCCCTTCAATCGTGACGTCATTGAGACCGAGATTCAGCACGGTATCCATCATTCCAGGCATCGACCTTCTTGCGCCGGAGCGCACCGAAACCAGCAGCGGGTTTACAGGGTCGCCGAATTTCTTCCCCATCAGCGACTCGACGCGTGAGAGAGCCGCATTAACCTGGGGCTTAAGTTCTTTAGGGAATTTCCTGTTCAATTTGTAATAAAGGGTACATACTTCTGTTGTGATGGTGAATCCGGGCGGCACGGGAAGACGAAGCGCGGGATGTCCCGCCATTTCCGCCAAGTTCGCACCTTTTCCACCCAGCAGATTTTTCATCGATTCATTGCCGTCGGCTTTTCCACCGCCAAAAAAGTATACGTATTTCGCCATCGCATCCTCCATTCGGTAAAAACTTGATAAATAATATAGGTTAAAAAATGAATTTAATCATGAAAAATCTTTGCCGTATCACGTGGTTGAGCGCCTCACTGTGCTATATTGTATTGTTTTGTTGCCATCGGTGCGTCCAGTTGTCGTAATGTGATAAACAGCAATATGTTAACGTTTATGATCTGACGCCGGCTAATCGTCATTGTTCCCCCCCCGAATGCCGTGTAAAATCGACGGGACGGTGCAGAAAATTAATGGCTTGACTGTTACATCACTCTGGGCGGTTTGATCCGCAAAATTACACGATCTCCAAAAAAACAAAAGGTTAAGAATATATATCGGCCCACTATCATATACAAGAAATTGCGGGTCCCGGCGATTACGCGATTGATCCAATATTATATTACCGGATATATCGAACAGAAAGCCTGTCGTCTCCATGCAATTATATGCGGTAAATGATTCTGCGGCATTACGAACCGCGCAAGGGTTCCTGACGGCGATACTATTCATTGTTATTCCCCTGCGTTCCCAAATTGCAGTCACCGACAATATCCTTTGCGCCGCGGAACACGTGCCGGCAAATGCCCGCGCCGCAGGGACGTCGGGTTCGGGCGTGGCAATCCCTGAAGGCGTTTCGTGCGTGCTGCTCAATCCCTCATTGTTGCATTCCTACAACATGCAGAACAGCATTACCTCGGCGGCGTCGGTCGCATACGCGACCGGCGAGCCGGTATTTTCGCGCCATAACGTGTCCGCGGCCGCCGGCGTGTGTGTTTCCGAGGCCCTTTCATGCGGTGTGCTCTACCGCATGCTCAAGCCCGACCGGATCGAAAATATCGATAACCAGGTTGTGCTTAATATCTCGGGAAGGCTGTTTGATAAGAGCCTCGACCGCGGCATGGTCAACTTTGGCGTCAACGCCCGGTATGAAAAGCTGAAATGCGCGACCGGGCCGTTCGATACGTTGTATTCGGTCCGCAGCAATCTGGTCGTACAGCCGCATACCGACAGCATGCTTGCCGTCAGTACCTGGAATGACGGTTTCGTGCAGCGGCGCCGACTGGCGTTTGATGTGGGTTTTTTTCAGGATAACATAGGCGAGGGGATTGATTTTGGCGTAACCCTGCATAATCTTATCGGCTACTCATGGGTTATTGAAGAACCATCGATTGTCACCAGCGATTCAGTCGACACAATCATGTCGGCGCCGGGCCGCATCGACACTCTTGCCGTCATCCAATCGTCATACTACGCCGAATCATCGACCCAGTACACCAACTGGCAGCAAAAGCATAACCGCCGCATGACCATCGGATTTGCGTTTCACAAGGAAGTGCTGCGGGACAAGGCGATCATTTACCTTCCGATCGACTGGGAAATCTTCAACCTGTTCGATTTCAACACCCGCCATCACTTTGCGTTCCGCACCGGGCTCGAAGTCTGGATTACCGGAAAATACTGCCTCAGGTTCGGGTATGCGCGCGCGCCCGAAGCCTGGCCCCCGGAACCGGGCGACTTGAAAAACGCGAACATCTTCAGCGGCGGCGCCGGCGTACGCGCATCTTCGTTCGGCCTCGACTTTTATATCAGGCAGAGCGCCTTCGGTATCGGCGGGAGCTTTGCGTTCTGAAAAAGCCGACGGGGCGAGCGATGACGCCGCAATCACGGCAGGATCTGAATGCAGGGCACGCGGGCCGTCTGTGCGGCCGACAATCGGCAGGGTATGGATGGCCCCCAGTCAAGAAGGCGCTGGAGCGAAAGCGGTGCAGGGCGATGTGATGTCGCTGGCGGGAAGTGTTTTTCGTGCGCTCAGGCCTGTGTATTAATCATGGCGCTTATCCCGGCCGCACGCATGCCTTCGCCAGCCAGGCAAGGTTTTCGGCAAAGCGATCGACGGTGGCCAATCCTTCGGTGTCTTTCGCAACCTCTCCCGGCTCCCTGCCGAAGGAGATATTCCAGTAGCGTGAGCCGGGCACGATCATATCGTTTATCATATACCACATCAGTAATTGCGCAAAGGTAAAATTGTGTCCTGCGCGGCGTGCGACGACGATTGGCCCGCCGATTTTACGTGAGAAGAAATTGCCGTTGGCGCGCGACACATAGCCCGCGCGGTCCAGAAGCGCCATGGTTTCAGGGGTTGCGGATCCGAAATACACCGGCGAACCGACAACGATGATATCCGCGGCCCGCATCGCCGTGAATATCCCGTGAAAATCGTCGTTTTTAATCGAGCAATTTCCGTCTCCGCTCGTCCTGCATTTTCCACAAGCAGTGCAGGGATGAATTGTTGTGCCGCGCAGCGGAATGATGTTCGCCGAAATACCGGCGGCGGAAAGCTTTTCGGCGCATCGGCCGAGAAGCGTCTCGGTATTGCCGTTTGGCCGCGGGCTTCCGCAGATAAGCACCGCGTTCATAGGTCCCTCCTCGCACCCCATACAGGGCATGATTATATATTAATCCGGCGGTTATTATAAAATTACAATCCGGCCATGCACTCAACATCCGAAAGCATCATTCTCAAAGGCGCGCGCCAGAACAACCTCAAGGCCGTCGATCTCGAATTGCCGCTCAATACAATGATTGTTGTTACCGGCGTGAGCGGCTCGGGCAAGTCGTCGCTGGCGTTTGATACGCTCTACGCCGAAGGACAACGGCGATACGTGGAAACCTTCTCGTCATACGCGCGCCAGTTTCTCGAACGTATGGACAAGCCGCGGGCGGAGCGTATCGACGGAATCCCGCCTGCCATTGCCATTGACCAGACCAATCCCGTGCGTACCTCCCGTTCCACCGTGGGCACCATGACCGAACTCAACGACCATATCAAGCTCATCTTTGCCCGGGCGGCCCGGCTGTATTGCCGCAGGTGCGCACAACCCGTCACTCGCGACACTCCCGAAAGCGTCTTTGACCGGCTCACCGAGACCTTGCGCGGCGTTTCACAGGAACGCGATGATACACAGCCTGTTGCCGTCGTGATTACGTTTACCATCAACGTGCCGCATACCTTCAGCGAACAGGAAGTGCTTGAGTTGTTGAAATCGCAGGGATATGCGCGCATTCTGGGAAAAACGGACACCACAATTGAAGTGGTGCAGGATCGTGCCGCATTACCGCTCGACCGGCGCCGGATTATCGAGGATATCGAAGCCGCGTTCAAATACGGGCAGGGGTGCGTGGCGGTGTATCCGGAATACAAAGACGGGAGCCGCGGGGCAGCGTATAAATTCTCCGCTGATCTGCATTGCCCTGACTGCGATATCCATTACAGCGATCCTGTCCCGAACCTGTTCTCGTTTAATTCGCCCATCGGCGCCTGCGAGACTTGCCGCGGATTCGGCCGTATCATCGGCGTCGACTATGACCTTGTGGTTCCCAATCCGTCGCTCACACTTGCGCAGGGTGCGGTGCGGCCATGGCAGACCAAGAGCTACCGGGAGTGCCAGGACGACCTGGTGAAATTCGCGCGAAAACGCGGGGTGCCGCTCGATACGCCGTGGAATGACATGACCGAGGCGCACCGGCGATGGGTGCTTGAGGGCGAGGGGCCGTATGAACAGGGCTTGTGGTACGGCGTCAAGCGGTTCTTTGCATGGCTCGAAACCAAGTCATACCGCATGCATGTCCGCGTGCTGTTGTCGAAATACCGCGCCTACCGGCCCTGCCCCGCCTGCGGAGGCAGCAGGCTCAAGCCCGAGGCGCTTCTATGGCGGCTTGGCGATGGAGCGGGACGAACGATACACGACGTGATGCTGATGCCAGTGGCACAGTGCAGGGAATTCTTCGATGCTCTGCGGCTTCCGGGATCCCTTGACGAAGCGGCGAAGCTGTTGCTGGGTGAAATCCGCACGCGGCTGCGGTACCTGTGTGACGTGGGGCTTGGCTACCTGACCCTTGACCGCCAGTCGCGCACCCTCTCCGGCGGCGAAGTCCAGCGCATCAACCTGACCACCGCCCTGGGAACATCGCTGGTCAACACACTCTTTGTGCTCGACGAGCCAAGTATCGGACTGCATTCCCGCGATATCAGGCGTCTTATCACCATCCTGCACCGGCTGCGCGACGCCGGCAATACGCTTCTGGTGGTTGAACACGACCCCGAAGTCATGCGCGCGGCGGATTATATCGTGGAGATGGGGCCGGGAGCGGGCGAGCGGGGAGGTGAGGTGGTTTTTTATGGTCCCTATGATCGTTTTGTGCGTGAACGTCGCTCGCTCACGGCCCGCTATCTTCGCGGCGAAAAGACCGTTGCGGCCGCCGGCTCGGCCCCGGACAAGGTATCCACGCATGGGTCGATTCGTATCGAGGCTGCGGCGGCGCATAACCTGAAAGGTATCACCGTCGACATTCCGCTCGGTCGTCTGGTGTGCGTGACGGGCGTAAGCGGTTCGGGAAAGTCAACACTCATCCAGGAGGTGCTGTATTGCGGCTTGCGAAAACTCAAGGGCCGTCCGGTCGAAACGCCGGGTGCGCACCGGGCAATCATCGGTCATGAGCTTGTTGACGATGTGGTGATGGTGGATCAGTCGCCCATTGGAAAAACCACCCGCTCGAATCCGGCAAGCTCTGTGGGCGCGTTTGACGAAATACGGCGTATCTTCGCCGCGCAGCCGCTTTCTCGCGAGCGCGGCTATACGGCGTCGACCTTCAGTTTCAATGCTGGCACGGGGCGCTGTCCCGCCTGCGGCGGCAGCGGTTTCGAGCGCGTGGAGATGCAGTTTCTCAGCGATGTGTATATCCGCTGCGCCGATTGCGGCGGCGCGCGGTTTCGCGCCGACGTGCTCGAGGTGAAATTGCCTCCGGCCGGCGGCCGCGGCACGGCGCGCTCCATTGCCGATGTGCTCGAGATGACGGTTGCTGAGGCGTGTGAGTTTTTCCGCGGCCATCCTGACGTCCGCCGCCTACTCGAACCGCTTCGCGCGGTCGGCCTCGACTATATCAGGCTTGGCCAGCCCGTACCCACGCTCTCCGGCGGCGAAGCCCAGCGGTTGAAGCTTGCCGGCCACCTTGCCGACAAAACCGGAAGCAACGGCCGCGGGATCCTGTTTCTGTTCGACGAGCCGACGACAGGGCTGCATTTCGAGGATATCGCCACGCTTCTCACGGCGCTGCGCCGGCTGATACGGAAGGGTAATTCCGTAGTTGTTATTGAACATAACCTCGATGTGATACGCGCGGCAGACTGGATTATCGACCTCGGGCCGGAGGGCGGCGACGGGGGCGGAGAAGTGGTCTGCGCCGGAACGGTTGATGATGTCATGCGGTGCCGCGCAAGCCATACAGCCGAAGCGCTGTGCAGATATGCGGAAAGAGACGGTATGCCGCCCGGCGCGCACGGTGGTCATCGCAACACTCGAAAGCCGCGCAGTGCGCCTGAGTGCGCCAATTCAACAAGTGGCAATGCGTCGGCCCCGCTCAGCGCACATCCGCACTCCGCAATTCTATTGCGCGGCTGCCGCGAGCACAACCTGAAAAACATTGACGTGCGCATCCCGCGCGACACGTTCACGGTGATAACCGGCGTGAGTGGCAGCGGCAAGAGCACGCTGGCGTTCGATATCCTGTTCGCCGAAGGCCAGCGGCGCTACCTGGAGTCGCTCAATGCGTATGCGCGTCAGTTCGTGCAGCCTTCGCGCAGGCCCGACGTCGACGGGACGTTCGGCGTGCCGCCCACGGTGGCCATCGAGCAGCGCACGAGCCGCGGCGGCCGCAAGAGCACCGTGGCCACGGTCACCGAGATATATCATTTCTTGAGATTACTTTTTGTCAAACTCGGCGTCCAGCACTGCCCGGACTGCGGCATACCGATCAGACCCCAGACCGCCGATGCAATCGCGGCGCAGATACTGCGGCGGTTCAGGGGAAAAACCGTTGCCGTGTTTGCGCCGCTTGTTACGGCGCGCAAGGGATACTACACCGATCTGGCGCAGTGGGCCGCATCGAAAGGCTACGAGCGCCTGCGGGTCGACGGAACGCTTATTCCCACGGCACGCTGGCCGCGACTCGACAGGTTCAAGGAGCATTCAATCGAACTTCCCATGGGCGAATGCGCCGTGTCGCCGGCAGGCGAGCGCCAACTGCGCCGGCTGCTCGACGCGGCGCTTGCAATGGGCAGAGGCACGGTATATGTGGCGCCGGCGGCGCCACAT